>ERZ794946.238-NODE-238-length-24574-cov-4.138138_pt1 | contig 24574 bp, 8 predicted proteins | sample MGYA00433072_ERZ794946 | MGnify/ENA primary metagenome ERZ794946 (study PRJEB30137, sample SAMN04331413) | food metagenome | isolation source: Y3 must sample point D1 replicate A | place: Australia: South Australia | collected 2014 ...
GATTTTATATAAAAAAAAACCTGTTCTCAATAATTTATTCATATTCTTTTTTCTTGTATTACTTATAATACAGGTAGTATAAAAAGGTAATGTATTAAGTTGGGAAAATTCAATAAATTTAGTACTTCTTGTTTTGAGCTGGGTTAGCGTTGGCGTTAGCGTTGTGGGTGGATGGAACAACGTTTTCACCTAAGTGTAAGTATTCTCTTAAATATTCTACACCTTCAGCAGTTAAAGTGTAGTAGTAATATTGCCATGAGAATTGGGTCTTGACGAAACCTTTAGAGGTTAAAGATTGCATGGCCTTGATGACGTATAAGTTCTTGGTGGCAATTTCATCGTGTTGGATTTCGAAGTCCTTCTTGGCGACTAAAACACCAGCTGTTTATTAAAGTTATTTGGTTTTTAAAATAGGAATAATTGTTAGTAAAGATTTGGATCTACAGGGAGTTTTGACAAATAATCATATAGCATTTCTTTGAACAAAATTTTTTAATAGGATGTTTTGATTCATTGGGTTTCTTCTTCAGTTGATAACAAATACACGATGTAGATTGAAACTTTATTTTCAGATGTGAATTGAAGAACATTCTTTTGATTATTACTTTAAATTTTTTTCTTCTAGAAGTGATAGATTGCAGACTTTCTTCTTTTAACCATGAAAAATTTAAGATTCAATTGGCATTTTGGTCCATGGTCACATAGCTATAATTACAATGATGCTTATTCTGCAATTAGCCTCATTTGTTTTTGCTAATAATATCTTAGTTTCTACTATTCTTTGTATCAAAAAGCCGTTTTTTCAATACTTCACTTCATCTGTTGTTATAATCTTCTTTCTTCATAATGTCAGTTTGCAATATTTTTCGATCATAATCAATCAATAAAGTTTCATATTTTTTTTGTAATCACTTGTTATATCTACACCTTTCTTTCCATTCTGTATCGTTCTTTTTGCCACTTCTTTATCATAATCTCTTTCATCTGCTTTTACATTCAATCTCAACGTAAATCTGTTTTCATACACATGGCTATTTCATATCTTCTCTTGGGCATACCCATATAAATCTGGCACTTCTGTCAGAAAAAAAAAAAACTTGTTGAACCATCCTCTAATTAAAACTTGTTACTCTTCAAGTATCCATTATTCATGACTACTTCTCAATGCATATATGCTGTTTGGGGGTCTTTTTCAAAAAGTTGTTTATGTGGTCTCACAATATCCTACATACAGTTGAATAAGGCAGCGTGAATCTTAGTTCTTTCTTCTCTTGGAATCAACATTTTATTATACTGTTAGCTGTTATTTAGGTCTTGAGGATCTATTTCTCTTTTTAATTGTAACAATATTTAAATTCAATATTTTATTCCATACATTGAAAAATGTATACCCAAGCTAAATTTTTGCCCATACTAAGGAATGATAATTGAAAAACTACACCATAGGCGAAAAAAACTCTCAAAACGCCCTATGCCAAAAAAGGGAATTTTTCAAATCGTGAAAAAAAAAACGACTTGACTGTTTTCGAATTTTATAAAATACACGAATTTTATCACTTATTTGATTCCCTTACAATATTGAGTGCTTCCAGCATACAGCCAAAATAAGCACCATAAAGTTTGACTATACTGCAAACTGCTAGTATTGAAAAAAGAACATAACGTTGTGTATCATAATAAACAGCATTTTTGTTTAATTATTTGATGTAGACAGAGAAAACAAGAGATCTACTTTGAAATAATGCGTAAAAAAAATTCAAGAAATATAATTTTTCACAAAAGTTAAGTTTATTTTTACCCTTTTAGGAAATAATAAATTTGTTTTTGAAACAAAAAAATAAAAAAAATTGCTACTTTTTGATCTAAGTTTTCTTCAAAAAAAAATAAAAACTTTTCCGAAAGAGGTAAGTCATACTTACCAATAAAAATGTAACAAAAATATTAATATAAATCATATTATTCGGAGATAAGATTTAAATCGCTACACGGTGGACTTTTGAACCCCCCCCCAAATAACACGTACCTGCCGATAAGCAGCTTTGAGCCGTCGCAGCTTTATAATTTTTTTAAATATATAACTAGTACAAACAGGTGCTCTGAACACCTAAGATCAAGCTAGATCAATACCAACTTCACGTGAGCTACAATGGAAAGCTACAATACTGGTGAAGATGGAGATTCTAATGAGAACCTGCATCTGAAAACATTCAAAAACACACCTTCAAATACTATTATTCTACCTGATAAAACTAAGCCAAGTAAAAGGAAATCTTTACAAGCATTGATATCTATCGAGCCTGAACCCATTGATAGGTCGAATACAAACAACCTAATAGATGAGAATGATGGGATAATTCAACCTGAGCCAAATTTCATACCAATGATCAACTCATTGCTAATGAATTCATCTGACTTTAGAGACAACAGCAGCTCCTATAGAAATAACGATTCTGATATGGATAACCAAACTACTTTTATAACTGAGTTTGACTCCATTGATAATAACTCTACAATTAATAGACTGTTTTTTAACAAAAATTATAACAACAAAGTTATGTCTGTTTTGCTAAAACTCAGGAATAAAGTTAACAGAATAAATGTTCAAAGAATTCCAAAGGCTGGTGGTCGTGTATCATATCTACTCTTGTTTTTGTTATTCCTTCTAGGAGGTTTAAATTTCATCTACTTCAAAGACTATAGAACTAAATTGATGAAGAAAAACAGGCTATTTGCCACAGTTATTGCAAACGGATTATTAAATGGGTTTTCAGATATAGTTGCGCAATTGATAACCTGTTTTTCAAGCAGAGCTAATAACATACGACTATCAGGCGATTTGTTGGATGCGAGAATAACCAACAGCAACCAAGATAACAGCGACGCTCTTGATCTTGATGATTTAGAGTATCAAAACTCCCTTATAGACAATGACAGCATTTATTTACTAGACTCCATTGAACACACTAATGATGTTCAACTGTGGAGATTACTATGTTTCACCTTTTGGGGTAGCTTTATGGCAAACTTTCAAGTTCCTTGGTATATCATACTGAACAAGCTATTCACAGAAGACCCTTCTATAGTTCAAACATTTGAAAGGATTCTTTCTGATCAGCTGTTTTACTCTCCTATCTCATTATACTGCTTTTTTGCGTTTGCCAACTACATTATGGACGCTGGTGATGTATACACCTTTAGAAACAAAATCAAAAAAATATACTTAAGCACATTAGCAATCAACTACTTGCTTTGGCCAGTAATGCAATTCATTAATTTCTCCTTCATTCCTAACGACGATCAACCCTTGTTTAGCAGCTATGTGTCTGTTGTTTGGAATATTGTATTATCTTTAAGAAACGCATCGACTAAATAATAAGTAAAATATATACAATGTTTATACGCTCATGTACTTCTCTCTTTGCAAAATTCTTTTATACCTCTTACTGCTTACTTTTTTCTTGAATCTCTTGTTGAACATCTTTGGAAGCCATTCATGGCCAAAGAATTCTAAAATACACCAACTCAGAATGAATGTTTTAAATGCAAAACTCAATTCAGTCAATTGCATCCAACAACCAAACATGTTGTTATACTTACCAAACATCAATGCTAATGTTGCAACGATACACGCAAATACATTGCTAATGTAGGCATGGTTATCAAAAATAGATTCTCTATAAGGAGGGCCTTGAGTCAAAACCACTGACATAAATATGTATTGGAAACTTGAAACCAAGAACAAAACTGTATTATCTGTTGAGTTGATATCTTCTTGTCCACCAACGACTGGCTTTACGTACCACTTCATAAACTTTGAGATATACCATGGAATCATTTGTCCCAATAGTATCAAAAAGACATTGATAACTATAGGCACTAAGATTTTTGATGAAACTAAGTTCATAGATGGTCTTTTACTGACTAACGGACCGTAATTTGGAGCAGACCATGACATAGTAATAGCTAAAGGTATAATCAACAGCAAATCTATAAATAAGTACTGTAAATCACCTAGATTAGAACCTTGACTGTATAATACAGTGACTGTAATAAACTGGATGGCTGAATACAGCGACATGTATTGGAAACATGAAAAGGAAGTAACAATAGAACATCTACCTTCCTTCATAATATTTAAAACACAAGAAATGTCGAATATTTGGGAAGTAAACGGAGCAGCAACACTTGCTTCAGCTTCAGATAAAGAAACACCACAGTCTGCAGATCTTAAAGCACCCACATCATTTGCACCATCACCACAAAATCCAACATTAAAATCTAGATCTTGCAAGTTGTTGACTAAGTCTTCTTTGTCATCTGGTGACATTCTTGCGTAGACTTTTCCCTTCATCAAAACAACTGATTTGTAGTGGTTGCTATATTTGATAAAGTGAGCATCGTGAGTTTCCTCAATCTCTTCTTCATTATCGGTGCTTAATTTGACGTGATCTCCAAAAATTTCATTAAAAGCATCACCGGTAACAGCAAGAGAAAAGCCCTTTTCAACCACATCTTGATCCAGTGGTTGTAAACTATCAGAATCAAGTTTAATATCTGGATTGTCTACACATTCCCATTGAAGTTTTTCTTGATCTTCATTGAAAATAGGAACAAAGCAGTACTCTTCATTTCTCAAAATACTAGCTTCTTTGGAGACAGATATGGCTGTCAAAATGTTGTCACCAGTACACATGATACTAGGAATACCTGCATTTTTCAATTCCATAATAACTGGTCTAGATTGAGGTTTTATCTTATTTTCAAATATTATGAAGCCTAAGAACATCAAATTTTGTTCACAGTATTCTCTGGTATACTCGGCATCGTGTCCAGAAGATAGATTGATAGTGTTCCCAGCTAATGCAATAAGTCTGTAACCTTGATGGGCATAGTGCTTGACTAAGGAGTCGTAATTGTGTGGAATTGTATGTGGATTACATAAATTCAAAATGCTTTCTGGAGATCCTTTAACCAAAGAAAAGAAAGTATTTTTTTTGGAAACATGTTCCATCAAGACACCCATTCTTCTTAAATGAGAATCAAATTCAAAAACTTTAAACACGTTATACTTATTATTAATCAAAAACCCATCATCATGTGCTGTTTCGGACATTTTTGAATTAGTGAAGTTGAACATTTCTACATCTAAAGGATCACCTATTATCTCTGTATTCCCATTGTTAGGATCACGCACTAATGTATTTCCATGACAGCAAGCCAAGCAATATTGCAGCATCTTCATAGATAAATCGTTGATGCTAGAGATAACAGCGCCTTCATAATTATCCTTTTCGATATTAACAATACTTTCGGAGTTTTCAATAATACCTTTGACAACTAACCCTTCACCAGTCAACGTTCCTGTTTTATCAAAAACCCAGCAACTAACACCACCTGCGGAATTAATCTTGGTAGGCTTGATACAGAAAACTTTACATTTGTTTTTCAATCTACTAATGGAAAAAGTCACTGCTACTGATAATGTAGCTGGAAGACCTGGTGGAACAACTATAGTGACTATATCCAAGGCTCTAACAATAATCAGCTTGGTAGGTAAATGCAGTCTTTTAAAATTGACTGCAGAAATCATAAATCCTAACAAGGCTAGTAAAGTCATATAGAAAATATACTTGTAAGCTTGCTTTGTCATATCTTTACCGTTATCTTTATTAGAAGTCGAAGGAAAAACAATTGATCTTATCAAAGACCCCTTAACAGTGTTGAATCCAGTTGTTAAACACAAAGCCGTAACTTGGGGATTAGATTCTGTGGCTTTTGTTTTGATAATTTCAGTACCATTGTACAGTTTGTATTTAGATTCCTTGCTTAAGCTTTTATCAAAAAATGACTTCAACAAAAAGCTGGAATTGCAGGAGGTTTTATTTATAGGAATAGACTCACCTGAAAGCATGGATTCGTTGACCAGTACTTGTCCACTTAATAATAAACAGTCGCAAGGAATGTTTTTTAAATTAGGGTCTGAAATGTCGATAATATCACCTGGAATAATTTCGGTGCTAGGAATACTCATCCAAAATTCATTTCTGAATACTCTAGCAGAGCTTTCAGTGTGTGCCAAACTTTGCAACTTTAAAGATGATTGTCTTGTTTCAAAGACTGTTTGAGCAACTGACAAAACAGAAATTATTAAAATACACAAAGCATAGTAGATATAATCGTCATATGCCCATAAAATCATTGAGAAAATTTGGAAAACAAAAAATGGATGCAGTGCTTCTTGAAAAATCAATTCCATTATGCTTTTGACTTCAAGTTGACATGAATTATGACCAAATAGCTTAATTCTATCATCAATAGTACCTTCCTCAGTAAACACACCTTCTTGAACTAAATCATAATCCGTCCAATTTTCTTTATCATACCAATCCTTATTAGTTTTAAACATATCTTCTAATGGGTCATAATACAGTCTAAAAAATCGGTAGTTGAAGTAACTCAATACTTTCAAAGAATAACCCAAATACTTCTCCTCTGGATAGGCAAATACTGTATTTATCTTTTTGTTGCCATACCATTCCTTGGAAACAGGAATAATATCTAAGTCACCTAATTCAGTTTCAATGAGCACTTTATTGGAGCAGAAAAGTTCACTTTTATTGTATTGAAAAACAATTCTTAACTTAGGAAACCAATGGCAAAGCACAGGTAAAATCCCTAGAGACAAAACACTTAAGATGTAAAACATAACAGTTTTTAGTAGTGTTGTTGATAGACCTTGGATACCAAGGACCAAATCCTCTTCGGAAATGTATAACCTTTGCAGTGAAGTTTTTTGAGTTTGTTTATGTTTAGAATTGAATTTGAACAAGCGGAAGAGATCATCTCTACCAAGTTTAGATAAATCTTTCAATTCGTAGTGAGAATTAGTACTGCTGCGTCTACGAAAATTACCCAAATCGTTTATTGAGCCATTACTATGGCGCCCTTGGTTTGTGTTATAGTGACCATGTGGTAGTAAATTATCGTCTTCGTCTTCTTCATTGCCAAAAACATATTCCCCACTAGATGGTCCTAATACAGATTCTGCTTGATCAAACAATGAAGAAGCTGTAGAAGATGGATAGTTAGAGTCATTTGACGAAGTGGTTGATAATGGGTATGAATGAATAGACCCATAGGTTGTAGGGGGTCTTTGAAAGGTGTTAGAGGTATTTCTACGTCTGTGTCTCACATCTATATTTCCAAGTCTGACATTAAGTTGAGAGTCAGAGTCTGAATGAACAACAAAGTCACTTTCATTTTGAAATATTATGTCCATGTTGGATTGAGTAGAAGTATAACTGCTTGCGTTAATGATATCGCCGTCATTGAAATAATTGAAAGCCATATGGTTGTTAAAAGAGGAGTCCTGGTTTTCATTAGAATTTGGGATAACTGATAAGTTGGATTCTCTTCTTTTTCTGTGATGTTTTATATCTATAATGTTGCCATTTTCGTTGTCATCATAGTGATAGGGGTCGTCTGTTTCTGAATAATAACTGTTCCCAGATCTGCTAGAGGCAAATGATCTTAAAGTGTGATTTGTATTATCTTGCACAAATCTTTTTTGATCAGCCATTTTGTGTTAGATGTTGACACTAGTCCTGGGTGAAGGATTATGTTGTTTGGGTAGTTTTCTTGCTTGGACATTTCCATGAGAACATTTGTTGAAATGTGACGCTCCCATTTTTCGGACTTAGCTCTATAATCGGACATAAACGTTTCGGAGTTAAGAATCGGACTTATTTACAAAAATCTCGGACATAAAGTTGTCGGAATTAACGTCTCGGACATAAAAACTCATCTTGTCAAAAACAACACATGTCTTATTTTCCACATAAAACATGGCTAGATTTTTGATTCAAAACAGCCATACCAATATTAAAGGCCTTTTTTACCATTAATGACTACATCTATTTCACTAATTATACATATTTCAAGTCATTTCAACACATCTGCAGTGTTTTACTAGCAAATATTTCCTATTTGGGACATCATTCTACCAAAACGTTTCTTTTTTTTTTTTTTCAGAAAATTTCTTTTTTCTTTTTTTTTCCTTTTTGGGTTCACGCTTAGAGCACTGCTCCTTCCCTGCATGAGTGAATAATTTCTAGTGCCTAGCATGAATATTTATTTTTAAAAAATATTGATTAGGTATAGTAATTGGGCTTATTGATTTAACTATATCTTAAAGAAAAGTAAGATAAAACACCAATTAAAACTATCGATTACTAAATTTTTCAGTACTTTCATATTCCTTGTCAAGAAGATTAACCCATCGAAGTTATACTAAAACATAATAATATACAATATGGTTGTACAAGGTAACAAAAAGAGATCATTTGAAGATACCAATCCTTTAACTAAGGCGGATAACACACAAGAATTAACCAAATCTAAGTTGGTCAGAGAAGAAGAAAATGCTTTTCCAAGAGGAGGTGCTTCTGTTTTAACCCCATTAGAATTGAAACAAGTAGCCAATGAAGCTGCTAGTGATGTTTTATTTTCTAACAATACCGAAGAAGAAACCACCAATGCTCCAAAGAAAAGAAAAACAGTCAATGCCATTGAAGATAACGAAGAAGGTGATGACGAAGATATGAGAAAGAAATTTCAACATCTTACTTACAAAACTATACCAAAAAACTCTAATCTTCTTGGTAGATTAACCAAGGTTACTGATTTTGGTTTGACTTTTGAATTTGAAGATGGTTTATTAGGTTATTGTTCAATTGAAAACATTTCATCAAACATATTGCCTGAAGATGTTGATATGGATGAAAACTCTGATGTTTCTGATGCTTCAGATGAAGAATACGAAGACGAAAAAGAAGATAAAACAGAAGAAGTCAAGTTACAAAATTTGTTCCCTGTTGGTAACTATTATACTTGTAAAGTTATAGAAAATCATGTTTTACAAAATTCTACTAAGAAGGGAAAAAAGAAACTAACTGTTACTATAAACCCAGAAGATATCAACAAAGAAGTTGATGATACAGATATATTACAAAAGGGTGCTACTATCCAAGGTTCCATCAAGACCATTGAAGACCATGGTTGTGTAATTGATTTAGGTTTAGAAGATACCAAGATTTCTGCCTTTTTGCCAAAGAAAGAATTCAATGAAGAAGAACAAGATTTAATCAAAAAAGGTAATGTCATATTGTTTACTGTTTTGAAAACATCAGATAGAGTTGTTACTTTAACTAGACAAGCCTCAAAGGAATTGAGAACCTGTGATACCATTAGCAACATTGAAAGTGTCTTGCCAGGTGCATATGTCAAGTTTTTAGTTGATTCTGTTGATGCCAAACAAGGTGTCTTTGGTAAAATATTTGGTTCTATTCCAGCAATTTTGAGTTTGGCTCAATTAAACAACTCTTCTGTTGATCAATTTGAAATTGGTGAAAACTACCCTGTCAGAGTCATTTCTAAAATTGATTACAAGAACTTTGCCTTCATGCATGTTTCTCAAGCTAACACTATCGTCAACTTATCTGCTTCTAAAGACAACGTCGCTAGTGCTTTCCCTATAGGTTTCAAATTTGAAGAACCTCTAAAGATAATTTTGAGAGATAGCTCTTACATCTACGTCAAACTAAACGACAAAATTAATGGTTGCATTCATTTATCCAAGATTGAAGGTGATATTACAGCCAAAGATAAACAAATTAAGGAAAGTAGAATTGTCTCTTACCACCAATTTAATGAAATGTTTGTATTGACCAATTTGAAATCTCAAATTGAAGTTGAATATTTGACTATAAGAGATGTTCCTGTTGGTACTATATTGACTGGTGAAGTCAGAGAAGTTGATGCTAAAAAGGGTGTTTCTTTGAAGTTGATGAATGGCTTCATTGGTAAAGTATTGATGAATGATCTATCTGATATAAAATTGAACTATCCAGAAAGAAAATTCAAAATAGGTACTAAGGTCAAAGGTAGAGTTTTGAGTATAAATTTAAAAAACGGACAAGTTATGATGACTCTAAGAAAACAATTAGTTAATGGTTTCCAAGATAAAGACAATACCAAGATCATCACAGGATTTGAAGGTTTGAATGAAGGTGAATTTTCCTTGGCCACTGTTGATTCTTTCAACAACTACGGTGTCACTGTCAAATTTTTCAATAATACTAGAGGTTTCATTCCAAAGAACGAAGTTTCTGATGCCTTTGTTAAGGATGCTTCTAAATTTTTGAAAGTCAATCAAATAGTCAAGGTTAAGATTCTACAAGTTGATGAAAGCAAAAATAGAATTATTGCCTCTTGTAAATTAAACTCTAAAGAAGAAGTTGAAGAAGTAAACAACATCTTAGACTCTTTAGTGCTAGGTAGATCTGTAGAAGAATGTATAGTTGTTGAAAAAACCAAAGAATCTATCATTGTTGAATTGATCAAAAATAGATTAATAAGAGGTGTCGTATATGTTGGTCATTTATCTGACTCCAGAATTGAAATGAACAGAAATTTAATAAAGAAGATTACCATTGGTGATCAAATACAAGCTTTAGTTATTGACAAAGATGCCAAAACTAAGATTATAAACTTCTCTTTAAAGCAATCTTTGATTACTTCTGCTTCTGAAGAAAAGCTACCTGTAAGCTTTGAACAAGTTGCTGAAGCTGGCCCTGAAACTGCTATGTTTGGTTATATTAAATCTATCTCCCAAAGAGGTATATTTGTTGGTTTCAATGGTAAATTTGTCGGTTTAGTATTACCATCTTACACTGGTCTAAGTAGAGAAGAAGATATGTCTAGCAAGTTTTATGCTGAACAAAGTGTCAAAGTCTACTTATTGAAGACCGATCCAGAACAACAAAGATTCTTATTATCTTTCATCCCACCAAAATCTGAATCCAAAAAATCACCAAAAAACATCATCGAAGTTATTAATCCTGTAGATGAATCAGTTAAAACTTTACAAGATTTAACAATTGGTAACAAGATTAAGGTTCAAATCAAATCTAACAAGAGAAAACAAATCAATGTTTCTGTTAGTGACAACATTCACGGTAGAATTGATTTAACTCAATTAGGTAAAAGCATTGAAGAAATTAACTCTATTAAGCAAAGTATTGAAATCGGTCAAGTAATTGAAGCTTATATTGTTGGTCAACATGATGTTAAGGCTGCTAAGTACTTACCAATTACCAACAATTTGGATAAGAATGCTTTAATTGAATTTTCTTTAACCAATGAATCTTTAAAGTCCTTTGAAGATTTTAAGGTTGATGAAGAAATTATTGGTTATGTTAATAACACTACTGAAAACTTAAGATGGATTACTTTGTCTCCAAGTGTTAAAGGTAAAGTTACCAAGAAATACTTGAAAAACTCTGCAAGCGAAATTGCTCAATTATCCAACTATAAGATTATTGAAATTGACAATGAACACAAGATTCTAAACTTAGAACCTGTTTTGAATACTTTAGATTTGACTTCCTTAAACAGTGGTGATAAGTTAGAAGCTAATGTTATTGCTATTGAAGACAGCTTCATGTTATTCAGAATTTCAGGCTTTGAACAAGAAGCAATTGCTCATATTACTGACATTTTAAATAACTTTGAATCAAACAAGATCTCTAAAGAAAAGTATTCTATTGGTATGAAGGTTTCTGTTTTTGTAAAGAACGTTGATATTGAAAAGAAAAGATTAGCTGTTACTTTATTGAAAAATAATAAATCTCAAGTGGAACTAGCTTCTTTGACCAGAGGTTCTAAGTTATCTGTTTTGGTCAAGAAGATTACCAATGCCGGTGTTTTCGTTTATGTTTCTAATACTTTAGATGGTTTTATTCCAGTTTCTTTAATTTCTGATTCTTACTTGAAAGAATGGAAGAGACAGTTCAAACCATTACAAGTTATCAAGACTGTTGTTATTAGAGCTGAAAAGGCTGACAACATCACTTTATCTTCAAGAGAATCTGATTTAACTACTGAAAATGTTGATGATCTAGGTAAGAGAAGAGGTAAGTTTGGTAAAGAATTTGCTGATGTTGAAGTTGGTAAAGTTTACGATGGTGTTGTTAGAGGTGTTACTGACTTTGGTGTTTTCATCAATTTAGAAGGCTTTGATAAGGTTTCAGGTTTGGCCCATAAGATGGAAATTTCTGATGATTCTGAAGCTTTAAAAGATAGAGATTTGAATGATCTATTTGGTGAAGGTGATGCTGTTAGATGTTTTGTTATCAAAAAGAATGAAGGTAAGAAACAATTATCTTTATCTTTGAAGGGATCTAAGGTTAAAGCCATTGCTGATGAAGAAGATGAAGTTGCTGAAAGTGATGATGAAGATGTTATGGATGTTGAATACAACAACGAATCTGACTCTGATGAAGAAGAAGTTGAAAAGACCACTATTCCTGAGTTGTCTGAAGATGGTTTGAGTTTAACTACCGGTTTTGATTGGACTGGTAAGATTTTAGATCAAGTTGTTTCCGAAGACGAATCCGATTCTGATGATGAAGCTGTTGATTTCACCAAGAAGACTAAAGCTAGTGCCAAGAAGGTTGTTGACAAGACTATTGCCTTGACTACTGAAACTCCACAATCCAATGCTGACTTTGAAAGATTAATTTTGTCTGATCCAAACAACTCCATCAACTGGTTGAACTTTACTGCTTTCCAATTGACTGTAGGTGAAGTCACTAAGGCCAGAGAAATCTTAGAAAGAGCTTTGAATACTATTAATTACAGAGAAGAACAAGAAAAGCTAAACATCTGGGTTGCTAGATTGAATTTGGAATTTACTTTTGGTAATGCTGATTCTTTGAATGAAGTCTTTATCAAAGCTTGTTCTTACATGGATGATTACGTCATGCACGTCAAGTTGATAATGATTTACACAAGTGCTGGTAAACTTGACGAAGCTGATAAGTTATACACCAAGGCTATCAAGAAATTCGGTGCTGAAAGATTACCAATTTGGGAAAAGTACGGTGAATTCTTATTGTCCAGTGAGAAGAAGGAAGAAGCTCATTTGTTATTGGTCAAAGCTTTGAAACAACTACCAAAGAGAGAGCATGTTACCATTGTAAAGAAGTTCTGTCAATTGGAATACAAATATGGTGATATAGAACAAGGTAGAACTTTAATGGAAGGGTTACTTGTAGATGCTGCCAAGAGAATTGATCTATGGAACGTTTACATTGACTTAGAAATCAAGTACAACTCCAAGCAAAAGAGTAACATTGAAGACTTGTTCGAAAGATGTGTTGCCAATCCAAAGATCAACAAGAAACAAGCCAAGTTCTTCTTTAAGAAATGGGTTGAATATGAAGAGTCTCATAAAGACGTCAAGATGATTGACTACGTTGCTGCCAAGGCTAGTGAGTATATCAGATCATCCCAATAGAGTAGCTTTATATAGGAGATAAGATATAATCAGTAGGGCGTTCCCCTTTTAGAGGTCATATATTTCTGTTCAATAGGATGTTTCCGCTTTGGGAAGCTCATGGCTTTAATCAATAGTAATTTCCCTTTTGGGATATTATATATAATTCTCAACTGTTACACAAAAGCTCTTAGTATGAGCACGTACCCAGGCAGATACTCATAATGGCAGATTTAGATTTAAAAAAGAGTGCTTTATTAATAGTGGATATTGGGGGAGGTGATTTCAAAAGTCCCAAATTGATATAATCGTTATATATAGTTGTACCGTAAAGCTGAAATATATCGTATGTTTGATAAGTTATCGTCTTTGGTTTATTCTCAAGTGCTATCATTAATGTCAAAACCTATAGTTACAAAAGATACACCCCATAGCATAGAAATTTGTTTGGAAGTTCGAAAAATGGTTTACGTTTTATGGTGTAGTATTATTTTCTATAACCTCTATGAAGCAGGTATCTTTTATGTAGCACTAGCAAGAGCAGTTTTGTTGTTTAGTCACTTGAAAGACGTCTTTTTATATACTTCTAGTATAGCAACAAAGATACAAGCCTACAATGAATCTCTTTTGTTGGGCTTGAAAAGAAATCTAATTATTCAACTTGTTTGCATGAGTCCTAGCCATAAAGATTTGTTAAAAGAAGAATTAAGAAATAACTTTTGTTTGAATCATCCCTTTAAAAAGGTTACTTACGTATTTATCAGTGTCATTTTTCACTGTATAATCATTTCAAAAGTATTTTTTGAGCACAAATTGTTGATACTACTGTGTTTTTTGGTGTTTTTTGAATACAGATACAATTTCAATCAATTTATAAGCATATCTTTGAAATGCCAAGCAAGCAGTGATGATGAGCAACAACTAAATAAAAAAGTATACTTCAATCCTGGAACACCGTCTTTTATAAAGCCATTGCCCACAAAACCGGCATTTCACCTAGTAAACAGCTTTAAATTAAGTAAAAATACCGACGACTTATCTCCATGCAATAATACGCCAAGTACTGTCAGTAAAAAACTAACATATTCTACAAAGACTAATGTAAAAGACCTTAAAAAGTATGGACCAAAACCAGGAAATGATATTAATAAAAGCATTTTTTTTGATATGACATCTAAAGAAGGATTAGGTTTATGGGGAGAGTACTTAAAGAAGTTAAACAGCAATTCAAAAAAGACAATAAAGAACATTTCCCCTATGGTTGAAGATTTCAAGATAGTAGATACTAAGTTTGATATAGACATAGAGCTAGAAAAGATGAAAGAATCAGGCCAGCTTAAAAAATACTTAGATTTGCAATATAGAAGAGTTTTCATAACAGAGCTTAGAGTATGGGTAACAAAGAACAGATTGGCTAGAGTTGCAGGTTGAATATTCTTATGCTATATATACAAGTTCGATTTAAATGATGATTGCTTAAGTTGTGTTTTCTTTCCTTTAAACTTACTATGCAATCATTTGAAGAAATAAATGGCTTTACTCAAAATCCATATCTGACTCTACAATCTCAAGGTCATCATATGCCAAGTTCCACTTACTACTTATTTCATCAAAAAGTTCATAAAGTTCAAAGAACTTGTCTTTGTCCATGTCGATTGCAGTTGTATTTTCGTAGTATTCCAAATCAACTCGTTCTTTAATTTCCTTAATGACGTTTTCGGTGCTTAAGAAATTCAAATTATACAGAATTGAACGTTTTGGGTTGTATACAATGGAAGACAGAACACGTCTTAACTTAATAAAATCAATTTTGTCAAAGTTTTTGGTTAAGTACTCAGAAGGCTTCAAGTTCATGATTACAGCAGGACCATCAAGTTCGTAATTCTTAAAAGTCACATCAGTTTTTTCAACTCTTTCAATGGCTCTCATTTCTGGGTATGCCTTTTTCAAATAAGATAAAATCGATTCATACGAGTAAGCCCCAACAACATTACCTTTTCTAAAGTCTTCTGTTGTAGCATCCTTTCCTATGGACTTAATACGCTTGAACAGTGTGTAATTATTTGGGTTTTTTGGGGATATAAAAGTCAATGGCTCAATATCGTAAATGATTTGCATTCTAAAAGACAATTTTGATCTAAAATCAAAAGCTGAAAATTCAGTATCCGTAGACATGTCTTTGTACTTTTTCGAAAGTACTCTCAAAGCTGTATCAGCATGAACAATAACCAATTTGTTGGTGTTATACATTAATTCAAATTGTTTATGATTGAGCTGAGTTGGAGTATTGATGTTTCTAGCTAATGAATAAAATTCCACTCCTATAGTGCTTAACGCCAAAGCTGACAATATTCTCGTAGGAAATAGAAGAGATTGGCTTTTATGTTGCTTGTTGGTGGCTTGTGTTACTTTCTTTCTATTTAGAGATTCATTGTATGTGAGATCTAAAATCTCAAGAAACTGATGGTTTTCTTCCATTTCGTGCTTGTAAAGAGTTAGTACTTTGTCGTCAAATTTATTATGAGTAACTGAATAATTTTGTTCAAAGATTTTTTGCTCCTTTGCTGTTATTTCATTAACTTTTGCTTCATCCGTTAGGTGAAGTCTTTTCATTTGATTGTTTATAATATTTGTTGTATTGAAAAAGTATCCAAAGATCCATCCTCTTAGAAAGGCAAAATTCCTGGCTGGAGTCTTTTCTAGAGAGCCACAAATTACTACAGGGTTCTTTAATTTATTGAACGGCCATTCCTTTTCAAATTCAAAAATTCTATGGTTGATTACATTGTCCATTGACCATGGTTTTCCTCTGGTGATATTCTGCAAAGAAAACCTTTCATTTATATGTTTTTCAACAATTGTATTATTGATCGATAAATAATGAACTTTGGGCTCAAAAATTTTGTTAAAAGCACTTGTTTGGGCAGCAAATACTGAATTGTATTCAAAAATATAAACTGTTTTGTTTTCTTCCTTGAACTTACTCGCCATAGGTTGAAGTGAAGCCTCCAGAATGGTAGGATTGTGAATTTCTACTCCTCTAAGTATTCTGTCTAAATACCTAAAACATTTAGAAGAAGCCATAATTAAAGTGGGTGTGTTTGTCTAATTTCCAAAATAAGAGACTTGCTCTATAAGGTTGATGACGAATTATGCTAAGGTCTTCTTTATATTCGAAACTGTTGATTTAGCTTTGTCAACTTAAAATCTGATTTTCTTCTTCAAATAAAAACGAATAAGAAGTAGCAATTTCGATAAAATAAGTTCAATTTATGTCGTTTCTACAACTAAATATATAGTTTCTTGTTTTTTTCTTTGGTTTTTGTCCTATTCATACAAAGGTTTATACACTAAATAGTATGTGAAGTCTTTCGAGATGAGGACCTTTTGAATTATATATGAAGAAGGATGCTTTTGAATTTTTGCATATACAGTAAACAATGCGTTATATCCGATATCGGATATAAGTAAAGCTAGAAATAAACAGCAAAGGTGTCATAAAGAGAGCTGCAAAGAACCGAAGTTTACGTATTTGGATAGCTATGGATAGTTAGTAAAAGAACAGGTAATAAGATTTTAACCTGCAAAAGTACCAAAATGCACATGCGTTGTTCCCAGAGCAGACGTCTGGGACCATCACCAAAAAGCAATAAATCACGTGCATGCAAAAAAATGTAGGTCACGTGCTATAAAATACTCTGCAGTCACGTGTTTAAAACCAGAAATTGTTGGAGTTTTGTCTGTCGGAGATAAGCAGACATCGTCAACGGCGATACCTATTCGCATGGTCACCAAAACACCGTCTCCTGACGTAGGTTTATAGGCAAAACACCACAAATATCACCCATAACTGAAACATACTAGCAGCATTCGGATAACGTGACAAAATTGTACGCTATTTCTCAGAGCTGTGTGTTTGATAAGTCACGTGTCAACCGTTGGATTTACTTTGCTCAATTGAGGCCTTATCTCCGAGAACCAGAAGTTGAGCGAATATCTCTCCGGTCATCTCGTCGTTTTCGAGGCACAGAAGTTTCACTCTTCTCTAAGGCTAATGACTCGTTATATGAACACCAAGAAAATACAAGAAACAACAGTATATAAATATGTCTGATTTTGTAGAACAAGATAAAATAGGTATGGATGCTGCTTTTGAGCAAGCTTTCATTTCTTATAAGAAAGAAAACGGTATTCCTATCGGTGCTTGTTTGATCAATAACCTAACCCACGAAGTTATTGGTGTTGGCCACAATGAAAGAATACAAAAAAACTCACCTACTTTACATGGAGAAACCAGTTGTTTGGAAAACTGTGGTCGTTTAAAAGCCAGTGTTTACAAGAACTGTACCTTATATACAACTTTAAGTCCATGTATCATGTGTACAGGAACTGTCTTGTTGTATGGAATTAAGAGAATTGTTGTAGGTGAAGATAAAACATTTGAAGGTGAGATTGAATTATTGGAAAAGAGAGGTGGATGTGAAGTCATTGTCACTAACGATCAAAGATGTATTGATATTATGGATGAATTCATCAAAGAAAAACCTGAAGTTTGGAATGAAGATATAGGTGAAGAAGACTAAACATGAAATATGATTCTTTTGATCCTTTTTAATAGTGATTCTAAAGTTTTATTATAGATTGTCATTAAGAAAATTAAATAGTACTATTCATATGTATAATTAAAGCTTAAATTAAGATCAACACAAGCTCTATAAATGAGATTTTTAGATGAATGTTTATCCAAGTTTACTACTATGTCGTTTATGAAAAAAAATGTTAGCAATAAAGCTCTTTGTTTTTTGGAACCTGATAGCCAAAGTCAGATAAGCATATAGTTTTCACTGACTATAACTGGCAAAGTGTTGTACTTAATAAAAAGCTTTAAAATTAGTTTAAAATTTTGTTTTGTTTAAAGCAGCAAAAAAAAAATGCTGTATATACTTCTAATGTTTTATATAACTTATGCTATAAAGTCGTAAAGATTTTTAATAAAACGATCCTTAACTTTGGAAACAAACTTCTCAGAGTTGTCTCTGTACAGTATATGATAGCACATACCTTTTGGGGAGCTTATGATGCTTGACGTGACAAAATCATCTACTCTCATGGCTTGGCCAAATACAGAATGCTCAACATTAATACTGTACTCTTGCTTATGCACAAAATTCACACCAAGATTAGACATTGCATAATTTGAAGGTAAAAGCTTTGGCTTGTTTTCATTATAAAGATTTGTATAGCCTGAGAATAGCTTTCTTTGGTCAGTTGTACCAATAACATTTTTAAAAAAACTTAAATCACTAAGTTTTTCTGTTCTGACCCAATCATTTATGGCAGTGTTGTAAAAGTTTGCTAACTCTACAAACTCTTTAGATCCTAAAACACACTCTTTATCTGTAATAATTGGAGCTTGGTTGTTGTAAAAAGAAATTGCACAGCCTACAGTATTTTTAGGAATAATGAGTTCTTCATCTAAGTTGTATTTGTCATTACCAATGTTAATTCTGCCACGTAGATCAGCTGGAATGAAAAACGCTGTTTTGGTTTTTTCTTTTTCTGGCTGATGAAATGAAATATTCCAAAATGTGTACAGCAAAGCTGTTAAACTAACATTCAAAGACTTTGCTTTGGTTAACAATTTTTTTAGGTCTTTGTTTTCTATGAGAAGTAAATGACGATGGTCGCAAGGATTATTTGGTTTAACGCACAATTCAGAATCGCCTTTCAATAAGTACTTAGATTGAACAGGCGGTTTTGTTTCTTTATTTTCTTCAAGAATTTGTCTTTTTTCTTCATCTGTAGGCCATGGATAAACATCCAATATAGCTTCATCTTCTTTAATCAACTTTTCTGTTTCATCAGCAGTTTTAAACATTTCTTGTACTATACTAGATTTTTCAAATTGTAGCTTGTTAGGCAAATTGTCTCTAAAAGCTGTATACTCGTTAATTAAACATAAAACCTTGTCCAAAACCGATACACCAGCCATACCATCAAAGAAGACGTGGGAGTACATAAAGATCAAAGATTTATCAGAAAATGCAAATTTATAGTGTGGAAAAACATATTCGTCTTTAATTTTGATTAATTGATTCTTTGGCACAACGTTTATTTGTGAGCTCAAAAACTTAGTTGGAGCCCATTTGTTCATAGTCTGGTTAAAGTTTTCTAAAATAGTCTCTGTGTTTGTAGAGCTTGTTACAGATGTGCCTGTGTAAGTAGGCAAAAACGAGTTTTTGGTACACTGAGCAAACAATTCATCTGATTCAATGCCAAAGTCTGTTCTGCATACTAAATGGTCCATTATATCTTGGGAAATATTATACTGATCTTTGTTGTCAAATCCGAACTCGTAGATTCTCTCAGTAGGAACATTGTAGTCATCAAAGTCATCTTCATTAATCACGAAAAAAGCACGTAAAGATTTCTCTTTTAACAACAACTTCTTCAAAATAAAATTCTTGAATTCGTCTTCACTTATGTCCATCTTTGAGTCAAAATCTAGGCCTATGAAAACTGATCCATAGTAGTTGAACCGTTCTCTTTCACGAAAATGGATTGAAAATGGAGATAGCTTCAGTGAGGGGTTCATACTATATTGACAAAGAAAAGTATTCTATAATTATATTCAGTCTTTTATTTTGGTTGTTTATAACTCATTTTCCTTCTTACAACATCCAAAATAAAGCCTAATAAATAACACGTATCGAAGTTCAAAACGACTGCATTATATAGTCAGTTCGGAGTTAACAACTGATTTCAGGTCGTTTTTAAAAACAAGGAGTTTGAAATCAATCGGGGATCTGTTCCCGGAGCACAATTTTAAAATTCTGAGCGTATCTGTAATGACTCTTACATAAGGAAGGTAGCTATAACGAGCTGTAAATATGGACTGTTGATGAGTCATTATATAAGATTTTAGTGTTTATAATTGAAATGTTTGCAAAAAAAACGATATTAAACGATAATATATGGCACTGAAACGATACGTAGTTGTAGTATGGGCTGAATCGCAGTTGAATATGTTGTTTACATATGATCATGTGACGTGTACATGATGCTATATTGGTATTTGGTAATTAACAAGTATCTGTTGCTTTGAAAGTTTACATTTATGTGTTAATGCACCATATGTTTAAATAATAGTAAAACATACTAACTTTAAAGGTAAACAAACACAGCTTTGGTTATAAAACCCGAAAATTTAACAACAATTACAGTTCTTTCAAATCCTTTTATTACTCAGTTTAATATATACACTTCATGTCTTTCTAGGTCTGCCTCTCTTCTTTTTTTTTACAGGCTCAACAACATCTACATCTTCAAGAGCAACAGATTGCTTTCTTTTGACAGGTTGATCGTCTGCAGGCTCAACTATCTCGCCATCTTCATCTAGCTCCAAACCATCCAGTTCATCGTCTATTTCTTCTTCGTCATCCAAAATGTCATCGTTGTCACTGACTTCTAGCTGTTTCAACCATTTGGTATCATCGTCTAAATAACTAACTGTTTTTCTCTTGGCCAATCTTCCTCCAGAAATACTATCTAAAGCCTTCAATTCTTCTGCTTTTCTTTCCTTTTCAATTTCTAAAGCAATATCCATGTTGTAAATATCCGGCAATTCTTTTCTTTGAATCATTCTTGTGAAAATTCCTTGATCCAAATCCTCTTTTCTGGCTTCTATATCCATTTTCTTGAAAGTCTCCAAATCATCTTTACCTCTGGCTAATAACTCGTTGATTTCATCGTTATCAAAATCATCGTCCTCATAGTTCTCTTCCAAATCTCCGGATTTCAATTGTGACTTCAACTTTTCTTTTTCTTGTAGCTTCAGTTGTCTTTCTTCTTCCTTCTTCATTAAATCTCTTAGCAAAAATTCTTGCTCTTCTGCTGTGGATTTGTTGTCAAATTTACCAGCTTGAATGACCTTCCCATCAAGATCCAATTTACTTCTTGCTTTTTCTAAAATGGCCTCTTCAACTGAGTCCTCGGTAATTAATCTCAAAATTCTCACTTCATTCTTTTGCCCAATTCTATGGGCTCTGTCTTGTGCTTGTAAATCTTGATGAGGATTCCAATCTGAATCAAAAATAATGACAGTATCCGCAGTTTGTAAATTTAGACCCAGACCACCAGCTCTAGTAGACAATAAGAAACAGAAGTATTCAGAATCTGGTGCGTTAAATTCATTCAGCATAACAGTTCTTTCATCTGTTTTAGTACCACCATCCAATCTGAAATGTTTGATGTTCAACCAATTCAAAAAATCTTGCATGATGTCCATGACAGTGGTCATTTGGAAGAATATCAATACTCTGTGATTAGTTGCTTTTAATTTTGGTAATATTGACTTTAGCAATGCAAACTTTCCTGAAGTTCTATAAATCAAATTATTAACAGTCCCCTTTTCTATCATCAAAGAATCTTCAACTTGTGGGAATACAAAAGGATGATTACAAATCTTCTTCAGTTGCATGATTTGATTATTGAACCCTTTGGCTTGCAAAGACTTGCTGGTTGAATCAGTAGATGTGTAAATCTTCTTGTACTTCAACATTTGTTCATATAAAATCTGTTGCAACGACGTCTTCTTACATTTAATAACCTTTTCAATTTTATTAGGTAACTCTTTTTCTACATCTTTCTTCAGTCTTCTTAACAAGAACGGTCTTAGTACCTTATGCAGTCTTCTAATGATCAATAGAGTTTCTTCTTCTGTTAGTTCCAATTTATCTTGAGAACCAGTATTGGCAAACGGAGTATTAAACCAATCATCAAAAGATTTACCTGAATTAAAAATCTTTGGCAAAACAAAATTCATTAATGCCCATAATTCTGGCAAGTTGTTTTGCAATGGTGTACCAGTCAAAATCAATCTGTAGTCAGTGTGATAAAACTTGTTTATAGTCAAAGATAATTTAGATTCAGCATTCTTCATTCTATGACCTTCATCTATAATCATGTGAACCCACTTAATCTTACTCAAAACAGCCTTTTCTCTTATAATATATTCAAATGTCGTCAAACATACATCAAACTCCAAGTTTTTCAGTCTTTTTTGCATGTTTTTACGTTCGTTAGGTGTTCCTTTATAGGCAATAACGTTTAAAACAGGAGCCCATCTTTTGAATTCATTGACCCAATTAGTCATGGTAGATAAAGGAACCAACACCAAAAACGGACCTTTGATACCCTTGTGCTCATACAAGTATGTCAGCAACGATAGAGTTTGAACGGTCTTACCCAAACCCATTTCATCAGCCAAAATACCATTCAACTTGTTGTTGTACAAAGAAATCATCCATTCCAAACCCTTAAGTTGATAATCTTTCAGTTGTCCACCAATCAGAATAGTCGGTTGGGCCAATATAGGTTCTTTGACTCTATGCGCAACAGAATAATAATCAGTATTATCCTCATCATCATCTTGAACATTGACATCCTCCACAACGTTGGTATAGTCGACTTTGATGTCAGTGTTCTGTTTAATTTTGTCTTTGGTATAGTCTTGTTGATCCTTGACGGCATTAGTCAAAGATTGCAAAAACGAGTTGGTTTGTTTCAATAAACGTGTGATTCTAGTATCCTTAGTTTGATCAAGCAATTTCACGTAAGCTTCTTCATCATTTTCTTTCAATGCTTGCAATCTCTTCTTGGCATTTCTTTCAATTCTTTTGACATCTTCTTTCAGCAAAAATGTATTATTTTGTTGATGGTTTTTCAATTGAGCTTTAAGATTGTTTTCTTTTGTAATCAAAGTATCAATTGCTGAAGAACTTTCACTACCTTGAAATACATTCATCATGTCAGTTAACTCTGTTTTGTGAGAAGATAATAGTCTCTCTTTATTTTCTAGTTCTATCTTGGCAATACTATTCTCAACGAATTTTATATCTGAGTAGTCCAGATTCTTGTATTGTCCATACATGTTATTATTCAAGGAGTTATTTTTGAAGTTATACTTTGACAGCAACAATTGTTTATTGAAACTTTGATATTGAATTATCTCACCTCTTAAATTTTTCTGAACTTGGTGAAGCTGTAGTTCTTTGATTCTTATTTCTACTTCAGCAATTACCTCATCAACTTCATCTCCAGGATAATCTTTTTTGTAATGATCCAAAATCATCAATATCGTGAAACAGTTTTCTAAATCATATTCTTTGAATAGAGTTATGCTGAATTGATATAGCTCCAAAATCTTGTATAATTTGATACCTCCTGGCAAATCACTAGGATATACTTTGAAGGTATCAAGATCTTCATAACTAATACCATTTTGCTTATTGGCTTGAAGGCTGTTTATAGACGGCCTATACTTTTCTATCAAAAACTTCTCTAGTTCATCAATATCATCAATATTGATGTCTTCATGCTTATCGGTTGCATTTATTCTCTTAAGCTTATCTAAGGCCTTTTCTTGTGTATCTGGTAATTTAAAAGTTTCTACTCTTAAGTGTGGCTCCATCACGTCATTGACTTGCAAGTTGCTGACTTTGCTGTCAAATATAGGCTTCCAAATAGGTATTTTCGTCTCCATCATTTTATTTTCAGGTACGGGCCTAGGGTCTATGGCACTATTTGGAGCTGAAGTTGCATTGTTTGGGGTTGGTTGTTGATTCATTTTCTGTTGTTGCTGGTGATTTATGGTTTGTGGGTATTGTTGATTAGGACCTTGTGGAGTTTGCTGACTAAACCCTTGTGGAGATTGCTGACCAAACCCTTGTGCAGACATTGGGTTAGAAACACGCGGAGAAGGTTGGCTAACAACTTGCTGCTGACTTTGGATAGGTGGTTGCTGTAATGGTTGGGAACCTTGTTTCGGTTGCTGATTAACATTTTGACTAACTGTTTGGCCAGCCTGATTTTGCTTTAGTTGAAACATTCTCATACCTATGTGCTGGACCAAAGGCTTGTAATTCTCTATGGAACATTTGTTAGCATCGTTCTCTATAAAAGCCTTCAAATCAACAGGAATGTCTTTTTTCTGCATCAATAGCTGGAAGTACTTCGTCTGCGTCAACAAAATATCATCTTGATTGGGTGGTAATCCTGTCCTGGTGTTATAAGTTCTTAGTTTTTCATTATCACTTGGGGGTTGTTCAGAAGTAGGATTTGATCTTGGTGATACCGCAACTTCGTTATTTTTCTGTTGCTGCTGTTGCTGCTGTTCTAACAACTTCTTCTTTTGGGCAGCTGCTTGCCTCAAAAAGTTCGTATAAAATTGAAATTGGG
>ERZ794946.239-NODE-239-length-24505-cov-3.918896_pt1 | contig 24505 bp, 28 predicted proteins | sample MGYA00433072_ERZ794946 | MGnify/ENA primary metagenome ERZ794946 (study PRJEB30137, sample SAMN04331413) | food metagenome | isolation source: Y3 must sample point D1 replicate A | place: Australia: South Australia | collected 2014 ...
TATTCAACCCATTACCATCTATGTGGTCTACTTCAATAGGATCATACCCATGAACCATTTTAAAAATGACCCTGTGAGATAAAAACTCAGATCGACCGTGACCTGGTATTCTCACCCGATAATACCTTTTACCACCCATGTTTTTCAAAATTGCCCCAACTTTATTACCAGCTACCCCTTGCAAATTTTTCTTATATATATTTCCTGTGACAGGGTCATATTTGAAAATTTTTAATAGTTCATCTTGATTTGGTAATTGCTTTTTCATAACCTTCCTTACTATTTGCAAAAGTAAAAAAACCACCCTTAGATACTACAATCTCTCCAAACTTCATCTGAGCACGTGCCCGGGCGTCGGACTCTTTGTACACCCAATCAGATTTTTTCACCTCGACAGCCGTGAAAACACCCAGTAAATGACCCAAGTGTTTTTCAGTTATCGTTACTGGTGTTATGCCTATTAGGTCAGAACTTTTAACGTTTTTATTAAGCATTTTTGTATCGTTGCATAACCCATACCGTATCAAAGCACCTCGTTCGTCCTTCAACGCACCAACGGTGTTACGCCAGAGTATTGCACCATTTTGAGAAGCACTCAACCTTATTTGCTCCTGCACACGGGCTTCACTCAGCTTACCCGGTTCACCCCCGGTGTACTCCGGTTCGTTTATGCCTAAAATTTCACGTAACTCTGCCAGGGCCTGCGGTGACACACCGTGAATAATCGCCCAGTTAATAATTCGGGACATTTCGGATCCTCTCTGCCAGTTGGTTAGCAGCATCTTTTTTCAGGGATTTTGCAGATTCCCAGTCGATGCCAAAAGTGATGTAAAATTTACGATAGCGTTCAGACTCGCTCAGACCATTACCAAACTGATATCCGAGCCAGTTAACCATTTCATTCTGCAACTGTTCCAGTGCTTCTTTCCGCTCAATGTGGTTTTTAACGTTGCGCATAACACCCACCTGCGGTACCCCCATTGCAGACTGCTGATCCCGGTACGCACCCGCATCCATCATTGCTGCCTGCGCTTCAGCACGGAGCTGGTCGAGCACCTGGGGGTCCAGTTCAGTCAGGTCACCGTCCACCTGTTCCGGAGAGCTTTTACCCGCGGGTGCCGGTACAGGTTCCCCGCACTCCGGACAACAGTCACGGAAACGTTCAAACGATGCGGTACACGCAAGGCACACCCGGGTTGTCGGTGGCTCACTGGCTGACCCGCGCCGTTTCTCTGCGCGGTCGAGCGTCCAGATGCGGGGGATATCCGGCGGTCCGCGGTGGCGCATAACGTTCCCCACATGGTCGATGACGATGGCGTACTCTTTACCGGGCGCCGTGCGCAGGACACGTCCGAACTGTTGCGAGTATAGACTGTACGATTCGGTCGGCCGTCCGAATGACACCACTTCTGCTGCCGGACAATCAAAACCTTCTCCCAGTATATCCACATTTACCAGTTGCAGAATTTTACGGGATGCAAAGTTCTGCAGTACGGTGAACCTGTCACTGTCTTTCATTTTGCTACTGATCACACTCGCTGGAACACCGGCTTTATTGAACTGTTCACACACTTCATCAGCAACGGTAAGGTCGGACACGAAAGTGATCCCGAGCTTACCCGGAGCCAGTTTCAGATAGTGCGTCACAATATCTCCCATCACGGATTTACCGTCATGAGATGTCACCAGTGATGACTCAGCAACTGCTTTTCGCATTTTGGGGACGTTAAAATCCCCTGTGGAATCACTGACAGGTAATGCTTCACGGTTGAAATCAGAAGGGGGCGCGTAAATTTTATACTCGGTCAGATACCCATCATTAATCAGGTCACGCATACCCGGACCCTCGTGCATCTCGTCAAACAAACCATCCGCATGACGACCCAGTCCGTTCCCATCCGCGCGGACAGGCGTCGCGGTAACACCGAGGCCCCGGGCATTCGGGAACATTGTACATCCTTTCCCCCACTTATTCTCTTTCAGTACGTGGTGCGCTTCATCCACGACAATCAGTTTCACGCTTTTCATCCAGGCGTCAAGCGATTCACCCCGGCGGATAAGCGTGTCCACCCCGGCGACAGCAACACGTGACTCGGGATTGTAAAAACTTTTCCCCAGCGCCTGCATGTGGAGTCTGACAACTGCTTTCACTACTGAGGGAGGACCGATAACACGGTGAAACACCCCGTTTCGCGCGAGGGTTAGTGACATCTGTCCGACCAGTTCCTGACGGTGCGCTATCGCACAAACTGCGCCGGGTTCACTGGCAATAATGTCAGCAAAAAATACGGTCTTCCCGGCCCCCGTGGGAAGAACTACGAGCAGATAACCTTTCGGTAATCGACCCCAAAATTCAGCAGCGGCATCTTTGCGTGCCTGCTGATACGGTCTTAATTGCATTTTTCATACTCCATAAACACCTGCGGATGACTGTCGCGACTGAACGGGATCCATACTTTACCGCACGCATTGTTTTTGGCAATGAACACCTGGTCACGAATCTTCGTCACTTCATAACCGAAACGTAGCGCCACGGTTGCAGCGTCCGGACCGACTGTTGCGGCCTGCCACGCTCTGAACGCTAACTGCGTGTCCCATGCCATATACTCACCGTCGCTGTTTTTACAAATTCTCATGTCGACGAATTTACACAACCCACTGGTATTCAACCACTTTTCAAAACGTTTCTGTGAGTTATTCATTGCAGGAAACCTCATTCATCATCAGGAACACGATCATTGCTGCACGAAGTGGATTCGCATTAGTTGATGAATTCTGTCCGATTGACGCCATACACAACCCATTAAGAGAAGGATGAGTATTTGAACCAAAAGACAATTCTATTCCAAACTCCTGAATAATAGGTCCGGCATCAGCCCATGAATTACAGGGGTTAAATACATTCCCATTTGACGGCGTATACCATAAAACTGATTGTTCATTGGTCTTCCATATTGGTCCGCGCTTATTTGGTGGTATTTCTTCGCAGAAATCCTTTTCTGATTTCGAGTACCAAAACACGTGGGACACCCCTAGTGACCGGGAAACTGCACAGTTAATCTCAAAGTCACTCATTTCTTCATGTTTCATAATTTTTCTCTTTCTCTGTTTGACTGATTGGTCAATTCTGTTTTATATTGACTCCGTTGTCAAACACTAACTAAACAGGAACGCACCATGACCAAGTTAATCACTATTTCTTTCCCACACGATGACACTGTAGCCGCACATCACCTGGGTGAAGCACTTTTAGGTATTGCAGCCGTCCGTGAGAATCGTCCGTACCCGATCGTTAAATTTCCAGAAGAAGAAACTGGCGTTATCGTTGTCGAGCAGGATTTAACCGTTAAAGCACCGGAATCTAACCCGAACAATTACGCGCCGGGCACCTTTATTTACATGGTCGATGAAAGTGATGTGCGGTGTCGCATGGCGGCCAGTGATGCTGAACGCGATGAACTGTTAGCGGATGGCTGGCGCGTGATCACGAAAGAAGATTTTGAATCATGGGAACCTAAAGAAGCGGGTCACGCCGGTGATCTGGATAAAGAAGGTATCCCGTGGGACGAACGTATTCACAGTGGCAGTAAGAACCAGTTGAAAGATGGTACCTGGCGTCTTCGGAAGAAACCGTCTGACCTTACAGATGAACAGTGGGCTGATGAAGTGGCGAAAGTTAAAGCGTCTTTGAAACAACCTGAAGTTGCAGAACAGGGTGACGACTTTAACACTGATGAAGGTGTTGTTACTGAACAGGATGTTGCCGGGATCCCACCCGTGACACCTCCGGCAATCCCGGTACCGCCTATCCCGGTTGAGGCACCTGCTAATATGCCGGCACCTGATGTTTACACCGGTCCGACTACATTTCCGGATTTAATGAGTTTCATTGTTGAACACGTCGCTGAAACACAGGCCCATCTGCAGATCCTGTGCTCACGGGCAAAGATTGAATCTGTTCGGGAACTGAACAACATGCCAGACGCTATCCCGGCGTTTTACACTGACATGATCAACACCTGCGGATTACAAGGAAAATAATAATGACACTTCCGGTGGTTCATAACGCAAACCAGTGGATGTCATGTAACGCCTCTCACCAGATGCAACAGAAATTCCCCGCGCTCAGCGGGGAAGTTTCACAGTCCAGGTTGGAAGGTCGAGCATGTCATGAGTACGCTCAAAATATTTTACTCACTGGTGAAGAAATTCAGACATCTAAAGACGGTTTGCAGATCACGTCAGAGATGAAAGATTTTGCCCAGGTTTACATTGATGAAGTGACCACGACGCTCTGTAACGCTGATTTGAAAGTCGAACAGCGGGTCAATCTGGGGTTCCTGTGGGCGGGTTGGTACTGCATCCCCGACCTTTGGACTGTCATCGACGACGTGCTGTATGTCTATGACGCTAAGTTCGGACATCGCCAGGTACCTGCAGAAAATAACTGGCAGTTGATTATTGAGGCGATCGGCATCGTTGAGACGTTACCTAAAAAACCTTCTTCAATCGTACTCACCGTGGTACAACCGCGATCTTTTAACGGTGGTGGTCCGGTCAGTACATGGGAGATTACACCTGAAACCCTCACAGGGTTACGACGGCAGCTCGTCACTGACCTTGTGAATATCATCAGTGCTTCACCAGTCGCTACACCCGGTCCGCAGTGTCGGGATTGTACAGCCCGTTACGCGTGCTCTGTTCTTCAGACCAACTCGTTTTCCGGTATCGAATACGTTGCAGAAATGGGTTTTTCCGTTCTGAGCGGTCACAATTTAGGTGTTGAACTGACGATGCTTAAAAAGGCTCAGGAGATGATTGAGCACCGGTTGACAGGTCTTGAGGAACAGGCAGCCCAGGAACTGAAAAGTGGTAAACCAGTGTCATTCTTCGGACTTGAAACAACCCGTGGCCGGCGTCGGTGGCGCAAAGATGTTGACATTGATAAAGTCATTTTCCTGGGCGACACAATGGGTGTTGATCTGCGCAAAAAGCAAGATGTGGACACCCCTGCGCAGGCGAAAAAACGCGGACTTCCTGACGATGTCCTGGCTAAGTTCACGGAGGTTCCGACCACTGGTACGAAGCTGATCCCGCAGACAGCGGAAGACGTGAGAAAAATATTTAAAAGTGATTGACTCATGAGTCAGACCGATTTAAAGTAACTCCCGAATCATAAACAACACAACTAACGAGGTTTCAAAATGTCAGATTTCTTATTACCTGAAGGCCGCATTGTTAAAGGTCACCCGATGATCGAACGTAACAAAACCGACCAGGACAATAAGCCAGTACTGGACAAAGAAGGCGCGCAGGTTAAAGAGCGTTATTTTGCATTCGCTGTACCGAAACAGGGTGAAACTGACTGGCGTCAGACTTCCTGGGGTGCTCAGATTGTTGCTGCTGCATCCGATCCGACGCACGGATGGACAACTGCTGAACAGGCATCACCATACTTTTCGTGGAAAATTAACGACGGTGATTCTGCTATCCCTAATCGTAAAGGTAATGCACCAAAAGACCAGGAAGGTTACCCTGGTCACTGGATCCTGCATTTCACATCGAACATCTTTTTTAACAGTTATTCCAGCGATGATAATTTCACAGTTCCATTATCAGACAGTGGTTTTATCAAAACTGGTGACTACGGTAAGGTGTATATGAGTGCCCGGGGTAACAAACCATCCCAGACCCCAGGAGTGTTTCTCAATCCGCGGATGTTTGGACTTACCCGTAAAGGTGAGCAGATCGTCAGTGACAATCTTCCTTCTGCTTCGAGTGTGTTTGGTGATGGTCAGTCAACTTCTTCACCTTTGGCAGGGACTGCTACCCCTCCACCAGCCGCTCCTGCGCCTAATACACCACCGCCAGCACCTGCGGCACCTGCTACCCCTCCACCAGTTCCGGTCGAGGAAAAGTATGATGTACAGGGCACCGTGTATACTCGCTCACAGCTTCTGGCAATGCCAGGCTGGACTGAAGCGCACTTAACTAACCTTCCGAAAGTGGGGTAATTGAAAATGGCTCAAATTATTAAAAATTTTGAACAAGCAGTTATTGGTGATGTAGTGAAACTGAACCACGACATCCATGGCGAAACTGGTAAATTACTGACAGTCATTCATTCTTACGAGGGTCGCGGTCAACAATTAGTCCAACTGATTGATAGTGACATGAGAATGTTTGAAGACATCCCTGCGAAGGCTTTGACACTGGTGAAACGCTATGGGTGGTAAATTCCGCACAGTTGTCTATGTGTCCAATAAAGGCCACGTAGAACGCCGGTTTAACCGGCCAGCACAGGCACTGAAGTTTGTGCGACACCTGATTAAGAAGGGTCGTCAAAAAGATATTCTGTCCTGTTTTTAACACAAGGCCCTTCGGGGCCTTTTCAGTCTAAGGTGCTCATATGTCCCCCTACCTTGTAAAATGCGAAGACCAGACCTGCAACGGTCACAAATACCCTGGCGATATGCCCACGTGCCCGAAATGCCACGCTCCACGTGCGTTCGCCAGCCCGGCACAGATTGATGAACGATTCTGGGGTTACGATATTGAAACATATCCCGGGGTGTTCACGATGACGCTGATCCACGCTAACACCGGTAAAAAAGTGCGTTTTCAAATCACTCCCTGGCAAAACGACTATGACGAAATGACGCGTTTCCTGCACGGGATGGGTCAGTCCGGTGCGATCGGTGTCGGTTTCAACAACATCGGGTTCGACTATCCGGTAGTCCATCACGCACTTAAAAACCCGGGATGCACTGGTGAAGATATTTATCAGTATGCAATGTCGATTATCAAAAGTGACAGCAAGTTCGGTATCACCATTTGGGAAAGGGACCGTGTGTTCCAGCAGATAGACCTGTTCAAAATCTGCCACTTTGACAATAAGGCCCGCGGCACCAGTCTGAAAGCGTTAGAAGTTGCGATGCACTCTGACAACGTGTCCGACCTTCCCTACCCTCCCGGTACCGTTTTGACGCAGGAACAGGTTGATAATGTCCTGATCCCTTACAACGACAAAGACGCTGAGGAAACGATCAAATTTCTGGTGCGTAATCTGGACAAAATTGAATTCCGTGAAGAACTGACCAAAAAGTACAGTCGCGACTTCATGAACCACAACGACACGAAGATCGGCAAAGACTTCTTCATTATGGAACTGGAAAAATCCGGTGTCCCCTGTTACGGACGTGACCAGAACAACCGGCGCTATCCGCTGCAAACTATCCGCGAACAGATCGCACTGAAAGATGTGATTTTCCCGACTGTCCGGTTTGAACGTCCGGAATTCAATGAAGTGCTGGAAAAGTTCAAAAGTAAAACACTGAAGAAAGCGCAGCTCGATGAAAAGACGGAAGGTAACCTGACGACTAAAGGTGTTTTCTCTGACCTTGAAACCACGGTTGACGGTTTCACTTACGTGTACGGTGTCGGCGGTATTCACGCGTCTGTTGAATCGCAGATCATCACCAGCAGTGACACGCATCAAATTGTGGATATCGACGTGGCAAGTTTCTACCCGAACTTAGCAATCAGTAACCGGTTGTACCCTCAGCATCTGTCAGAGCGATTCTGCGACATTTATCTGGACGTCTATAACCAACGTAAAGGGTATGCGAAAGGGTCCGCAGAAAACGCTATGTTAAAGCTGGCGCTGAATGGTGTGTACGGTGACAGTAACAACGTGTACAGCCCGTTTTACGATCCTTTTTACACGATGTCTATCACCATCAACGGTCAGTTGCTTTTAACCATGCTGGCGGAACAGTTGATAAAAACTCCAGGCCTGAAGATGATCCAGTGTAATACGGACGGTGTGACAGTTTTGTGCCCTCGTATCTATCTGGACCACATGCGTTCAGTGTGCCAATGGTGGGAACAGTTAACCGGTCTGGTGCTGGAAGAAGCGCTATATAAGCGCATGTCTATCCGCGATGTGAACAACTACGTTGCAGAATATGAAAATGGTAAGGTGAAGCGTAAAGGGGCATATGAATGGGCCTACGAGTGGCATCAGGACCCGTCTGCAACTGTCGTTCCCCGGGCGGCCGAAGCATTCCTTGTACACGGTACACCTATCCGGGAATTTATTACCTCGCACCGGGACCCGTTTGACTTCATGTTACGTGCAAAAGTTCCTCGCTCGTCTACGCTTGAATTGCGCTGGCCGGAAATCGACGTTGCTATCCCGCTGCAGAACACCACACGGTACTTTGTGAGTCGGAACGGTGGATCATTGATGAAGGTATCTCCGCCGACCGGTGAGCAAGGATCGTGGAAGCGCCGTCCAAAAGTTCCGGACCAGGTGTATAATGCGGTGATCCGTGAGAACATCGGTAAGGAAGGGGTGAAAGATTCACAAGGTGTTGTGTGGGATGAACGTATTCACACGAAGAATATGTCAAAACACGATACGCGGGAAATGGGGATCTGTGTGGGCAATAAAGTGACTGAATGTGCGCGACAAACCGATTTCGACTGGTCGCGCCTGGATTACGAATATTACACTACTCAGGCTCAGAAACTTGTAGACCCGTTGGTTCATCATCAGCATTAATCACAGGGACATACTGGCCCGTTTGTGCTTCACGCTTCAGACGGGCTTTTTGTTCCGCGATGTCGAGCTTATTCTTTTGGGTTTCCCAGTACAGTTTATTTAACTGGACAAATATTAAAACCAGCGTCAGTACAACACCGACCAGTGTCGCCAGTTTACCCACATCATCAGGGATGAACTCAAGCCATCCCCACGTTTTAGTTGCGCCCAGTGTCGTCGTCGTCCCGGCAACAGCTCCGGCGACGCGACCATCCGCGATAAAGTTCATAGAGTTTCCCGGTTAAAGTGATCACGGATAAAATCGTGCCCAGGGTTATTGACACATCCGTCAGTATATCCCACACGATAAATCCTCTGATAAGATGACGTCACCATTTTACACAAGGGATCACTCAGTGCAAAAGAAAAACGCGTTGTTCAAAGGCAGTTTGCTGGCGGTTGCAATCGGACTAATCGGAACATTTGAAGGTTACCGGACGTCATCTTATCAGGACACCGGCCAGATATGGACGATATGTTACGGTGAAACACTGGGTGTGCACCGGGGACAGGTGGCGACAAAACAACAGTGCGACAATATGCTCATACAGTCTCTTCTGCGACACAATAAGCCTTTTGAGCAGCTACCACACCAGTTACCGGACAATGTTCACCTGGCAACACTGGACTGGGCGTACAATGTCGGTACCGGCAATGCAACCCGGTCCACACTGTGGCGTTACCTGCGGGCCGGCGAGTGGGAGAACGCCTGTAATCAGCTGCCCCGGTGGTCCCGTGTAGCAGGAAAAGACTGTTCTGTCCGGTCTAATAACTGCTATGGTGTGTACCAGCGCCGCCACGTGGAGCAGCAAATATGTCTCGGGCAGATAACGGGCGATCGGGCTGTTCGGGCACTGAGCGGTGAAAAATATATTCCAGATGGAGCAACGTTACAATGAACGACCTGACAGAAGGTATTATCGCTGCAGCAATCCTCCTGGTAGTGGGCACCATGGGTTTTGTGACCGGAGTACATCATAACCAGTTTAAGGAACTCAAAACTCAGCAAAAGCTGGTTGCGGACCGGGATAAACTGCAGGTATCGCTGACACAGAAGGACCAGCAGATCCAACAGTTGCAGACCGTGCAAAACGAAAAGCAGGATAAAGTTATCATTCAGAAAGAGGTGGTGTATCGTGACAAAATTAAAGAGCCTGATGTGCGTAAGTGTGTTGCTGATAGCGGGTTGCTCGGGTTATACGATGCAACAGTGTCCGGCGCCGGCAAGTGACTTGTTGACACCTTCTCAGGCACTGGAGGTCACAGGGGGTGACCCGGACAAAGTGCCGGAGGTGTTCCGGCATAACGGGGAGGTCCAGCGGTACGACCGTTCAAGGCTGTACCGCTGGCAGATGTGGTATAAGGGGTGTGTTAAATCTTAATGTACGTTGCTAAAGCGATGTTTCTCGGGCGATTTTCCGTACTTGTAGGAACCTGCAGCGATGCGTCTAATAAGTTGGCAGTGTTTTGAGTTTTCAAAAACTGCCAATCACCACCAGTTCCGGAATTCCTGCCTGACTGCATTAGTGTTTGTGTTGTAATAGCACCACTTGCGTTTGCTAACGGACCAAAATAAAGGTCGTTAACCTGTGCTGTAATATTACGAATAGCATCACCTTGTTTAGAGCCCACTGTTCTGTTGATGTCAACACCTCGTCCCATATCAGCACTTCGTAAAAATTCACCACGTGCCTCAGGAATATTGAATGTTGTTGACCCGTCACCAGCACCATACGTGGTACCTATGACAGAAAAAAGATTAGCGTAAGTTGTTCGGCTTTTTGCTGAACCGTCACAAAGTAAAAACAACGGATTGTTCAATACTCCGAAAGACTGAATCGCCATTCCGGTGGGTATTCGCATACTGATAAGAGTCATCAACGCATCATAATATTGACTTGATGACGCGTTATCAACATTCCCGTTTGGTGTGATTCCGGCAACTGTTAAAAGTCGTCCGAAAAAACCATCCCAGTCATTCAACCAGTCTTGCTCAGCATAAGATCCGTCGCTAGCATTGGGACTTGACTTATTTTTGAATGCGCCCTGAGGGTAATTGGTGTTTCTTGACACCCATCTTCCTGGGTATCTTGTATCACGATATATTGCCATTTAACTATCCACCTTTACAAAACCATTAAATTTAACACCTTGAGGCGTGGGAACCAATGATGAATTAGTGAGAGCATAAGATTCAAGCTCCGTGATCACTCCTGTATATTCTATCGTAAAGCTCATGTCCTCATTATCTACTACTCTGACAGGTGACGCATCTGGTAAAAGGAAAGACGCGCCAGACAGGACGTCTTCAATTGTCGCACTTGTATTATTTTTTACAATTTTTGCTCTCACCCCAAGTCTGTATAATTCGTCACTCATTGTTGTATCGGAATCAGTAGTTATGCCAGACAATTGTTGTGAATCATCACCAACATCCCACGGGTCATCGTTATCAGCAGCTACCATGGGAGGGTTCAGATTAACAGGTGATACGTATGATCTGGGCAATACCACAACGCGTCCAACAATATTCAATAACTCACCTGTTACGTTGTTGACGTCGTAGGACTTTCGCAAAAATAAAGAAGTCTGATAAATCCCGACCCCCAACTGCGGGCATATCTGAATCCACTGTACTGTTTTTGTCTTATTTCTGTATTGAGCGTAAACCCTCCGAAGAGGGTTTGAGTTATCATCAACATAATCACTATCAACCGTGTTTTGTGCAAAATACTGTTGCGCAAAAATATTATTGTTATTGGTGGTCATCACCTATAACCTCTCACTGTGATAAATATGTCTGCAAGGCGGCTTCGGCCTTATCCATCGGGTTACTTGTAGAATCGTAAGCAAAAGAAAAACCGTACCGTTTATTAGTGGTAACACCACCAATTGAAACATCAAACATAGCGGTCGCAATGGTTCCATTCATTGATGATATCGCGGCAACCGTATATGTAACGTCTACTTCGGTCTGACCTGTATCGGTAATGACACCTAAAGACCCATACTGAGTTGACTTTGTTACTTTCTGGGATATCGTGAAACTCATAGTTTATCCTTGCATTAAAGGTATGATGTATTTTGTACCGTCAATGTACATGGGGATTCCTGTTGTCAGCGTAGCTGTGGCAGAAGGAGCGGTTAATGTAACTCCAGCAACTAACGACCCGTTATCCATATCAACCCCAAACCCTCCTGAAGCACCGTTACTAACCATGAAACGACACGATGCGTCCTTAGGGCTGGATACCGTGGTGATATCTATTTCTTTGCCGTTGTAATCAAATTTGAAGTGCAACCCGGCATCTGTCCTTGCTGGAGCATCCGTTTTTACAAACACAGATTGCGACGGTGAGTAAGCTGCAATTTGTGCAAACAAAGATATGTACTGACCACTACCGGTATATTTAACTGCTGTTACCGGTGTAGAGTTAACACCATGCCATGAAACCTGAAGTTTAGTTCCATCCTTGTTTTGTACATATATTTCCGCACGACCTCCCCCGAATCCTGAGTCATAAGTGTGCATTAGTGGTGTTGAAGACGAAGCATCATTATAACCTCCAGTACCGAATATCTCCACTAAGCATGACTGACCAATAGACGGTATATATAAGTCGCCAATGTAGTGCCAAAGTGGGTCAGCTCCGTCATTCCTGATGCTGTTCCTGCTGGCGTAGTAGTTTGTTTGAACCGCACCATAATAAACTTCTAGGCCAGTTGGCGTAATGTATGTCCTTCCCCGCTCCCATGACGGATCCGTCACATAATCAGGAACGCCCATAGAGTTATCGTCCCATGATGTGGGGATCTCAGAGCTGCCAGCGGTATATGAAATTCCGTAGGTTCCTTGTGTACCAGGTTCGAATCCTACAATATGAGCCTCTTGTGCGTAGAAATCTTCAGCATTACCCTCAAGTTGTAAAACTCCAGAGAATTTCCAGTCACCTTGCGAGATATTTCCCGGCTTATCACATCCAGAAATCCATACGTTACAAATTTCAGACTGATGACATCTTGGGATAAATAACACACTATTTGTTTTAATGTTCCATACGGATATATCGCGCAATGCAACCGCTGTAGTATGGTCCCACTCACCAGAGGTGTTTCCTGACCATTTATTATATACAAGCGTAGATGTCCCATTCTCCATATATATCTGAGTAATTTCAGTATCCATGGTGTCGGTAAGGTTGAATATCCTACCTCCAACATTTTGAATATGGAACGCTCTTGCTCTAAATTGCTGTGGTGCACCTGCATATTGGTTATCAAGGAATCCACAAGTATCGCTTGCATCAGTATCATACTGACCTATGACGTTAAACCCTGTCATTTCGCACTGCAGGAAATATGCGGTTATCGCATAACCACTGGTTTGAGTCGTATAAATGGTCGTTTTAAGGTTCTTATAATCACCAGTCAGGTCACCGTAGAACTTAACACCATTTTTCCTGCCATAGGATGTAAGGTCAACATTACCAATCGCGAATTGACCGGGACCGAACCTTACAATGCCCTGATTTTCTTTCACCGTGGTTTCAAGGGAATCAACATTGCTCTGCGCTGTTGTTCCGTAGGCCCATACAAACATTCTAACCAGGGCATCATCCACCAATGTAGATCCGTCAGGAATCCCGCCGAAATCCTGAATAGTAGCCTCTGTTACATCCTTAACCCTCTGCCAGTACCACGTATCTGATACCTTAGCAACGAATCCACCGTCATCAGTTCCGGATCCTGATACTGCCACAAACTGACCAGACCCAAAAGATGCCTGACCATAAGGCGTTACGTTTTCATTCCATGAAGCAAGAAAGACTCTCTGCCCGGCAGACGACGGTGTTAGCGTTCTCAATGCCGCAAATGAAGTCACCTGCCCAATAAGAGAAAATCCATCCGGTGAGGAAAGTTCTGCACCTAAAACATTAGCACTATTGGTAAAATTTTCTGAATCAGTTGCCCATGATGACGCATTTAACCCCGTGGTGATAATCGGAAGAGTGACTCCCGGTTTTACATACCAGCGCGAACCGTTATAGGTGATCCACCGATTCGCGCTTTTAATCGTGATGATCGCTGCTTCATATGCACCGGCGAACTGGTCTGCATCGTCAAAGAATGTCTGACCGTTTGTACCATCCTCTGCAGACACCAGAGATAATCCTTTACCTGCGTCGGTCGATGCCAGGTCCGTCCGTAATGTAGCGGTAGCTTCAGCCTGATTCGCAGCATCTGAGGCACTCTGGGCAGCCGAAGTCGCAGATGCTGCAGCCGCTGTTTGACTGGCGGCCGCGAGGGCAGCGGACTGTTGTGCAGCTGCAGTACTTTCTACCACCTGATCCCAGTTACCATCCAGTTCGGACCAGGTCATAGCGCGACCCAGTCCAGTACGTTTTACAATAGTCATATGATAGACACCGTTATGTTGGAAGTTGTCCAGCGGGACAGTTCATTAAAGGCGATTTCGATGTTAGCTGTTCCACCGTTGAGGGTGAGGCTGTTAATGTAGCTGTTACCGTATTTACCGATCACGGCATTTACGGGGGTTTGTACCGTACTGTAAGGCACGTTTTCACCAATACCAAATCCGTTTTGTTTAAAACCGTACTCTGTCGGTACCAGATCGCCATTAGTGAATTCTGTGAAAGCTGTCTGAATCTCAGTCTGTAAAACATCCTGTGACGGCAGTGTACCGTCAGACTTAATCTCAATCACCAGCACCATGTCCACATATACCGGGCGACTGAATCGGATCGTTTTCGTATTGGTTGCATAGGTCGGACTGGTGACAACGACCGAAACACCTGTCCCGGCCTGGTTAAGCATCACCCCGGGATTTTTCTTCAGGTAAATAGCCATGGCTACATCGTCGTCAGTCCCGCCATCAACGATCGGACTAATGCTATTCGCCGGCAGACTGTAAGGATTATCGTCAGATTCAGATGCGCTGGACGTATCGTTCTCATAAATCTTAACACGACGCACACCGTCCACACCGAAGATACTGCCCGTCATGCTGTCCACCTGATTACTGCCTGGCTGACCGACCATCAGGTTTCGACGGGCACGCAGTGAAGCATCAGATTCTGCCGCGGTACCTGGTGTGGCGGCCGTCGCATTAGTGACACCGGTAAGACCACCAATTGTGTCAACGAGTTCTGTAATGGTACCTGGTGACGCCTCGACATCTCCTACGACAGTACATGTAGCATCTCCGATTGCGGTACCCGTGGAGTCAAGAGTCCACGTTTTATCGAGTGACCAGCGGTTACCATTGGTATCATCGAAACGGGTGGACCCCGGGATAGTACTTCCTGCAACACCGGACAGTGTTAAAGAAACTGTAGACGCTGTACCAGCGCTTCGGGTAATCCCACTGAGGGCACACAGTATATCAAGATCCAGACCTGTCGCTTTGTTCGGGTCTTTCGAGTTGTAGGCCTGCTGCAGTGTCTCGTCCAGAGCTGAAAAGACTTCCGAGTCATGGGCCATTTTCAACCCGTCCGGAGTGGAAGGGTCAAGGTTCCAGTTCGGGTCAATATCCAGGTAGAGCTGTTGCTCTTCAGAAAACCAGTCGTTCTGTGACTGGAGGGAATAACCTGTGTCGGTAATACTAGCCATCGACGGTGACCTCTGTTAAACCGTATTTAGTAATGACGCTGGCACTGACGGTGTATGTTTTACTGTCAATGTCAAAATCTGCGGAAAAAGAAGCCAGACGGATGACCCCCGGGGTGCCGGCGATTCGTTGCCTTAATGCGGCTTCACGGGCGTTCATGTTTGTCGCTTTACCCAATATCTGCTGAAACCATGGTGTGCCGTCGGTAATATCGCGGAAATATTCACCCAGGTATAGACGCAAACGGGTCTGTATTGTCTGACCCACTTCATCCTGTCCCGTGATGAATTGCACACCACTCGTCACGATGTCACCGTTGCTATCAAGTGCTCTTACTGTCATGACTGAGGTTCTCCCGTGGTACTTCCGCCGGACTGCACACCACCATGCACGTGTGTTTCCACTACAACCCCGTTACCATCCGTTATCGTGGCGCCGGACTTCATGATGATGTTACCGTTTTTATCGATGATGGTTCCGTTCGCATTGACTGACCCGTCGGCACCCAGTGTAACAGATCCATTGCTATTTTGAACGGCCACAGATTTATCGTTTTTTAACCAGACAAACTGTGATGCGTCGTTGTTCCGAAGCCGAATCCCGTTATTGGCAAAACCGGTCATCGCTGTTTTAAGGGACCGGACGCCAGGAACGAAGAATGCGTCCTGTGCACTATGGAAACGCGCGACAGGGTTCGTGGCAATCCCGCCGGTCTGTTTCCACCCGTCAACACAGCGCTGGCTGAAGAAAATCAGACCTTCAGTACCGTTGTCAATCTGGTACTCCAGGGAATAATTCCCTCCCGGAAACTGAACAGGTACGTCAGCGATAGGCGGCGGATTGAACACCGACCCATAAATGTCTACTCTCTGAATCGCTATCTGCACCTGTGCCCGTTGCTTATCTTCGTCAGTGAACGCCACAAAATAGCCCGGGATACAGGTGAAAATTCTTTTCTGATAATTGCTGATCAACTGGTTCAGCACATCCTGGCGTGTTACTTTTTTCATGAATCACCTCTGAAAATAGTTTACAGGTGATTTCTCATGTAGTACAGTCTGACTCACGGGTTAAAGTATGGCACATGCTGATTCGTCAGGTTCCTTTTATACTTTCCTTACCTGTGAATGTGCAAGTCAGAGTTTCGTGAATACGCACTCAAGGGCGCTTCCCCGGCGCGGCGGTCAGGGGTGACACTCTGGAAGAGACAGAGATTATCGGTAAGTGCTTTGCTAATTACCCATGTTTTCACGATAGCTGTAAATCGGTGGCTGAGGAAAATACCCACTCAGACGGAAATCTGGTAAAGCACTTAACCGATAGTTTTCAGTGTCGAGCGACTTTGCGGGTTTTTAGAAACCGACCACAAAGATAAATGCAAACTCTGATCAATACCTGGCAGTAGCGTAACAGCTAAACACCAGCGCGGTATTCCAGTTCCGTGTTAAAGAATCTGGCGCATTGCGACCCTGAGATGTGATTAATAAGTCAGGGTACACAACAGGTAAGTGTTCTTATAACCCGGTGTAATTCCCGTATGGAATTGATGTGATTATCTATCTTTCAATTCGCGATAGAATGATAAAGAGTCCCAACTTTCCTGGGTAGGGTTTGAAAATGGTTGCAAACATTAATGACCTGAAAGTTGCATCCGGCTATAAGTGCACTTTCCGTTGTGGTGAATGAACCTATGCGGATTCAGCAAATTGATTGTGGGACTATTCTCCGTAAAGTGATGCTGAGCACGGTCTTCAATCAGCCAACGCTCACCGGGAGGCACCCGGCACCACACATTAATCGGCTCCATAGAGCGCTGGATAAACGTAACCAGCATCATTTCTATTACTGCCAGCGCCTGTTACCCCGCCTTGTGCGGGGATTTTTTTTATACAGCGTTCACCTGACCTGATCTTAACGCAGACATCACGGGTGCAACGGCTTCGGCACGTGTGATAACGCCATCGTGATTACTGTCAAGGTTAGCGTTCGCATTGTATGTTTCGCTGGGCGCAGTGGCTATCACGTATGAATCTGGCTGTCCCATTGCTTTGGGATAGAAGACAGCCATGTAGCAATCTGTCAGGTTGCTGATCCTGCCTTTATACTGGTTGAAATATTTCTCCACGTAATCCATTTGGTCTACCGCGGTCATCCGTGCCAGTGCTGTAGTCGTGGTACCCAGTGCAATGGCCGTCGCCCGGGTAAACTGAATCAACCCTGTAGCCGTGCTGGATGGGTTTTTAGCGGTGGTGCTGATCCCGCTTTCATGGTACATGATTGCCATCAGCCACGAAGCATCAAGATTCAGAGATTTTGCAACAGACCTGACCTTCACACGGAAATCCTGGTCGACTTTCGTACCCCATGCAAGTTTTCCGTTCGTTGTGAACGTACTCTGTGTTGCCGGCTGCAACCCGTCAATTTGTGTTTGCCAGACGGGACCGTGCGTATCGCCACGGTGTCTGTAACCAAACACGTTATAAACACCGTTTGCAGTTGTGTTCTGCTGACTGAGGTTAAACAGGTTGGTGCCGCTGTTAACAGTTGTGTACTGAGACTGTATTTCAAAGACAGATTCAGATCGCAGGTATGGGTTCAACCTGGAAGTGACCGAGCACCCTAAACCTGTTGTACCCAGGGTTATTTCAGGCACCCCCACCATACCGGTTTTCATGCTTATCAGAAAATCAGGCGTAGATTTCCGCTGCACCTGATTGAATTGTGCAATCACGGTGTCGCGCTCGATATACAGTGAAAAATTATATGCATCGGCGAGATACTTCATCTCACGAAAAGTGTCGTTCATCAGCACGTAACCGCTGGTCAGGACGTAAGAACTGAATGATGACTCGTTACATACCAGAGTCTTCCCCCAGTACGAACAGATGTCTTTCATGATGTCCAGGAGCTTGACACCGGGCTGGTAGGAAGCATTCGTTACCGGCTTGTCCTGCGGGGTACTGATAGAAGTGCAGTAAAGATGTGTGACAATATTTGCACCTTCACGCTCACGGATCACGTTGGTCACAGTCCCCGTGAAAATAAAATCCCGCATTTCATTCTGGACAGTTCCGTCACTGTCAAAGGTTGACCACCCGGCATTAAGTCGGATCTGAGCACCTACACGGGGTAACTTTGCAGTGTATGCTGTCTGTTGATATGCGGCACTCGTTGTCTGCTGATAGATGACAGGGTTGTCAATGTGCGTGTCAGTTTTACTGGCCGCCAGGTTATACATACGGATGTCCGCATAACTCAGACTTTCACCTGGTGTCACCTGCACATCGAAAGCACACCGGATCTGACCTTTATTTTTGCTGGACTTCAGCGGCTCAATATACCAGTTACCATCCAGCTCTATACCGTAATTACGAAGCGTCAGCGACATTAGCGATCCACCTGTGCAGAGTTAACGTTCACACTGTGCTGGTTCTGCACGTTGTCATAATGCTCGATTCTGGCGTCAATTTCCCGACCGTCCATGTACAAATGAGACTGGACAGTGTTGTTCACCTGGACCGGAGCGGCTTTGAGTGCCTCTGTAGTCACTTTAGCCTGGCGCTGGTAATCAGATTCAGACACGGGTGCCTGCACGTCAGCAGAGTTGTACAGACTCGAAACAGTTGAATGCACGGGGGCCTGATTTCTCCGGAACGGTTCCACCAGCGCATTACCGAATGCCGACCAGGTGGGTGCTGTACGTACTCTCTGGAAATACTCAGACCGACCGAATAGTGCGTTCAGGCCTCTGTCAATGTAAGGTTCGGACGCCGCAGACACACCGGCTGCAACTCCCAGCGGTCCAGCTACCCTGGCGACACCGGCAGCACCAGGAATCCCCAGCTTAGCAGCGACAGCAGCACCGGCAGACACTGCGCCGCCGATCGCCGTGGGTGCTGCGGCTGTAGTCACGGTGTCAGTGGCTTCAGGATGGTTCTGAATCATCTTATCGAGCCACGAGAACGCACTTTGTGACAGTTGTGCGACTTTATCCATAGCAGGCAAGTAATGTTGCGTCGCAGTGTTCACAAGTCCGTTCCAGGCTGTCTGTGCGTCTCTCAGTTGCAAATTGTACTCAGCAGACTTATCAATAAGGTCTTGTGTGATATTTTCCAGGTTACCAGCCTGCTGAACCTGCTGATGAAGATAATCGCCACCGCCGGCGTAAAGCTGTGCGGTGCCCGGGTCAATCCCGAGGATCCCCGACGCTACGCGGCGTTGACCAGCGTTAGCATGCTGATACTGGTTAGCGATCCTTTCCTGCAGGTCCTGTGCATCGGTTGCCTGTGTCAGATATGAAACATTAAAACCGGCCTGTGCCAGATCGTTCAGTGTTCCGGACTGCCCCCGCACGTGAAGGTCATCCATAATCTGGTCCATCTTCTGCAACTGACCAATTGCATCACCCGCGCTGCCGCCCATCCTTTCAACGGCTGCACCGTATTCCAGCACGTAGCGTGCATTCACAGACATACGTTGTGACTGAAGGTTGACGTTTGCAATGTGGCGTGCGTTTGCGTCAATTACCACACCTGCGGCCGCCATCGTAGCGGAGATCACATTGCCGGCACGCAGGGTGGTTGACGTGATCCGGGACATCCCGTCTTCATATTTTTTTTGACCGTCGTCATCATATTTAACGCCGATCCCGACCAGAAACTGTGTGATTACATCAGACATTATTCAGCCACCCATACCAGATGATTATCAACCCCGAGGTTATCCAGCGTGACAGGATCCCCGACAAACAACATGCGACCGATGCCGGCACTGTAATTCTGCAGAACGTCGCATCCTGGCACCAGCATTGCGCCCATTGCCAGTGCAGTTCCGTCCTGGTAAATATCCATCGACCAGGCAGGTTCTTCCAGATACGAAAGGTATTGTACGACGAATGTCAGCGTCTGATTATTAATCTTACAGGTAAACTTCTGATGTGCGTTGGCAGAACCGTTCGATAATGGTATTTCCTGCATCAGAAGATCCCCTCAAGTAAGCTGTTCACTGCGTTACCGACCGAAGTGGTTACATTTTTCAGTGATTGTTCCCCCCGGGTCACCAGTGAAGACACGGCAGATTTTGAAACATCATTGTCGTTCAGCTGGGACTGTGCTGGCTGACCTAACGTGACCAGACGGTCGAGGGTGATGATTTCCTGCAACTGGGCGACAAAAATCAATGCCTGTTCATTGCTGGGGTCTTTGGTACGACCGAGTCTGGCGATCTGCATATTCTGAAGTTGAATGTCACCTGCGTCGATGTCGAAAGGTTCGCCAGCCACCATCAGATTGATTAAAAATTCAAGAGTTGCGGATGCTCTGGTCGAAGATGAACCGGACAGGAATCCGGCGCTCAGACCTGCCACCGTGGACACAAGGGGGTTGTTTGACAGGTTGGAAAGCGACCCGCCCAGGAAATCTGTCAGATGAGTTGTCAGTTCGTTATTGCTGATACTGCCCGTAACTGTCCATTTTGTAGGCTGAATTATGCGGTGGTCATTGATGTTAACACCTGTTTCAACCGGGTATGATGTCCACTCCACCGATACATCAAGGACATCTTCCAGAACAGCGTCAAAAGAATACCCCGCCAGTGTCGGGGCTTGTTTGGTGAAAACCGTCAGAATGCTCATGTGATCCCCGCTTTAATAATATCTATCGTCTGGTTGAACCGTTCCACATCGCCCAGCGTGTACGTACCGTCGTGCAGTTCTTTCCACGTACACAGGGGTTGTACATACGGTAACAGTCCGATACAGGGACGCATGAAATACCAGTTTATGCCTGTGCTTCGGACTGGCTGTTCCGTGTCTGATGTTCTTCTTCGCGGACGGCTTTCGACCATGTAAAAAAATCAGAAAAGTTCCTCACTGTCAGCTCAGCAAGTAACGTGTTCCATTCTATCATGCGGTTTTCAAAATCACGAACTGTGACGGTCACGGAATCTGTCCCGGAAATGAAAACCTGTTTACACAGGATCGAGGTCACTTCCTGTTTGACATGTTGCGGGAGTGACAGAAACATTGGTACAAGTGCCTTCACGGGGTCTTCATCCAGCTTATTGCTGAAAATCGTCTGCATGAGTGTCAGACTTAACAGAGATAAAACTTTGTCCTGCTCCACAGCAGACGCAGTCGAGGCGTTGTAAGTTGTCGATCCGACGGTTACCGAAAAAAGTGCCATGTTCATTCCTTAAAAAAAACCCGCCGAAGCGGGTCAGTATTAATATTTACCACCCTTCGTACCAGACCAGGCGTTGAATTGCATGATGTATTCATCATCGCTGATGGTCATGCCCCCACGCCCGCGGGTCGCATCGTTGATGATAACACCTTCCGTGCCGGTTGCAATGTCCAGCGTCCCAACCTGCTCGTAAGTAACGGTGATGTTAGCACCGCTATTTAACAGACCCTGCATGTAAGCACTGTCGGGTGACCCCGGGTTCAGAAACAGGTGGACTTCACGTCCCGGGTTAATGCGGTCCAGACGCACAGCATTACCACCCTGTCCGCGACGTAACGCAGAACTGGGGTCAATAGGTGCGTCGGTGTAGGGGGTGGCTGTTTCACCCCAGTCAGTGATGCGTCGCCCGTTTACGGTAACGACACAGTTTTCCGTTGAAAAGTTACTCAATGCCATTTTGTCGTTACCTCTTAATAAACGTTCATGGTGATATCAACGATCCGAATTGACCCGGCTTTAAACAGGCGCACGCTGATCGGATAGGCTTCGTGTGCTGCGCGTTCGGCATCTGTCAGGTTAAGGATGTCATTCGCTGTTGTCAGCAGTTCAAACCCGGTGGTGTAGTCGGTATCACCGCTGTCCGGATTGGTATAATTACGTGGCCCAAGGTAACCGTTAGCAATAAACTGTGCCCCGGTGGTCCGGACTTTACCCAGCAGCACGGCCTGCCCGACCGGTGTCTGAGGAAGTTTAGTCGCGGCATTTGCGATCCCGCTGTAAACACTCACCTGTGTTGCGTTGATGAATGCGTCAGTATCAATGATGTCACTCACAGTTTCACCATACGAACTGTGTGACCAGATGTTCAGCCAGCGACCGGTATCAACGGATCCGTCAAGTTCAAGCACGGAATAAAAGCCACACTTACATGTCGCATCAGTCATGTTCGTGTATTCATCATCGGGCAGATCTTCCGCAGCCACCCCTGGTGATTTTTTATATTCACCGTCGATAGTGGTATCTGTGCCGGAATAATTCACCACCGCAAAATGCTTAACCAGTGCGAACCCGGCATATGCGTCTGTTGCATGGGATGTGGTGAAAGTGCGACGATAACCCAGCGTGGTTAACTGCTGAGCAATGTTGCCAGCGGTTGCAGCACGGATGGCAGACGCAGAGTCACCGGTCTGACAGTTAGGGAACTGCCCGATCTCTGCTTCCTGCCATGCAGCAATAGCCAAAACAGACGCCTCAACAGCCATTACAGGAGCAGTGAAAAATGTCCAGTACCACCATTTAGCGTTACGCGCTTTCGTCAGCGTGGTGGTCACGTCTGCATCAGCGGAATTCGTCGCCCACACCTGGAGCTGTGTGACGGCCGGTGTGCTACTGAAAAATTTTGAAGCGGCCTTATATGTTTCAGTTGTTGACGCGAAGTCAGACTGTAAACTGGTCAGGCTGTAATACGTTTTCGATGTGTCCACGGTGAACCCGGACGGGAGTTCATCAGCCGCCGCAAAAAGCATTGCTGATGCAAAGTTGGCGGTGTTAAGCCCTGCCGGGCTGATATTCACCGTTACCTGAATCAGATTAGAAATAGGATATGGCATTTTGTAGCCTCATGAGTGTAAAAGCGAATCGCTTTGCGAGTTTATCACGGTACATCTATTTCCTGCAAAACAACGCCTTTTTCATTCTGGACACTGACACTGACTTTTTCAATCGTATTCACGGTGTCTGTCAGGACTTCTTCCATGAATAGTCTCACTGTGATCTGCGCCCGTTGTTCCATGTTGTTCGACTGGATGGCGGTAAGATTCATGACAGACGACGTGTCCGCCCAGCCAATACCTGCAGCGCTCAATATGGAAGATACAGAGGGGAGTTTATTCGCCTGCTTCATTTTGGCCGCTGTTTGCGGCGCTGTACCGCGATAAAAATCAAAATCAGAAGAAATTATCAGCTGTTGACGAACGGTGGTTGTGATCGTCTGTGCAGTGGCGTCGTAGGATTCAGTAATGTTCGCTTGTCCGCGTTCAGAGACAGCGGCCCGGGGACGGATGGCGCAATAGTCGGTTGTCGGAGCGTCCTGGTTCGTATCCGCCAGGATAACCATGCTCACACCTGTTGCTTTCAGGGCTATCTGCCGGAGTACGAGATACAACTCTTCGTCGGTCATTGTGGGTCAATCCTCGATACGACTACTTTGCAATAGTTGCGCCAGGGGCGATTATCACTCTGGACAGTTTTCCACTTCTGTCCGAGGAACTCCCACACACCGTTATCCTCGATCATGGTCAGGTCGCCATCGTTCACGTAGATTTTCCGACCATCCACAATACGCACGTTACCACGGGTCAGAATATCCAGTTCCCGCAGATTAAGCGGCTGTACGTTGACAGTGAATGGTGTCGGTGTACCGGATGTCGGGGAGGGTAATCCGGTGTCGGTGTATCCGGTACTGATCGGGGTGAACGTCGCATCAACGGACTGGAATACACCGTCGATATGTCCGGACATCGATAAACCTGCCATTAATCACTCTCCTGCAAGGGTTGTGTTGTTACTTTGGATGTCACAGAGGCACGGAATGCGCCGGTGTCAATGAGTGGGTTATCGGACCCTTTTTTCCGGATTGTTGACCGGGCATTCGGCGGGTCTTTCAGTTCTGTAATGTACTCTTTGACTTTGCCTGCAGCAACCAGGCCAACTCCTTCGAGTAAGTCATCAACAGCCTGTCGCGATTTAATACCGTCACGTAACTGGGCGATGATTTCACGGGTTGCGGAAGCTACACCCGGGATAAGCCAGGGGCGAGGAGGAATGACTATGTCGTGCGGTTTGGTGTAGCCGATCACTGCATGACCCTGACCATTTTTCAGAAACCGGAACTTATCGTTTTTCGCATCCGTTTTCGTTTTGTAACCGTAAGCGGTGCCGCCCGGATGATTAATTGTGACACCGTAGTTCAGCGTAGCCCCGACCTGTGCCATCGTCATGTCGGTATCCGGATGGTTGCCGGCGTCTTCATGGATACCGATCGTCACGCTGCGGTTCGTCTGTAACTTTTTAAGTTCGCGCTGTATCGCT
>ERZ794946.241-NODE-241-length-24228-cov-4.300004_pt1 | contig 24228 bp, 24 predicted proteins | sample MGYA00433072_ERZ794946 | MGnify/ENA primary metagenome ERZ794946 (study PRJEB30137, sample SAMN04331413) | food metagenome | isolation source: Y3 must sample point D1 replicate A | place: Australia: South Australia | collected 2014 ...
GGCTCAAGTGACAGAATAGGAAAGAGCTTGAGTCTCGAATGCGGGGTAAATCTCGGATTCTCTTTCTGGAGAAAAATTATTGCTCGCGCTCCGATAACGACAACAAGAAGCGTCCATCACTCTTTCAACACACATTATTCGTCATCATGGGTCTCGCAGGTCCCAAAAGACGCAGCAAGATCGGAACCGACCCAAACAACAACAACTGGGCCAAAGCGACAGATTCCTTCGGTCACAAGATCCTTGCCTCGCAGGGCTGGAAACCTGGCGACACGCTCGGCGCCAGAGACGCAAACCATGCCTCACATTACACCGTCGGCAGTAACTCGCATATCCGCGTTCTGCTGAAAGACGACAACTTGGGTCTCGGAGCAGCCCGAGTTGCAAGCAATGCAGAAACTTTTGGTCTGAGTCTGTACTCGGGTCTTCTGGGCAGACTGAACGGCAAATCAGAGGCAGAGGTTGAGAAGCAGCAAACGGCGCAAAGAGACGTGGAACTGGCACTATACCAAGGCAGAAAATATGGCAACATCAACTTCATCAGCGCAGGCTTCTTGGTCGGTGACAAGATGGACCTCAAATCCACTGTCATGCCAAACTCGAAACCCGCATCCGAAAAGACTGCGCCGGACGCAGCAAACAAGAAGCGCAAGAGATCAGAGCCCGAACAATCTGCAAACGATGCATCATCCGAGTCCGAATCTTCAGACTCCTCCGACGACGAAGAAGTTGCTGAGGCGCCCAAGTCAAAGAAGGCCAAGAAGGATAAGAAATCGAAGAAGTCTTCCGCCAAGGACTCGAGCACCGAGAGCATAGAGGAGGTCAAATCCAAAGACAAACGTAAGAAAGAGAAGAAAGACAAGAAGCGAAAGGCTGCCGATGCATCAAGCTCGGAAGACGAGACGCGAGCAGAGAAGAAGGCACGCAAGGCAGAAAGGCGGGCAAAGAAGGAGGCCAAGAAGGAGGAGAAGAGGAAGAGAAAGGAAGAGAAGAAGGCTGCCAAATCTGGCACTGCCACTCCCTCAACGGCACCTGGAACTCCTGCAGAGCCTGCACCAGTCGCTGCTCTGTACGGTAGACAAAACGTACGCCAGCGTTACATTGCACAAAAGCGCCTGGCATTCATGGACCCGCAAGCCATGAAAGAGGTACTATTATTAATTGTTCAACACGCGCGCCGAGTACTGACACATCTTGCAGATCTTCATGGTAAAAGCATAGAAGCATTTCTTCCGCAAATTCTTTACCTCTTTATATTGCCACCAGGCATAGCGTGGCTATCAATTATTCGGGATTTCTTCATGGCGAGTTATAGACGAGAGCGTAGAAAAGCGTTCTGTTTCTTTCCAGGCGTAATGCATGTGGCCCTTGGAGTTCTATCTGTGCGTTATTCCTACTATCAATCAATCCTGAAGTCTACTCAGATCTCGCCCCCTGTGCTGTTGATATCACTCCGTACACACGCGAAGGCTTGCAGCCAGTATCAGACGGATGGGCTTGTGACAGCTGATTGCAAGCGAGTGGTTGTGAATGCATCCTAAGTCACGAGAGAATTGACGTAGTCACGCTCATCGAGGGCCCCATCAGAGCAAGAGCCACAGCCAATGGCTCGAAATGCATGAAAATGAAAATCACGGAAGGTATTATTGTGCTTTCTGGATGCTTCACTCGATTCGTGCGGCAGAAGTTGTTTCACAGAAGGAGCATCCGGTGGCATGTGAAAGTCGTCACAATCTTAAGCCCGCACAATCGCCGTCGATCTGTGGGGGATCTGCACGGCGGCGACTTCCGTCCTCACTGTCGAGTTGCCTTCCATCTTTTTACTACTTCCTACCAGAAACCAACCCACCGTGGCTAGATCCCATCAGTGGCCAGGATGGCATCGACGGTCAATACTGGAGTCTCTTCGGCTGTCCTGAAATCACAAACCCCGAAACAGAATCTCATCGCTCAAGGCGCGGAAGCGTTTCCAGCATTCTTTGACAATTGCCGAGATGCTTTTCAACTTGAATATAGTGGCAGGCCACGCAAACGTGCAAGACTCGAGGACTCTGTTGAACTATCCCATTCCCCTCTCGGATCTGGAATTACTATCGCACGTGTCGAAATTCACCTTCAACAAACGTCAGATGCTGCCAGGCATGTCGGCACATCGACAGTACTGGAAGATGACATCGAGGTCGGACTTGTTGACAGCCACGGTTTGGACACTTCGAAGCCGTTCTTCACCTTGGTCGGTCATGTCGGCTACAAGAAGAGCCCTTTGCTCGAGTTTCGGACAACAACTTCTCTTCTACCAGACACTGTGAATTTGCTTTCGCGCGTCAAGAGCCTGGAGAAGCGCTCAAGACGTAATGTCAGGCCCGGAGTGTGCCACTCTACGTGCCGTCTGCATCAGTCGAATGGTCCGTCCGGTCCCACATACACGCTAGAGTGTAGCATCATCTGGCTCAACGGAGAGTCTGCTTTCGGAGCTGCTGCAAAGAAGGAAGATTGGGACACTTTGACCCAGTTCTATCCGGAACTCAAGAACAACCAATCAAAATCTTGGACACCACAGGAATTCTACTCTAGCGTGCACTCTCCGTCGGTCGATGCGCCCGAGTCAGAACTGACAAAACGAAAGGTATTGGAAACCGATCTATATCCCTTTCAAAGACGTGCTGTTACTTGGATGCTTGATCGAGAGAGTTCCAATCAGGAGTCATCACGAAGCCGTCTATCTTTCACGCCGGCTAAGGACATCAACGGACAGCCTTGCTTTGTCAGCCATCTGGAGGGTGTCATTTGTTCCGCCTCACATCTCAGTACTTTTGACGAACCCAAAGGCGGGATTTTGGCCGAGGAGATGGGCCTTGGAAAGACCTGCGAGCTCATCGCATTGATATCGCTCAACCAGCGAGATTCTCTGGATACGAATACAGTGCATGCGAACACAATACCTGCGCTTACTAAATCTCGAGCCACGCTCATCGTCACGCCAACTACCATCTTGCAGCAATGGATGGATGAGTTGGCTCGACATGCTCCTAGTCTTTCTGTCTTACACTACAAGGGCGTCTCTGACCCAGCATTGACCAAGAAAGGAGCTATGCCCATACTAGAAGACTTCGCCCAACGAGACGTCGTCATCACAACATATTCCGTTCTCGCAAAGGAAGTCCATTACGCCGTCGACCCGCCTGAACGTTCGCTGCGACAACGCGAACGAAAACACACGCGACCCCGAAGTCCCCTTGTCCAAACGCACTGGTGGAGAGTATGTCTGGATGAAGCGCAGATGGTTGAGAGTGGAGTCAGCGCAGCAGCTCAGGTTGCATCTCTCCTACCACGTGAGCATGGATGGGCTGTTTCCGGAACGCCTCTGAAGAAAGACGTGCAAGATTTGTTCGGGCTTCTGGTCTTCCTCGGCTATCAACCATTCTGTGACTCCTCTGCAATCTGGAAACGGCTGATCCATCAATACGGTGACTTGTTCAAGACCTTGTTCGGCCGTATAACTCTGCGTCACACGAAGGATCAAGTACGACATGAACTTCGATTGCCTCCTCAGAGAAGGGTTGTTCTGACCTTGCCCTTCACCCAAGTTGAAGAACAAAATTATAAGACACTCTTCGAGGAGATGTGCGAAGAGTGTGGATGTCGTCCTGATGGTTCTCCTCTGAACGATGACTGGAACCCAGAGTCACCTGCCTTGCTTCAGAACATGCGAGCTTGGCTTTGCCGGTTGCGTCAAACATGTTTGCATCCTCAGGTTGGCGGCCGCAACAGGAAGGCCCTTGGACGGGGTCAAGGACCATTGCGTACTGTGGCCGAAGTGTTGGAGGTCATGATAGATCAGAACGAGACATCTATTCGCACAGAGTCTCGTCTTGCTATCACTACGCAGCTTCTCCGCGGCCATATCATTGGAAATGCAAAGGACGACGATCACAGAGCCGAGAAGGCTTTGGAGATCTACAAATCCGCCCTCGAAAAGTCCGAAGCAATTGTTGCCGAATGCAGGGTCGAAGTTTCCAGAGCAATTGCTCGCAGGAGTGACGCTGAAGTAACGCACAATGGCATCGGAGGAGAGGAATCGACAGAGGAGACATCCGAAGGCCGGAGCAAGGTGTCGCTGTACTCGGCTCTACAGCTTCAGCATGCATGCGCTTTCTTCATTGGTACGACGTACTTCCAGATGAAGTCCAATACCAGAATCACTGAACCAGACTCAAAGCAATTCCGAGATCTGGAGGAACAAGAGTCATGGTACTATGATGCTGCGAAGCTGATTCGTAAAGAGCTTCTCAGCGAAGACTCTGCCAAAGCCGAAGAGCTCATGCGCTCGATCGAGCAAGAAAAGGATGATGTGATCCTTGAGCCCACCAAGTTGACAGCCATGGAGAGTCCTGGAGGCGTAGAGAACCTCAAAATGGTGAGTCTTGCTTCGATAAACTCCAGAAAGAAGAGGTAGCCTGACTAACTGTCCACAGGTCCACAAAGCCCGAGATCTTGCAAGTATTCTCAACGCCCAAGCGGAGCTCATCGAAGAGTGGAGAGCGAAAGTAATCGAGCTTCTACTCAAGCCTCTGATCGACAAGGACGAGGAAGGCGTTGAAACTACTGGTGAAGAGTACGAAGACTCGACAAAATCACAAGACACTCTAAACGCATACCTTGATGCTCTACGAGCCGTGATTGCTGACCGCTCAACATGTATCACTGGCCAAAGTGCGCCTCTTGTCGACCAAGAGATGAAACATCTGACTCAAATGGCCAAATTAGGTAATGGGCATGCACCAGAGCTTATACTCGAACTGCTAGCGAAGCGTAATGGTTTGAAGCAAAAGCCTGATGACTTACTGTCCCTCCGTGGTCTAGTTCATGAGGTTCGCGGTATCGAAACAGCACTTGACTGGCAAGAGGGGAACGCACGCGTTCGTGCGGAGCTCCACATCATTCGCGATCAAGCAAAACAATTCGCTGCCATTACGCAGGAAGAATCCGACTTGTTGAAACGCCTTGACGAGATGATTGAATTGTTCTCGGCCACAATGAATCAGCGCCTAGAGTTCTATCGTCAGCTTCAGCAAATTTCGGACACTGTAGCCCCTCACAAAGACGATTGGGACGATACCCTTGACGTGGCTGCCCTCGAAGCCGCGACTCGCCGACAAGAACAGCAAACCAGGTCACTCCAAACTCTCAAGACCAAGAATAGGTTTCTGCTACATTTACGCGACGAGAGCACGAATTCAGACGAGACACAACGTATCTGCGTCATTTGCCAGAGTTCATTCGAACAAGGTGTCCTCACAGTTTGTGGTCACCAGTTTTGCAAGGAATGCATATCTCTCTGGTGGTCGGCTCATCGTACATGCCCGGTCTGTAAGAAGAGATTGGTTCTCGCAGACTTTCATCAAATCACATACAAACCGCAGGAATTGCAAGCACAAGAAGAAAGATCTGAGCCTTCCTCGCCGGGTCAGAGCTCGAGCAAGATCTCGACTGAGTCACTCTATGCCGACATTGGTAATGATACTCTGGCACAAATCAAGTCTATTGATTTGAACGGTTCCTTCGGCACCAAGATTGACACTCTCGCTCGACACATATTGTGGATCCGTAAGAACGATCCGGGAGCAAAGGCAATCGTGTTTAGTCAGTTCAGAGAGTTCCTTGACGTGCTCGGCACCGCATTTAAGCAATTCGGTGTTGGCTACTCGCGCATGGGAAAGCCAGGCGCTGTTGATCGATTCAAGAACGACGCCAGCATTGAGTGTTTCCTTCTGGACGCAAAGACCGACTCCTCCGGCCTCAATCTAGTCAACGCTCAATACGTTTTCCTGGCGGAACCACTCATCAACACGGCAATCGAGCTCCAAGCCATCGCTCGCGTCCACCGTATCGGACAGAAACGACCAACCACCGTATACATGTACCTCATCGGCGACACGGTGGAAGAAGCCATCTACGAAATCTCAGTCGCCAGACGTCTAGCACACATGCAAAAACGAGACCAAAGAAGATCAAAATCCACAACTCCGGCTCTGGGCGAAGCGGCCATCGACGCGGCAAATTCGCTCGAGTTGCAACAAGCGCCGATCTCGAAATTGCTCGCACAAGGAAATGGCGGAGGCGAAGTCGTGCCTAATGATGATCTGTGGAGTTGTTTGTTCAGTCGTGCTGCAAAGAGTCAGAGACAGCAAACTGTTGTTTCTGCGGAGATGGAGGCGGAGGTGGGAAGGCATTTGCGACAGGAAGCTGCAGAGAACAGACGTGATGGAGTTTAGTCGCTCATGGACGAAGCAAGAGCGATGAATACTGTTTTGCAACAGAACGGACAATGACAAAGAAGGAGCGGAAGGAGCGGAACAACACGCAGACTGAGCACAATAACAATCGTGTGCAAACAGGCAAGACACTCATGAAAGCCGGAATAAGAAACGTCGCAAAGACGTCTTGCTGTAATTACATAGCTTTCGACAAGTTCATAATGTTGACCCGAAAGAAGCAACCAGATAAATGCGAATTTCCAAGTGTTGTTACTCATTCCTACATGACAGAATCATGATCGATCTGTTGAATTCATCCATCCCTCAGGGTGATTATGGGAAGAAATTCAAAGAGCGATTCCTTCCCATCAAAATAATCAGCAGGAAGAAAAAAAGACCAACCTAAATCAAATCAAACTCTAAGTCATATCGCTATCCTTGCTGCTGTGAAAACATCAATCAACCATTTTTGCAAACACATGAGGGACAAAAACAAGGGAAACTACGATTATGTACACTTGATCGACTGAAAGTGTTCAGGTTAGCACACCAAGGACCATCTCCTTTCGATCTTCAACTGCAGTGACGTGAGAATGTCAATTTTCTGCTCTTGCATCATAGACGCCCCTTCTTCTCTGTATTTTGTACTCTTATACCCTGTTGAAATGGAGTATACATATACAATGGTATTTTTTCGAGTCAAACTGATCTGGTCTCTCGGGAATGTGTCACTGGCATCTCCACTTCTTACCTGTTCTTGTTCATACACGATGAAGGAATTTTCTAGGTGTAGTTGCTCCCTCATATGCAACGCGTGTGAAGAAAAAGGTTATCGGTGAAGAGCTTCCATGGTGTGAATATATGCACAAGAAGTGGTATACCGGCTTATGATGATACAGGTCGTGACCAGTACGAAACGACAGTCTCGCGACGTTCCTGTCCAAATAGCGTTCTGGGATGCTGTTGTCTTGTTTCTCCTGATTCTGCGTCCTCTCCTTACTCGTCTTCTTTCTACACCCTACTATAAAGCGGCGACTGGGCTCTGTGCGGCGAGAGAGGGTTGTCGTGTTATCGCACGGGTTCGGTTTTGTTGTCACTGTCGGGCACGCCTGTGGGTGTTCGTCTTGGGCTGAAAGACGTGATGGGAGTGTGAGTGGCTGATTGGTCCTATGATGTTCTTCGACTGCTTCCTTGGTGACTCGAGTTGGACGAGCGCGTTCCGTCGCGTTCGACGTGTTCGGTGGCACGTAAGAGTGTCGAGAGTGAGGCCTTGTTCTGGAGGTCCAGGTCTTGAGAGTCCTTGAGGGGCAATAATGGCGGGGGATGTAGCGGGTGAGGCGGATGGGGCGTACGTCGGGAGGTCGGAGATGAATACTGAGTGGCTTGGGCCGAGTGCTGGCCGATGCCTCTTGGGTCGATGGGAGGTAGAGTGGTATGCAGAGGCCAGTTGAGGAGAGGCGTAGCGTCGGAAGATTTGCGTGAGCTCATCGAATCGAGATGGCTGAGAGGGGGCAGCGTGGTGGTGGAGGGTTTGGGTGGACCGCTACTGCGAGTAGCGGGATAGGAGAGGCGAGAACTGGAGGGCGATTGGGAGCCATCGTCGGATTGAGTAGTGGCTGTGGTGTTGGTCATCTGTCTGTGGATGGCCAGAGGAAGACTGGGCTGGGTAGACGATCGCCAGGCGGAGTAGGAAGATACGGTGCCCTCATCCGAGGGAGGTGCATTCTTGGGGAGAGGAAAGAGGCGGAAAGAATCGACATTGGGCGAGGCGTTGGTTGGTGAAGGTGGAGCCTTAATAGGCGGCGAGCCACTTCGATCGTGTGTGCCGTCTTCGCCCTCGACGCCATCGTTGCCATCGACATCGTCGACACCATCGGCACCGTCGCCTCTGTCGTCTCCGTCGGCGACCGACTCATCCCAGCTGCGATTCTGGCTACCTCCTTTTTGTAATTTGGGCTTCTTGAAGTTCTCTAGCAAGAAGCATGTCAGCAGTGCTAATACCAAATACAGACGCGGGACCGACCTTGATGGTTTGATTCCGAGTGTTTTGCTTTAAAGTCTATTAGATACTCCTGGTACTCCTTGTATTGGGGCGTCTTCTTGTATTTGCGGAGCTCCGAGTAATACTTGTCCTTGAGAGTCTGTGCTTCGCGCTCGCAAGGCTCCTTTTCGTGCGCTTGTAGCTCTTGCCAGCGCTCACCTACCAGTTTCGCAATTTCAGTAAAGCTAAGGTCCTTGCCTCTGAGTTGATCGCGTATTTCTGTATGGTTTCCTGTCAGCACTTGCTACAGCGGGACTCAGTCAGGGCGAAACCAACGGTTGGAGAAGATGACATATGCAGATGGCGGTCGTTCTGGTGCGTGTTCGTCAGGCTGTACGCGGGCTGTGTTAGTTTCCTCTTGGTCTAAAGGCAACTGCATACGCGTCCTCGATGGCTTACTTTGGGGTGCCGTCTGTACTTTCGTTTCGACCTTTGGGGTGCGCCGTTGGTCTGGCCTGCATTGTGCTGGTTCTGGTGACCATCTTGATGGCTTTGTGAATCCCGGCCTTTCTTCGAGTCGTCTTGGCCGGCAGACTCGTCAACGTGTGAGGACCGGAATGGCGAAGGCAAAGGTGTCCTGTCCTTGGACGCATTGAATATCGCTCTCTGGAGTTTCTGCCATCAATGGATTAGTGTCGGTTTGGGAAATTCTGATTCGGGCTTCAAAAAAACGCACCCTCCGATGGCCAAGCTTCACTCCGAGAACCTCTCTGTAGACGGCCATGTGTCAGCAATGTCGTGTGTATGCAGCCCGCCGGCAGTCCGCTTACTCACAAATCAGCTTCTGTTATGTCCATGAGTGTTTCCCATGTGTCGAAGCCCTCGTCAACAAAGGTATCATGATAGTGCGATAGGTCTAGCCGCGAAAGCTGGGATTTGAGGTCGTTCATCATGAGCGCGACAAATGTTCAAAAAGCCCCGTTGCAAGAGACAAGGCTCTGAGGTTAAGGAAGAGAGATGGCCAATTGTGCCAGCGAGCACTAGTACGAGAAGTCTCGCCTGATCAATCGAAGCCGCAGTCACGATGACATTGTGAGTGAACAGCTTGAGCGGTAATGGGGAATGACAAACGGCGATGGTGAAGCCCGATTTCGATGGACCAACAAGCGCAAAAGATTTCGGTCGGCGCTCCGAACCAATCCCTTCGTTCTGGGGGGGCCTTTGGCCCTTCGCCTCTCGAGAGTCTTGGTAGGATGCCGATTCACTCGCGCCGTGCGATGAGCGGCGTAGCTGATCCGTGTCTGTCTCGCTGAAGCTCGAAGGCTGAAGCTGTTGGGCCAGGGCCGCCAGGCGGTGCAAAGGGGAAGAGGGAAAGCCTCCGACTTTCGGAAAGGACTCCGGGCGGGGCTGTAGATTCACACGCGACGTTCGAGATGCAGAAGTTCTGCTGAATGCTGAGGGATGTGGCAGGCGAAAGCAGCAGCAGAAGAAGTTGATGAAAAGCAGGAAGGATCTGTCCACGAATGCGATGTAGGAAGCAGCATGGCGGATTTAGTGTGGATATCCTTGCTTTCCTTCTCTCAATAGCCGAACCTGTTTGTCCATTTTGGTTGTTGTTGCCCGCATGCCCTTTCTCATCACCGATGCATTTTCACGATCTGGGAAATTTTTCGCCGGACGAAAAACAAACAATTCGGCAAACCATCTTAATGCGTCGCCCTTTCGTCTGCCCTCGATGCCATCGAACGATGAAAGGGCGTCAGACTATTGCTTCATCCATCGGTGCATATAACTTCGATGTGTGCCTCCTATTTCGATGTAGGCATTTCTAACTTTACGTGCGATCGGCGGACTGGTCATGTATTACGATGTTACGGAAAATGGTAATTGATGAACGCTTTTCTTGGCATCCGGTGGAGCCGTCACCGTCCCACCGGCGAATCTTCTATTCGCCCATTGCTTGCCATCATAGAAATTCGCATCCGCTAGGTACTTGAATCCGCTAGTCGACGCTGTGCGCTGACATGGGAAAAGTCCAATCTCGATGACTTTGCCTGCGCACAGGAACCGCGCAGGCGACGAGAACTGTAAAACTTCCATTGCTAGTGTGCCCACTGTTCCGCTCCGTCGACGGACCAAGTGACCGTGTCCGCGACCGACTTGGGTGCTTGCTTGTTTGCAAGCAATGTGCTGATTCGCGCCAATAGGGCTACCTACCTAAACGAGCTGTGCTACATGGCACGCTGTAAGCTAACAGTTATTCGAGCATCTAGGTTCATAAGCCAAGAAAATATAGCTAACCCTTTGTTCCGTGTTTTCGAAAGAAACGTGGACGTCACACGAAACAGGAAGTTGCAATTCCAACCGAGGTCTTAGACTTCGCACCGCTTCGCCTGAACACTTGTTCCATCATGATCATCCATGAGAAAGAAAAATGCATGATGCCTACCCGATTTCTCGATGCCCGCCGTATGTGGATACGCAGCACCTCCGCCCATGCACATTTGTTTCGCTTTCGCTTTCTAGAATACGACTTTTGCTTCTAGTTGGGCCTCGGGTCCAAAGACCATGCAACACTCAAGTGTATAATATCGCACGTGCACAAGACGATCGATTCGAGAAGGCGAAGAATTACGGCACTAGGTGCAAAATGCATCACTGTCCCTCGATTCCCCATGTGTTAGAGTCTATTACGCTTTTAGCTGTGAAGAGTACATGATGTACTATATCGAACTCTATTACATCGACTCTTGAGAGCCACATGGACGCGTACGGAGTATTGATCCACCTGTCAAATTGCAGAGCATGCGGTCCTATCTGGATATAGCCATACTCGCGAATATCAATGTGTGTTTTGACAGCTGTACAACTGGCTCCAGCACACTGGGAGGCTATATCCAACAGAGGTCACTTTAGGCAGGGCAAACGGTTTTTGATGGACGACTGCGCAAACCTCGGAAACATCTTGCATCTCCCATGTCCAGGCGTCATCACGAAAGAAGGACGATAGTGACAAAACTCTGCTTTCATTTCTATCGATGGTATTGCGGCAGATTCTCTGATGCGCCTCCTGTCACTTCATCGCCACCAAGTACGTACTCGTTCAAATCATCATCTACAATTAACGGCGCAGATGGCCCAGATTGTGTGTTCTCCTCCTCGTGAGTATTTGGTGATAGTGGCGGCCCGCTTGCAGAAAGCGCCAGCTGTCGTCGTTGTAACTCGTGCTTGTCGTCTGTTGGCGGCAGCGCACTGCCGTTCTCAGTCGTATTGTGGACATCCTCAGAGGTATGTACCTGATGCGTTGTTTGCGTGGACGCTCCAGCAGATCGTGATGAACCCGCGACGGCGGCCCCATGATCTTGGTAAAAGTCATCTTGAGGCAGTATTGGAGCAGTCGCTTGCTCCGCGCCTGCAGATGCTGGAGGCATAGAAGGTGGTTGACTAGGCATCAATCGTGCCTCTGCCCGACGTAAGCGTTCCTTTTCAGGGAGAGATTCCTCATTCTCCAGTGGAGGAGGTTCATGGTAAGCAGGATAGTAAGATCCATCATACTGATAATCATGGCCTGGATCCCACTGATAATCTTCCGCACCATAGTCGTAGTTGGTGCCGTACTGGTAATCGAGAGAAGTGTTGGGATCGTAATCATAGCTGTAAGGACCAGAATGCTGATAAACTTCGAAGTCATGACTCGATACCGTCGAGTGCCCCTGCTGTTGTGCCACAACATATTGTGTCATGTCAGGATTATCTTCCAGGTTGTGTGGCGATGGCGGGGGTTCGGTTGCTTTGCCCTTTCCCTTTCTGTTGTTTCGTTCACTGTCAGTCGTTCCGACGACAACTTCGAAAGTACATGTCGCGACAGATTTGTCCCTACGAATAGGGGCAGTGTCGAGAATACCGGCACCGTTAAGCATCAGGAAAGGAGTATCATCGGGGCCATTGAACAGGCTGTTCTCTTTGTTATCAACAGGACGCGAAGCAGCAGAGACGGGACCACTGCCGTGTTGTGACAGATATCTGTCATGGGTAAGCTTGCCCTGAATGTCCAAGACAATCTCAATGTAATATCGAAAAGAGATCATAGCTCCTGGCACAGAAGTAATGGTGGGGAATGCACCATGGGGAACGCCTATTTTAGCATTGATCTCGGCTGTCAACGAAACAGGATCCACATATAAAGGGACCAGAATCTGAGCCAGATCTTTGCGGAAAGTGTGGCTAGAACCAGCGCCCGATAAGGACAAGCCGCCGAGACCAGTTATGGACTTGGGATAATAGTCTTCGTACTTTCGCTTCTGGCCATCGGACACGGGACCTAGAGGCAGAGCAGGATGCATGTCGACACGGGCCTGGCGGTATAGGGTGATTATAATGCCGTTGATGCTTTTAATATGTTTTGTATGGTTGATGGAGATTCTCACGGGGAAGCTATCTCCTCGCAAGCAGGCGCCTTTAAGCAGCTCAACGGTTGCAGTAATGAGCTTGTGCGGCGTGTCGCTGAGACTGCTGCTCACACGGCTGTCAAGACTGAACTCGCTGACTGAGGGTGTAGGCGGCTCAGCCTCATGGGTTGGTGTGTTTGGCGTCCTCGTCGGTAGAGATGACGGAACTTTCGGTGGCTTGATCTTTCTAGTGACAGGCTCAAGTGTGATAGTGCGTGGTTTGGGTGGTAGCAAGGGCGCAATGTCGACGCGCTCGACTAGATAGATTTTTTGGTCATGCGACATGACAGGCGCTATTGTGGTGGGGCGGGTCAAGGTGGCCGTGAGCATGTAGGAAATGGTGCCTCGTTCGAAGTCGATGCTGCTGGGGAGGTCCATATCGTCAGGGAACTGGACCTCAAAGTCGAAGCGGTATACGCCCTCGTCCAGGCGACCGTCGCCGCATAGCACCGACTCGTCCTCGAACAGCGAGGCGAAGCCATTGCCAAAGTATTCGCCCGACTTCTTGCCTCTTCCCTGTGCGCGACCAATGCGATTGGTGTTGCCGCGCAGCTGGTCGGCCGTCGCGCCGGGGGTGCGGTAGACCTGTGCGAAGCCGTGTAGACAGACCGAGACGTGGGTGACGCGAACGGGCTTGACGACCTTGACGACGACGCAGCCCTTGACACTCTCGCCAGGCGAGTACTGCTTGTGTGGATCGTGGGCCTTGATGTGGAAGTCGGCAATGCTACGGCCCTTTTGCGAGAACAATGGAGACGCGAATCGGGAGAGGATGCGGCGACCGGCCGAGGGAGCTTGCGCGGGTGCTTGCGATCGAGGCGGCGACGACGTGCTCATGGTGCCGCTATCACAGGAAGCATCGTCACCGCTGGCCAGAGACGCGGTTGTCGTCTAGCGTGAAGGTAGTACTAATCGGCGCATTCGGCCAACACTCTCCGTACAAGTCGTGCAATATTAGGTTGGTGAAAGTGACAGTGCGATCCTGCTCTTCCCAGGGAACCTGACCCCAGGGCCGGAGTCGCCCAATGTCGCTCCTGCCATCTACCTCTGCATTCTGCCCGCCTCGTCTCCGCCGCTGACCCTTGCACTGCCTGCTCGTACCTCGCCTTTCTTATCGACAAGCATCGCATCGTTATTTGCTTTTACTGGTCTCCTTTGTAGATAACAGCATTCGAGCACCGAAATGTCCTTGACCATTGACTTCGCGTAAGCCAAGCATCTCTTGACGCTGCATGCGATTGCTCTCATTTCAAGGCTTCAAGCCCTCGGCGCCTGCCAACACTCGCTCACACTATATCGCGAACAAGCTTTTAAGCGCTCCTGCCCGCTGCCATCCACAATCCTCGCAGTCACAACACCCATGCGACTAAAATCCGATCGCCAACCACTTCTTGTTTCGGCCTTCAAATAAGCTTCGACACACGAGACCTCAGACAGGCACCGATCAAAAGCCACTTTTCGCAAAGAGCGAATGGGTCGCCTTAGCGAGATTGTCCCTTTAGTGAATCACAACCACCTTGACATGCCCTTGTACGGAAACCGTCTCGTGAATAATTCCCATCGTGCTATTTGCTTGTTGCAAGCGCTGAGTACTGCCTCGTCTTGACAAAAGGAGAAATGATTTGATGATCCACCAAGGAAACAAAAAGAAGAAACAAGAGACATTGACAAGAAAGGAACAAAGCAGAAAATGAAACACGCCGTGCGCCTTGCTAAACCCATCACGATTCTCCTACCCTGTCCTCAAACCTGACCGTCCCAACTCCAGACACGATCGCCGTCCACATTCCTCCATTGGCCATTGTAGACCTTGTCGGCGCCCATCATGACTCCGATGATGCGACAGGCGGCACTGGAGCTGGCACATACAGCTGCATCAGCATGTCCCACAACCGCTAGGTCGAGAAGGTATGCACGTCCTACGAGCTCTCTCAGCATCAGGACAGCCTTTTGCATCTCATCGCCCATTCCCTGGTTCGGCGCTGACGGATGCCCCTTTCCGAGAGAAAAGAATAACGAGGCATAGAAACCGCCCTCCCAACCAGAGTTCTCGTCGACATGCTTGACATATGCAGAACCAGGAGCGCGAATAGGTACAGCGGGTTCCAATGTTTTCTTGCTTGCAAGGACGATGCGTTCTTGAGGGCGTGAAACGGTGAGGTGAGATGGGAGGGTATTGATGAGATCGTGCGACGAAAGAATGTCCGGGTCATCAGAAGCAAGTAGGAGAGCGCTGGGTTCCATAGAGGACTTGTTTGGTGAGAAGGAAGCAAAGAGCTCACTAGCTGCAGACGTGTAACGCTCGAATGGGAGGTAGTCGTGGCTGTATTCGATCTCAAAAGGATGCAGGTCGCCACGACGGATATGCATGCCAACAAGTGGAGTTTGAGAAGCGGATGCAGCGGCACGCATGACGGTCAGTTTGTGTGCCAAGAAGGACCCATCCTCTCCTTGAAGCTGAAACAGGTCCTTGTAGCCCTTGCGGACGAGATCGTAAATGGGGCGATTCTTCTTAAAGCCATGCTTGAGTGATTGCTGATATTCGGTTCTGAACGCGGGTCCAAACGTCCAAGGGAGAGTAGCGGCAGAGACGACCAGATGGCGAGCACTATGGGGACAGGGGAGAACCTGGTTGGCCGGTGGAGGTGAGCATGAGGATTTGGGAGGCTGCTTGAAGTATGTAGTGTATCTTCCGTATGACCTGAAAGAATGTTAGCATGTCAGATGTTTCCATATCAGCGACAACATACCAATTTGAATCGTCAATGAAGAAAGTGCGACCTTCCTTCCTGGCAACGCCGTAGCTCAACCAAAGAGCGAGCAAAGTGTTGCCAAATCCGGCTTCGCTGGTCTCCATGACAAATGTTAAGCTGCTCTGGCAGACAGGTAAGTCCGAGTTGCTTCCGTTCGCATGGCCGACCACGGAGATGTGTTTCTGCTCCTCCGGCATAGCTGGTAGAAGATGCAAGGTTTCGGCTTCATCGACCGGCATGAAAGATCTGTCTGCGGCGTAGTACGGTCGCTTCCAGAAATGAGGTCTGCTTTGCCCTTGGATCCTGGACGTACGGCCAGTCATAGCTTGGACACTTTTGCTGACTCCTTCGCTGGCTGAGCATATGTGACTGTATTCGTGGTACTTTAGGGGAAACCCATACGAAGGCGGGATCGAGACTGTCCATCGAGGTTGACCGTGCTGGTCCTGGAAGATCAAAGGTGTTGGGTGGTCTGGAACAGGCGCGCCGTTGATGAGGTCAATCTGTTTGTCCGCATTGGCGAAGACAGCATCGAATTGAACATCACTTCCGAGCAGGGGGGCCAGAGTATAGCATATCAAGACGACAGCCAGCACGACTAGCATGACCACTGTGCGCGTTCGGGGCATTTTTTGCCAGTCGTCGAAAAAGCCATGATGGTTCTCGCGCGCGTGTTTAAGCAAAGGTGACGGCAGAGGGTCGGCGTCTTCTCTAGGCGGAATCCATAAGAACCTGCCCTTTTCTGCACTGTCTTGAGCGTGGTCGGCTACGACGGGCGACGTGTGGGCTGAGGCGAACGAAGCCGTGGATGAGATGGAAAGGTTGGTATTCCTGCGGTCACGCATGCTGCCTGAACGAGTGCCGAGTTGCATGAACTGTATCGTGGGATGCTTGAGTAAATGCTGGATGAGTACGAGAGAAGGCCGGTGGAAAGTGGATATCAGAAAGCGGTTGTGCAACCCGAAGCTGACATGTGTAAGATGAGATGCAGTCCGGCTGTGCTTCAGCTAATCCGATGAGTCTTGTATCACAGAAGTACCTCTGTCACGCAGGGAATGGCTTAAAAGGGAAGAAACGAAAGAAACAAGACGAATTGAGAAGAGAAGAGCGATCAAAGGCAGTTAGAAGGACCGGCTTCTGACTGAGGTTGTGAATAGACGAGCTTCCAGAGCCGCGAGAGATGCAAGTCGCAGAACGGTGCGGAGCCTGAAAGTTGGAGACTGGAAGAAAAAGGAAGACCGACAAAGAGAGCACGACTCGCCCTCGGCAGGAGGTGCATCGTGCATATATGCAGCGTCGTTATCCACCCAAATGCCCCTCTTGTCTGTGCGGTGGCCGGGATCTCTGACCACCCATCCCTGTTTGCCTTTGGTTTGCTACACTCTCCAACACGAGACGACCTCATCAAACCATGGCGGCCTATCCTCATGTTCATGGCAGCTTCGGATAGCCGTTCGCGCGGTAGGGCTTGCCTCAAGTCGGACGACCTGTCAAACCCGTTGTCACAGATCTACGTTGTGGCAGACGAGTGTGAGAGAAAGAGTGTAGCTGGGCATGTGAAACGAGCCTAACTTGAATTCGGCAAGGCCGGCCTCGGCCCGCCCGCACCAGCCACCATCCGGCAAACCAAAGCTTCCAAAGGCTGGAGCTTCTTGAATGCCCTTTCATCCTCCGCGGATCTAGTGCATACCACATTGTGCTTCAAAGACGCTCTCTGATTGCTGTCCACGAGGACGGTTGATCCCTGAGGAGTGCTCCCATCATACACATGGATCCAATGCCATTGCCTACCCGCCCGTAAGGGCATCAAATACAAGCGAGGCATCCTGACTCGACCTCATAGTGCTGCATGTCGTCAAGCCGCATCTGCCTCAGTGGAGTCGCGGAACGAGAAAGTTGTGCGGCTGTGCTCGTGTACTTCAAGGCGGATATCAGAGGCCAATCAAGAGGCTTGAGGGCCTCGACAACCACATGTATCCCGTACTCAAACGTTGCCCAGCTGGAGAATTTGCCGGCGAGTCACAGCGACAGCGACAACAGCAGTGAGTCGAGTTATGCAGCCCAAAGTGCATCGTGAGTCGTTCTTAACAAAGTTCGCTTCGATGCTCTGTTCGCTAGAAGGAGATCAGAGCATGGGCTCTATTAAAATCGTCGTTTAGAGCCGATCTCATTAATGCCAGATTGCAATGTTGTCTATTTTAAAGTCGTCCCTAATATCGTAGCCCTCTCCATGGCGTAGTGTTTATCCGAAGCTCTATCAAGTGTTCCTCGCATGGCCTAGAGATCTTAGCGAGGCGAGGTCTAAACGTCCTCTTGCTGGCGGGTGCAATGCTAGTCATCTAGCCTGTGGTACGGAGTACAGTTATGGCTCGAGTTGATCAGCCAAGATTGTTGAATGGGTGACCCTGTCGAATAGCAAAGCTCGTGAAGATTCACAATTGTTGATGCTTGATAGCGTGACCAGTCGTTCGTAAAGAAGAGTAGGACTGCTGATGATGTTTCTAGTACGAAACACATCGATGTGCTTTACGTGCGCCGACACCAGCAACTGCATCGGGCAATTAGATGTCCAGACTCTAATCCAGAACTACTCACGTCCTCTATGACTTGGTGAAGATGGACGATATTTTGACGAACAGAAACAGTGTCTCTGAGCTCCAAGTGTGAACACCTCGATTCTGCAGAAAAGACAGTCATCCCAATCAGTGCTCATAAGTACTCCGTATCTAAGGCCAACCGTCAGTCAAATTGTTTGAGCTGTTGGCCGACGCGAACAATGCTCATGGGAGGGTAGGGCTTCGGTTAATGGGCCCGGCTTGGCTACAGTGTCGCGAAGTTGAGACTTGCTCAGCGAAGCTGACCAAAAGTGCCATCACCTTCACTCTCTAAAGTGTTTGCGACTGTTTCTCCGCTCGACTCGACCACGGCGCATTTACTGCACCGCCCCTATTCGACACAACACAAATCCGCCCTACGATCGCGCTGTGCGCCGCATCCGAAACAAGCCTTGACAATGACCGACTACGGTTATGGAACAGCCGATGAAGAGCTTGCCGAAGTCAGAAAGCTTGAGGCCGAGGTGCAGGCCAGTCCGGATGACTTTGAGAACTGGGAAAAGCTGGTCCGCGCAGTAGAAGGTCTTGAGGGAGGTCTGAACAGAAATTCGAGCCCTCAAGCCATTACGGCCGCCAGAAGCATTTACGATCGCTTCCTTGCAAAGTTCCCCTTGTTCTTTGGATACTGGAAGAAGTACGCCGACCTGGAGTTTGCCATTGCGGGCACCGAGGCGGCCGAGATGGTAAGCAATCACATTCGCTCATCTTCAGGACCACGACTGATATCGTGAACAGGTATACGAGCGCGGTGTGGCCAGCATCGCCATCTCGGTCGACCTCTGGGCCAACTACTGCAGCTTCAAGGTCGAGACAACACACGACGACGGTGTCATTAGAGAGTAAGTCGAACCATCCCCTCATATTTGCATGACCTTCACCTAGAGCCTATCTCGTATCTGTACGACCATGAACTTCTCGCTTCGCGACATTGGCTCATGTCGAAAACGGGTGAGAGTCCCTCGCTTCCCCAAGTCATACTCTTCTCACCCACAGCCTTCAGACTCCCATCACTTGTTCAAACTCGCGCCTTGTCACATTTCACACTCGTTGGTGTCTGCTAGTCGGAGCCTTCGATCACGTCTGACAGCCTTGGGAGGCTCATGATCAGACCCTATACCTTGTTTGGTTTCTCCTTCCTCTCTGCCCCCTATCCTATGCCCGCAATGAGGCATGCATTGGCTAACAAGACTAGGTTGTTTGAGCGAGGCGCTGCCTGTGTCGGCCTGGATTTCCTGGCTCACCCCTTCTGGGACAAGTACATCGAGTTCGAGGAGCGCGCCGAGGCTCACGACAAAGTCTTTGACATCCTCACCCGCATCATCAATATTCCCATGCACCAGTATGCTCGCTACTTCGAGAAGTACCGCCAACTGGCTGCCTCACGCCCCGTGACCGAGTTGGCACCCGCAGACCTCCTCAGCCAGTTCACCGCCGAGCTCGAGCCTGAGACCAAGGGAAAGAGCCAGATCGAGGCTGAGCGTGCAATGCGCGCTCGCCTGGATACCTACCACCTCGAGCTCTTCCACAACACTCAAACGGAGACGACCAAGCGCTGGACCTACGAACAAGAGATCAAGCGCCCCTACTTCCACGTTACCGAACTCGACGAAGCCCAGCTCGAGAACTGGTCGAAATATCTCGACTTTGAAGAGAGTGAGGCCGATTACACACGCACCACTTTCCTGTACGAGCGCTGCGTCGTTACATGTGCACACTACGACGAGTTCTGGCAGAGATACGCGCGCTGGATGTACAACCAAGATGGCAAAGAGGAGGAAGTACGCATCATTTTCCAGCGCGCCAGCTGCATCTACACCCCGATTGCCAGACCCGCTATTCGTCTTCACTGGGCTCTCTTCGAGGAGGCCTGCGGTAGACCATTTGTTTCCGCCGCCATCTACGAAGCCATACTTGTTACACTACCTGGAAACCTGGAGGCTATCACCCGTCTGGCCAACCTCCAGCGCCGCCAGGTCGGCTACGATGCCGCTGTGCAGATTTATGATCAATACCTCGCTGACGCTGAATGCTCGATTGATGACAAGGGCGCGCTTGTCGTCGAGATGGCCCGATTGGCCTGGAAGTCAAAGGGCGATGCTGTCGAAGCACGCGACATTCTATCACGCCAGCAGCACATCTTCGTAGACAGCCCGTCTTTCTGGGCCGGTTACCTGAACTTTGAGATCGATCAACCGACGACTGCAGGAACCGCAATCGAACAAGCTGAGCGTGTAAAGGCGCTTCATAGTGAGATTCGTCAAAAAACCCGCCTGAGCCCGGAAGTCATCACGGAGCTCTCGCAAAAGTACATGTCATACCTCACCGAGAAACAGAGCAAGCTCGCAGCCAGAGAGTATCTCGAACTGGACTCATTGGTCAACGGACCTGCTTCTGTTACCAAGGCTAGAAGTACCGCCGGCGCAAAGGGAGCAGTTGCTTAGGCAATTGCTCGTTACGATGCCCTCGAGCCAAAATAAACAGCAGCGTCCACTGCGAACACAAGCGTGATGCTTCGCTTTCTGACTCCTCGACACATGAATGTTGAATTGGCTTTCAACCAGCCATTCCCAACATCTCTGTCGAACACACACTCGACTTACGATATGCATCGCCAGTTCGACAATGCATCATGTTGGAATATAGCAAGGCAATGACAGAAAGCGGCGAACTACAGAAATTACAACCCGCATCAGCTTCGCGTGGAGGATATCAGCAAGCATACCGGAGTTCATAGCAATCAAAAGTAAATAATGAGAGATACACCCCTCGCTCTTGACTTGACACAATCGTCTGTGACCAGTTTATACCATGGATAGGGAACATGATACTTCTTGTATCAATTGACGACCAATTTATGCCCATCATACTCGTAGACCGAGGGATCTTGACAAGCACGCGATAAGACCTCATGTGTGGGGAAAACCATCTCATAACTCGCCGACTTATCTTGCCTATCTCCAGGACGCCGCCGATCGACAACATGGCCAACTTTAAAGAGAGCTTAGCGACGCTTTTCACTGATACCGGCGGGACCTCTCTGAAGATCAGGCAGGTACATGCAAAATAGCCCCCTCACTGATTAGCCCCGCTCTGCCACCTTGTCGAAGGGTTCCTTTTGTATAAATGCGTCATGGCAGCCTGCGAGTGTTTCTCGCTTCTCCGTTTCCATTCTCTCGCTCTGTATCGCTCCTTGGGTTGCTTTCTGGTATAGTCACCGTCTGCGTCGTCGTCATGTTGTTCTCTCCCTGGCTTGATACTCTCACATGCCTGCTCGCATTCGGGGTGTCTGACATCGGCGCTACCGTCCTGCGACAAGGCTATTCTAATGGACCTCCTCCTGCTTCCGAGCTACATCATACCGGACATCATGGTTCCAATTCGACAAAGCTGCATGGAGGTATTGCTTCCGAAAGCACCATCTGCAGTGGTATCGGTCGCGACTTGCTTCTAAAAGGTGGAAATGCTGCCGATGCTATGGTCGGAAGTGTCTTCTGCGTTGGAGTCATTGGCATGTATCATTCTGGGATAGGTGGTGGTGGCTTCATGCTGGTCAGAGGTGCCGATGGAGAGTACGAATTCATTGACTTCAGAGAGACGGCACCTGCGGCTGCCTTCCAAGACATGTACAAGAACAACACAGATGCGAGTATCTATGGAGGTCTGGCAAGGTACGTTCATATCACTCTGTTAGTCAACATGTACGGTAGATGCTGACGTAAGAGCAGTGGTATTCCTGGCGAGGTCCGCGGGCTGGCACACTTGCACCAAAAGTACGGCAAGCTACCCTGGAAGGAGGTCATGCAGGGTGCCATCAAGACTGCTCGCTATGGTTTCCCAGTCACTGCCGACTTAGTTCGCTACATGGCTTCTGCTACGGCAGGCCAGACGTCCAACTTCCTCGTTGAGGACCCGAATTGGGCGATTGATTTTGCTCCCAATGGAACGCTGCTACGTCTCAATGACACTATCACCCGCCAGCGGTATGCTTCGACCTTGGAGACCATCGCAGAGCGTGGCCCCGACGCCTTCTACACCGGTCCCATTGCCGAAGCCATGATCGAGACACTGCAAGCAGCAAACGGAACAATGACGATGGGAGACCTGAAGAATTATACCGTCGCCATTCGCGACCCTGTAGAGATCGACTACAGAGGATACAAGCTCAAGAGTGTGAGCGCACCAGCATCAGGTGGTGTTGTGTTAGCCATCATGAAGACTCTCGAAGGCTACAACAACATGGGAGACGAAGCATACCTCAACCTCAGCACCCATCACCTCGACGAAGCGACCCGTTTCGGCTATGGCTTCCGTGCCGAGATGGGAGATCCTCTGTTCGTCAAAGGCATGGACGAATACCAAGCCGAAATCCTGAACGCGACCACTGCAGCAGCCATTCGAGGCCGCATCTCAGACACCCACACACTCAACACGTCGGCTTACGACCCTAAGAACCTCGAGATTTTGGATACACCCGGAACTTCGCACGTTGTGACGGCCGACAGTTCAGGCATGGCCATCTCACTCACCACAACTGTCAACCTCCTGTTTGGCAGTCAGCTTATTGTGCCTTCCACTGGTGTCATCATGAACAACGAAATGAACGATTTCTCTATCCCAGGAACTAAGAACGCCTTCGGTCTCGAGCCCTCAGAAAGCAACTTTGTCCGCCCCGGAAAGCGACCCATGTCCTCGATCGCCTGCACTATCGCAGAGAACCCCGACGGCTCGCTATACTTTGTTACAGGCTCTGCCGGTGGTAGTAGAATCATCACAGCAACCCTGCAGACCCTTTGGCATGTTTTGGACCAGAACATGACCGCTGCCGAAGCATTGAAAGCGCCTCGTCTGCATGACCAGCTCTCGCCCAACTATGTGAGCTTCGAGTACGCCTACGATAATGCCACTGTGGATTACATGAAGAGTTTGGGACACAACGTGACCTGGGTAGCTCCAGGTCAGAGCACGGCACAATGTTTGAGGGTACTGAACAATGGCACCTTCGACGTCGCCAGTGAACCTCGACAATTGAACTCGGGAGCCTACGCTGTGTAATGTGATGATCATTCAAGATCTGATGTAGAATAGACAACTTAGTCTCACGAGATACAAACTAGAAACAAGAGCGACCAAAGCCGGCATGGTTTCTGAGCGCAGAGGATATTTCATGAACTTTTACGAAACGATAAACAGAAAAGAGCAATTCTTATCAAAAAACATCTCGATCGCAGCAAGCGTGTTGGGAGGAGTTCATCAACGCGAGGTCCCAACCACATCGATGGGCCCGCATACATGAACATAACTCTAGCCACAGAAACCTGATTGTGGCTCAGGAAAAGTTCTTGATTCGTGGCCAAGCTCATTTAGACAGCTCGGCGAGGGGTGCCGTGAGTTCCTGCATGAGATCCGAACCACGATCTTGGGAGCCATGACGTCAATGGAGGCAGGAAAGTTGAGAAAGCAGCGTCAGACCTTGGTTGGAAGTTGGTTGGACGCGACAAGTTTGATGACCATCTACAAAAAGTGCTCTATGCATCGCGTCATGCTCTGTGCGATAGTTTAACCAAGTTTCAGAAGGCAGGTCCTCGCACTGATATTGATATAAAGACCCTCTCCCACCAGACCCTTATTTCACCGCACATCCCAGATTGTCCCTCCAGCCACGACACAGCTCGCAGCAGACAAGATGCACTCTATCACAGCATCCCTTCTTCTCTCGGCTTCGGCCTTGACGGCTGCAAAGTATACTTTCGACCCTCTGGAGCACATGTCAGGCATTGCGCCATACTTCGAACCCGAGAACCCTCCCTTCGACCCTGCACCGCCTCAGGGCTGCAATGTCACTCGCGCCGCTTACCTCGTCCGTCATGCCGCCATCTACGCCAACGACTTTGACTACGAATCGTACATTGAGCCTTTCGTCAAGAAGCTCGAAGCAAGCCAGGGAAACAGCTCCATTAGCTGGGACCGCTCTCACGCCTTGTCTTTCCTGAGCACCTGGACAAGCCCCATTGAAGATGAAGACATCGAGAACTTGTCCAAGGTCGGCAACCTGGAAGCTATGAAACTTGGTGTCGACGTTTATCAACGTTACCAACACTTCAAGCAGCCAGCCAAGGTATGGACAAGCACTGCGGAGCGCACTGTGCTCAGCGCCGAGAGCTTCGTCGAGGGTTA
>ERZ794946.242-NODE-242-length-24203-cov-4.149867_pt1 | contig 24203 bp, 23 predicted proteins | sample MGYA00433072_ERZ794946 | MGnify/ENA primary metagenome ERZ794946 (study PRJEB30137, sample SAMN04331413) | food metagenome | isolation source: Y3 must sample point D1 replicate A | place: Australia: South Australia | collected 2014 ...
AGGAATGTGTACCGTCCAGACCTCAAATGCGTTGCGGAGTGCTTAGAAACATTGGGGAGATATACCCGGAAGACCGCTGATGCACTTATATCCGGGAGCCGATGATCAGGTCTAGTAACTCTACGCTGATGTCAAATGATTAGCGTCTGCAGAACAAACCTACAATTTCCGCCACCGCCTAATCGACGGGGTAGTCAAAAGCAGAGCCTCGCTACGATTGACACAGAACGAGCCCAGCAAGAAGTGGAAGCAATTGGAATCACTGCTCCAATGACATCTCGCGAGCAGACAGAAGAGGTCAACGGTCGTTGATCCGGCCATCGCGAGAAGAAAGTTTAGTGGAATATGTGGAGGTAGTCAGGTACCGAGCGTAGGTCTCTTTCGTCCAGCAGGTGAATCAACAGAAGCGCTTACAGAAGGGTGGACGTTGGACGGGAATAAAGAGGCGGCACTCCGCGGGTTGAGGCTCAAGTGAGTTTCCCTGACACTTGGCGCCATGCGAATGCCCAGGCGCATTCCACCATGCAGGTCATGTATCGCACGTGCTTGTATATGCTTGGGCCTCGAGGTCCGGACCGCGCGATCGAGAGCATCTCAAACATAGATGATGGGTGGATGTGTAAACATTGAGGGTGCAGGTTCCGAAGCAAGATTTGGAAGATCGATGTTCAGCTTCAACGTTGACTTCATGAAGCCTTCTGTTGACAACAATACGCATTGGCAACAGCCTCTATCCGATTCATGCAAGGTCTTCATCACTTTTGTTAACCAATCTTCATTTCATACATACAAGGTCATTAAACTTTTGTCTATCTAGCCGATGCATCCATGGCTTGCTGAGCCTCAGTGATGCCCTCCTTCAGCGCGACGATGGCACGGTCAATGTCATCACGGTTGGGGTCAGTGACACTGACTCCCATGTGGCCGAAACGGATGTACTGGGTAGCAATCTGCTTGTGCAGACCACCAGCGAATACAACACCACGCTGCATGAGCTTGGGCAACACGTCGGGAGGTGTCATGCCCTTGGGAAGGTAGATGGCAGTCATACCATTGGCCTGGTTCTCGGGCTTCTCAGCCAGCTGTGTAAGACCGAGGTCAGCAACAGCCTTCTTGACCTTTTGCGAAGCCTTGCGGTGAGCGGCAAAGCGGTCGGCCAATGGGATGGAAGTGATTTGAGTAAGCGTGGTGTGCAGAGCGTGGACGAGCTGGGGCGAAGGAGTAGCAAAGTATGAGGGCTTTCCGGCCTCGTAATTTTGCATGACTGTGACACGTCAGTTAACACATCCGAAAAAAAACATGGAGGCAATGCTTACTCGGCATCCAGTTCTTCCATGAACCAAAGTATGAGGTAGGGGGAACCTTGCGGCTCTGGAAAGACTTGATGGCACGGCCAGAAGCCATGACGATGCTCAGACCAGCTGGGCATCCAATGGCCTTCTGAGAGGCAGTAATAACACAGTCAATTCCCCACTTGTCGAACTGGATCTCCTCACAGCCAACACTGCAAACACCATCGACAACGACCAGCGTTTCAGGGCTGACCTTGTGGACAAGCTTGCTGAGAGCTTCGATCTCGCTGAGAACACCAGTCGATGTGTCGACGTGGGTGACAGTCAAGAGCTTGTACTTCTTCTCTTTGAGGGCCTTCTCGACTTCGTCCAATTGAGGACGGTCGCCAATGGGTGCCTTGAGCTGAGTGGCCTTGACACCGTACGTCTCGAAGCAATCAGCGAAGCTGTCGGCAAAGTAGCCGGTGTGGAGGACGAGGACATCATCTCCGGGTTCGGCCAAGTTGGCAGCGACCTGATCCCATCCGAGGGTACCAGAGCCAGAGATGACGAAGGGCTGCGAGGCGGGGTCCTCGGTCTGGAACAGCTTGCGGAGCATGGTCAAGGTCTCGCCGAACGTCTTGACAAAGGGTGCGCCTACGTGCGACTCGCTGGTGGCTGTCAGTCAATGCTTGATATGGTACCAAGACGCAATCCATACCTGTAATGGCTCATTGACTGCAGGACCTGGTCATCGAATTCAATGGGGCCCGGGATGAGCAGAGCGGGATGGGACGGCTGGCTCGACATGTTGGTCTTCTTCTCTTCTTGGACAGCTGGTACAGGGTTGTATGGAACGTCGTCAGGGGGACTGGATTGGCGCTCGTGTGCGTAAGGTGTATTCAACTCAAGTTGAGGTCTCTGGTCAAGGTGTCTCGAGATGAGACTCAGGCGGGATTGAGGAGCCACTTTGCTGGTTGGATGGCGGGGTCCGCCGATGGTCAAGTGCGGGGATATGGACGATGTCGGAGCAATCGATCGTGATTGGTGCTGAGGAGCGAGTGTGAGATTATCCGCTGGGCCGTCTGCGTCTGAGTATCTTTTATGCTGTCAAATCGACGCGTCGTGGATAGAAAAAAATGTTGCGATTCTCAATTGGCGGCAAATCGGAAGACATGGATTACGGAGACAAGTCACGACTCACGACATCGGCGGCTCCCCGATCTACTCTCGGCCCGGTCCTTGGAAACACAACTGCCGACCCCAGCCATCTTCTCCATTCTTCGACCATAACAGATCACTGATGCAGTGTAAAAGTTGGTATTGATGTGTTCGATGGACGAGAAACTCGACCTGCGTCAGAACGTAATGTTGATTCCTTTCCCGAAGGAATGTCTTGAGTGGTAAAATCCCAAGGTTGATGTACCCAAAATGCACTTACTCCACCGATGCTGTTCTTTCATGATTACATGACAGGATCACGCCTCTGGTCCTGTCCTTTTTTGCGGAAACGAGTCTATGAAGTCTCGCGGACAACCTTGTCAACAGCCTTGGCAAAGTATTCGACGTTGTTGGTGTTGAGGCCAGCCATGCCTATACGAGGTCAGTAGGTATTGGAGAGTCAAGATTGGGGTCAAACTTACTGATTCTGCCGTTCTTGGTCATGTAAACATGGTCGTCGGCTCTGATCTTCAAGACCTGCTTCTCGGTCAAGCCGGTGAAACTAAACATGCCAATCTGGTTGATGATGTGGTCCCAGTTGCCAGGAGTCTGCAGCTCGTCAAGCTTGGCCTTGAGAGCCTTGCGCATCGAGATGATGCGACCACTCATCTCACGGAGGTTCTCCTCCCACTCGGCAAAGAGCTTCTCGTCGTTGAGGATGACTGACGCAATGCGGGCACCGTATGCAGGAGGGTTGCTGATCTCAGAGCGCTGGAGGATAGCAAGCTGACTGCCGACACGGACAGCGGTGTCAGCAGCCTCAGAAGCAGGACCGGTGACGAAGTGGAAGCAACCAGCACGCTCGCCATAAAGACCGAAGTTCTTGGCGTAACTCTGGGCAACGAACATCTCGAAGCCCTGCTCGACAAAGTAACGGATAGCCCAAGCATCCTTGTTCAAATCACCGGATGCAAAGCCTTGGTATGCGCAGTCGAAGAAGGGGAACTGAGACTTGCTCTTCATGAGCGAGGCAATCCCCTTCCACTGATCTTGGGTAGGGTCGACACCTGTGGGGTTGTGTGCGCAAGCGTGGAGCAGAATGACACTGCTCTCAGGGGCCTGCTCTATCGTCTGGACCATGCCCTTGAAGTCAAGACCCTTGGTCTCAGCAGAGAAGTAGGGGTAGTTCTTGATGGGGAGCTTGACATTTGAGAAGATCTGGTTGTGGTTGGCCCACGTAGGGTTTGAGACGTAGATAGTCTTGGCCTCTGAGTTGGAAGGGTTGTAGAACTTGGCCAGGAAAGCAGCGCCCAGGTGGACAGCTCCAGTTCCTGAGATGGTCTGCAGAGAAACGACACGCTTCTCCTTGAGGGCGGGCGAATCGGCACCGAAGATCAGCTTCTGAGATGCGGTTGTGAAGTCGGCGAGACCAGCAATAGGCAGGTACTCGTGATTGAGGTTGGGATCTTGACGAAGGAGGTCATCGGCCTGTAAACAAATAATTAGCCTCGAGTGACTATGGATACATTGCATCTCCCTCCTGATCTTTGTGTAGACTGAGAAAGACATAAGATCAAGCGCGCACCTTCTTTACAACGGGTAACACCCAGGGCTTTGCGTTGTTGTCTCTGTAAGCTCCGATACCAAGATCGACCTTCTTTGGGTCAGTATCGCGGCGGAAGGCAGCCATCAATCCAAACAGGGGATCTTCAGGTGCCTGGGGCACAATGTTTGCGCCGAACGATGAGGCCTTCATTGTGTTTGTGGTAGACATGTGGGAGGTGATCTGTTGGAGGCGAGATTGAGGGTCTGAAGAAGTCGAAGTGGAAACCATTTTTGTCTCCTTGGAAGCACACCACCGGCGGGGTCTTGCGGAGTGAAAGGCGGGCAAGTCGCAGGATCGGCCTTGGCGGGCAGCGTGATACACGAACTCAGCCTGAAGCCTTGTCAAATTCCGATGATCGGCTGAGTATGAGATGTTGTTTGACGTTTTCTACACAGAAGAGAGGAACTTCGAGGACAAAAGGCGAGCTGATAGTATCTGCATCACGCCAGCATGTTTATTGCTTGTACTCTATCGACAACCTCGGGATCCCCACGCTTCTCGTGCTCACAAGACGTTCCGAGGCATCGTCTCCTCGATCGATCGGTCCGGTTTTAACCCGCACCCTTCAGACCAAACGCCGATCGCTCAGCGAATGATATCGTTTCGATACGATACCTAAGCCTGGTCTTCATAGTAGCACTATCAGAACATGTGAAGACTGCCGGTCAAGGCCGCTTATCATCGGCTCAGGTTGATTACCTCGAAATATCTCAGAATATCAAATCCCACACGACGAGGAAGGCACAGAAAGCACACGTTCCATGGAACAAAAGCCTTGCTGTGCTGGGCCGTTCGCTCGCTTTCTTGAGTTCTTTGTTTCCCCTGCCAATATTTTCAGTCGTGAAGAATGAGTCCTGCACCAGTTGCTCAATGTGCTCGTTTTGCTCGGTGAGATTGGTGACAAGAGTTGACTGTAGTTCGGAAATCTCAATCAGAGAACGTTCCGCAGTGCTGTACACACAATTAGTATTCTGTTTTTAGAAATTAGCCCAATCTCAAGAACATACCGGACTTGATCTAGCGTGTCCTGATAATGCTTCATCATGTCCTGGTTCTCTTGTGCAAAGAGCTGCATCTGCTCATCACTCAACTGAGGCTGTGCCCTCTCCTGCTCCTGTGCTGCTGGTTTCTCCGAATCTACAGCAGCATCGAAGCTTTGAGAGAAGGGAATGCTGCTGCCCTTGGTCTTGTATAGCACGCTCTTGCTCTTCTCAACTTCGCGTTGTATTCTGATCTCCATCATTGTGCTTTGGAGAGTACCGGTTTCTCTGAGCTTGGCCTGGAGATACCAAACGATACCCTCCCGGTGTGCGTTCAGCATCTTCTGCCTAGCCTCCTCTAGCTCTTCCTCTGCACTCTTCGCGGTGACGGCTCCTCCAGCAGCCCATCTTCCAATGGCACCTAGTCCACCCTGATTGCGCTTGCGTAACGCGACATGCGATGCGGTATCCTGTCTGATTTGCTCGGTCTGACCTATACGTTCGACGGCAGCATGCAACTGTCGCAACACTGTCTTGGCCTCGGCATCAATTGCAGCTCGCTCGGTATCGGATAAGTGCCGTTGTGCTGTATCCTGTGTGCTCTTATGGTCCGTGGAATTCTGTCGTTGTGGTCGTCTAGGTGCAGGAGCGGTGGATAAGTATGAAGGCCTGATAGCACGAAGGTACGTAGTGAGATCCGCTATGCGAGCATTCTGTATCCATGTCAGTCGTTGGGTAGGCTTCCAACAAGAGACTCGCGCCTACAATGCTGTATGCTTCTTTGAGAAACTCGTCTAGCCGATCGATAGAATAACGATGAGATGTCACTGGCGGTGCATTGTGAGCTTTGAGCGCTGTGTTGAAGACTGCGGTAATATCGGCCATGATCCCCTAGGGTGTATAGACAAAGTTGCTGATGACAAACTTCTTTGACCAGCTTGTCGCATGTGAACTTCCTACGTAGCTCTTTCCCAGACTGACGTTGTCTTGGCGCAAGCTCCGGCAACATGTCTGTCTCGCCGGTACCGGCGACGGCGACTTCGCGACCTGCCTGACGTGCCTCATTGCCCTATCATAAGTCGTCTTTTGATAGCAATACCACGGGAATCGGCATTGAAGCATTGCTTTGCAAGCACAGATAGGCACATACGGTAAGGCTTCAGGTAAATACGAATCTCTTCCTCTCTTCTTTTCTCCATACCAAACCTCTACATGTCTTCTCCACTACAAACTCATCAGAGTCTTCGACATGAGCAAACTCAAGGAGGCGAATCTACGAGCCCTGTCTCAGCAGAAGCCAACCACAATACAGCTCTCGAGCGAAATGATAAGCAGCACTATATTGGCGAAGCAACGGAATCAGTACATGATGTCTCGCGTTCGACTTCACACGATCAAGTTGCTTCGTCCATAGGAGAAGACGATACACGGGATCTTGAAGCGAGTATCGCAGAACCGCCTTACACTGTATTCACGTCGAGTCAAAAGAGATTCATCGTCTTACTGACAGCTTGTGCGGGGTTCTTTTCTGCCGTAAGTCGACTAGCATCTTGCTTTTCACAATGCTCTGTTAACATCCGCAGGTCTCGGCAAATATCTATTTTCCTGCTTTGAATTCTCTCACGAAAGACTTCAATGTCTCCTCCACGCAAATCAACCTGACTTTGACGACATATATGATCTTTCAAGGTATAGCGCCTACTATCATGGGAGATTTGGCGGACATGGCTGGTAGACGACCGGCATACTTTGTGTGCTTTGTCATCTACATCGGTGCTTGCATAGGCATTGCACTATGTCAAGACTATGCCTCGCTACTCATCCTGAGATGTCTGCAAGCCACCGGCTGTGCTGCAACAATTGCTCTGGGAAGTGGTGTTGTGGCCGATATCGCAACGAGTGCTGAAAGGGGAACGTTCATGGGCTATGTCACATCCGGTCCTATGGTCGCCCCTGCCTTAGGTCCAGTTCTTGGAGGCATTCTGGCACAATTTCTAGGTTGGCGATCCATCTTTTGGTTTCTGGTCATCCTCAGTGCCTGCTACCTTGTACCGTTCCTCATCGCGTTTCCGGAAACTGGTCGCAATGTGGTTGGAAATGGATCAATCAAGCCTCAGAGCTGGAATCGATCGCTCATAAACTACCTCCACGAGAGAAAGGTTGCTAAAGCACCAGCCTTGACACGCACGGTAACTCGTGAGAGCATCCGTCTCGAGGAAGCCCGACTGGCTAAGGCGCGCAAACTGCGCATTCCCAACCCGCTCAAGACACTCAAGATAGTCTTCGAGAAGGATACTGGACTTTTGTTGCTGTACAACTCCTTGGTGTATACAGCCTTCTACGACGTGACGGCGAGCATGCCATATCTTTTCGGCATGATCTACAACTACAATGACCTCCAAATAGGTCTTTGTTTCATTCCATTTGGCATAGGCTGCTTGATCGCTCCAATTCTGGGAGGGAGAGCTCTTGATTGGAACTTCCGCCGTCTAGCCCTCAAGCATGGTTTCCCAGTCGATAAGAAGCGAGCAACTGATCTCAAGGACTTTCCCCTAGAGAAGGCTCGCATTCAGGTTACGTGGCCGCTTGTTGTTGTCGGCGATGCAGCCTTATTGTGCTATGGTTGGGTTATGCACGTAGAGACCAACCTGGCCGCGCCCTTGGTGTTGCTGTTCTTCATTGGACTCTGCTTGACAGGAGCGTTCAACTGCAATAGCGTCATGTTGATTGATCTGTATCCGCTGAGTCCCTCGACGGCGACAGCGGCAAATAACCTCGTCCGCTGCTTTATGGGTGCTGGTGGAACAGCCATCATTATCATCATGATTGAGAGTATGGGCAGAGGATGGTGTTTCACGTTCATTGCAGCTGTAGTCATGCTCTTCTCGCCCATACTCTGGGTGCTTGAGAAATACGGACAAGGGTGGAGGAATGCAAGAACGCAAAGGCTAGAAGAAGAGCAGGCAAAGAAGCAGAAGGCCGAGCAAGAAGGAAAGGCCGAGGAGTTACACGCGTACGAAAGTCATGCTGAGGGACGAGACAAGGTCTGAGTTTCAAGGCCTGAACCTGGGTGGCCTTAATGACGAATCAACACATAGACACACGAGCCTTCTATCACACCTTGATGGTCGGTGGTATAGCTCCACTCGTCCTTGAAATGGTTGTCCAATCGGCGGAGCAGAGTTTCAGATCTCTCCGGCTAAACTTTAGAGTTTCGGAGAGAGTAGGGAGCTAAGGGGATAGAAGCGTGGACCATCTTCACATGCAAAAAACTGGAAACGGCCACAACAGTCGAGCAGGCTCTTGAAGGTGAGAATTATCTCACTGGGATGCTGGATGATGGAGTGTCGGGTATCACCTTGTAGGTGCGCGCGTGTAACACTCAAGTGTGATGGTAAGCCGGCGAAAAATAGAAAGTTGTGCGAGTAAGAGGACGAAATTGAAGAAGAATGGGCGCGTCCAGACGTGTAGAAAACCGGAGAGGATCGTCAAAAACGAGGCGCGGGTTGAATCATGAAGGAAGAATTTTGGCCACACGGCGCGCCAACAAAGACCGAAACTCGCAACGCTCTTTTCTTTGCTTGACTCTCACTCTCTCCCTTCAGTAACGAAGCACACGACACTTGTGAAAGACACTCTTTTCTGCTCACGCGACATCTGCTATTATTCCGTCGCTACTTGCCAGCGCTTTCGCAAACCACAAGCAAAAAACCAAGGACCAAGGGATCAACAAAAGGCCCCAACGCTCTCTCCCGTCCGCCGGCTACCAGTCCGCACTCCCGTATATCTTCCACCCTCTCGACCCAACTCCGTCTTCTCCGTCAACCAGTCCCTCTTCGCAACAATGAAGTTCTTCGAGTCGCAACACGAGTTCGACTACTCATGGGAGGAGGTCTCGACTGCAAACTGGCGCAAGTACTGCCCATGGAACGACAAGACCACTCACGTTATCGCCGTCGACACTATTTCGCGTCATGTTGACCCGACCACCGGCATCGTGAGTTTCCTTTCTAATTATTTCACCCTCACGTCCAGTGACTAACCATCATCCCAGCTCCGCACTGAACGTCTCATCACTTGCCAACAATCCGCCCCTAAGTGGCTCAGCTCCTTCCTTCCTGGCGCCGAAGTCTCGCAAGTCTACGAAACCTCCTACGTCGACCCCTCGGCCAAGAAGGTTACCATGTGCAGCATGAACATGACCTTCAACGACCTCCTCTCCGTCCGCGAAACCGTCGTATACCGCCCCTCTCCCGCCGGCCCCAACTCTCGCACAATCTTCCAGCAATCCGCCCAGATCACCGCCTTCTGCGGCGGCTGGCAAAGGATCAAGAACAGTATTGAGGAGTTCACCGTCGAGCGCTTCAAGCAAAACGCCGTCAAGGGTCGCGAAGGCTTCGAGGCCGTGCTCGAGATGAGCAGAAAGGTCTTCGCCATGGAGAGAGAACGCCAGCGCCTTGCCATCGCCGCATAAGCGTGCCACTCTCGACTCTTGACTTGCGACTCTTTCTCTCTCATCACTGCTCTGCCGTTATTCTTCGACGATTTCTCACCCCGTCCTGCGTTCCAGCGATTGGTGTTTCATGGCGTTTTTCTTCTCATCACAGGATAGACATTATCCTCTCCACACAAAACTAGGGTTGTTGGCTGGCTTGCATTCTCTCTTTCTTTTTTTCCATATACCACCACACGCACGACACGAGGTCTCCGATGCTTTGAAAAGTTCTTGTTTTTTGTTGTTCTCTAGAAGGGATATCTAGATGGGAGGCTTGAGGTTCTGCTCCGCTCTGTCGTTTCTATCAGCGATAATATCCACACTCTTCTATCCAGGTATAGACGGTGTTAATGTTGTATCGATACAATACATACGATTGACATATCCCTTGATCTTCCACATTTGTACGGTTCATACTGTTGCTTATAAGGTGATCCCCAAGATCCCGTCTTTCCTTTCGTGTAATGAATGCTCCTCGATTGGATCGCTACCCTACCACGACTCGCTGACTGCTATTCTGAAAACACGTGGAGTTTGAGGCGAATCACAGATCAGAGCTCGAGTATCTGCACCGAGGCGTCCTAAAGCCATGTGTACAAAGCAATTCAATTGTTTGGCAACAAGTAATATGTGTGGATGTGTTAGACACTACTTCCAAGAATCATGATGGGCGGTACACAAAGGACGATCCGTACACTCGGCCTCTGCCATTGTTCATTGTTCCTTCTACCTCCAAAACTCTCCCTTCATACCTCACTCACACTCAATCCCAACCAACGCCCCCTTGACACCACCAAGCTTACACAAATACAACTCCTCCTCCCCAAACATCCACATCCCCTCTTTCGAAAAACAGAAATTAGCCACGCAACCACCAACCACAACTTTCCCAATCAACGTCCCCTGCTTATCCCACACGTGCACTCCATCCCCACACCCCGAATACACATTCCCCGCCTCGTCACATTTGATCCCATCAGGCACCCCATTATCACAGTATGCGAAAACCCTCCTGTTGGCCAACTTGGTGCCATGCTCAACGACATCGTATTCATATATCGTAGCCGGCAGCCTCGGGTTCATGGAAAAATTATGCCCGTCGCCCGGGCCCGAATGCGCTTGACAGGCGCCGGTATCAGTGACGTAGAGGGTGGCATAATCGGGAGAAAAGCACAACCCATTGCATTGTGCGAAACCATCGGCCACACACCAAACCTCCCCCGTGGAAGGCTTATAGCGGTAGATTTGAGAGGGTAAGTCGGGGGTGGGCCGGAAAGCTTGTTCGTAGCCGTAGGTCGGGTCTGTGAACCATATGTCGTCGTTTGCGTGGTGGATTATCACATCGTTTATGCTGTTGAAGGCGCGGCCTTGGAAATTGGTTATCAGTGCTTCTGAGGTGGAGGTGCATGGGTCCACGAGCACTAGAGCGGATGGAGAGGTTTTGGAGCCTTGACAACAGTATAGGATTTTGTCTTTGTAGTTGCATGCGCCGTTTGCTTGGACTACGCCTGAGAAATCGTCATCGGAAACTTCCAGGGTAGAGGCATCGACCGAGTAGAGAGCGATGGGGTCGCAGGTTTGGAAGTTTGCGGTAAAGTAGACGCGGTTGGTGGATTTGATGTACACGCCTGCTTCATGAGCGAACTGATAACCACGGCTTTGGACCTGAGTGATTGAAGGGTCATCGCCGAGGATTTTGGTAAAGGCTTCGTTGTAGATGCGGAAGCCTTTTCCTCGGGACAGCTGTTTTCCGTAGTTGAGATCTGTGGCCATGCGTTTGAGGTCGACGGTGATGGTGTCGGTCTTGAGTTGCATGGGTTTCTCGGTTGGGTTCTCCGGCTTGTGGGTGTCTGTTGGGAGTTCTCCTGGCATGGTGGGCGCTATCCTCGAGGTTGAGGTCGTGGAATGATATCTGAGTGGTCACACTTAACTTCTGCTGATGCCGTGGGACATCAGGAACGTCTCATGCATATCCACTTACATGTTTAGGTAGTCGACACTCTGGACAGGTAATAGGGTTGCTAACAATGGATTGATCTATAAAGATAGCAGTGAGTTTTGATCCTCCTGAGGCTCAATTGAAGTCGGCTTCTGCTCTCGGCTACTGCTCCAGAAGCTTCATCGCACTTCTCACCGTGTGTCTCTTCAGCCTGTATAGAACGGAACTCCCAATTTGGCTGCGTTACAAAATTCCGTACCACTAACTAATTGAATACGACTTGATCAATTCATGTCCATCTGTATAGACCGATCTTCCATACCAAGTCAAGATGCCGCGGATGTAGTTGTGAGGATGAATGGAACCTCGGCATGTGCGAGCTCTCTCCGCATCGTCTCCGCATTGCTATGCCCCGCTGTGTAACCGCTACCTGGATGGTCAAGGGTCGTTTCCCTGTCTTATAGAATCGTACCATATAGTTGTTACAAGCCAACAGCGACATTCACAAACCATCGAATTCGATCAGTAACAAACCGATCAGTAACAAACAAAACCAGCATCATGGGCAAGAAGACAAGAGCACCATGCTACGTCCTTGGCGTCGGCATGACCAAATTTATCAAGCCCAGAGGCAAAGTCGACTACACAGAGCTAGGGTTCGAAGCCGGTGTCAAAGCCATGCTAGATGCTCAGATCAACTATGATGATGTAGAGCAAGGCATAGCATGTTACTGCTATGGTGACAGCACCTGCGGTCAACGCGTCTTCTACCAGTTCGGCATGACACAAATCCCCATCTACAATGTCAACAACAACTGCAGCACTGGCTCTACAGGTCTCAACCTTGGCCGCACCATGGTTGCTAATGGAGCTGCCGACTGTGTCCTCGTAGTCGGGTTCGAGAAGATGTTCCCAGGCTCTCTGCAAAGTTTCTTCCAGGACCGTACCAATCCTACCGGCACCACTGTCGACATGATGAAGGCGACTAGAGGGATCACAAACGCCCCCGGTGCTGCTCAAATGTTCGGCAATGCTGGAAGAGAGTATATGGAGAAGTACGGAGCAAAGAAGGAGGACTTTGCCGAGATTGCAAGAGTCAACCACGAGCATTCGAAGCGTAACCCTTACTCTCAATTCCAGGATGAATACACTCTGCAGCAAGTCATGGACTCGACATCAATCCACGAACCTTTGACGAAACTTCAATGCTGCCCTACTTCGGATGGTGGTGCGGCTGCAGTTCTGGTTTCTGAAGACTTCTTGAACGCTCGACCACACCTCAGAGAACAAGCCATCCTCATCGCTGGACAGTGTCTTGCTACCGATGCAACTTCGCTGTTTTCGCGCAGCAGCATCGATCTGATGGGGTACGAGATGACAAAGAATGCAGCCAAGGTCGCTCTGTCAGAAGCAGGCGTCTCCATTTCGGAAGTCAAGGTGTGCGAACTTCACGATTGCTTCTCGGCCAACGAAATGATTGTGATCGATGCACTCGGGTTGAGCGAGCACGGCAAGGCACATGAGATGGTGCGCAAAGGAGACATAACTTACGGCGGAAAGATGGTGATCAACCCATCGGGTGGACTCATTTCTAAGGGTCATCCCCTCGGAGCAACAGGTATTGCACAGTGTGCAGAGCTGGTATGGCATCTGCGTGGCTGGGCCAACAACCGACTGGTGAAGGGCACGACAGCAGCATTGCAGCACAACCTTGGCTTGGGTGGTGCTGTGGTAGTTACTGTATACAAGCGAGCGGATGGCAAGGCAAGCGAGTCGGTGGACTCGCAGACGGTCGGACAGAAGAACGGACTCGGATACAACCCTGCTGTTGAAGCCAAGGGTTTCAGCAAGGAACAGGTGAACCGGGTCCGCAGCAAGCAACACAGGAGTGACTGGGCGCTGGCAGACACGGAGCGGAAGGTGGAGGCGCGATTCTGAGGAAGGGAAAGATGGGACCTGCCCACGGTTTATGTTTCTTTCTTGACAGTAATGCAAGCAAATTGTATGCGACTTCATGATTTCTGATGCATCGTGTTGCTTTAGACGGCTTGAGGCTGACCGTCAGCCTCTCCCGAGTTGACTTTCTTGCCGGTCTTCTTGATCTTCTCAAGCACTGTGTTGTAGTCGAGGGAAGGTTCGGTCACGACCTTTGCTGTTTGGCTGTCGAGGGAAACGTCGAATGACTTGACACCTGGGAGACTCGTCAGTAGATTGTCTTGGTAGGGTTCAGAGGTAGATACACACCGTCGAGCTTCTTGAGGACACGCTCAACAGCGCCGGAACAACCGCCGCAGGTCATGGTGATGTTGAAGTTGTATGTATGGTCCGACATGTTGATGTATTTGTGTTTTGAGACGCTTTACAGGTAGAGAGGAGTTAAATATGGAAGGAACAGGTACAGGAAAGAGGAATGTCAGCAAGTGTAAGATGGGGAAGGAGGGGATGGCGTGCTGGTGTTTCGGACATTGGATAGGAAGGCGCCAAGAGCTTGATTACATGTTCCAGGCCCTCCCGTTTGGCCATTCGTGATGCCACTTCATTCTATCAGAGTATCACTTGCAATGTGTTTCTGTTGCTCTTGTGATAGGAGAAACTAAATCAATCATCGGTATAGACACCTTGATGGCAAAGAGTGGCATGTCTCATGGTATGCAAGGTATTTGATGAACCAAGACGCCGCCGCAGAAGCCACACTTCTGAAGCTGAGCCACAGTCTCCCGCATGACGTTTCGCATCAACAGTCAAAGGCACTTTTGATCTTTTGCGCGTTACAACATCACGACCTCCTAGACCTTCGCTTGCGCCATGGCTTCGTATGCTGCTCTGCTCAGTCGCGCCATAGCTCACTCATGACTGACATAGACAGGAGCAACATTCTACACCTCCCGTTCCGTCGGACGCACAATGTGTCCATCGCCGAAGCAATCAAGCGCTACATCTCGACCAAATATGACCAACATCCGGACATGTTCACTGCCGACCTCGAGCACATAGACCACCTCCGACATGCTGCTGTCCACGCCCTCGAACCTCACACCAGCGGTGTCCGCAAGATTCAGCAGTATGCTGCCCAACTGGTCTGGATGGGCGCAAAGTTCCCCGTCGACATCGGTCTGGAGTTCATCTGGTATCCTGCGCTAGGCTACAACACCCAGCGACCCTTGTCTCAAGACAACATCCGCTTTGAGCTCGCCAACATCCTCTTCAACCTGGCCGCCATGTACTCGCAACTGGCCATGTCCTCCAACAGAAGCACTGGAGATGGCCTGAAAGCTGCCTGCAACTACTTCTGCCTGTCTGCCGGTGTCATCTCTCATCTGAAAACGACCATTGTCCCAGATATGAGGACTGCTCCTCCAGAAGACATGGACACCTCTACACTTGAAAGTCTAGAATATCTTATGCTCGCTCAAGCTCAGGAATGCTTCTGGCAAAAAGCCGTCAAGGATGGTCTCAAAGATGCCAGCATTGCAAAACTCGCTGCTAAGGTCAGCGACTTCTACAACGAGGCCGGTGATTGGGGCATTAAGAGCGATTCCGTCAGCAGCGAATGGATTCACCATATGAACGCTAAGCACCACCACTTTGCTGCTGCTGCCCAATACCGTGCCGCCTGTGACTGTCTGGAGAAGAGAAAATACGGCGAGGAGGTTGCTCGTCTGCGCGACAGTCTCAAATGCGCTGATGAGGCTCTGCGCGAGGCCAAATATGTCAACAAGGCTGTACAAGACGACCTGAATGGCCTCAAGACAAGAGTCTCAGAAGACCTGAAGAGAGCCGAGAAAGACAACGACATGATTTATCTTCTACCTGTGCCGCCCAAGTCGGAGCTTAGAACGCTTGACAGAGCGAGCATGGTGACTGCCAGGGTGCCTAAGGAAGTCTCGGAACCATTGACCATGCTAGGAGACCACGGGGAACTCGGCAAACCGCTCTTCTCGAAGCTGGTACCATATTCAGTCCACGTCGCAGCAAGCATCTATGTGGACAGGAGAGATCGACTAGTAAACAACACAATCGTACACGAGCTCGAGGATCTTACCGTGAGAATACACGATTTGTTGAAGTCTATTGGTCTCCCTGGATCGTTGCAGGCGCTGGAAAAACCACTTGGTCTTCCTCCGAGTGTGGCCAGCCATGCTGAGGAGGTCCGACAAATGAATGGTATCTACCGACTTCATGGTGCCATGGCAGACACAGAGAAACTGAAGAACAGTGACCGCGCCACTTATCAGGAAGGTGTTGAGATGCTCCGCTCAGAATCAGCCGAGGACGATGCCGCGCGACGAAAATTCGGGACAGACAGATGGGCTAGACCGCCCTCAAACGAGGCATCACGAAAGCTTTACTCTCAAGTCACGGAGATCGACGGATACCTCAAGCAAGCAGCTAACAGCGACAAGCTTGTCCAAAAGAAATTGAAGGACAACGAGGCCTTGATTCGCCTGCTTGCCGGAACAGACCGTGATCTCGAGGATTACGTTCCAAGCAGTCGACGTGCAACGATGACTACCAAGGTCGAGCGCGAGGCCAACAATCTCCGTGCTGTGCTCAATGATATCGCCCGTTTCGAGAACCGTCGCAAGCGGAAGATCGAAAATGTTCGGGCAAAGGCCAAGTCCGACGATGTCAACGCCGACTTGCTTCGCGAAGCTGCTCGACTCGAAAGAGAGTATCCAATGCAGACACTCGAGGCAATTCAATTCGAAAGCTTTTTCGATCAAAGACTCGAGAGATACGCCGCCGACCGCAACGAAATCAACGAAGAAAAGACCGAACAGGATGATCTGCTTGAACGTGTTCAACAAGCAAACAATTCGTTCAATGTTGCCAGAAAAGGAGACACTTCCACAAAAGACCGCGAACAAGCTTTGCAGAATCTGGAAAATGCATACCTCGCGTACAAGGAGATTATCTCAAACCTTGAGACTGGTCGCAAATTTTACAACGACCTTGCCAGCATAGTCACACGCTTCCGCGACGACTGCCGCAATTTTGTCTATCAACGACGCGCTGAAGCTTCAGCCCTCGAGAACGACGTTAGCACCTCCATGGCTCAGATGAGTTTGCAGAACGCCAATCACACCAACCTGCGCCAACAGAAGCAGCAAGAGACGTTGTTGAATCAACAACAGCCCCGTGGAACGCCACGGACAGGGCCGCCGCTGGCAGCGCCCTTACCAACCAGAGCCAACGTCGCACCTCCCTCTGTAGCGGCGGCTGCGTCGCCTACTCCGGGTATGTGGACGCCGGAAATGGGTATTCGGTTTGGAGGATCCAGCGCTGCGGCATCTCCCATGGCAGCTGCAGCAACCAATGATGGTAGTTCTAATAAAACACGCGACAACAGATGGGACCCAAGCACACAGAACATCCAGTTCAGGTAGGTGCATTTTCCGGATGTTGTTTCGGGACAGGTCAGAGCGTTGGAAAAGGCAACTACTCCCGGAGTTGAGCGAAAAGCATCCACTAAGGGGGTATGTTGTGCATGCGGAGGGATCCGGTAGCCCCTGGTACACGTATGTTGAGACAAGGGCTTGAGGCTCTTACATTGCAGGTTGACAAGCCCTTAACCAGCGAGTCATTCTATGGTTTGATCATGCTCCGCTCTTAGGAAGGTACTTGAAGTACCGATCAGACTCCACCTGTCTTCACTCGCAGGTGGGAGATAACCACGACTATCTTGAGCCGCCGGATTCATTCGAGAACCAAAAGCTTGGTATAAGCTGGAGATGGATGAGAAGACCCTAGCTGAATCCTTCTTGGTATGGGGCGCCGGCTAGTTGCGACATCGAGGAGAATCAACGACGGTACATCGTCTCAGCGCTCTATCTCCGGGCTAGTTACCAAAAATCTGAAGTGACGTTTTACCGAGGTCTTGGGTCATGGCTTCGGGTAGTCTTGCCCTTGCAACGGCGCGCGCTCCGTGCGTCTCTATCAGAGATCAATTCATCTTTGTGTGCTGCCAATGGCAGGTCAAAGGTCATCAGCACATTGAAATTTTGTCTTCTTCTCGTCTATTCTTCGTTGTCAGGGCTCGGTATCAAAGACCACGCCTCAATGCATGGCAGTGGAAATACGACTCCGCCCCAGTGATTATGCTCTGACTTCCACGAGAAACGCAAGTGGCAGTCACGCTAAACAGGGGACTTTACTCTACGCGGCGCAAAGCTTTTATGGAGGTCAGTGACCAGCCAAGGCTTGAAAAGTCAAAGTAACTTTCAAAAGTCATTCCTCTGATTCATGATGAACGCAAGGTACGAAGATACGTAGGCAGAGCACATCATACACAAGTCACGCGAGATGATCCCTATGCCTTTACAGTCCATCAGATCCAGGCGACCTCGAACATGAACGGGAGATCGCTGTATATCAGATTGCATTTCTCCGTGAACCACCATCTGTTTCTCCGCCCCGGGTGAGAAGCGGACAAGATGTGTCGCAAGACCTACCCCTCTCTTCCAAAGAGTTAGAATCTATACCAGAGTTGCAATTATGACAGCGAGAGGGCTCTGTAAGGCCAAGGCTCAAGCCACAGTGGAGGAAGATGGACTCCGACTCGTGGACAAGGTGACTGCTTGGCCCAGCTAAATCACGACCTATCGAAGCATTTCGCCTGCCGGGACTAGGCTTCTCTACCGGCCAACGGCCCACCAAAGTCTCCAAAAAAGTCCCTCTTTGACAAGTACTGGGCGAACATGTGGTTATTAATCAAGTTCTCGAGCACTTTGAGGGGCTCCAGGAAGGCGCAGTCGCTGCAGGGGCAGGAAAGAGTACCGATGGTAGTGACATTGATAAGGCGATTGTGTCGCAGCAGGAACGCAAGCAAGAATGGCCCAGGCGAGGCCTGTTCCCCCAGGCTCAGTTCTGAACCTGAACTCAAACAAGCCTTGAACGCAAGGACCGGGTGGCTTGAGATGGCGGCGCGCCGACACCCGAGCGCAAATCGCAGTCATGATTTGCGTCACTCGGATCCAGTAACGTAGTTTTCGCTGTTGCGTCTCCGGCGATGCCCAGAAGTTTCGAAGAACCATATCATACGGACCTTCGTAGCGGAGTTAAGATGGAAGAGTCGGCGGATCTTCAGCACGCCAAGCGGGTCAATCTTTCGTTCCTGTTTCTTGACACCTGCAAACCGGCAACCTCGGCGCTCTGGAATAGCAATGACTCGGCCTAGGCACCGCTAACACCACAACCTTAGGCCTGCGTCCCCAACTTTTCCATGGCAGCCCAAGTCGAACTCGGGATATGCCAAGGTGCATCCATCAACTGTGTTTGCGCCCGGACGCTGGTTTTACTACTGCTACGTGCCAAGAGAGAACGTTGCGTGCCCTTCGAGACTGTCCCATCTTTCATGTCCATATTTGTCACAGACGATCGTGCGCCTGGTGGCATCTTGTGGATGATGTGCAATTTTGCTCGTCTGGAGCTTCTCATGCTGTTCGTCCGTATGCCATTACTAAACCACGGCCAAGCCTTTACACCTACACTCTTATTCCCACAGTCTTAGCATCCGTCTCCTCTTATTCATCGTCGTTGACCGAAGTCAGTTGCGTCTCCATAAACTCACCGTCGCGCCTTCCTTCTGTCAATTTACCTTTCCTGCCATCTGCTCTCTTTAACTTTTCTCTTTCAAGTTTACCTAACCTCTCCCTTTGCACAAGTTGATTGCTCCTGCCCTTCTGAAATTCCACTCTCAACACTGTTCTGCTTTCTCTTCACATTTCACCATTGACTTGTAATGCCCCCAAGAACAATTCTCCCCAAGGATGAACAAGGTTCGCGAGAAGGTTCGGCCAGTATGGCACCTCCGAAATCCGCAAAGCGAAAAGCCGTTTCCTCTGCGTGTATACCCTGTCGCAAGCGCAAGAGCAAGGTCCGTTGCATCGCAATGTGTCTGAAAGAATGCTCTCACTAACCTGCCCTTCTTACAGTGTGATGGAGGACTCCCTTCCTGTTCTACGTGCTTAGCGGTCTACCGCACGGACTGCAGCTACGACCAAGACACAGACCATCGTCGCAAAGGAGCACTTCGAAAAGATATAGCATCACTACAAAACAAGAACACAGCACTCGACGTGGTCATCAACTCATTGTGTGCTCTACCGGAACACGAGGCCACTGCGCTCTTCCACAGTCTCCGCCGAGGCGAGCGACTCGACTCCCTGGCTGAGGCCATCAATGCTGGAGACACAGAAAAGTTACGAACACTAGATACCGACCTGTCTGGACCATCAGGAACTCCAGGTGCCACGTTCCACACACAAGCTCCTTCAACGCGGAATGAATCCTCTCGAAGCCCGATTGAAGGGGAGTGGCATAAGCCAGGGAACCAGAGTGCGGCAGCAGAAGGGTCATCATCCTGGTTCCGCATACCGCAAGACGCTGAATTTGTGGACCATTTGCTCAACTTGTACTTCTCCTGGAGTCATCCGTTCTTCTGCTTCTTCTCCAAGGACCACTTCTTGAGGGACATGGCGCGAGGCTCAACCAAGTACTGCAGCGCGATGCTCGTCAATGCAGTGCTTTCAGTTGCTTGTCAGTACTCAGATCGACCTGCGGCACGCGACCGAGGAGGAGACTACTTCTTCAGCGAAGCACAGAGACATGCCGAGAATATTGGTGCGGCAGACTTGACTGCAGTACAAGCCATGGCGGTAATGGCAGTAAGAGAAGGCTCTGCAGGCCGCGACCACATCAGCTATCGCCTCTGTGGGCGTGCCGTACGCCTAGCACTGGAAATGGGTCTCCATTTGGCCGATACCACCGCAGGAGAGCCCAACTTGCGGTCTAGCGAGATTGACATCCGGAAGCTGACATTCTGGGGTGTTTTCAACTGTGAGATGATCTGTTGTCTTGCCCTAGGCAGGATTTCTTCAATCCCCAAGAACGCGATCGAGATCGATAAACGTAGGTTCTTGAGACCTCGAACGATTTTGTACCCTGATTCTGACATGTTTACAGCCTTGAACTCGGAGAAACTGGACGCACTGTTCTGGCAACCGTACGAAGACGCCAACCTGCCCGTTAGCCCCAGCGCTGTGCAGCCCATGAAGTGTCTCTTGTTCCACAGTCACCAAAGCACGCTCGCCGAGTTGATCAACGATATCAACCTCAATCTATACGCACCTAGAGAAAGATTCACGCCTCGACGATTGGCGTCAGCATACAACCAATATCAACAATGGTACAGTGAGCTGCCGGACATGTTCCAGCTCCAGAACACAGCAATGCCTCACGTCATTGTCCTTCACATGTACTATCACCAGTGTGTGCTACAGTAAGTACTACCAAGACCTATCCTTGGGATTTGGCTGATCGATCATAGTCTATTCCGACCGTTCATGAAACTGGACCTCTCAGACATCGGGCTCTATCCCCGCGAACTAGCGACCTACTGTGCGACCGAAATCTCCAAACTTATGAATGCGCTCCGCGGAATGTATGGATTGAGGCGAACATCACTAGCCGTTAGCCCCATACTTCTGTCGGCCAGCACAGTCCATCTCATGAACCTCCCTTCTCAGGGCGCAGCAATGCAACTCACTCAAGCAATGCGTAAGTCTATCCTCAGCTTCTTATTGGCTGTATTCTAACCCCATATCAGAGGACTTGGACACTATGTCGGTGAACCACCGGTATGCTTCGTGCTGCCTTGAGGTCATCAACAGACTCGCAAACCAGTGGGGTATTCGATTGCCTGAAGGGACTGCCAATTTAGCCCCCTTCCGATCTCCAGAACCCGATCAAGCAATGCCGAACATGTCTTTGTTCTTTACTCAAGCTACACTCAGTAATGAGTCTATGGAATCACTAGTCGCCCCTCCGTCCAACAACCTCAGACACGATTCTGGAAGCATGTTTGAGCCATCTTTCGCTCCGCATAACATGCCGATCCTACCCACACCTAGCCAGTCATCTCTGGGCTCAACATCACAACACAGCATGCACTCGACACCCATGAACACAACACCAGTTCAAGCACAGTCGAACATGTGGACAACTTTCCCATCACAACAAATGTCGGCTCCTATGCACATACAACTACCACCTGGAGACTTCGGAATGATGAATGTCGACCATCAGACCGCTTTTGGATACCAGGCATACCAACCACCTCAATGACTATCCGGCGTACCTGTCTTTTGACCAGACACGGGCACGCAACCACCGCCATCAGTGGCACCACAGGAGAACGAAAGGTGGATTCAACATTCTCCACTAGACCAAAGGCGTAGCTCATCTTCCATGATGGCTAGTAATGCGGACGCAGCATGCTGCACGTTGGGAGCAGATGAGATTTCTGAGACTCATGGCAATGGCTGAGGAAACGAATAGACGTGATCCATGCAATCATATTCTTGTACATACATACAGCGACCTAATTACAACTACATAGACGACGACCCGTCACGAGAAGCAAAAAAGCAGTCTATATTTACCACCAACATGTTTTGATACGTGCTTCCCACATCCATCACAAGATCGATTTGATGACCCTTCGCTTGCATTGCTTCCAAATGATCGTCCCTCTTGATGACTGATCATCAGCAATTCCAATTGCAACAGTACCATCGGTTAGAAAGTCGGTTGCCTCCTTGTCAATACCAGGCATCTGGGCTCTGTCAGCAAGAGATCTGCACGACATGCCGTTCCAGCCAGCGTATGCCGTACAGGGAGGATGATAAGCTTGGCCATCGGAACAAGGTTCACGAGGGCAAGAAAAAGGATCGACATATGATTCGGAAGAGCAGCACCCGGGTTCGCCTTACCCGAAGGCCCTGCCAAGGGAGTGGATTGGGCCAAGGAAAAGTCAACAACACCTTTTTCATGACTCGAGGTGAAGATCTTCGTGGACAAAAAGTGGATTGTGGATAGAGGCGGTATTCTGGGTACAAGTCCGACCGAAGAAGACCGGAATGTCACCAGGGAAAGCTCGGGACTTGGATGCCGAGTGCAGAAAGCTGGGCATTCTTGATACAGAGGTGGGTTGTTTCAGATGCAAGCAACAATTGGCGATGGAAGGAAGGCCGAGAACAGGATGTGGAATTGCCGTGTTGTTTCTTTCTTCCAACGAAATCATCAGCCATCTCAACAAGAAAGTGCCACCTTGAATTCTCGAGTGAAAGTAGTGAAACGGCGCGATATGGAGGGATTCAGGAAATCAGGAGGTTGCACCTGTTGCACCGAAGCTGCCGGTCGATGACGACATCCAAAAGCTCACGAGAGCATTTCGAGAGCGTGACAGCGACGCGCTCACAGAAGACGGCGACTTGTCGTAGCAGAAACAACCAAAACCACAGTCAAGATCAGAAATGGTGCTCGTTCCAGGATTGCTTCCGCCTTCGCGCGAGAATTGGGTCTTGATCAACAATCTCTGGCAGTTCTTCCCTGTCGTTACCGGTATCCAATGGCTCATCGACTTCTATCCTCAGGGAAAGACGTCGATTGAGTCGCGTTTCAACCTCCCTGGAAAATGGGCGTGGGCTATCATGGAAGCGCCAGGCTTCATCACGTTGCTTTACAACATGAAGACGCTGCCCAGTGAGCTCGGTTTGGGTCCTCTGCCCTGGGTCAATTGGACCATGGCTGGTCTCTACGTATGACTGTCATCTTCCTCTACCATCGACACGCATATCTAACACAACTTGCCCAGTCTGCCCACTACTTCTACCGCGCAATACTGTCCCCGCTCGTCCTCAACCCAAGCATGTCGCCCATCCACCCTCTCGTCTTCGTCTCCGCTCTAGCCTTCAACCTGACCAACTCGCTCTGTCTATCAGGCTGGCTCGCTGGCTACGGCCCCACCACCGCCCACGACTGGGCTGGTCGCCTCTACTGGATCCAAGCCGGCCTCGTCGTCTGGGGCTGGTCTCTCCTCGGCAACATCTTCCACGACGACGACCTCCGCGAAATCCGCCGTTCCGCCCTGCGCCGCCAGAAAGAGCAAGCAAAGAAGGACAACAAGCCTATCGAAGGTGTGCAGAAACTGTACATGATGCCCAAGAATGGTCTCTTCCATTACGTGCTCTTCCCTCACTACCTCTGTGAGTGGTTTGAGTGGTTGGGCTTCTGGATGATTGGAGGTTTGGCTTGTACTCCGGCTAGAGCTTTCTTGTTCAATGAGATTAGCACCATGTTGCCGAGAGCTCTGCAGGGCAGACGTTGGTATATTCAAAAGTTTGGCAAGGATAGGGTTGGCAACCGTAAGGCTGTCATTCCCGGCTTGATCTGATCTGATCTGGTCTGATCTGGTCTGGTCCGGTCTGATTCGACACAATACGAATGCATCTGCTGAGACGCAAATGGAGACTATGTAATGTCTGCAAATGCTCATAATGACTGGCACGCGAGGAGTCGGCGTCCAACTCATGATTACTCTAATATTACATAGCAATGAGAATACTAATCGATTACATCCAATCATGAATCTTGTCTCGGCTACACGTCCATCCGTGCGAAACTACCTTAGCGACAGCCTGCAGCAAGGGCGCGTCTCGGCGTTGTTGGTAGGTCTTGGACTGCAGGAGGGCGCTTAGCATCATCTTCAACTTTTCGACTCTTGTCCAAAGTGTCACCCGTTTGATCTTCTCTTACCTTCTCCCACTCAACAACATGCCGTTATGGCATTGCAGCATTGAGAATTGTCACAATCCCTCGGTACGGGTGACTGGTGATTGTACCATCTGCAATAGCCATCTCTGCTACGAGCACCTCAAACCAACCTTCCATAAGTGCCCGACCCTTGACG
>ERZ794946.243-NODE-243-length-24081-cov-4.799134_pt1 | contig 24081 bp, 25 predicted proteins | sample MGYA00433072_ERZ794946 | MGnify/ENA primary metagenome ERZ794946 (study PRJEB30137, sample SAMN04331413) | food metagenome | isolation source: Y3 must sample point D1 replicate A | place: Australia: South Australia | collected 2014 ...
GGCGAGGGTGTAAGATGTGGTTTGATTCGGGGACGAAGAGGTGAGCATAGCAGGTTTGATGATCGTGTTGTGTGAGAAAGTCGGATGGATGTCGAGTGTGATTGATGGGAAGTCGACAGAGTAAGGCATGGCGGCGCAGAGGCTGGCGCCCAATACGATGGTCTTGATCCGTAGAGGTGTTAGTTGCCGGCACAAGCAGCTTGGTACTGTATTCAGGATGCTTACCATGTTGAACATGTTTGGTTAAGTGTTTGTGTGGTAGGTTTGAAGAGGAATCTGTTTGCGCAAGCGAAGCTGAAAGTTGAAAAGTTTGGTGTTGATAAACAACACGGTGCGTTGTCTTGACGCTGAACAATAGCACAGCTGACAATATCTTGCATCTGACTCGAGACACAACCCTGATTTTGTGCAGGTGCTGTCTTTCTGATTGTCTTTTGTTTTCACATGTCTTGACCTAGACTCAGAGACAACGCTTGTTGCTTCACAAACCAATCGTAATTCATGCTGCTTCACATAGATCAAATCTGCAAATCGATATGTCTACACCTGCCCAATGGTATCCGATGTGTTCGACAGGCCATTTGAAATGTATCTTGCATCGAGGTGCCGATTGGGATACCTCGAGCAGTTGGCAAGAACTTGAGACTGGGGTCACCCTGATCACCTCGAGTGATCATTTTCACGTACGACAAGATGCCTTCGTATACAGAGATATTGAACGGACGATATTTCATAGTCGGTGACATATCGCTTGCATGTCTGAAGGCGAAAAAATGCGGCCTGTTGACTGTGGTGAGCTTTTTCCCTCATGATGTTGGCTGAGAAGATGCGAGAATGACCAACGGCAGAAAAGCCAGAGCTCGAGAACTTATCTTGCCGTCATAACCTACCTACTCATAATACTTTCTTCCTCATCACAATCTGAGCTCGTTGTGACTTGAAATAAAGGATACAAACCCAGAACAAGATCAAGCTCTCATATGCTGCGATGCTGTCGTAGAAAGCTTTCCGAAAATGCCACGACCTCCGGTGAGATGCCGCCACACTGGACGTTGTTCACACATGCAAACCGATCCTGCATTTTGATGACTCTCTTGTCAACATGAAAATTGATATAGCAGCGGTGAACAGTGAGGAAGTGCTGTGTTCTGAGGAGAACATGGTGATGTTTACCAAAGAGATGTCAATTTCCAAAGCGGCTCCACATGCATCGGGATTCGGCCGAAATGTACCCAAGTACAATAATGCGGCACATTATGCACGATCGATAAGTGCGACGTTTACAAACATGACGAATGGCACACCAACGTCTATAACGGTAATTGATAGAAGCTTGGAAAGATATTTGGTTACGAGCATTGACAAGCGTTATACAGGGGGAAAGTGAGGAGATGGACTTGTTTGTTGATGCCATTTCTCTCGGAGAGGGCGGGTGTTTGGATGTCGCGTTCGAAAGTCCCTCCTTTGTGCAAACATGGGTTCCCTTGACATAGATTTTTCGCTGCTACGGAAATGAGCCGCGCTAATACGAGCTGCGCGACTTCGGCAGATTGGGCGAGAGTTTGGGACATGTTTAGAGGCTCAATCATGCTTCGATGATGCATGTCAACAGACGAGAGCATGCTCGGGCTATTCTTTGCACTGTCTTTGGCTGCACAAGGAGCCATCCCAATCCTTATAGGGAGATATAGCATCTGTCAATAGCTGTGCAGATGCACGAGTGATAAACAAAGAACAGAAGTGTTTCACGAGGGGCCGATAGCAGTCCGACCGCAGAGACTAAAGGCAGCCAAGAAAGCTTAAGCCAGCTTTAGACGAACCTTAGCAGAATTGGTGCAGATCGAGGCCGAGTCAGGATGTTATCTGAAACTCGCTCAACAACCCTCTACACACAAGACAGCGACGACGAGCACATGTTGTGCGATGCTGGTGGCCATCACGAGGGTGATACAGCAGTGGTAGGCGACGGGTAAGCAGCATGACTGCCTGCAGCATGTGTCCAGGCTGTGCAAGCAACGATGGAGCGAGCGGCGCAAACAGATTGCAGGCATCTCCAACCCCATCCAGCCCACCCCGGTCTTAGACATGGCGCCATCCTTTATTTTCTGCGCCTCTCTCGGCCTTTCTGTTCCCAGCCCTGCGTGTTTCTCTCTTCTCCCTCTCTCTCCCACCTTCTCTCTCTATACATACACCCCACAATCATTTAGCATCACACAATTGGCACGAGCATTGATTGCAGCAAACGACCGTTTCATACCGGCCTCGATATAGAAATAGGAAAACAACGCTTCTAAGCCACCTTCGGTTCCCCTTGGCACCGTCCGCCAGCCTTACTCGATATTATCTTTTGCTGCTCTTCCCGGCACACACACCTTCACATCCTAAGCTAGACTCGCCAGCAGGACACACACACGACAAGATGCGCTTCTCGACATTCATCACCCTTGCCGCAGCACCGCTGTTGGCCCTCGCTGCTCCCCAGCAACAACAACAACAACAACAAGAACAAGAACAGGACACACCGCTGATTACCGCCGCACCTGAGAGCAACATCGTCGCACCTCTGCCCACACAGACTGTAGCTCCTGGCGCTGCCTGGAATGACGAGGCTGCCAATGTCCAACTAGAGTAAGCATTTCTCCTCTCCTGTACCAGCCGGAAACACCTTACTAACACATCATCAGACTCCGCCAGGCCATCGACCTTCTGGCCACACAAGCAGCAACACAAGTCCCCGTCACCCAAGATTACTGGATCGCCGACCATTGGGACTCTGCTCAAAGCACTGAGATCTGGACAGAGGTCAAATACACCCAGACCTTCGTAACACACCCTGGACAATGGACCACCGCTGGCGCTGGTTCCGTCGGTCTCGGTACACACACAGGCGAGATTGGTGTTGCAAAGGCCGCAACCGGTGCAGCTGCTTCAGTCATGCCCCAAGGCTCGCTGTTCACCGCCGTACTGGGTCTGGCTGGTGTTGCTGCCGGTATGGGCGTTGTCTTCCTGTAGTCGTCCGCGACGGACGTCATGGGCTGCACGCCTTGTTCTTTTCCTCTCTCTCGCGTGGCTCGACGCTGTCAGCTTCCATGGTTGACGTTGCGCTCGATCATGTCTTGACACATGGCCGTCTGACACTCGACGCGTGGCACATGTCATCATCAGGCCACCAATCTCTTCGGGCAACACCTCGCTCCACCTACACACGTCTCTACGGGCAACCATTACAACATACCCATGGCCAACCCATCCACCGCCGCCCATCCCTTCCACCTTTGGATATCGCATAGCATTGCAAGGAGTTTCTCTTCCGTTCTTTCTCTTCGAATCGGACACACAAACACGCATAAACCCCTCTTCTCACAAACCAAACCACGCCTCACCGTACATAATCAATCCTTGTACAGTATAATTACACCCAAACATCGCCGTCAGCTTCGAACCCTCCATAGTCCATGCATCGCCGTGCGCAAAACGCGTACTTGGACAAATACATACACCGCACATAGACATGTCCTCTTGTTCTTTTCTTCTTGTTTAGAATCACACTCACCGATATACCAAATTTTCAAATTACTGCTACTGCTACCTTTTCAAGTGTCATGTCCTCCTTTTCTCTGCCTTTCTTCTGTCCTTGTTTTACTGTAATATTTCAAACTATGCATTCACGTTGCACCGATGGGTCATATTCTCGGTTTACTTCTCGTGTCCACTCGACTTCGTTGCACATCTGCGCCTCAAATGTTTTACCGAGTAAGTCATGAACAGTCGTCAATCGAGTGGCACGTTAACCCCAAACACTGTTCGCGCGAATGGACAAGACGCAGATTATGTTAGGAAGAGAGCGTCATCAATTTCCTAAAAATAAAAGGTATCAAGATAATACAGCAAGAAGAAAACCACCCGGCTGCAAACAAGAAGGACGTCTTAGCAAAAATGATGAGAACACTACAGCCACCTGCTTCAACTAGCAAGCAGAAATAGGCCGAATATCGCCGTCCAGCCGAGTATCGTCCACGTTTCCGGCGTCGACAGTAGAGGAGAGGCACCACTCGATTTGCTTGGTCCGCCAGTGGCAGCTGGGTACAGCGTTTGGTTGACGGTGCAGTATTCATCATACATGAAGAAGTAACTCTTGCCTGGGTCCTTCATTCCCATGCGTTGTGGGTCAATGCCCTGAGTAGGATAGTCTGGAATTTGGCAAGTGCGATTGCGCCAGACCTCGCCTCCACAAGCAGCATTCCATTGGCTCTCTCGTGTTGCGTTACTCGAGTTGAAGTAGGCCTTCACGTAGCTGACTGTAAGGACAGCATCTTGAGCTGGTGGACCACCGCTCCAACCAGCATTGCCTGTGGACCAGTGATTTAACATCATAGTTCCGGGAGCATCGGGAGCATCGCCGTCGAAAGCGTTCTCGAACTCTGAGAGTGGTTTACCGTCGGCGAAGAAAACGATGCGTTCTGGTGTCCAGTCGAAGCGATACTCGTGATAGCCTTCGCTGGGTTGAAAGGGCAGAGTCTCGAGGCGGTAAGTGCTTGTGTTGATGGCATTGTAGTTTGCACTCGCAGAGGCTGGCGATTGAATAACGAGATTTATGGGAGACAAGCCGTTGGCGGACTCGTAATTGGCTTGCCGGCTGAGATATTCCATGTCGATTTCCTGTGAGTCATTGCGGTACTATCGTGCATGTCAGCCAAAAGTCATGTTCACTGAAGGAGTGGACGAACGCACCCAGAAGAACGCGGCACAGGTGCCCGGAACATCGCTCATCTTCATGGCAACTCTGAAGCTCCCATATCGCATGTCCCGGCGTAGACTGTTGATTTCGCCGGTCCGAACCATCTGGTCACCGACGGGTCCAAGTAGATCTTGCTGATTTCTGACCCAGACCTGAAGACCAGGGGCGCCGCCCAGCGTTCCATTGCCAGTCCAGTCTTTACGTCTAGATAGTGGGTTTAGGACAACATTGTCGATCTCAGCAGCTTTACCGAAGGGACCTCTGGCGACTAAGGGTGAGATATTGTATGCTTGTACGGCCCAACCAACGGCTTCCGAGGCGGGTACATCAATACTGTCAGGTAGGTTGTAAAGATGTAGGAAGTCGGTTTCCAGGAGGTCGGTGAAGAGGGCGAAGGGACTTGAAGAGCTGGTAGCGTTGATTGTGTAGCCACACTCGCAGCGTGGATGGTTGTGTTCTGACAGTCGAGCGCACAAGTCAGCAAAGATTCCGAGGTGATAGCATGAGGCATGCTGCTGGCCGCAAGCACTGAGACGTGCTATACGATGCGAGCGAGCATTACTCTAAAGGAATCTCCACACACCATTGACAGCACGGGCAAAGCCTGTCATGAGTGCGCCTGCAACGAGAATAGAGGGTAAAAGAAAGTATATCTTCATGGTGATGATGATCGGAGTAATATCCCGTTTACGATGAATCAAAGTGCGCAAAGGAGATGGAGCGTAGGAGATGCATGAGCGAGAGAATCTTGATCAACCATTTTCACATTCGGGAGGAAGTGACGATTTGTATCGCGGTGAAGCTCCATGACGAGTCAGCGGACAGCTCTTTCCCGCCATTGTTGTCGTTCTCGAGGGGTTTGCGCGACCTCACTGCAGGCAAGGACGATCGACAAGACTCACAAGTTCTTGACAGCCTACCCCTCCAAAGGATTGTTCGGCACTGTCACCTCCCTAGAGGCATTGTTTCTCGACGTTTCAGTGGTCAATGCAAGAGACCCCAGGCCTTGCGTTACGGCACTTTGCCCGAACCAGAATAGCTGGGTTGTAGGGCCTGGCAGATAGTTGTATCTGTTTGCTGCTGAACGGGTAGCTGGGAGAAAGGGTCTGAGGTCGCACTGTCGATCCGGAATGCAGGGCCAGGGCTCGGGAGCCTACGTGTCTCAGGCTGTTACTGTGTAACCTCAAGATGCGGAACCATTGGTGAAGAGAAGAAGAACAAAGGGGACTCGTACGTGGACCTAACCGACCGATGTATGATAGAGCCTCTTGACTGCAGAAAAAGATGCAGTAAATCGTCCCGTCCGTCAGACCCTCCTTTCTCAATCTCTGGCCTGCCTTGCCGGCTTTTGATAACTACACACCCCATATGCGCCTTCGCAATGAACTGAATACGAAGCAGAACAGAAAGCAACAATCGTCCGTGATTCATTTCCCATGCCTGGCTCCATCCCTGCCAGCTTCTTCAAAGCGTGACCAACGCCAGAAAAACGCCTTTGTGCCTTTTGAGGTCTGACCAGCCGAGGTGGCGGTATTTGGCGTCGAGCTTCCAACCATTTCGCTATTGCTACTGTTGACTACCTGGCAGTAGCTTTGGCGATCTTGACATCCATACACATCTATTCCTTCGGCGCGTTTCCTGGGGCGTTCCTCGCCTCTTCGGCCGCGATGTTTCATTCAATCTGACCTGGCTGCTGCTCAACATCGGTCTTCGGTGCTTGATACAACACTGACGTGAACGGCGTCGATACTGAATTTTGATACTGGTGTTCATGCATCTGTTCTTTCTGAACATAGCATGACTTGATTCACGTGCGACTCACAAGAATCCCGACTCGGAAAGCAACCTATATCGACTCAGCATGATGCTCGTCTTGTGTTGTCAGTAGGACTTACCGGGCAATCTTCTCGTCTTCCCTTTCTCTGGGCTCGACTGCCAGACTGCGGTCGTACATCTCATGCACGTCGCCCGCCGTTTGCATATTTGTGAGAATGTAGTCCTGAAGCTCCGGAACAGGCTGCAGTGGGTAGGGAACGTTCTGGTACTGTTGAATGTCGCGAATAACCTCCGCGGTCTTACTACGCTTGGCGAAATTGATGAGGTTGGTCTTCTTGATGACTGAAGGGATACCATCCTCGATGAAAGTCAAATCAGTCAGATAGACACCTTTAATTATGTTAGCATCAGTTGTGACAGTTCTTAGATTGAGACATACCAAAGAATGGGATACAAGGAGGGTTTGCCTTGTGCAAAGTCTCTCTGTAGTCCGAAAAGTTCTTGGTACTGCCCATCAACTTGCGCATGACCTCCAATACTGCTTGAGTCTTTTGATTGACCTGAGCCCAGGTTCGACCTAGACGATGAATGGGTGCTGTGCCCAACGCCGATATGATCGATGTAAGAGTGGAGAAGTTGTTTAGTTGTCGACATTTCTATCGAACGTTAGTGTTGAACATCCCCGAAGTTGTACTAATGAAACTTACATCTGCAACTGCCACAAAATGTTTGATGACGATGACACGCCTCTTAACGTCGGCTTGTGTGAGGATCATTTGAGCAACCCAGTTAGTGAGCTGGTTGGAATGCAGAATCAGAGCCTTGACATTAGCAGCCGGGTCAGGCTCATTAGGCTGGAGCTTCTTTTGCCATGTCTTGTTAAGACATTCAGTGGGCTTGATCTTGCAGTACAACCTCGACTCAATGATAGTGAGTTGTCTGGCGAACTCCAAGGCATCAATGTCAAGAAATTTCAGCTTCTTGATGTTCTTCGGTATGATTGGTGTAGGAGTCTTCTCTGAGTTCAGCGTCAAGACCAATCGCTTTCCAGGAGCATCCTGTCCACGCATTCGCTGCTCGATGGCAGTCATCAAGGGACCAGCGCCAGGAGTGCTACCCGAAGCAACGGTCTCTTTCGCAAACGAGTACACCCTCTGCATGAGCTGCTGATTCACTTCGCTATTCTCTTCCATCCAGTAGTTGTCAAACCAACTCTTGAGGATGTTGACCACACGGAACCGGATAGGTTTTTGCTTCTTGTTGACCCAAGTCTCGAGATCATGGGGATTCAAGCCGTATGGGGGCTGCACATTCCATCTCTTGACCAGCATCTCGAACAATTCACTTGCAGATGTGAAGGAACGGTAGGTCAGCAGGAACGTATTGTTGAATGGCGAGTCCAATCGGTCGTGTCGTGTGAGCTGCTCGACCAGACCTGTGAGTGTTCCACCACGCAGTTGAGCTGGGTGAACCTTGTTGTCGTAAGCGATCTCGCCTTCGTGATCTAGCTTTAAGAAATCGGGGACATCTTCCTGTTGTATCGGTGCAGGCATCTCACCAAAGAAGCGCTTCAGTTTTGAATTGTCAGCAAGACGTGGAGTTTCGACAGTCGGCTCGGGGCCGTCGACGAAGCTCTTTGCTGGACCCAGACCATTAGGCTTGCCTCTCAAGGTCGATACACCTCGTGGCTCCTCGGGATATGAGTTGTTGGCGTTGTGATGGTCTTCGCTCGGCATTGCAGCGGAATCCTGTGGCATCATTTCCGCCAATAGTTGGAGAGAGAACTGCAATTGACTGGAAGAGTTGTCGAGCTCGCGCGAAACGATTTTGACATGAGTGATGCGTTCTTCGAGCGAACTGCCGCGATGATCAGACCACTCGTCACTCAGAGGACTAGCAACAGTCTGGCAGGCAAGGACCAACTCTGAAGCATTGTCGTAGAACTTCTGCTTCTGTGTACTGAAATCGATAATCTGAGGGTTCTTGAAGGTAGATCCAAGCGGTGCCAGATTGATGCTTTCAACTACTGCAAAGTATGGACGGCAGGCTTCAATGACTCTAGTGGCGTCCTGGGAGATCAACTGGCTGGCCTTTTTGTGTTTCTTGGGTGTAACCAATTTGTCATCGAACGCGAGATGCTTGTCCAGGCGGCGGATACTGATGGAGACATTCTTTCTCATATCATCCATGCGTTCCAGCAGGGTCTGGTCGAGACGCGCAGAAGGCTCGATAAGGGTATCTGTGTCTTGCTGTAGGAAGGGCTGTGATGCAGCGGAAGGGTCGCCCAGGACCAACCCGTTGTTCTGCCAGCTCGCACCTGATCGGATGCCTGATACAAAGCCAGGAGTAAGACGTGGGATCTCTTCGCCCCGTTGCTGGCGCGCAACCTCAACATACCCATAGACACCATGAAGCAAGCCTTCTGCCTCCTGCAAGCACTTGGAGTATGAATCCGGAGTTGTAAAATCTGCTGCAGCGAAATGAGAGGACAGAACCAGTTTGGAGAAGCTAGACATCATCTCTCTGAAATGTGGGTACAAAGCTTTGTTGGTCGAGATGATTGAAGGATTGCCGGAATGGTTGTCAGTGGTACCAGAGCCGGCGGCGAGCAACAGACGAAGGTGATCTGATATGTCCTCAGCTCTTTTGACAAACTCTCCCTTGTAGCTGTTGTCGATCGATTCGCGGTAACGCTGGACGGCTCGGCGCATGTCCTCAACCAGAGTATTCCAAGTAAGCAGAACGGTCTGAGAGTCGTCGAAACAGCGACGCGAAATGGCTAGACCGTCCTTTTGTGCGGGTGTCATGGGACTGTTGATGAAGGATGTCATGCCGATACCGTTGGGCATGTTGGGCATGTTGGCTTGATTGAGATAGGCGGAGTTGGACATGTCGGCGACATTGGTGCGTGATCTAGTCAGAGGAGAGGAATTCCTGAGCGATTCGGACGAAGTTGCGGGAGAGAGGGCGTTCGAGACATACGAGCCTCGATTGCGCTAGAAGAAGGTAGAGGTTAGAGAAGGTCGTCCTTTGTCTGTAGGACAAGACATCACTCACCAAAGAAGTTCTCGAGCGGGTCATGTCAGCCTCGCTCGCAGACTCGTAGTCGGCCTCGGACTCGGCACGTTCGTAGCCACGTGCAAGCATCTCGGGCGGAGGACGAGATTGGTCGGGTTGAAGCACGTGGTACTTGTCGTGGGGACCTGGTTCGGACTGCATGGTGGGGTTCTCCAGAGGCAGTTCCATTGTGCTGACACCAGTCAAGGTGTTAAAGTAAAAGAGCCGGCCGTCGGGTGTGGCCTGCGGGATCCAAAAGGCAGCTTCTTCCTGGGTGTCTGGAGCGGGGTCGACATGACGGTAAGAAGACTCGGAGGCCGTGTCGTCCAGATGGGTGTGCGAGTGCGCATGGGGGTCTGACAGATGGGCAGGCAGAGGGGCGACGTCTTGGGGTTGTGCGATGAGCTCGCAGTAGTTGCTGGGAAACCATCCTCGCACGCCGCGAATAATGCCGTCCCACCAGCCACTCTCGAGCTGGGTGATGACCTGGATGATGTCGCCTTGTCGGAAGCTCAAACTGGTGCGATCGTCGGCATCGTAGTCGTACAGTGCACGCACATACATGGTGCCCATTGGAGAGGATGCGAGGCCATTCATGTTGGCATTCACTCTGTGAACACGCCCTTCGGCGTCTCGCGATCTGGGAAGGTCGGTGTCGTGGTGCAAAGTCCCGGAGCCTGTCGAAGCCTGTGATAGAATACGGAGATGGTGTCGGCGCCGAGGGGAGCGCTGCGGGAGTGTCTTTGTCTTGTCGTGGAGATCGGCGCGGAGTGAATTCGGTCGAGGCCGGGGCCAGGCGCGAGGGGTCGAGGGTGAGACTTCACTGAGCGGAGACTGACACTCGTTCGCCGTGTAACAGTGACGAGATCGAGGGCGGCGACGGCGCAATGAGGGACTGCGGTAAGAATGAGCGGTGGGCGGTGTGAAAGCACAATGGACACTGCTTCACGATCCACATTCAAGGGTCTAAGTTGGTCGATGTTTTGGCTGAATGGATGCGCGCTTTGGGCTGTTCTGAGAAACACGCCGTCCGTGCTGTATTGTACTGGATTCACGACCGCCAGCTCTTTCATCCAAAGGAATGAACCATGAGATAACAACCAAACACCGACTGTATCCAGCCTGCCTCGGACGAATGATCGATTGATGGCCAGCTACTTCTACTACCAGTTACCGACCCCTCGTTCCCGTTCCCTGACTGCATCTGTTTCGGTTCTGCCTACATTGTCCTCTCACATCTTTCACACACTGTCTTGAAATCTTGACTGGCTGGCCCCTAACCGCCTGCGGGGTTCTTTCACACCTCCCTCGATTATCGTTTTTCACCTTGCACTTGCGCTCTGTAGCTGTCTTCTACTATGTTCTCAACATTATACGAACACAGTCCCAGCGTCGAACAAACTGAACTTTGCAGCCATGCATAGAGTCCGTCATCTCCAATGCATCTCTGCCTTTCTTTGTCTCCTCGATCAAACAACCAAGTAGTGGCTTTGTCACTTTCATCTCTTGCTGCTTTGGGCCACTGCATCGTCGTTCACCAATAACGGTGCCCCTCTCGGTGTGTGTTTACGACTGAGAGATGCTATCAAGCGCATAGAGTATGCTTGTTCGGCGCTTGCAACCGTCACTTTATGATCCCATGGTCAATGTTAGTAGGTGTTAGCTATAGAATTGCATCAATGGTCTTATGTGAGAGGGCAGAACATTCGAGCTATCAACCGAATTTTTCCGAGTTCTCAATATCATTGTGCATTTTGATGACTAGCAATGCTGACCCTGCCAGGTAGGAAGAGTGCGACAATAGTGACATACGCTGGATAAGCATACTCCACGCGCTTGATATCGAATCTCCTTCCTGCAATGCACCATTATTGACACTCACGTGGCCCTCGACGCGCCTCGTGCATCTAGCCTAATGCTCTCCTGCCCCTCTCTGCAACGCGAAGTCCAATTACGGACTTTTCATGCATGGTGGCTGGATTCGCATCGCACAGCATCTTCAGCACCAACGATGCCTGCTTTTCCGTCGCAAGACTGGACTGCAGTCTACAGGTGAGCATGCTTATAAACAGCCGGTGCGATCCCTCGAGAGCCATGGAAAAGTCGACTGGTCCCCTATATACCTTGTGATGACGGTTACATATCTCTTCGTTGACCAAAAGCGCCATAGACTCTCCATCCTGTCGGTTTGCAAGTACCACCCTGCCCTTGCTTGATGTATCGATTTGTCCGAGCCGATCAGCCCCTAATTCAAACACCCACCTCACAGCTGCAGCTAGTCCTGCCGCTGTCAATCATCCTGTCAAGAATGCAGTAGACTTCTCGGTCCTGATTTTTGACTTGCCGCCACATCATGTACGTCTACCTAAACATTGCACCTCCGAACACGAGATGCACTATCGATACGTGAAGTCATGGAAGATATCAAGAAGAATCTGTCCAGATGTAGCAACTCACCTGTATATTCTGCAAGCTCAAGTACAGTCATTTGTTTCGGACCGGGTACTCAGTAGTACATATCGTTTCTTCATGTGATCCTGTTTGCCTCGAACGGCCGCCTACGTGGTACAGAACTAGGCGGCTGCAGTACAATCGGAGCAGACCTGTGACTATGTGAGATGTGTCGTGTTTTTCGAAGCCTTGTGCGATGGAATTAGATGAATGACCATTTATAGGACAAGAATTACAAAACCATTGTCCTTTGCTTTCACATATCGAGATACGGGTCATGGCAGCCATGTGTCGACGGGCGCATCGCAAGACATTGCTTCTGAATACTCAAACGTCCCCCATGCTTGCAGTCGACATTGCTATGCTTGGAACGCGTGAGAAGCTAGGGAATTCAATCCTCGCGCAGTGCTATCCTCACAGAAACCGTAGAATGGTGACCTTCGTTGAAGCCAAATCCAGGGGGGTGGGAGAGCGACGTTCCAGCCACGTCGAGGCGAAGCAACGTTTGTTCCTTTGCTCACACCTTCCCGACGCGTAGTGATAAAAAGATCTATCGACCCGATCAATCACCACAAAAGGTGAGGAGGTCAGATGTGGCTACCCGGATCGCGAACATCTTCGCGCAGCGAGCCGTACAAACCGTGTGTGCCAATTTCGTGATCCGTTGTGAAGTCGAAGGGCACCAGGGCAGTGCCAAATCATCAATCAAATGCGCGTCTCGTGTTGGATAAGCTTCGTCAATACCGAGCCAACTTCAAGCCGCGAGCAGCGAGTCCATGAGCCTACGCTTCCCCTAGAGCCATGCTGGACCAACATCCCGGTCAGGGTGGACGACAAGGTCTTGTCGAAATTGGATCAATGTCCCAGCTTACCAGCACTAGGGGACCGCCGCAAGCTTGGGGGATAGCTGCCGCCCAAGACTTAAGATGAAACGACCCCGAGGGTTCAGGAATATTCTAGTGTGGTATACTTATCGATGATGTATGATATGGTGGCCCCTTTTCAGCGCTGATGACGAAGGATATCATCCGGACTCGGTCTGAAAACACGCTTCTTCTCGACGCGTTCGTTGACACTCTCTGACTCGCAGGAAACTCTCGAGATCAGAAATCTCTGATGAAAAAACATTGTTGAGCAGCGCTTCAAGAAATTCAAGTGTACGACGCGCTAAGCATCCGGTTCGCGGCGAGGGGTGGCCACCGGCGTGCAAACGGAAGACAGCATCCGCTGGGAGCTATGTGGGGCTATTATGCCAGATGGGCCGTCCCGCTTCTCGTCCCCTCCGATTTCCTCCAAGGTAGACGAGCACATGCTCATGCCGGGTAATAGAAACCACGTGCTGGATATTCTTTCTGGAGCTGGTTGAGAATGTAGAACATGACAACAATGTGTTCGAATGCTAAACACATCGATTCGGAGGAGAGCCCGAGGTTTGGTTTGGTGAGGACCAAAAGTAAACAGAAAAAGGAAAACCATCATGATCCCCATTCCCAGAATTTGGGATGGAAACTTCACTGCAACCAAGATAGCTGCCGGATCATGGTTCCTATGCTTTAGCCCGGATTAGGCCATCGATAATTCTGCGAGATGCGCGATGCCAGGAACAAGTAATTTGATCGGGACCAAATACGGAGAGGGTTATGCAGCTTGAAGATCGTCTAAACACGACACGTCAAGCGATGCAAGATCATGACGGTGTTTGAAGCTCTGCTTCCGAGTTGGCAAAGGGATCAGTCTCTCTGTTGGCCAGTCGCCATGGATGAGATGATAAGGGGGCTGGGTTAGGAATAGAAGATACATCGGCGTCCGGCTGCATGCATAACGTGGCGTCTTGCACAGACTCGCAGTGGCTCAAGAGCGCATGGAAATTGAGTGCGCATGATGACTTGTCTGAGGACTGTTGTTGTAGAAAGCTGCAGTCCATGGCGATGTGGCAAGTCTGGCGATCAGCAAGAGCCACAGGAGAATGAGTGTCCAGTTAATATAGAGAATCGCTAATTGATCGAGACATCAGACGGGACGGATTCTTGTGCTCTTGAGCAAACGCGAGGTGGTGATTTGACGGAAGTCGCGTGCGTGCAACCACCAGTCATGACGAGAAGGCGCTGAACAACGTTTCGTTTCGCTGTCAACGTGCTGGCGACTGGGCTGAGTTGACAGATAGGCTCGGTGGAGGCGAGCATGGGGCAAATGATTATTGCAATAATGACTGTCCAAGGGATGACAGGCCACAGGCTTCAGAGCACCACAAGTTGCAACAATCCAAACAGGAAATCAGCCACAGGCGTGATGATTAGTTTATGACAGCGCTCGGACACATCGATCCAGAGCCAGGGTTGTGAGGTGCCCCGCGTCGTTAAACGGACGTAAACTGGCAGTCGCGCCTCTTTTTGCTGATGGCTGGCTCTTTCCATTTTTGAGTTCTTTCCCCTCGCTCCTTCTTCTCACATCATTGATCTCTGCTTCGCTCTTGCCTCGTGCCCCTCCCTCCCCCTCTTCATCACCCCCACCTGCCAGTACTTGCCTGGCATTACTGTCTTGTATCTTGCGTCGAGACGTCTGAAAGGGCATCGTCGCAATCCCACGTTCAATGAGCAGCATAATATCGCCCATGCAACATAATCATTCCAATCAAAGCCAGTTCATCAAGACTTAATCCCTACGCGCCGGTCGGCCTCTGTTGTCTGGACATAGCCCGAAGCATTCAACATCTTCACCTCGCCACCACCTTTTCTAGAACTCCGACCATCCGCCCCTCATCCACCATGCCTGCTGCCTCATCATCTACCACTCTCCTACCAGCCGCCGGCTCGGCCTCGCCATCCATCAGCCGCAAGTCATCAGCTTCAGCTCCCGAAAAGAAATACAAGTGCCAGTTCTGCAATCGCGCTTTTAGCAGAAGCGAGCACCGCAGCAGACACGAACGATCGCGTAAGTTGACCCGCCCCGCCACACTTGCGCATGCCTCGATGCTGACCTCGTCCTCCAGACACCAAAGAACGTCCTTTCAAATGCCTCAAGTGCCGTAGCACCTTTGTTCGTCGCGATCTCCTTCTGCGCCACGACCGTACCGTACACGCAAAGGATGGAGGTGTGCCGTTGCAAAGCGACACTAAACGACGAAGCAATGCATCCAAGCAGTCGCCTGAAGCAGCCCCGCCCAAGCTCCCCATGGGCATGGAGCAGGCAGCCATCGAGCAGATGAGTGCCGACGATGGCATGTTCGGTGTCGAGGAAGCAGCCATGCTGATGACCAACTTTCAACAGAAGGCTGCCATGTCCACGCAGATGCCCGAACCCATCCTTGCCGAACCCTCGTATCCTCAAGCCGGTTCCATGACGCTTCCTCAAATGCCACAAACACACTGGGACACCATGATGCCTCAGCCCATGGCCAAGTCGCAGTCAATATCGTCTCAAAGCACCACTGCTGGTCACGATGGTCGTTTGCCCCAGGCTTCAGCTGGTCCCATGGGTATCCACAGTCAGCTGCCTCCCCTAATGGAGCAGCAATTTGGCAATGCTTCGCTCTCGGCCCTTGGAACTCCCGGCGCTCTGTCGCCTTTCCCTTCGATGATGGGACCCGTGTCTCCTGTCGACTACCGCCGTTCTCCGGGTCCCGCTCAGGTCTGCACCATGCCCAAGCCGCCTCAAGTTGAGTCTGAAGACCAGATTGCTAGTATTCTGCAAAACATCAAGCACTGCGACAGCGAGGGTGCTCTGCTCGATACGTTCCGTCTCCCCCACGGTGACGACCTGAACCGTTACTTGTCGACTTATTTCACCCTGTTCCACCATCACCTGCCGTTTTTGCATCCTTCCTCGTTCAACCCGGCACACGTTTCGGCACCCCTGCTGCTCTCAGTCCTCTCAGTCGGCGCTCTTTATGCCTTTGAGCAAGATTCGGCTTACATGCTCCACATCGGATCCAAGCTTCTAATCAACCAGTTCCTGGTCAATAAGGAGAACTTCAGCTCTCGCAAGTGCCCTATTTGGGCTATGCAAGCCACCTTGCTCAACATGATCTTTGCCAGCTGGAGCGGCGATCCGAAGGGACTTGAGTGGGCCTGCTCGGTCAAGAGCCTTGTCGCCAACATGGTCGCTGGTAACAGGTATGAGCTCAAGTTGCGTTCCGAGGCCCGCCAAGGTGCGCAGCCCAACCACCAGGAATGGATTGAAGACGAGAGCTGCCGCCGTACATATTACGCGGTTTATATCTTCTTTGGCCTACTGACCATGACATATAACCACACGCCGGCCATCAGCTTCAACGAGTTCGACACCCTGGAATTGCCGTCTTCCGAGACTTTGTGGGCCCTTGACGTTAATCAGAGTGCAGTCTGGCACGAGAGCATGAAGGCTACGAGCATCATCACTTTCCAGGAGTCTCACTGTGCCCTCTTCCAGGGCGAGCCTGCTCGCTACAGCGCCTTCGCTACTCGCGTCATGATCAACGCCCTCTTCCTCGAAGTCTGGTATCACAAGAGATGCCCTGAGGCCCTGCAGGACGTCGTTACCGAGTACAAGCTTCGTCTGGCCCTGGAATCCTGGGAGAAATCTCTTGACATTTGTGAGCCTGAGACAGTTGTTGTTCAGCTCAGTGCGCCTCACCGAGGACATCCTCTTATTTTCAACGCCATGGCCGTGTACCGCAACACCACTGCTAGACTCATGGTCGATCTCAAGTCCGTTCAGGAGGCTCTTCGTTACCACGATCCTTACGAGGTTGCTGCTGCTATGACCAATGCGAGAGATAAGGTCAAGCGTTCTCCTGAGATGCTCAAGGTCATTCAAGCCTGCTTCGATTGCGTCGAAGTCGCCGCTGTACATGGCATCCGCTGGGTTGCTCGCACGTCGGCCACCAACTGGAGTATCGAGCACCCGCTCTGTGGACTCGACCTTATGGTCATCCTAACGCTCTGGCTCTGGCGTGTTGAACACGACGAGGAAGCTCCCAACGCCGAGGAGATCGCCATGTACGAAAAGCTTCGCAACTTGTTCGATGACGACTCTGTAGACATGTACGGCAGACTCAGCTCAAGTGTTGCCCGTTTGTGGGGTAGCATGATCGACGAAGTGGTAGTTTGGGGAATCACTAAACTTATGGGTGAATCTTTCAAGCTCCATGCTCAGGCTCTCGCTGGTTACGAAGAGGCCATGCTCGCACAAGAGCAGGCACACTCCGCCCCAGCAATGACCTCTCACAACCTTGCAGTGGCCGCTTACTAGTCGCTGCGGCCACCTTTCACGACCCCTCTTCCGACCTCATCTCATGCCTCTGTTACTGATCCGTCTCATACCCGAGACGGATGATCTCCTCTCAACTCTCTTGCGTCCGTGTTTTTCTCTCATTGTTTCCTTGCTCGAGGCTTTTGCCGCGTTATGTCTTTCGCAGCAAGATGCTTCAAAAGCGTGCGGTAGTCCTGGTATTCTTGCTTTTCCACTTGGGTTCGCCGGCAACGGTTTCTGGCGGCGGGCGGGGCTGGTTCGGGTTTGGTAATACCTTCTTCCTTAATACCCCCTCTACGTCTCAGTGTCGGCTGGCCCGCTTCTTCTAATCTGTTTTTTCTCTCATCTTTTGCTTGCTTCTCGCTTTTTCTTACTGTTCGGACCCAGAATACCAATGCTTGTTTGCGGTTGTCATTTTGTTTTGGCAGTATTGTTTATTTGGGGTTCTTTTTATTGATTTTCGGAGATATCTTGCAGTGCGCATAGCGTGGTTTCTGCTACCTTATATCTTTGTTAGCCTTTTGTAGAGCATACATGTCATCTGTTTTCATTTCTTCACTTCGTGCCCTTCAATTTACCATTGCTATCGTGTTACTTCTACGTGCTTTTATATGTACATCTGATGCAAGATATCGAATCATCTTCTCTTGATCAACGTTCCGAGAGAGTGAGGAATGGTGTCATATGGACCTTCACCCTCTCCTGCTCTCAGTGAGATTTCTTCCCAGTCACCGGCCTCGCGAAGCCACTTGTCAGTTGGTCTTGTAATATTACATCCGTCAAAGAACGTTGGCCACACCAAGTTGACCAAAGCTAGAAAGCAAGTCAGAACGGGTAGACACAGAAGAGGAAAGTCAAACTCACGCTGCCAGTATCCAACAAAATCGCCCTGATACTTTGTCTTGACATGTTCATAAACAACCCACATTCCACCCTTCTTCAGATAAGGATACAGACTCTTGATGATATCTTGTGGTCCAGGGCACGAACACAATGTCTGCAAAGTGACTATCGTATCAATTGATTCCTTTTCCAATCCCACAGTACCCAAGTCCTGTGCTCCAACGGGTAGAATCTCGTAGATGCCTTTCAATCCTGCAGCTTCGACTCTCCTCTTCAACGCGGCATGATGTTCAGGATTAGGCTCCACACCGTAGACCTTGGTGACTTTGTTTGCAGTCGCTGCGTATAGGTATACCCATTCTCCTGAGCCTGGGCCGATGTCGAGGACCACACCGTGCACATTTGCGCGGACGAGGGGAGAGACAGTGGCGGCAGCGCTTTCGCGGGACACACCACCGAACCAGGACCAGAAATTTCCAAACCAGGCGTGTTGGAATGAAGACCAGGAGAGTAGTTTTGAGGGTGAAGAGGATATAAGGCGGAGGATTGTGATTGGGATGTAGGAGGCTGAATAGGCAAGCAGGAGGAGAGGGCGGAGGAGGTTCAATTGAGGCGGGAGTTCCATAGTTGGTATACTTTTCTTGAGGGAGTTGGTTAAGGTAGGTATTGATGTGATATGTGAAAGAGGAAGATATCAAGTGAGATGGATATATTTACTCGTTAGGGCAGAGATACCGGCTGGTGTGGGCCGAACAGGTGGGGCTCTCTCCAGTCGGCGACTTCTTCTAGAGGCCGACGATGCTGAATGTCGGCGACATTGATCCATTGTAAGCAGAAAGATAACATCAGAATACAATGGATCTAGTCGTTGAAGCTTTCGGATTTGATAGCCTCAATCTGTAAAGAGGTACAAAGGCACGTGCTAAACAGATGATGTTCCAAACAAGTCAAGAAACACAAGGCGGAGTTTGGACCCTGGTTTTCCCCAAAGAAACGGCAATCACACTTCATTTCACATGACAGGGCCATATTGGCACGGGCGCTTAACGAAACATCAAACAAAAGGGGGGCAACAAGAAGCGTACGAGTAGACACGAAGCTATTGGTTCGAGCAGAGTAACAATGGCAGACGGATCGTGATCGGGCAAAGCCGACCACTTTCTTTGTTACACTCGTCCTTGCCGGAAGCGATTAGAAAGAACTACCCAGCCCTGTCCTTTAAGACAACTGACCTATATATCCTTCTTGTCGATCGCAAACCTCCCGGTTCTCCTTGCTTATACATATCTGACCATCGCCTACTTGATATTGATACCTTGCTTCCCTATCTCTGTATTGCAAATATCGCCAGTAAGTCATCATCCCTTTTACGCGAGTCCAATAGTCATCCCTGTCTTCAAACCCATGGGACGAGATCGAGAAGACATCAAAAGCACCAAATCAATATGTACAACAGCGATTATGTCAAGAGTCTAACAGAGAGCAGGATACAAGACACTTCAGAAATACATCGCTATGGCAGGACTTCCAGACCTTCGTAGGACCGGTCTCTCGGGCTCAACACCAGAAAACACACCAGCCCGCGGCAAAGAAATGCGAGCGAACCTCTTGAACAAACTCCGCCCACCACCCCTAGTCCACGCATGGGACTTCTGGCACGATCGTCAAGACCGCACGGGCTCAACCATAACCTCACCACCACCAGCACCTCCCACATCTTCTTCCAACAACAACACTGCGGAAACAACAACTTCAGCAAAACCAACACACAACTACGAAGACAGATTGGTTCACCTGGCTTCCATCTCCGACGTCCGCACCTTCTGGAACGTCTTCAACAACTTCGACGTCTCCGCCCTGCCCCTCCGCGATTCCGTCCACCTCTTTCACCAATACGTAAAACCGCTCTGGGAAGACCCCCGTAACGTCCACGGCGGCTGCTGGACCTTCCGCGTCCCCAAAGCCAACGCTCCCGCCTTTTGGGAACGTATTGCACTTCTAGCTGTGGGGGAGAAACTACAGGCGGCGGTGGAATCGGATAGAAAGCAATTCAGAGATGACATCTGTGGTGTTAGTTTGAGTGTTAGGTTTACTAGTGTGTTGGTGCAGGTGTGGAATAGGGATGCAGGGCACGAAGAGGGGATCAAAAAGTTGTTGGAGGCGGTGTTTGAGGGTATGGAGCCGGAGTTGATGCCCAGGGAGAATGGATACTACTATAAACCGCATTACGAGCACGCGGCTTTCAAGGGCCAGGATAGCAAGAGTGGCGGTGGAGAAGTGGCTGCATCGAAACAAGCATAGAGTGAAACAGCTTGGAAGGATGAGACAGGTCTGATTTGATAGAAGAAGCCTTTCTCGAGCTTCTCGTATGTTACTTCTAGTCATGCGAATCCGGACAGGATTTATAACAGTTGTTTCAGCATCCAGGGGTTGATAGAACAGCATGCAATCATAATTTCCTGGTATTCGATGATGTACAATGCAAAATAAGCAAAAATCCCAAATGCTATCAAAGTGACTCCCGCACCGAGTAAAATGTTCAAAAAACACCATCTGATACTATGCAAGATAACCTAAAAACTATGCTCAATCCCCCTTCGTCCGATTGCCGCTCCTGTCTCTCTTCGGCTTACTCGTAGCAGAAGTCAAAAAGTCATCAGGGATATCGTTCCAATCACGCGTTTGCGGAAGCGGTCGACTCGATGGTCGTGATCCTTCATCATCGCTACTTGTGTCATAGTCGTCGATATCGTCGGGGTCGGTTTTGCGGCGAATAGGGGGGCCGCGGCCTGGTTGTTGATATTGACCGAGGATTTGTGCTGCCTTGGAGGGAGAGCGACGGCCGGCTAGGGGCACGCGAGCAACACCGTTGGTGGTGGTCAGGTATGTAGCCTCTTCTTCGTCTTCTTGCTCATCTGTCCAAGTGGGTTGGAGATGTTGTGTTCTTTGAGGCTGATGCTGTTGATGTTGTTGGTGCTGTTGCGCAGGAGGAGGACCTCCGAAGTATCTGCCTGCTCCCAATGCACCAGCACCCCATTGTGCACGCTGAGCTTGATAGTCACGCCACGAGCGACGTTCGTTCTCTTCTCGTACCGCACGGTCTCGGGCTACTTCGTCGCGACGAGCTATCCAATGTGCGCTGACTTCCCACCTCCATCCATCTCCTTCGGTATTGCAGACGGGGAAGAACCATAGCCAGGGTGTGCGGCCAAAGAGATCGAGCAGGTTCCGTCGCCATCCGAGATCGAAAGCATGTGGTAGTTTGTCACTGTCTTGTTCGTCCAGATATTCGGTATAGCGTTCCCTCTCACGATCGGCTTCCAGGCTGGCATAATTGCGACGCAGACTGTCCGAGGCAGGAGATTCAAATGAAGAGTTCTGAGTCGGGAGAGGGGTTGGGTTACGTGATTCCTCGCCTTCTTCAGGTCTGGTGACGCCTGGTACAAAGTTCGCGTGGATCTCCTTGAGCTGTTCGCCTAGTGGCAACTCGTCCGAAGGGTCATCGTGCATGTAATGCCTCTCATGATTATGTATCTGACGTTCCATGCTCTTCTTCAGCGGGCTGAAGTATCTTGTCTTTTCCAAACTCTCAATAGTCGTCTTGCCGGTGGTCGCCAGGTAGATGTGCCATGCGGTAAAGCCAGTCAGGACCAGTCCTATGATTCCACCCAGTACAGCAAGCAGTATGACGTTGACGATGCGTAGACCTTCTTCTATCTTGGTTTCGTCGAAAATGTCGCGCCAGACGAACTCAGTGGCAGTCGCGAAACAGAGCCAACAGAATAGCGATGTGTAGGATAGGAACAGCAGGAAAGCCTTGTAGTTGTACATGCCGACGCATGTGGCCAGGTAGGGACAGTGATGGTCCATCTTGAGAACGCAGCGGTTGCAGGAGCTGCAGTGGTGTGTGCGGTCGGGCTTGATGGAATTGCACTTCTTGCAGTATCGTGGTTTGCCAGACGACTTTGCCGTGAGCGATGTGTACGTTGGCGATTCATGGGTAGGTAGGGATGCGTATCCACCGGCCGCTGGAGAGTTTGTAGGAGACCCAGGGTCTTTGAAGACGGCGATGCTATAACACGACACGGCGAGCGAGTAGAGGACGACTCCGATCAACGATGTTCCCTTGCCTGTAGTCGTCTGTCAGCGAGGTCGAGACTCAGGAGACTACAACAATTACCGGTCCATTTCCCTTCATTCGGCCAGAAGCCAATACTGATCTGCACCCAAGCAGCCCATGTTATCAGGCCGTAGACAAAGGCCAGAGGGAAGTAGGTGAGGGCTCCGCAGCACAATCGTTCAATGCGCCGGGCGTAACTCTTGCGTCGCCGACTGAAATCTCGTGACGATGAAGACATGGTCGATATATCAGCGCATGTCTTCACAGATGTCAACTCCGTCCTCTGTCTCCGGTTTGTGAAAATCTATCTGCTCGACTCGTGCCCATGGTCGTCTTGCTTGACTTGCGTGGCGTATGTGGCGGTGCTCGGCACGCTGAAGGGCCCGATCCGAACCCCACCAGCTGTGTTTCATCGACAAGCCTTCTGCTTCCTCTGACTCTCTTCCTCATCATGCTCGTGCACTTAATTGAAGAGGATGGCTATCAAAAGATCGAATCCTTCTAGAAGCAACAAGATAGTCGGCACTTATCACGAGAGATTGAAGATTCTAAGGGAAAATGTTGTTCTTCTCTACACTACTACGACTCGTGATACATGTCATTCATTACTTAGATCACTTCGAGTACTGCTTAACCCTGCTGCCAAAGCTTGGTGTGCTTGCCCTCAATACTGACGCTGTCCATCTCTCGGATCTCCTCGTCGGTCAATCTCCAACCAAAAGCCTGAAGGTTGCTCTTGGCTTGCTCCAGATTCCTCACACCAACAACAGGGTTGACACCCTTGCTGATGTTGTAGTTCAGAGCCACAGCAGCCATGCTGACACCACGCTTCTCCGCAATCCTCTTCACCACGTCGAGTGTGTGCTGAATCTCCTTGATGGGGTATGAGCTGAAGCGATACGTCTTTGGTGGCTCGTTGTCGGGTGTCCACTTTCCTGTCAGACGACCCTGTGCGAGCGACGAGTATGATTGGAACTGGATGCCCTTCTCACGGCAAGTCCTAAGCATACCTTCCGTCTCAGGGAGACGGCGCATGACGTGATACTCGCACTGATTCAACTCGAGGGGGATATCGTACTTCGCCAACTCTTCCTTCATCTGCAGCATATCTTCTACGCCGTAGTTGGCAACAGCGACGACCTTACAGAGACCCTCGTCGACACAGTCAGCCAACGACTTGGCCACCTGCTTGATGCTGCCTGCGTGTATGTGGCCATGGACCATGTAGACGTCCATGTAGTCGAGCTTCATACGCTCTAGCGACTCCTTGAGCATCTTGTATGGCGCAGAGGCCGGTGTGAAGATGTTCTTGAAGTTGTCGGGGACGACGTAGTACTTGGTCTGCATGATAAACTTGTCGCGAGGCATGTCCTTTACGAGCTCGCCGCAGATGACTTCACTCTCGCCGCTACCGTAAGCTTGAGCGGTATCGATGTCTGCACGGTGTCAGTGTTTCATTCGCACAGGGGATGGTCAAGCTCTCGCTATGACTTACAAGTGATGTTGTTGTCGACGAGGTACTTCCAAGCCTCGTTGAGGCCTTCGCGCTCCTTCGGATCCCAGTGCCATGTTGCCTTATCGCCCCATGGCCAGGCTCCGATGGACATCCAAGGGATCTGAACATCACTCTTCTTGCCTTTCAATGTGATGCGTGTCGATGTCTGAGGAACGAAAGATTGGGGGAGAACTGCTTCCATTCCATTGAATGATGGGTCGACCTTGTTAGGCTTGTCCGAGTGAAACCCTTCAGTAGCCGAAAAGCCGGAGCTCAATGCGGTTTGAAGAACGTGCTGCATGATTTTCCTTCGTTTCTAACGATTTGGGGTGTCTGTGTCAGAAGTTCAAAGATGAGACAGTCGCTTACCGC
>ERZ794946.245-NODE-245-length-23917-cov-4.677102_pt1 | contig 23917 bp, 24 predicted proteins | sample MGYA00433072_ERZ794946 | MGnify/ENA primary metagenome ERZ794946 (study PRJEB30137, sample SAMN04331413) | food metagenome | isolation source: Y3 must sample point D1 replicate A | place: Australia: South Australia | collected 2014 ...
GTGAGATGTGCCTGTAAGAATGCAAGGTGATTTTCGAATACTTCGCTTCCTCCAACGGAGCAAGACGGTCCTAGCGATTTTCTGAATCTCCAGGAACCGTATCCCTACTTGAAACGACATGTGAAACTGCAAGATGATTTTCAAACACACTGCATCCTCCAGTGAGAGGGTACTGACGAACGCTCTCTTTGGACACAGCGAGGTATCTCAAAAACACTGTGCATTTTCACAGCTATGCGAGAGCGTATCACGGCGAGGGTGGAAATGTCATGGATCAAAGCAATTGTTCATTTTGTTGTACGAGCCATATAGAATTACAGAAAACACAGCGGCATCATTGCCTTCTTGACAGGGGTATGGTCAGACTTAGATGGCAAACATAGCCAGGCCACCGACCAGGGCGACAAGGGCGCTGTCGGCAAGCATCTGAGATGCGGCACCGGTGCTAACGGCAGCGCCTGAAGAAGAGCTGGCAGAACCGCTGGTACGAGAGCCGGAAGCGCTGCTGGAAGTGGCAGATCCGGTCTGCGAGGCGCTGGAGCGAGTCGACGAGCCAGTGGCAGAGGAAGAGCCGTTGGCAGAGCTCGAGGTGTTGACACCAGCAGTGCCATTGGTGTAGTCGACGAAGTTGGCGCAGGCGATGCGGGTCTTGTTGGCAAAGTGAATGACGATGCTGCGGTTGCCCATGAAAGAGCCGTCGCCGGGAACAGTAGAGACGTACTTGTCGACGTAGCTGCTTGAGGTCAGTCGAGGCACAATGGTTGGTTGGGTATTCTGGACAACTTACGTAGCCGAGAAAGTCTCGTTGGTTGGCTTGCCATGCTTGCCAGAGAGATCACCGACCTGGCAAGTAGCAGGGGAAGCAGGGTCGCACACGGGAGCCTCGCCGCGCACGAAAGGGTCGACGTGAGCACCAGTAGCAGTACAGTTGCCATCGGCAGGGACAGGGTAGTCGTGGAGATGGTAGACTGTAACAAGAAGTGGTTAGACGATAATGATCTTTGGCGCGGTTGAGTGTGCTTGCTACTTACGGAAGGGACCACCCTCGGAAGGCAGACCGGTCAAGGCGATCTGGAAGTTGACACCGACCATGTCGGAGCTGGTAAGGGCGAGCACATTGCCAGAGATGTTGCTCTTGCTGGTAGGAGTAAGGCTGGCGATGTATGCGACACCAGCGGGGTTGTGGCTCTGGATAGTAGCATCACCGTTCTTGCCAGTAACTGGGGTGGTGTCAGACTGGGCAACGACAGCAGTGGCCAGGGCAGCAATGGCTGCAGCGATCTTCATGGAGGACAGCATGCTTGACGAGAGGCAGCGTGTTTCGTGAATTGGACGAGAAGGAGTGTGAGATGCGTGTGAGAGAGTTTGCGCAGATTAGAGAAAGTTAAGAGCTCGTGGATGCAAGGGAGTGACTGGTAAAGAAGACGCCGAGAGGATCGCAAACGCAGTCCGGGGTATTTGAACGAATGTGATTGAATGAAACGGAAACAAGAGATGAAAATAGATGTGTACTTGTTTGAATCGCACGCAGTGTGACTTGGCTTTATGAGGATAGCCATGTTTTGGCAACATGTAGTCGCCCGTTTTTGGTGCCGTTTAACACGACCAGTAGGTGAGGTTTGTTAGATTGCACCTACAGCCCAATTTCCCCCCTCACACCTGGGGGCTGAAACCGCAGCGTCAATTGACTTTCCTCATAGGTCAGTCTCACGCTGGCCGCAGCACCGTCCTGCCTGTCACAGGGGCTTTGCATTCCCTTACGATGAAACATCCAAGGCGGGTGGCGGCATTCGTGCCTCTCGACTTACGTTCAAAGTCTAGATGATCAACATTATCATCCAACACCACAACACCATAACATACCAGCAGCAGTTGATGTTGCCGTTTGTACGCAAGGAAAGATGAACAAGAAAGCACAGGAAACGACAGAAGATCCCTCAACTTGCCCTAGTCAGCCAGCCTCGGAAGTGCAGCCAATCGGAGGACTTCCTTTGTATCCACCAAGGATCGAGTTGCAATTGCGATGGCACAAGAATCTCAGGCCAATGTACTTCGTATTCCTTCAGAGGACTATCGAAAGGCCCAATATCTTTAAAATTGGTAGACCCATTCATTGAGAGCAGCCGCTGATATCGTCGAATACCGCCATGATTTTGAAGGAAGCAAACGAGGCCGTATGCACAAGACCTGGAGACCGGAGAAATATCTCCCACGGACCAAAACTGGACACCAACAGAGTCAATGGCATGGACCACGCTCCGATTCCGTACTCTATCTCAGCAAGGAAGATGGAACCGAGACACCCGTTTGGAGAGCGACTTCGATCACAAGACTTCTGAAAAGAAGCTTGAGAGTTCTCCGGATGCAGAGTATGCATCTGTGGCGGAATGGGTCTGGCTGGAATAAAAGTTTCTGGTCATTTCTGGAATTTGTTGCTGGACTGTTTTCCCAGCCCACATGCGTACGATGCTGTCTCCGGTCGCCGAATCACTTCATCAGGTCACAACTCACTTCATAAACTTCCGGTCTCTTGTGCAGATCTAGGTGCAAACGCTGAGGTCCCTAGACTAACACAGTGTCTGGAACTGGAAGATTCTTGTCAGGGCTTCGGAATTGGCTCTTTGCTGCCCAGCACTCATCTCCCATACCAGTGTACTGATGTTTGTGTGGAATCTTCTGAACCACACCAAGCCACTTGATTCCTTGTCACTGTGTTCTTTGTAAGCGAAGCCCTCCCGTTTCAGCCAACCACATGAAAACCCTTCATCTCTGCGACATGATGTCTGTCGTGGGGTCATATTGATACTTCGTGGCTCTTGCGTAGACAGCAGCAGTAAGTTAGCTTCTTGATCGATACTATAGCGTAAACCAGGGCGCCACGGGGCTCCAAGGCAAGTGAATGGTGACAGTGAAACACCTTCCGACCAGGAGATGGACTATTGTGGTGTCGGGTACACTCAGCCATAATACGTGCCCAGGTACGAATAGCATCTGGTATAGATATCAATTTTCGACATTGGTGTGATTCTGGACCAGGGTCCAGTAACAACGAAAATAGACACAAGATTTATTTGGATGTATCGCAGACACATTGACGAACGACAGATGCGATTCATTGTTTGCTCAGATCAGATTCACCGTTCACTCTGAGTGCCGTGGTTCGTTCGTCTCACTCGCCCTCGGGAAAGCACGACTGGCTTTGATTGACCTCATGCAGCCAACGCCTCGTGCATACACAAGGCTGCAACAACGAATCACCCACGCAACCAAAGCGCGCGCGTCAGTCGTCGACACACAACCCTTTCACTTCTCGATCTCGCGCAAAGGGATTTAATTACCAACACAAGTATTATAACTTTCTCGACTTTACCCATACCAACACACACTGTTCACCAAACAAGATGACTGGTCAGGATGCGCCACCACCGCCACCAGAGCCGGAGGTCACCAAACCGACTGAAGACAGCCACTCTGAACACGGTCAAGACGATTCTCGTTCACGCAATCTGAACGAGCTTTGCCCGGAAATTCAGGCCAACATCGTCAAGCACGTAAGTCCACTGTACATTCTACGATGCACGCAGCGAGTAGTCTGACCAGTCATAGATCTATCGACAATCAGATCTCAAATCGCTCTGTCGTACATCAAAACGATTGTACGATGTCGCGGTCAAGCTGCTCTACTACACCGTGAGCCTGGAAATAGGCAGACGATCAGATTTGACACTGAGTGCAATGCTGAAGTCCACCAATGCTGGATTGAAATGGATCAGAGTGCTCAGAATTCAGATGAACGAGTTTCGAACCAACGATTTGTCCGATGCCGACAACTCACGTGCTCAGCCGGTGATCCGAATGCTCATCGATCACTTGCCTGAGAATATTCTTGAAGACTTTGAGTGGTCCCCTTGGCTCGCTTTCGATGAAGAAACTTTCCTGATACTTCTCAGCCGCCAGAGGAGGTTGAAATGGCTGACTGCCTTCAGACTCGACGGAGCGGGTGCTGTCGATAAACTCGAAGCCTCAGCACCTTACTACGCAGACCTTTACAAGAACTGCTCAAAACTTGCTGTTTACCCGGATTCAGTGCCAACTTTGGAGCTTGGTCGATTCTTCCTGTCGAACATGAACACGCTGACCGAGTTGATTCTGCACACCAACTTTTCGCATGGTCCTGTGCACTACCCGACACGAGAGCTCAATGACGGTCCCACAGGGCCAGGACTCGTGAACAGAACTCTGTTTCAGCACCTACTTCCATTTGACAAAATCATTGACCCACCCTTTGTCCACCTACGTTCCATTCGCTTGGTAGACGTTGGCCTCAGGCATTGTGCGGACACATACGGTCGCCTTGTTGACTTCACTCAAATCGAGACGTTGCGTATTGTCAAGTGTTCTGGTGCAGACGCTTTACTCTCGTTGCTCTGCAAGAGTGCTCATCTCCCTCGCAAACTTCGCTGCCTGGAGATCCAGCACAACGACAATTCGGACAATGATGCCTTGACGGCCATCGACGATTTTTTGTGCCTCGTTGAAGGCATTGAGGACCTTTACATCGACCTGACAAGTGCGAAAGCTATGCCGAGTGTCGATAGCATCATCAAACACGGTAAAACTTTGGAAGTGCTTCTTGTCCACGCTTCGGAGAACTTGAACGATGAACTCGTCTGGACCAATGACGATTTCCAACGTCTCTGCTCGAGTGCTACGAAACTGCGTCAGATCAGTTGCGCATGGCCACCTACAAGCATCCTGAGGACTAACAGTCCCTCCTGGGATACATACCAATTCAGCATCCGCTCTTTGTCACACCTGATAACTCTGCATATCAGTACTTTCCCGAGCTGCTCACCTCTCAAGGCCAACCTCGACAGGTCCATGTACACTGAGCTGCTTCGCTGGCAATCTGGTCAACTGTTTCTCTTCACACCATTCACTTCTTTGCCTACACATTCGAGCCTCAAACTCATTGCGTTTGGAGTTTCCGATAAGATCCCCAGCCGCCAAGACAGCAACAACCAGCTCATATTCCTTCGCTCAACTCTAACCAACGCGGATGGTAGAGAAGAGGTAACGGCAGTGCCAGTCAGCTGGGCACCGAGGCAGTACATCGAGCCCAGAAGCGACGTTCTCGATTATGAGCTCAGTAGAAGGCCAAAGATACCCATCAGAGACTATGCGAGCTATATGGACGAAGACGAAGACGATGATATGGTATGAGATCCATGATGGAGACGATCATGGCGTTGCTGACAATATTGCTGGAGACGATCTCGCCAAATTAAATGGTCCACGAGCTATACCTGCGACCGACAGAGGGACGGGTCTATGGGACGGGCCAGACAGATACGCGGAGAGAATTACGAACACAAACAAAGATATTCATACTATCAATCACTTCATTCTTCTGTGACCTTATCAAATTGAATCTCCTTTTGGTTCTCTTTCCTTACCGGTGTGAATCGTGATTGCCATCCACCTAGATACAGTAGTGACCATAATTTTGATGCAGACGCGTACGGTAACCGGTGTTCATGTGAACTGATATTCTGCTGAGAAGACGATCTTACATGCGCCAAAGTTCCTTTCCTATGCATCTCCAAGATGTTCGCCGAAAACGCCTTGCTATGCCTGCCTATCGTGTTCGAGCAACCCCATCAGAGAAGACCTCACTCATGCATATCCTTCCTCTTCAGCCTGTCTAAGCATCTCTGCCTCCATTTGAGCTTCAAGATCCAAGTCGTCCTCATCCTCATCATCGACATCGTCTCCGGTGTTTGTCGAGACCTTCTGTTGATCACCGCTCTGAGCTTCAGCCGCGACCCTCTGCGAGTCATCTACGGCAGAAATATTGACAAGGCTTGTTGTTCTGGCCAGCGCCTTCCTCTTCCTTCGCTCGAGTCTACTGGAGCTCAGACTTGAGTCGCTTTCATCGTCGGTTGACTGCCCGTCTTCGCCTCTCTTCCTCTTCTTGGCACTGGGAAGCGATTCTGTATCATCTGGCTCTGAACGAATGGAATCTTGTTCGCTATCGTCATCCGAATCAATGTCGCCACAGAATTCTTGAAGCTCTTGATCCCACCCAACGAAATCCTGAATCATATCTGCGGGATTCAATCCGCGACGTGCTCCGGGCATGTAACTTTCAAGTTCTGCTTGCTCCCGCGCATCGGTTTCGTTCTCGGTGCCAGGGGTTTCAACAGAATCTTCTTCTTCAGTGACTGCAGCTTCCTCGTCTGATGAGGACAATTGGGCATTCTGATCTGGACCATCGAAAGGTGAACCTTGTCCGTTGGCGGCTGGCTCGTTTAGCTCGTTCTCCAGGTCGGCGTGTAACCGGAATGGTGCTTCGTCTACTTTCTGCCATTGCGACAAACAGGCAAACAGCCAATCTTGAGACACGATTTTGATCTTGTCGGGCTTTTTGGCAGCCTGTCTAACTTTGGCCGTCTTTCGTAATGGCGAAGAAATTACATGTGAAGTACGCTTCGTAATGTTTTCTGATACTGTAGCACCAAAGCTTTTCGCCCAAATTGCGAAATCGTGACTGTAGCCAACATTAGTCACAGTGCGCTGCGATACGTGGAAAATCATCACACTTACTTTTGGACCTGAACTCCGAGCGGCATGACTCCAGAGAAAACTAGGTGTACACCCTTGAGAACCTTGAGCTTCATCGACGCCATGATGCTGGTAACATCCGGCAAGCTGTTAAGGTTGTCTGTTCTACGGTTGTTATCAGAGCCGGGTCGTAATTCAGCGACACGACCATCTTGAGGACCGGAAGCTTTTCGATCTAATGCTTCGAAATAGGCAGAGTGGACTGATTGAAGGCTGCGCTGTAGGTAATGGAGTTCGGTGTCATTGTCTTGCAAAAGATTGTGGCGGTATTTGTTGTGCGCGTCGACCGGGGCATCTGGCGCAGAAGCTGCATCATTGTCAGAGGATGCTTCGGCTGTGCCATTGCTGTCTTCCTCTGCGGCATCCAAAACCTTTTGCTTCTGCAACAAAGGTCGGTCGGTAAGCTGAGCAGCGATGGCCTCACCCTGCTCCGACGTTTGTTCTTTGAGCTTGGTAGGATCATTACCCCCACCCATGGATACCAGTTGGTCAATGGCCGAAACCTTGCTTGTTGGAGAGTCTGCCGGAGGAGTATTTACTGAACTTGCGTCGGGTGTAGATGGGGCGTCTGCGCTCGCAAGACTCGCTGGCCTTGGCTCTAATCCAGGCCGTTTCGGGAGGAAGCTGGAGTTGATATCGCCAATGCCCACAAAGAAGTCGTAGGGGGTAACTTTGACGAGGTTGTCGCACCAGTGCCAGACATCGCCTCTATCGTCAATAATAACGACCATTTTGGTGTCGACCGGGAAGAGGCGCTTAAGATTCTTGACCGTCAAACTTCCGCTCTCATCTCTGCTGAGGATACGGTCGGCAAATATCTTGCGATCGGGATCCACAATCTTGGCAATGTTCTGAGCATAGGTGCGAGTACCCATGGTGTAGATGTGCAGCTCATAGTATTTGGAGATGGTGGCTAAGAAGTCTTCCAGGCCGGGCCGCAGCTTGATATAGTACCAGCAACCTCTTGCACCAGGGCCGTCGTCAATGAGCTGGAAGGCGCGAACGTCCTTGACGGCGGGGTAGTTTGGGTTCTGAGGGTCCTTCTGCCACTCGGCGACGGTAGGATCTACGGTAGCCTGGATGATGGTCTGGTCGAGGTCGACAACAAGTGAGAGTTTACGCGACGACAGAAGACGTCGCTTGGCTTCTTCGTCTGATTTGGAAGCCTCTGCGCGCGAGACGAGTAGCGAGGTATGGCCGTGGACGGCGTTGACGGTTGCTCGGTCCGTGTCGCGTGTGACGGTGTTGTAGGAAACTGTTGTCATGTCCTTGCCGCAATCGGCGCATAGATTTCCGAACTGTACCTCGTGCTTGCAGGCCTCTTCGACGTCGGCGATGGGAGCACTGTATGGTGGGTTAGATCAGGTAGCATGGAGGGGATCAAGACCAGCTCACCCGGGCCCGCCTATAACGCGTCCTTTCGAAATGTGCCATTCGGTCAAGGTGCCCTCGGCAGTGCTCTCAAAGGTCGAGTACCACACGCGGTCGACCAAGACGTCCTCGCGTGTTTCCTCATCGCCCTCGAGCACCTTTGTCGTGTACTGGTAGGCGAACAGGGGCGCATTGTGATCGATCTGGTCCTGCGGCTGACGAAATAGCTTCGTGACGGTGATGGGGTAGTGCAGGTTCTCGGGAGTGATGATGCGCATTGGTGAAAGTGCGATTTAGGCCACGGGCATGGCGCGTTGTCTTGATTGTTTCTCGTGTCGGGTTTGGGGCAGTTGCCAGTCGGTTTCGGGCAACGAAAGTGCAAAGCCGGTAACGGAAGCTAGTGCGACAGCGATGAAGGTGACGATGGTGTCGAGTTGAGAGAGTGCAAGAAGTTGTCGCGCGACAAGTGAACTGTGATGGTGACGAGGAATCGCGAGCGGGCGGACTGGTCTCTTTTATCGACAAGCAATGCTGGAGAAGCTCTCCACATCCTGGGTGCAATCGAAACAGAAGCTTGGCGCTGTCACCCGCACGCATGCTGCTTCTGCTTCCTCGCGTGTCCCGTTCAAGGCCCGAGCCATTCTTCATTCCTCACCAACTCCCGAAAACAATCATTGGGCTGCAATGTGACTTTTACGTTGCGATACGCCATCTGAGCTAGGACTACTGCATTGTGATACGCTATCTGAGCTGCTCTTGTCCATCAAGTCCAATGAGGCACCTGTTTTACACTTCCAATTGCCCCTTCTTCAACCTCACCACCATTCTTAATTTCACCAACATCCTTCTTTGGTCGTTTGAAATGTGCTTTCAGGGGGGTCCAGCTCTCTTCGTTGTAGTCTTCCTGCACTTTGGCGCACTTCTTGAGGCCCCATTCGGTTACTCCTACCATGAAACAGCTTTCAAACATGAAGGCCATTGACCCTTCTCCTACCTTCATGGGCTTCAGTTCGGCATTCGACGCCTTCTCATGAGTGCTGGCATCTGGCCCATGGGCCGACATGACGTTATGGAGTGATGCTCCAGCTGGTTGGAATCCACCTCCGGTCTTTGCGTCGTACTGCCCATGGATTAAGCCCATAAACTCACTCATCGTATTGCGATGGTACCAAGGGGGTCTGAAAGTGTCCTGATTTCTGTTAGCTGCCATTTAATAGCTGCGCAAGAGTCTTGCATGGCAGACGGGGTAGACTTTACTTACCTCTTGCACCAGCCAACGAGGTGGGAATATGACAAAGTCAGCCACCGCTGTACCTGGATGATCGCTTTGCGCCGTAAGGACTGTAAATATAGACGGATCGGGGTGGTCGAAACTGACTGAACCGATAGTAGAGAAGCGTCCCAAGTCATATTTGTAAGGGTAGTACAGGCCATGCCATGCTACCACATCAAAGGGCGTATGCTTCTGCTTAGCAGCAAAGAGATGACCAGCAAACTTGGTCGTCAGCGTCCACTCGGAGTCTGTATCCTCGTCGAAATCGGCTATGGGTGCTTGGAAGTCGCGCGCATTGGCTAGGCAGTTCGACCCGATGGGACCTAGTTCCGGGAGCGTGAAGTGCCCTTGGTACAATTCGAGAATATAACCTCGGACAGGACCTTCTGGCAGATCTACACGGTATCTTACTCCGCGTGGAATGACACAAATTTCATTTGGTCGCACGAGGAGCCTTCCGAGCTCGGTCCTGATATCTAGCACACCATGCTGAGGCACTATCAGGAAATCGCCATCTGCGCTGTAAAAGGCTTCATGAGGATCCATGTCCTTGCCAGCTGCAAAGATGTAGATACCGACGCCTGTCTTCATACTCGGATCGCCAGCGCCGGCGACTAAGTGAAGGCCATGGATCCAGTCTACCGTCTCATCTAGATCAAAAGGATCCCACCTGAGCTGGTTAGGAATCTGGTGAATCTTCTGGCCTCGCTGATTTTCCGGGTTTGTGTTGAATGTTGCATGTTCTCGTGGTTCAAAATTTGAGTGTGCTGACGCCGGAAGTATCCTGTATAGCCACGTTTGCTGATTTTCATGCCTTGGTGCAGTAAATGCTGTTCCCGACAACTTCTCGGCGTAGAGTCCATATGGTGGCTTCTGAGGAGAGTTTGTTCCTATGGGCAATGCGCCCTCTACAGCTTCGGTTCTGGAAAATGTCAGTGGTTCAGTCCATGACCCTCACCTGGCGCAGTCGTCTTACTCGTGATAGCTATTGAAGCCATTTTGGTATCGGTACTTTTCTTGGACGTTGAATTGCGTGGTCGGCATTATGGGGACTGTGTGTTGTAATTGCTCAGATGCTTCTGACAGGAAAGTGAGTTAAATACTGTGGTCCAGCACGACAGGCTGTCTTGCTTCAAAGATCATCTGCTGCAATCCGCGCCCCATCGTGAGCTACGACATAGCAGTCTAACTTCACACGGAATCAGCGCGCCTTTGTGAGGGGTAGCTAGGAAGGAGGGGCTGTGGAGGGGCTGGAGTTGAGCAACCGCGGAATAGCTCCGCTCTATCAACGTTCCGCAACACAATAGTCAACGACCGCTCTGAAGCTGTCTAGATCTTTGGTTGAGCTACCCATAGTGACCATTCGATCTCTACGCAACGCTTCTGCAATCATGGCTCTCAAAAGCTGGCTGTCCATTGCTGCCGACTGCCATTTCTCGTTGGCCAACATCCCATTCGGCATCATCAGCACTCGCACTAGACCCACACCAAGACCTGCTATTGCCATTGGAGATTACGCCTTGGATCTGGATCAGTTTTCAACTCACAATGGTTTCGCAGCTCTGTCAGTGATCCAACCCCATCAGCACGTCTTCTCGGACACAACTCTAAACGCATTCGCCGGCTTAGGACGACCCATGCACACAGCCGTTCGCAAGTATCTCCAGTCAGTCTTCTTGGAAACGACGCCATTTCCAGACATCTTGAAGGACAATACATCGGTTCAAGAGGCTTGTTTGATTCCTCTGAAGGATGTCAAGAACCATGTCCCCATGCAGATTGGTGATTATACAGACTTCTATGCTGGCTTGAATCATGCATTCACTGTAGGTGAACTGTTTCGAGGGGCCTCAAACGCTCTACAGCCCAACTACAAACACCTTCCAGTGGGTTACCATGGGCGTGCCTCGAGCATTGTCGTGTCTGGCACGCCAGTTCGTCGACCACTTGGCCAAATACTTGAGGATCCTACAGCTGAGATCAAGAAGCCTATCTTGAGCGCCTGCAGAAAGCTCGACATCGAACTCGAGCTCGGAGCGTTCATCTGCAAAAACAACAACATGGGAGAGCCAATCCCCATCGACGAGGCCCCAGATTACATCTTCGGCGTCGTGCTGTTAAACGACTGGTCTGCTCGCGATATCCAGGCCTGGGAGTACGTACCTCTAGGGCCTTTCACTGCAAAGAATTTTGCATCCTCTATTAGCCCTTGGGTCGTTCTGAGTGACACACTCGAGCCCTATCGCACATCTGGCCTTGATAACGACGTGGAAGTCTTGGAATATTTGAAGGAGAAAAGCAAGAACAATGTCTACGACATCAAATTGGAAGTTGAGCTCAGAAGTAAGTGGCTACATAATTGACGCCAAACAGTATGCTGATTTTGTACAATAACAGCTTCCTCGGGTGCCACCACCACAATCTCTCGTACATCAGGAAGGAACCTCCTCTTTTCTTTCAACCAGATGCTCACCCACCACTCTATTACCGGTTGCCCCATGCGTATAGGAGATATGCTAGGTTCTGGCACCATCTCAGGGACAGAAGCATCTGAGCGTGGCAGTCTTCTCGAGCAAAACAGAAACAGTAAAACGGTCATCAAGCTTGAAGGTGGTGAGCAGCGTGTCTTCTTGGAGGATGGTGATGAAGTCACCATCAGGGGAGTGTGTATCGGCGAAGATGGATTGCGAGTGGGCTTTGGAGAATGCAAAGGCAACATCATCCCTGCTGTATCTATCTAGCTGCTCTAAGCACAGAGACTTGTGTTCGTAGCAGCCCAGCATCATATTCTGCATCGCACTCTAGCTGGAATCAAGAAAGATCCGACATCTCTCTCATCTGCTTCACTGTTGGCAAATGTACCAAGATTACACCAGGTCTATAAGTTCATCTTAGCCTTCAGTAAACAGAAAGTTTGTCCGACGAGCTATTCAAACACAAGGTGATTTGTTGATATGGCTCGCTTACTGGGAAATTATCTTGCCTTCTGGTGGTTGTTTGAACGTGCACTGCAGCAGGCTGAGTGCTCGGCTGCATTGACCCTACGTTCAAGTCACCAAGCATGAAGTTCTGATTCCATTATGATGTGTGTTCATACATAATTACACTACCGCCTCGTCTGTAATGACCTGATGGACAGTTTGATCCCAGTGTCCCCGGCTAATCCCTTGCCGGTCGAAACGTAAGTACGTAACAGGGTGCTTTCACCTGGTTCCGCGATGGTGCGGATCTGTTCCGCGCCGGCTCGACATCCGCAGCACCTTCTACCAAACCAAGACAAAGGCGGGGAACGACATAGCGGATGGTATGACCGTGAAGGGACCAGTGATCACAAGACAACTGGCTTTTGACGTTCCACACGAGGAAGCGGGGCCCAGTGGGCTTGGTCTTTGCTGAACCAGTAAGAGTATAAGACTTGGTAAGAAGCAGCAAGAGTTGGCCATCGCAATCCTACCAATTTTTGCATTGTAACTTCATTCAACCAACATGCCTTCTCCAGTGGTGATTGGTGTTGCTGCTCTTGTGGTATTTCTCGTTGTTCGATACCTCAATTCGTCCGACATTCCCAGAATCAAGAATCTTCCTGAGATTCCTGGAGTGCCTCTGTTTGGCAATTTGCTTCAATTGGGAACCGACCATGCTCTCGTTGCTCGAAAGTGGGCGAAGCAATATGGTCCAGTTTTCCAGACCCGCTTAGGAAACAAGGTAAGCCTTCCATGGCAGAGTGACGGCGGATAAACATGCTGAAAGTTGGAACAGCGTATTGTGTTCGCAAACACTTTCGATTCCGTCAAGCACTTGTGGGTCACAAACCAATCAGCATTGATCTCTCGACCTACCCTGCATACCTTCCACACCGTGGTTTCGTCCTCGAGCGGATTCACCATCGGAACCTCTCCATGGGATCCAAGCTGCAAGGAACGAAGGAAGGCAGCAGCAACCGCTCTCAATCGTCCTGCAGTGCAAAGCTACATGCCCTTCATCGACTTTGAAGCAACAAGATCGATCAAGGAGATGCTTGCGGACTCGAAAGATGGTACCATCGACATCGACCCCAATCCATACTTTCAGCGATACGCTTTGAGCACGAGTCTTACCCTCAATTACGGCATCAAAATTGAAGGCAGCATCGACAACGAGATGCTCAAAGAAATCACTCATGTTGAGCGTGAGATCAGTAACTTCAGGTCCACATCGAACAACTGGCAAGACTACATCCCGCTGATGAGACTTTGGCCATCGAACAACAAGAAGCCACTCGAGTACAAGCAGCGTAGAACAGCATACATGACGAAATTGCTGAACATGCTGAAAGAGAAGATTAGAACCGGTACAGACCGACCATGCATTACTGGCAATATTCTCAAGGACTCGGAAGCGAAGCTCAACGATGCCGAGATCATGTCCATCTGTCTTACAATGGTCAGTGCCGGCCTGGATACCGTTCCAGGAAACCTAGTCATGTGTTTGGCATATCTCTCGTCCGAGCACGGTCAACAGATCCAGAAACGGGCTCTTGATGAGATCAACAAGGTATATCCGAACGGCGACGCATGGGAGAAATGTCTGGTCGAAGAAAAGGTTCCCTACATCACAGCCTTAGTCAAAGAGACTCTGAGGTTCTGGTCCGTCATCCCAATCTGTCTGCCACGAGTCAGCATCAAGGATATCGAATGGCAAGGCGCCGTGATTCCCTCTGGCACTACCTTTTACATGAACGCTTACGCGGCCAACTACGACGAATCGCACTTCACGAACCCCTTCAAGTTTGAGCCCGAGAGATATCTGGACAAGGAGATGTCAGGTATCGAGCACTTCGGATACGGAGCTGGCAGTCGAATGTGTGCAGGCAGTCACTTGGGCAATCGCGAGCTGTACACTGCATTTTTGAGACTCATCACGGCGTTCCAATTCGTGTCACCGAAGGATCCTAGAGACAGTCCAGTTCTTGATGCGCTGGATGCGAATGCTCTTCCCACCAGTCTTACCGTAGGTTTGTCCAATTATGTTCCAGGAAGATGCATGACTGACAAGCGCGCAGATGGAACCAAAGCCATTCAAGGTTGGCCTTCGCGTGCGCAACAGGCAGCAGCTAGACCAGTGGATTAGAGAGAGCGAGGACAGAACAGCAGATCTTTGAGCACCCCGAGCTCGGATAGCGCGTGGGCGTCTGTGTCATGAGATTGATGAATGTCGCAGATGATGCGAACACGAGGACAGACTTTGGCGCGTGATTGGCGCAAGTCGTCCAAGGTACCTTGATGGCCCTAGAGAATAGATCACGTACCACCAAAATCATCCCTTTCGTTTCCAGCGTACAACTGCCAACCACCGTCCTCTCGGCCTTCTCAATACGAGAGAGTCTTTTACGATTCACGACAAGAAAGTGGAGGAGGCTCTGATCACCGTAACCCTGTCCTCTTCATCGTAGATTTTACCCCAGATCCTCTGCTTTGTGACGTAGGAGGAAGATCGACGGCCCGTTGCAGCAGCAATTTCGTCAAGCTTGAAGGTCGACGGGTTGGTGCAATTGCATTCCTGTGTGCGAGGCGTGCAAGAGGAGAAACATTCACCATGTTCTGCTGGCGTGCTTCGGTCCTGTCGGCACTGCTTATATCCACTTTCGGGCCTGTGAAGGCACTACAGGAGCCTCTACTCGACAATGGCGCGTCAGTCACGAAAAGACGGCAATTGCACGGCCGATTCCTGCAGGTGACGGGTGCGTGTTAATATCCAGCTCCACTCGGAATGTCACCAACTGACCATGTCTTGATACAGACTTCCATCCGGATCCATTCTACAAGGTCTACTCGTCAATCTCCGAGGATGGCGCATGCCATAGAGGCTCTGGGCCAGCGGGCTACTATGGTGCAGAGACATCCGACTGTGACTCGCCTGTTTCACTCATCAATGCGACCTTCGACTGGATTCGCCATGAGCTCAAGGACTCGATCGACTTTGTCATCTGGACAGGCGACTCGGCACGCCATGACAACGACGAGAAGATACCCAGAAATGTACAGCAGGTTGTTCAGCTGAATCAACTGCTCGTGGACAAATTCTACGAAGTCTTTGGCAAGAACCAAGAAGAGCCTGACGACGATCCGACCAACGATCTTGTCGTTCCAGTCATTCCTACATTTGGCAACAACGACATATTGCCCCATAACATCTTCGACAGAGGCCCAAACACTTGGACACGACGCTATCTAGACATATGGCGTACCTTCATTCCAGAAGTCCAGAAGCACTCGTTTGATCAAGGCGGCTGGTTCTATGTCGAAGTCATTCCCAACCACCTTGCCGTCGTCTCGCTCAATTCGCTGTATGTCTCTGCTTGTCTGTTCGTTTGCTCCTGTTTCTAACACATTACCGCAGCTACTTCTTCAATTCCAATTCTGCCGTCGATGGATGTGCCGCCAAATCGGAGCCCGGATACCGCCAACTCGACTGGCTCCGCATCCAGCTCCAATACTTGCGCGACCGCAACATGAAGGCTATTCTTACTGGCCACGTTCCTCCGGCTCGCACCGATAATAAGCGCAACTGGGACGAGACCTGCTGGCAGAAATACACCTTGTGGATGCACCAGTACAGAGACGTCATAGCCGGCACTCTTTACGGCCACATGAACACCGATCACTTCATCGTGCAGGACTTCGAAGAAGTCGATGACAATGTCGCCAATGGATATGAGATTATCCAGAGCTCCAAGAGAGGCGTCGTCGCCGCTGACGAGCCAAAGTTTGGCATCCAGTCTGCCACCAGTTACCTCAAGGATCTGAGAGACAGCTGGACCAAATTGCCAAAGCCTCAGGCGAACAAGGCCCACAAGGCTTCGGAAATGTTCAAAAGCATACGCGATTCAAGCGACGAGGCTCGCCCTGACTGGGAAATTGCAGAGCTGATTGAGGAGTACCTACATGAAGGTGCAGAGATCCTCAAAAAAGGCAAGAAGCATAAGGGAAAACACGACCCAGATGACTACGAAGCAGAAATCGGAGGTCGCTTTGCTGAGAGATTCAGCATCTCCCACGTCTCGCCCAGCGTTGTACCCAACTATTTCCCCACCATCCGTGTCTACGAGTACAACATCACAGGGCTTGATAGAAAACTGCCTTATGCCGCTGAGGACCAGTACGCGATGAGCTCGCAAGAGGGCTTCGAAGAGTCCGACGAACAGGATCTGGAGGAAGAAATCACCGAAGACGGAGATTTGGAAGCTGAACGCAAGAAGAAAAAGAAGAAGCCTAAGAAGCACAGATTCACAGTGCCTAAGCCACCTTCAAAATCCGCCCCTCCTGGACCAGCATACTCTCCACAGTCTCTGACTCTGTTGGGATTTGTTCAATACTACGCCAATTTGACTCGTATCAACAACGACTTCTTCGGAGACGATGCAGAGCAGCAAAGGTGGAAGGACGGCAAACACAATGGCAAAAAGCCCTTCGATGAGGACCGTAAACCTCACCCAACAAACTTTACCTATGAGGTCTTGTACGATACTCGCAGCGACAAGGTCTACAAGCTCAAAGATCTCACGACGAGGAGCTATCTTCGCCTAGCACAGCGCATTGCAGGGGTCAAGCCTAGAAAGAGCGATATGCAGATGTCAGATGCGGTCGACGAGATCGAAGGACACGAGGCATTTGACGCCGACCAAGAACAAGCCGACGTAGATGCTACCAGGAAGAAGCACAAGAAGAAGGGCAAGAAGGATCACAAGAAGAAGTCGCGCAGAGAGAACAAGCCATGGTATACGTTCGTCAGGCGGGCGTTTGTGCATACGGTTGATCCCGATGAGATCGAAGAAGAATTTGGGCCATGAGCATGCATCAGTGGCGTTTGAGACATACATTGCATAGATAGCTGTTAAAGATGAATGAAATGTAGAGTTATGATACCCATTTCGATTGCTTCCTGCTGAATTGTTTGAATAATTCTTCGAAGGAAGGAGCGCTGGTCGCTCTTCCCTCTTCACTCATGTCGCTTCCTCTATCGTTCCTTCCTGGGCGTCGCTCTGTCCTTGATTATTGTTGGTTTCTGGGTCATCGCTCCTTTCCTAGATCCTCCCTCCTTTCTTAAGTCATCGCTCTTTCTTGGACTGCTGTCCCTGCCTAGAATATCGATCTTTCCATTTTGATTCTCTTTCTTCTTCTTCTTCATCATAACACATTGAGCACCATTGACTACTGGACACGAGAAATATCACAGGCGAATCAACAAACACAAAAGAGAACAAGTGGGGAAGTGAACAACGCAAACAAGTATGATTTCGAAAAAGAAAGGAAAAAAAGAATGCTCTTGATACTCCTGTGATGACGACGAATATACGCCTATGCCTCCTCGCCAACCATGAATACTATTCTTCTCTGGCCAGCCTGGCATCAACCTGCGCCTTGTGCTTGCGGTTCTTGAGGTGGATTTCGAATTTGCCAATCGTGTCTTCGCGTACCGCAGTGTACAGTTTACCGGGGCAGTCGTCACACCGGATGCGAGGCTGCCACATCCATTTGACGACTTGCTTTTCGCCGGTGGCCGGGTTGGTGAAGTTTTCGGGTGGGGATGAGCCGGCTGGTAGGGCGGTGTGGTCGATTCGGACGGGACCGTCGGTCTCGGCGTCGACGGCGCTGAAACGCATCAGACCGGAGAAGCGAGATGTTGGGTAAAGGCGGTGCATTTCAAGGAGAGCGGTTTGTAACCATGAGGGTATGTCCGGCTGTGGGGCGTCAGAGACTTATGGATGCTCGGGGGTTGTCAGTGGTTTTCAGGTGCGATATCTACTTACTGTGGCACCATCTGGTAAGGGAGTGGTAGCGGCTTCGACACGACCTTGAGAATCGTACTCGACGTCCTTTGTAATTTTGGTAGGTGTCGGCGCCGGGAGCTTAGTCGTTGGGGTCGGAGCTTGTGGTTGAGGTTGACGGGCAGGTGTGACAGAAGCTGCAGGTAGGGGTCTGTTCTGCATTGATGGTGTTGAAGGGCCAGTTGCCTGCTTGGCTGGCGTAGGATTGGGACGAGCAGCTGGCATTGTGAAGGAGGTGGGGAAGCCTGACAGAGGTGGTGCCGCACTACGGCCAAATTTCCTCCGTGCCAGGAACTGTTTAAACTTCTCGGGGTTGATTTGGAGTTTGACAATCAGCTTCATCGATATTGGCTCTGCGGTATCTTCACTTGGCTCTGGGGCGCGTCTGGACGGTCTTGCTTCCGGCTGTGAAAGCATAGCGATGTCAGGGGTGGCCGATCTGCCGTAGGTTTGGCGCATGGCAATCTGTGCAGCGGTGGCGGCGCCTCTCATACCCCTGGTTCGGGCTGTTCCACCGGGAAGTTGAGAAGGTGCAGGAGACTCGGCCCCTGACTCCTCTTCTTCCAACTCATCAGAATCACTTCCATCGTTGAGACGAGCTCCAGGCCTACGACCTCTTCCAGTCGCCGTACGACGAATCTTGTAGATGCCACTAGCTTCCATCGTCTCTGCAGCGCCTGGAATGACTGTCGATACGACCAAAGAACGAACGGTTCTTTGACGCTCCTTGAGATCCGGCAAAGCAGGCCCACCGCGTCTGTTGAGTTGGCGCTTCTGAGCTCTCTGTTCACGCAGCATGGACAACTCCGTCTTCTCCAATTCTCCCTCAGTAAGCTCATACATGTAGGGGGTCCAGTCCTTTTGGCTCTGTTGTTGTCTGAAGACATTGGGAACTGGTGATGGAAGCATGTTCTCACGAACATCAGGGTCTTCTATCGGTCTTCCATCAAATTCGTAATTGGTTACGAATAAGCTCTTGGTATAAAGCTGACATTGTTCGCGAATAGAATGTGCAATGGCTGTTGTAAACTCGCCGGAAAGCGACAAATCCAGAGACATTTGTCTGGCAAATTCCTCGGGAGAGTTCAAGGGGTTGTTGATGTCCCATTCGAATTGATCCACCAGTGTGATGTGTCCAATGGTGATGTTGAGCTTGACAGTGATGCGCATATCGTCATTTTTGTGAGCGCTGTATGCAAGATCGGGCTCAGCAGGTTGTCCTGCAGGATAAACGTGGGGGTAGTAGTTATTCAGCTGATCAAGCAGTTCTTGATGGACCTGACGAGCAAGCGATTGGGTATGTTCATTAGGAATCTTCAGGTCCTCGATCAGGTTCTCAGCGAAGAGCTGCGGGGAAACCAGGCGGTCATTGAGGTTCCATGTAAAAGTGTCGCGTAATCTCAGCTTCTCAAGCTCAAGGTCAAGTCTCACAGGCACGAGCTCTTCGAGATATTCAGCTTGTTGTCCGGCTTCTTTCCTGGGCACGCGCAGTTCGCGTGTTCTTCTGTTTCCAGCTCTGCGGCGCTGGGATGGGTATTCGAGCCGCGTTCTATCGTCGGTTCGTCCATTGCCATATCCAGCGTATCCATAACCAAATGTAGCACCGGGATGTTGTTGCCTTTGCTGTCTGCCCTCATGGAGATACCATTCCTTCTCCTGCTCCTTGAGCCTTAGGAGCTTACGAGACTTCTCGGCTTGATCATTCATAGCAGCCGCATATAGCGAATCGCGTTGAATGTAGCGCTCGAGGAGAACTTCATCGTGAGGAGGGTTGCTGGGTGACTGAGGACGCGCGGGAATGCGCGAGCCGGAGCGCGAACGTTTCCTTGACATGGCGACTCCATTGGATGATTGCGAAGGTGACGATGTCACGTCAATGCCTGAGGCGGCCATGATATCTTTGGCACGCTGTTTTCCGTCACGAATGGCATCGCCGGCATCCGATGGTGGGTTGGGGGGTGGTGCGGTCGAGGCGTTGGAGGGGGGAGCGGCACTTCTTCGACCGGGCGGGGGTTGCGAGAGATTGAAAGGCTGGCCGCTGTTTGGAAAGGGTGAAGCGACGGGGTTGGAGGAGGGCGATTGCATGGTTTAGGGTTGAATTAATATGAGGTGACTGTGTCGGGATTTAGCAGGCGCGTGGGTGGTCGCGTCGAGTGAGAGGAGCGTGTGGACGGGGAGGCCATGTTGGCGTGACGGCGCGTCAAAACTCGACAGGAAGTGGAAGGAGACAGTGAGGGAATCCGGGAAAGCAAAAAAGCGATGGATAGAAATGACATACCTTGGTCGAACATGCCCCTCTAGGGCAGTTGGTCTGGCCGAGCGGAAGGGGACGGTGCCTGCCTGGTCAGAGCCAAGCGGTGATTAGCTCCAAGGACAGTACAAGGCCTTTGTTTCACGCCCTGTCAGCACTCGGAAGGTCGTCTGATACTGCGCGCCGATGATTGGTAGTTATAATTCGCTATTCTAAATGATGCGCATTCCCAACTGACAGCGTGCAGCTCATTCGCGTCTGTAACAACTCGCCAGAAAGCTCGGACCCTTCTTCCGATCCGCGACTCTTCCATCTCCATTCCGCCAACCATTCATCACGTATCACGACTCGCTTTCTTCTTCTTTTTGACACTCTGTTTCATGAACATGATGCTTGTCGCTTCCATTTTCTTCAATCCCCGCTGCTATAATAACGCCTCATCAGAATGTAATCATGTGACTTTGATGTCCTTTGGTATCCCATCCCCTCCCAAGTCACTGCCATGAGTCTGCCTTTAGAGTAGTGAATCCAGTCTTGTAAACACGCTCAAGCAAGCCGCCACCACCTGAGTTCTTGTCAGTATGTCGTTCGCATCATCGCTCCACGAATTCTTCACATACCTCGAGTTGCAACTCCTTGTCCTTTGCCGTGTTGACTTCATCCATAATCACCTGGCCAAGATTGGCTCCAATAGAGCCAGGTCCTCCTGTCCTCCGGGCAAAGGGGTATTGTGAGTACTCGGCCAACAGCTCGTCCACCTGAGCGAATGCTCTTTCGCGTGCCTCGTGTCCCAGGGTTGTCAATGCGTTCTCCAATACGTTGGCTGCGTATGCTCCGCAGACCATGGCGATGGTTCGCAGATATCTGAATTCCATTTCCTCGGGCAAATATTGTGTTGGCGGCAGTACCACAGTGCGGTTAGTAAGGACGTTGCGGACACGACGGCGGATCTCGTCTTTTGCACCACCATCAGCCACGGGATGAGTGGCCATGTCGAACAACAAGAAGTTACGCTTTTCCGTGCGCAGGATACCCTTGTCAACCAGACCCTTTGCCAGACGCTCTCTTACTTGCTTGAGCTGGTAGCCAATCTTCATAAGGTTCCATGTCTCACCTTTGACGTGTTAGTTGCGCGATTCCAAATGTCGTTGTCGAGTTAGGGGCATTATTACCGCTCATAAGATCAATCCATGAACTGACGCTCATCTTCTCGCTGCTCTTCATCATCTTGAGTGCCTCATCGAGCAAAACCTCGCCCGTCAACGAGTCATCTATGACTTCGATGACTCTGTCGGCGAGTGGGAAGCGTCTTCTGTTGGAGTCCTTTTGCATGCTGATGCGTCCGCGGAAAGCCAATTCGATGACAATACAGCCTCGGAGGGCGTATGAGATATTGTCGTTCCAGAAAGAGAGGTAACCCTGTGCATTTATCCATTAGAAGCAGTCCAACATTTGGCAGCCTAGTGGGCGCAAAGCTACCTGCTTGTCCTTGAGGCCCATGAGCAGAATCTCCTCCATCAGGGTCAACTTGGGTTGCTTGTTCCTTTCGGCGCTTTCGCTAATGTCGCGCGGATCAAAGGCGATCTTGTGACCATTCTCTCCACTCTCGTATGATGTCTCGAGGCCTCTGTTCTCCTCGTTGCGCTTGTTGGTAGGCGCGGGGGAGCTGACACGGCTTCCATCTTCACTCTCAAGTCCTCCGGCGCCACCAGCGCCTCCTCTTCTTCTTGTCAGACCAGAGCTAGAGGCCATGGTGGGGTTGTGCGATTGTGTCGTGTGTTTATTGTCTCAGAGACGCCGACGGGAGTGCTTCGTGGCCGTTGGACACAGCTGTATGGAGGGAGACGCGGCGGGCGTCAGCGTACTAGCGAAGTCGGGGGAACGTAGCGACGCTGGGGGATCAGGGATGACGGCGCGGTCGAATACAAAAGGGACACGAAAGGCAGCCGCAAGTTGAATTAATCAGGCCAATTGTTGTCGCATGTTTGGAGGATCAACTCCCCCCACCTGGCGCTTTCCTCCCTTGGACACTTCTTCTTGGCACCTTAATGTTATCACCGCGACACGGACATATCATTTCACTTCATTTCGCAACGTTGGCTTCAATTTCCAGCAGTGACGACCAAAGAAAATTTCATAGTACAGGGGCGCAGGTCCCAATGGCTATATACCTCTACCGTGGCATGTATAGCATGTCGGGCTTCTTCAAAATATTCCGTTTCCATGCACATCTCAATGGCGCATCTAGTGAGCTGTATGCGAGTCAGAAATCGGTCTGGTAATCTTCTAGGCGAGCAGGCTTACCATCAGGCTGGCTAAGGATGTACTCAACAGCTTGGTTGACTATCAATCGAGTTAGTTTCGTTCCGACAAGTCGAATTGGTCTGGTTTCGGCATACCGCTGTGAATAGCATCGGCCTCCTTGTCGGGGATCTCAATGCTGAACTCCTGCAATAAGGTGTGAGCGTGTGGACTAGTTGTGTGTCGCGGCGCATGTGACCAACCTCCTCAATGGCCATGACGACCTCGACGGTGTCCAGGGAGTCAAGACCGAGGTCGTTGGTGAAGTGTGACTGAGCGGAGAGCTGTTGCGAATGGTGAGTATTGCGTCGAACGAAGGGGTCATTGAATCGATAGTACCTTGGAGGCGTCCGAGACCTGGTATAATGGATCAGTACATGATGCGGCAAATATGCAAGGCTTCGTTGGAGTTGCGCACCTTGTCGAAGTTCTTCAGGAGGTCGAGGATACGGCCCTGAACCTCATCTTTTGAGAGACCGGCGTGCGCCGAGTAGCATCTGACGGCGGAAACAAAGGTCGAGGGAGCGGCGGTCGTCGAAGGCAAGAAAGATGAGGGAGCGACGCGGCGGGTGATGGGAGCCTGGACTCTAGGAGCGGCCTGGGCAAGGCATCTTGCGGATCTAGCGAGGGCGAAACGGAACATTGTGAGGGGCGGAATGTGTGTGGATGAGGTGTTTCGTGGACGGTAGCAGCAGCTGGACTGGTAGATGTGAAATCGTCACCGATTGAAGCTGCGGAAGAAGACGCCAAGAACCACTCAGAGAGGCCGGGGTAAGCAGGCCCATCTGATTGGCTGTGACAAAACAACGCCGGAGCATTACCCAAAGATCGAGCATACCCTCCAGCGACCTTGTACGCCACTGCCACCTGATACACGCCCGCCTCTCTCCTCCCAACTCACACATCGCGCTATCATGGCAAACACAAGGACCATGGCCGCTGCAGTCCTGCGCAACTCGACTCGCCCCGTCGTCGCCTCTCCCCGTCTCTTCACACCCGCGTCCGCCTCTCTGTTCTCGACGTCCATTGCCCGTCCCGCTTCCGGCACTGGTGCTCCTCCTCAGGGCTTCCGTATGCCCGCTCCTGTACGATGGGACCAGCAGAAGGAGAGCACCGCCGACAAACTCGGCAACTACTTCCTGCTTACCGAGATGATGCGCGGCATGTACGTCGTTCTCGAGCAGTTCTTCAGACCTCCGTGAGTCGCCCCGCCATACCGTATACCCTCCTTCATCTATTGACAACCTGGAAGCTACACCATCTACTACCCTTTCGAGAAGGGTCCTATCAG
>ERZ794946.247-NODE-247-length-23786-cov-3.785850_pt1 | contig 23786 bp, 11 predicted proteins | sample MGYA00433072_ERZ794946 | MGnify/ENA primary metagenome ERZ794946 (study PRJEB30137, sample SAMN04331413) | food metagenome | isolation source: Y3 must sample point D1 replicate A | place: Australia: South Australia | collected 2014 ...
TTACAAAAGACGATATTCCAAGACTCTTTTGGAGGAAGAAAGAGATTCTTTGAAGGACTATCACAATAGTCTGAAACAGCAACTTTTAAATTCCGATGACTCAAAGTCAGATACTCTTAATCAAATTTTAAACATTCAAAAAGACAAACCTGGCCAAATCTCTTCTAAATTTGCTGACTTGAGTATTTTTGTGCAAAAGAATTTGAACAAACAGAAGCTATTGAAAGAACTATCAGTTTTGAAAAAAAATCTAAATAACATGGAATCTCTGATCGATGGGTCTATAAATCAAGAACAAATGGCTCTCAATGAACTTGAATCAAAGTTTGATAGATTCAACCCGAGAGAATTTGACACTTTTGGTGATGAAGAAGATGACACCAATTATCGTATCTATAACAACATATCCAAGATGTCATTCTATGATGGTTACGAGCAAGTCAGTGTGTTTAATGCTAGATTAAACTTTACAGCTCCTTTAAGTGCATATGTTGTATTGAAAAAAGACAATTTTGGAAAGGTTTTGAATTTAATGGTTGAAAATACTTTAGATGATTATGCCAAGTCATTTGATAACAAAAAGAGTCATCAAAAATACGATGCTTTAAGAGTACAAGATTCAAATTCTGTTCCTAGTCTGATTAATACTGTCAATAACTCAAAGAGAAAGACTCAAGATGAAGAGGTCAGTAACAAAAAAATGAAAATAGAAACTAAGACCAATAATGAAGAAGCTGATGAAGAAGAGGCAAATGCTATTTTCAACAATAAATTTTTAGAAAATGAAGGTTTGGACGAAATGAAGACCATCATTCACCAAGGAAAGCCTATAGATTCAAACAAAGACTCTTCAAACCAAAAATTTTCCACTAGCAATTTAAGATCAGAAATCAAACCCCAACAAAAAAACAAATCTTTAGATCCAGAATATTTAGGTGTTACAGCTAAATCCCAAGTCTCCAAAAACCCAACAGATGACATAGCATTTTGGACTAGTTTGAATAAGGTTTTGGAGAACATAGACAACACTGATTCCTCTGCAAAGCCCTCTAATCAGATTTTAAGAGACATAAACTACAAAAACAGAGTTCCTGAAAGTCTGTTTGGCATGCAACCATCTTTGGAACATGAGGTGATCTTACAAATTCAGGACATCTTACCTCCAGGCAAAATTATAGGAATTCATTGCAAGAACTTCTTTAAAATACCCATCCATGGGCTATACCCAATCATCAATGAGGATTGGTGGATGGATACTATGCACAGACTTTTAGGATTTTCTGAATCTCAATTGAACTCTGACCATCAACCAAAGGTAAACATCTCTCGTAGATTTGACATCTCTAAACTAGCAACGCTTTTGGTGATGATGAGGTTGTCATACTTAAGTTATCCTGATACATTACAGGATTGTACCACTGACGAGGAGAGATATGTGTTGAAACACCCAATTGGTAAGGAGTTCATTGATTTGGCTCAAAGATCTTTGAATGTATTTAAAATGCTGAGAAAGGGTATTCTTCCTGTACTACATTGTTTCTTGTTGTTGAGAGTTTATAGAAAATACGCTCCTGAAGAGGGTGATATGGTAGATGCTTGTGATTCAGAGACTTTTACTGGGTTTTTGGTCAAGATCTCTACTTCCATTGGTTTGAACACCGATGTTTCGAGATCTGCATGGGTCAAGGATGAGAGCATGTATGTTGATCAATGGAGAAAGTGCTGGTACTCTGTTTATTTCTTTGATTTCATGGAAAACTGTAATATGGGTAACAGCTCTTCAATAGATATAGATTCTTTTGATACAAAATTACCGGAATTCAAGTTGAACCCTGCTAATGGCACGTATCCAAGCTTCATAACTGATGCTCCTCTAGAGGACATCGTGGTCAACAACTTTCAAAGAAACTTTGAATCTTCATTGATAGCTAGGGATTTGTTAAATTGCATCACTAATAAAAGATTGAAATTTTCCATTCCAAGCTTGCAGATTATTTTGAATAACGTAGACGGATCCATAAAGAAAAACTTTGGTTCTAGCCTAGGTGAAATCATCAACATGGATATAAACATATTGGCAGACTCGGTTTTCAAACTGAATAACTTCATTTGGTTCATAGAATTGAAGGTTTTATTATTCTTGAGTTACATCCACATTTTCATTCATATAGAAGAACAGATCACCTCAAATTTTGACACAATCACTAAAAATGACGAGCTTGATGAAAAAATAGAGTTGTATCATTTCTACTTGAAAAAAATATTGGACATTTATGTTGAAATTGAACCTGTTCTTTTGTTGTGTTATGATTCTAGAAAGATTGATCAAATCTTTGGTAGAGGTAGTAAAATGATTGTTTTGCAAGCTTGTCAAAACTTGATTATCAGATTGGTTCCAGGTATTCAAATTATCGCTGCAAGATTTTTACATTTCAAGCTTAACTTTAAAGACATTTTAAATAACAAGGATGATGAAGAAGCAAAAATTGTTGATGATATTGTCAACAACTTGATGGACAAATTATCACACACAGGTGGTATTTGTAGATTGTTGGCCAAAAAACACTTTCAAATGTGGAGAAACTCTCAATCATCCCAATTTATCTTCTACTTGTTAAATCAACCATTTGAAGACAACTTATTTAAGAAAGATTCTAATATTAATAATATTCATAGAAATGAATGGCAGTACCACAATGGCAACAGCTATGATAAGAGCTATCCACATAAGTTCTTGCCACAATCAAATTTCTTGAGTAATTACAACACAACTCATTTATTGGAAGTCTATTCGACTTTACATCATGTGAAATGGAATATTTTTAGCAATCATTATACAGAAAATGAAATCAAGCAAGGGATTGTTTACAGGGATAAGCAATATGAAACAAGTTTTAATAAGTTCTTGAAAAAAAATGCTACCAATGAACTAGGTAAGAAAAGTAAAAAGAAGTCTGTTATTAAAAGCAACGTTAAAACTGTTCCTGATACCGCAAAAAGCAATGACGATACTAATGTCACTCCTTTGGATGAAGGATATCAAAAATCAGAAGTTATGACTAATACTCCTGATTCTGCCAAGCTCACAAGAAATAGCTTCAGTGAAGACGAATTAGGATTTGTTGATGAGATTGATCGTTATTGGTATGACAACTATTCGTCAAGTAATAAGGACCTTTTTATGGATGGAAATCATCAAGATCAAGTTATCAACTTCAACAGTTTAGATGATTTTTTTGATAAAAGTGTCTCTCAACCTTTACCTAACTTCAATATGTATCCATATGCCGATACTACCACAAATAATACAAATACTCTTCAAGCCGAAAGTAATGAAAATGCAGCCACTCCTGATACAGAAGCTTTAAAAAATCAAGTTATTGAAAGATTAGCTGCTTTAATTCCTGATGAAAACAACACATCAAAAAATGTAGCTCAACCTGCACCAAACAAAAATCCAGCTTTGAATGAAAACTTGCACAAATTTATGTTCAATAATGGTTCCACAAATTATTCAGATGAAATCAACTTTTAAAATGTAAAATAATAGTAATGAAGTGTTATTAACATTAAGCATATATATGGAAGAAAGAAAGAAAAAAAAAGGTTTATTTCAACTTATTTTTTAAATTAGATAATTGAGTTAATACAGCGTTTTTAGCTGTACCACCAACAGCACGTCTTTGTTCAACAGATTGCTCAAAGTCGAAGACTTCAAATACATCTTCGTTAAATCTGTGATCAATCTTTTTAAATTGTTCTAATGACAATTTGTCAATACCAGACAACTTCAAGTTTTCAGCCAATGCAACACATTCTCCGGAAATGTGGTGAGTTTCTCTGAATGGGACATTCTTTTTGACAAGGTAGTCAGCTAGATCAGTGGCCAGCATATCCATTGTCAAACTCTTAAACATGTTTTCCTTATTTATTTTCAGAGTAGTGATGACACCGGTAGCAATCAAAATAGAGTGTTCAATAGTGGTTAATGAATCAAATAATGGTTCTTTATCTTCTTGCATGTCTTTGTTGTAAGTAGAAGGGATACCCTTCAATGACATCATGAAGCCAGCCATGTTACCAAAGATTCTACCACTCTTACCTCTCAAAAGTTCCAAAGAATCTGGGTTTTTCTTTTGTGGCATCAAAGAAGAACCTGTTGAATAGGCATCAGCTAATTGAACAAATCCAAACTCGGCTGTAGAATAAATAATTAAATCTTCGGCAAATCTGGAAATATGATTCATGAACAGAGATCCCCAAAACATTATTTCAACGACAAAATCTCTGTCAGAAACAGCAACAAGGGAGTTACCAATGACTTCATCAAATCCTAAACCCTTAGCTAAGAAATCTCTGTCGATGTTGTATGGGTGGCCTGCAAGAGCACCAGCACCTAAAGGAGACTTGTTCAATCTTTCAGAAATTTGGACCAATCTTTCAAGATCTTCAGTGAAGTAAGTGGCATATGAAGACAACCAATGAGACCATCTGATTGGTTGAGCTCTTTGTAAGTGAGTATAACCAGGCATCAAAACATCTATTTCTTGTTCTGCTCTTCCAACAATACCTTCAATCAAATCTTTCAAATAAGGAATTAATTGAGTGTTTAAAATGTTTCTACAATACAATCTCATGTCAGTGGCAACTTGGTCGTTTCTGGATCTTCCTGTGTGTACCTTTCCAGAAATTTCCTTACCGATGATTTCCCCTAATCTTCTTTCGTTGGCTGTGTGTATGTCTTCGTCGTTTTCTACAATAACAAAGGTCTTTGAGCTCCATTCTTTTTCTATTTCAGTTAATCCATGGTCAATGGCCTTCAATTCAGATTCAGTAATTAAATTTAACTTGCATAGTCCTTGTGTGTATATTCTAGTTCCTTCAAGATCTTCCTTGTACATTTTAGAATCGTAAGATATGGAAGAGTTGTATAGATTCATTAAAGGATCTGTTGTTCCAGTAAATCTACCACCCCATAGTTTATTTTCTTTATTAGTTTCGGACATTTTCTGTTGTTGTTTTTTTGGTTGTTGTTACCTATGGTTATTTCTCTTTCATCTTTACATATAAATCTTAGAAATAAGCTAAAATAAAAATTAGACTTTAATCACTGTCCTCTTATATACTGTTGTCAAATTTTTAAAATGATTCATTTTTTTTTTCACCCCGATTAACGTATCCGCGAATTGAAATTCGGTAAAGAATGCCGAAGCCGAAATAATACGAATTTAAGTCACGTTTTTAAAAGCTTATAATTATTAAATTTCAAAATGATACTTGATTATATATTTAAGATACATTATGGAGTAGCTCTACCAGTAAATCTTGGGTATGGAACACATTCTCTAACAGTGAATCTGTTACATAACCAAGCTAAAATTCTTTCTGTACCTAAACCGTAACCACCGTGAGGACAGGTACCGTATTTTCTTTGGTCAATGAACCAATAGTATGAGGAAGGATCAATGTTTTCTCTTTTGAAACCAGCAATCAATTCTTCGGTTTCATCAATTCTCATAGAACCACCAGTGATTTCACCAACAGTAGGCATCAAAACATCAACAGATTCGGTGACTCTTGGATCATCAGCACATTTCTTCATGTAGAAGGACTTAATGGCAACAGGGAATCTGATCAATAAGATTGGCTTACCAATGGTATCAACCATCTTTCTTTCAGCAGCTTCGGCAATGTCATCACCAAACACGAATTCCTTGTCTTCTTCGTTCTTGATACCGTGTTCTTGTAACCAAGTGATAGCGTCTTTATATTCCATTCTGATGAAAGGACCTTCTGGAGCCTTAAAGCCTGGGTTCAATTGTTCAACTAATGGACCGGCAATAGGGTCTTCTAAGACATACTTGACAACGTTTATCAATAACTTTTCAATGTGGTCTAATAAATCTTTGAATTCAATGAAGGCTAATTCAGCTTCAACGTGGGTATATTCACTTAAATGTCTTCTGGTATGGGACTTTTCAGCTCTGAAAGATTCAGCAATACAGAAAACATCACCTAAAGCAGCGTTGAAGGTTTCAAGGTATAATTGGGAGGATTGGGTTAAGTAAGCTTCTTGGCCGTAGTAATCCAATTTGAATAAGGTAGAACCACCTTCAACTTGGGTTTGGACCATGTTTGGAGGGGTAATTTCAGTCAAGGATTCTTCTTCATAGAATCTTCTGATGTTCTTCAAGAAACAAGCTCTGACTTTCATAACAGCACTCAAGGTTTCACCTCTTAAAGCCAAATGTCTTTGATCCAATAATAAAGAAGGATCGGCGTTTTCTTGGATCTTGTTGGTGAAGGCATCAGCACCACTTGGAGCTAAACCAACAACTTCAAAGTAATCAACAGATAATTCAACGTTACCAGGGGCAGATTTACCTTCAGGTAATGGCTTAACGGTACCGTACAAGTAAACAGATGATTCTAAAGTCAAGTTGACGGCTGCTAGAGCACAGTCACCGGTTAAAACAGCTTGTAAGTAACCAGTACCATCTCTTAATACCAAGAAAGCCAACTTCTTGGAAATTCTTAATCTATGGACCCAACCAGCAATTTTGACTCTTTGGTTCTTTAGATCATAAGACTTGATAATCTTGGCTCTGGTTGGAGCGGCTAATGAATCATCAATTTTCAATTTGGAAAAGTCTAAAGATTCAACGGTTTTTTCAACTGGTGTAGATTCCTTAGCCTTGGCTAACTTTTCTGCTTTCTTCTTTAAAGATTCAGCACCCTTCTTGGCCTTTTTCAATCCTGCACCGGAAATTTCAAAGTATCCCTTTTCTTCTCCTTCTTCTTTGTATACCTTTAAGGTAGAAACTTCTTTAGTGAAGTAAGCAAAGGCTGTGGTTTTAAATGGTGCTTGTTCAGTACCGGCAACATCGGCACTGTCAACACCTGTAGATTCGTTGACGTAATAAAAAGTAGACATTATATAATGTTTTTTTTTTTGCTTTTTTGGTTCTTTTCTTATCGTAATTCTTTCTTCTATTAAGTTTATTGCTAATATCGTATGTGAAAACAAGGATTTAATAGTAGCAATTCTATGACTGATTTGAATTCTACATATTTCATCGTCGTCAAGCGAAAAAAAAAGGTGAAAATTTTTTTTCCCTGATTTCGGATTTAAGACATCAAATCAGGGCAAAAATCGACATTGATCCATGAACAAGAACCGCTACCAAGAAAGAGAGCGAACAAGCCGTATATAAAGGCATTTGCTATATGTGGTTTGGTATGTATTGGTACCGGCCTGGCAGGCATTTGTTATATGAAGTTTGGTATGTATTGATACAGGCCTGGCAGGCAGTCTTTAGCTCTTGTGATTGTGGATTCATACAATGTTAAATAGGAAAATAAAGGATAATACTCAATTCTTTATATATAACGACACCTTCAACTCTTTACCGCCGTAATTGAACCCGTTCAAGACTTTTACACAATTCTCATCAGACACAGGAGTTTCAAATTGCACTATCAGACTACCTTCTTCTTTGCTCAATATATCTTTGTTGTTTTCAAAGAGCTCTATTCCTTCTTTGTTTTCGTTATCTCTGGTGGAAGTAACAACATTTCCAAAGGATTGACATAATTCTACGATATCTTTGCAGTCAGCTTCCAAAGTGACGTTGCTCATTAATATGAAATTTGAGGATTTAGGAGGCTCTTCTATTTTATCTTCTTTCCCTTCTGTAAGTATTTCTTCTGGATTGGCTATCACTTGGTTACTTTTTTCAGGTTCTTCAATTATGATATCTTTATTTTCTTCTTCTTTCTTATTGACTTTCATGACTTCTTCCATAAAGGAAAATGTTCCTTGATCTCTCATTGATCTTTCAGCTTCTCTTTTCTTAATCATTTCTCTTTCATTCAACTCAGCGCTATTGATAACACGCACATCATCGTTTTCTGTTTCTTTTGTGATTTCTGGCTTTGCTAATGAAGCTGGAGAGACCCAGCCTGTTTTTCCTAATTTACAATCCAAACTTCTTCCTTCTATACTTAAGTCTGAACAATATTGTAATACGGATATGGCTTGTTCTTTGGTATCCATGTTACAAACCCCAAATCCTCTAGATTTTCCATCCTTCCCTAATACAACTTTTGCATACAATACCTTTCCAAATTTACTGAACATTTCATACAGTACCTTTGAGGTTGTTGAAAATGGCAGATTTGCCAAAAACACTTCATATCCCTTTTGTGCATTTTCTCTATCACCCACTTCATCAAATACAGACTTCTTGACTTCTTCTTTAGTAACAAAACTGTCTTCAGGTGGCGGGTTATCTTTTCTGACAAATATCACTCTACCCATGAATTTTATGTTGTTCATGTTGTCTATGGCCTTTATAACGGATCGAGGTTCTGAAAACTCCACTGTCCCCATTCCTCTATGTCTTCCCTTCTGAGTCACAATATCTGATCTTATTACATGTCCAAATTTATCAAATTCAGCTGTCAAATGTTCGCTTGTGCAGTTGTATGGCAAATTTCCTATGAATATCGAGTTTTTGTAATTTCTCGTCATTTTTGCTCTGTATGACGCACCATCGTCAACCTTTGGTGCCCTCGTTTCAAACTTGTTGCTTCTGTTGTTTCTATTTTTCTTTTCTGTTGACTCTCTTCTTTTTCTTTTATTACTGTCATGATCTATATCATCATCTCTTCTTCTCTTCTTATTGTTGTTTCTTCTTCTTTTGTTTGCTTCCACTTTTTCGGTGTGTGTTACTACTTCTGACATGATTTTCTCTGTATAATTTCAATCCTTATGCTCTCTCTATATTCTCTATTTCTTTTGTTTTTCTCTCTCTATAGCACTTATAGGAGTTTCTATGGGGTTTGTTCTTACTCTGGCTTCTCTCTAGCTGTTACTCTAGTAGTCAAATAATGCCTTTTTTTTTGCCAAGGGGAAATGTGGTAAAAAAAACTAGGCACCGGCCAAGAAAAATTTTTACTTATTTTGGTTACACGTGACACAGTTAAAACACGTGACAAGAATGGATAGTTGCTATATAGAGGATATTTACTTCTTTGGTAGAATCAAGACATGCTGTCTCTCTACCAATGTCTCCTTGTCGACTTCTTCTTCACCATCGAATCTCAAAATGCAGTAGTTAACTCCGTTCACTGTCTGTCTTCCTAGAACGACAGCAGGATAAAATGTGGTTGTGTCCGGGTATCTTCCAAGACATCTCATACCTACTGGATACAATTTCAAGCTTTGGTTCTTCTCCTGCACTTCTTTATTCAGTGGAATATGGATAATCTCTCTTGAATTACATCTGTATATGTCTTTGTTCTGACCTGTTTCCGCTGCCTCTATGTCCTGTATCTCAAACCGTGTTCCTTCTTCATTAAGAATCTTCAAAACAACACATTGGAACCAATCACTCATTTCTTCAGGGATCTTTCGTTTCATGCTTCCACCATGCGACGTCAACTTCGGCTTGTATGCGACTGTAGAGCCAATGGTTATGTAACAGCTCTTTGGATTGTAACTGTTTGTGTATGCTGAGATACCTCTTTTGTTTTTGATCGGTTTTTCTTTGCTGGAATGCTCGCTTTGGCCCTTTCCTGATGTTCTTGGCATGTTTGGTATGCTGGTTGTTTCTGATTCTTCCTTAATCACCTCAGGCTTTACATTGACTTTGTTTAATACGTTATTTGGTGGTGTGGAAAACTTTCTAGGTTGGGATGGGAGTGCAGACAATAGCTTCTTTCTTCTATCCTCAATCAATTTAGTGACTTTTCCTTCGGAAGAATCCAGTGGTTTGTTTAGCTTCAATTCAGTTGTATTTTCCTTGCTTGGTGTTTCCGTTGATATTTTTGAATCTGTTGTTACAGATAAATTCACATTATCATCCTCCTCATCATCATGTATGCTCTTCAACTTTTCAACTTTTTGCAGCTCCTTGCTTTCTTGCATAGCCTTTTGTTTTTCTTCGATGATGTCTATTTCAATAAAGGTATTTTCCAGTTCTTTAAGTACTAGCTTTGTCTCTAAAAGATTGCTTTTGTGCTCATAGATCACATTGGCATCATTTATGTCCTCAATATTCACATCAAATGGATTTTTCTCATTTTTTTCAAATACAGAATCTAGTTTATGTATAAGATTTGTCCAATTTCTATGTATCTCTGTATCGAGCTGGTTATCTGACATTTATTTGAGTTTATTAATTAAATTTATGGGGCGAAAGCTTAATGAAATGGTGTTTTTTTTTTTTTAATCCTTCAAGGCTGTATATATTGATCTTGTTGTCTCTTTCTATTGAATTCACTATATACTGAACAGGTTAAAATAAAGCAAGTATTAATTAGTTTCTCGTCTTCGTCTTTAATCCATCAACTTGTTATATTTCTATAACTTTATTGGGTCTTCTTACTCCGACATATATTCTATCAAGGCTTTTAAATGTCATGAACAACATTATTCAGAGTGAAGAAAAAAACAGCAAAACATAGACGAAAACGGTCGATTTCTCCTAAAATTGAAGCGGGGTAAAAAAATTCAATAACATAAATGAACTCCATACTAATAATGCTGGAAAGGACGCTGTTGATTATCGGATATAATACATTAAATAGACACCCTTACGAGTATCTTGGCAAAGGAAACAAAGATATATATGCAATAAGGTATACTAATTTCTTAAAGTTGTTGAGTCGGTGCTTTTCAAGTGTCTTAGTACCATAGAGCCTAACCATTGATCATCGGAGATAATCAAATCAATCTTGGAATCAACCAGCACGTCTACTTTCTTGTCTAAAAACCATCTCTTGCCAAACTTTGTGAACTCGCCGTCATTCAATATCTCAACGTCAGCATCTTTCAACTTTAATTCAATAACCATGTCCAGTCCTTCGCTATTTTCCGTCTTGATGGATCTTACTGAGCATTTTTGCCAGTCAGGTATTTTCACCAGCATCATCTTTTTATCTGATCCATCAAGACTAATAAAAAAGTCTCCCTTCAACATTTTGAAGTTAATGATATCAATATTCTTCAAAAAATTCAAATTTATTTCAATGAAGAAATCACCAGATACTTTATACTCAAAAATATCAAATTTTGTATTATTGAAGTCTACTTTATTCAAAACCTCCAAGTTTTGCACAAATGTACTGTTGCTGATTAGTTCTTTTTTCACAGGATACTCTATCTTATCCTTTTTTAACCAGTTCAAGCCCAACATGCTTAAACCTAAGTTCATATCTTCCGTCCAAAATACATCTTTTAAAACATTTTCTCTTTCTGTTTCACTTTCTGCTTTGTTTCTGCCAATATACTCAATCAGCAAATCAAGTGGAGTGAGCACATAATCTTCAGTAGCTATGCATATATTGTGTGAAAAATCCCATGGAATAAAATTTGGATTTTCTACTGAACTTTGGATTCTTGGCACTAAATAATTGTTGGTGTATGCGAAGTCAATGTCAAAGTCCATGTTCAAAAGAATTGTGGGTTCATTAGCACAGTTTGGTAAATATACTTCCGGTTTTAACATCTTGATGAATGGTTGCAATACATACTTCCATCCAAATATCGTTATAGAGGGTGATAGATAGCCAGGAATAGAGAATCCATCTAGCTCCAATACCATCATGGACGTGTCGGTGACTGTAAGATTTTTTAAAGAGTTTTGGTTGGTCAAAAAGGTCTGTTTCATTGAAAACAAAGACAGTCCCGTTATTAATATAACAAAACTGAGTACAGATAAAGCAATTATCAAAATAGTCAGTAAAATTTTTGTCAATTTACCGTTATTTTTCAAAACTGTTCCATTATTTTCCAAATCCTCATTGGCAGCTGTATTTGTCTTGCCAGTTTGTTGATTTGTATTTTCCAATGCAGGAACAATCTCATTTTCTAACAAAGGAACATTCTCATTTTCCAAGTTTTCTGCGTTTTCCAAGCTTTCAGACATATTTAAGAGTTTAGCGGTTGGTTATAATCAAGATACTATCCAATACATTTGTTAATATACAGAAGAATGACCATTACAGCATTTCTTCCGTTTTTTTAAAGGGGGAAAAGCTAATAGTACTCTAAACGTATCTTGTTGAAAAATTAGGCTGGAAATCGTAAAAGAAGTCAGCTAACAGAAGATCAGCTACTTAAAAAAAAAGGCAATTAAATTAGAAAAATAATAATAAATTGGTGATTATCAAATCACAGCTAGTTTTGATTTTGGCAGAGTGGATAGAGAGCCATTTTTGGGAAATAAATTGGTATTTCAGCCGTTCATGTATCCGATGAAAAAAACTTATTGAAAATAAAGCTATAAACGTATCCCTACGTAAAGTCTGAAAGCCTTGCAATGCTGTCGTTGATAAGCTGTTGGCACATACTAGAAGTCGTAAAGCTGTTTGTTTTAAAGGGAAAAACATCGAGATAATGATATATTTTTTGACAATTTTGATTACCGATTTTTTGAATCTATTCATTTATTGAAGTAATCAGAGGTAAATTGTGTTTGTTGCTTGCTCAAAAATAAACAGTTTCTTGAATGGAAAAGTCAGGAAATAAAGAACTGAATTTGTCTTCGTATCTTCTTAAGAAGATGCCACTAATGGTAGTGATATTACTGTAGAAAAAAATAACAGCCAATTCGAGACTTGTTTATAACAATCTCAATATAACAAAAACCTAAGATTACAATTTAAGTTGATAATGTAAAAAATAAATGTAAAAGCATTTAATCAAACTAACTTATTTATCAAAATAAACTAAATTATATAAATTTCAATTTAAAAATGTAAACAATTTGAACTTTTACTAGTAAAAATAAAGCTAAACCACGTGACTAGGTGTAAACAAAGATTGTTAGAGTAAACAAGTCAAGAGATTCCAATTTTTAGCAATTCAAAAAGTTCATTTAAAACAAGAATTAAGGTTATTACTTTTATAAGACAAAGAAGTGCAAACTTATCAGCATTTTGGCTACTCAAAAAAAACTTCATTCCAAGAAACTAAACAAACATAAGTCTTTAATTGGTTACATGAAGGAAGTCAGTCTCGATAGCATGGTTGCCTTGCTTTCAACTATAGCTGTATAAGCCACTTGGCTTCAAATTAATATCATTTCATCTTATTTCTTCTTTCTTTTCTTCTTTGACAACCCCAATAAGTCACATTTTGTTAAAAATACTGAAATATTCGACCTTTAAAACTTTCACCTTTGTGATAAAGATATCTGCTATAAATATCTCGATTTAAACTATAATTTTAGCTATTATGTTTTATTATATCAGCTTAAGCTAGAATTCAAGAGCTAGAGTCGGCTTTAGGTATTGATGCGTATTATACCCATATCATAGTCTCAATCAGAGCTCTATGTTTCACTCTTAATTAAAATGTTTCAGATCACGGGGATAAGCAAAAAACGCAAAACAAATATCCGATAATTAAAGGGAAATTTAAAATATGAAGAACCCTAATCAAAGTGCTGTATTTAAACAGAATCAAAACAAACAAGAACCAAGAGCTATATCAAAGCAAAAAACAAAAAACCAGAAATATGAACAAAATATTTAAAGCAGGAACTCATTTAAATGAGCAAATCAATACCGAAGTATTGTTTACAGAGAACGTAAGCAGTAAATATACATACGTGATAAGGGGGTTTGAGCTTTTAATAATAAGCATTCCCTTGTTTGTGATCCAAATTTGCTTTCAAATAACACGTTTGTCGGTTCTTTCCATTTACTATTTTTTTAAAACCATACTTTTTATAGTGCCCAGAGGTCTTTTCACATTTACTAAGAGTTACATACGTGATCTGTGCTTTGTTATCATCGATTCGTTTACATGGCCTATAAACCTGATTTTAGGTATCATGCCAATATATCATAAGGAAAACAGCATAAATAAGATATTAACAGGCAACATCTCATTGCCATACATATTTTATCTCCAGGTAGTATACAGGGATATACTGTATCCAATGGTAATGAATTTTCTATTGGTTTTGACTGTAGGATTCATGATTGGATTGAGCATATTTGTTTTACACAAGGCTCTAACGGCACTTCATACCGAAAAACTTGTGATAACCATAAATCCATTTGAAACAACGAAGACAATTTTTGATAATGCCTACAATGATGTGAAATGGGTTTTTGAACTAGTGAACACAACAGCTAAGACTTTCAGTGACTTATTAAAACCTCTTAACTCATTGAGAAATATGGATGAAGAGATTATAACTACTGAACTGAAACAAGTTCATCAAAAGTACAATCCTATGACTATAAAAGGCACTATGAATATTCTGAGTGTTGTTAAAGGTAAAGTATTCAACAAAAATGAAACGGCAGAAGTACAGACTGAAATTCCAGAAAAAAAATCTAATACCAGACCTTTTTCGCAAGCAACTGGCGTTTCGTTTGACGACATGGATGGTGAATTAACCAGAAGAAAGATCATTCTGAGAAGAGACAGCAGCGATAAAAAAGCCGATAAAAATACCATTCAAAGAATATCTTCTATAGATGTTGCTGAAAGCCTACCAAAGAACTTCTTCCAGGATAAGAATAGCACCGAAATTGCCGAAGATTCAACTGTTAGTAGCAATACAACAAAGAAACTAGACGATAATACGACCAATATATAAGCCATGCATTCCAACCTGGTCACATGACTTATACCGCTTTCGGCCATTTATGCGTCATTCCATCCAATTTCAATTTTTTTCATACAGCACCAAATCATGACAATTTAAAGCCTGGCCGGTTTCTACAATTGCAAGGGAAAAATTTTAAAATTCATTTAGTCATCTACAGTGAAAATTTTGGAATATATATGTTCAATTGTTTATTATATGAAAGGATTCTGAGAGATTAGATTGCTGAACAAAACCAAATCAAAAACGAAGAAAGAACAAGATGCTTAGAGCTTCAGCTATCATCAAAAGAACCAAGTTCACCAATACTTCGACTTCTGCTATCATCTACAAGCAGTTCCACAAGAACAAAAAACTACCACCTTTACCTACACTAGAAGATCCAAAATGGAATGCCAACACAGCAGTTTCATCTATTTTATATGAATCACCACCTGTAAAGCCAATTGATCAAAACAAGAAGAGCCATGTTTTGAATTGTTTAGTAACAAACGAACCTGGTGTTTTATCTAGAATTTCTGGTACTTTAGCCGCCAGAGGTTTCAATATTGATTCTTTAGTTGTCTGTAATACCGAAGTTAAGGAATTGTCTAGAATGACCATAGTTTTGAAGGGTCTTGATGGTGTTGTTGAACAAGCCAGAAGACAAATCGAGGATTTGGTTCCTGTTTATGCTGTTTTGGATTACACACAAAGTGACAACATTCAAAGAGAGATGCTACTAGCCAGAGTCTCCTTATTGGGTGCTGAATATTTTGAAGATTTATTGCAACATCACAACAAAGGTACTGGTATTGATATTAACGAAAGTGATTTAATCAAACCACAAGAACAAAAATACCATCCAAAGAACTTGCCATTTTCTGAATTGACTAGATTGAAAAACCAACATTTGGCCAATATTAAGATGTTGACTGAAAACTTCGGTGGAAAGATTGTTGATATTTCCGAAAACAACTGTATTGTTGAAGTTTCTGCTAAACCAAAAAGAATCACCAACTTCTTACAATTATTAAAACCATACGGGTTATTGGAAGTTGCTAGATCAGGTGTCATGGCTTTACCAAGAACCCCATTAAAGACTTCAGAAGAAGAAGACGATGAGGACATCAGCAAGAAGATCAACGACATTGTTGATGTTTCTCAATTACCTCCTGGTTAAATAGGGAGTATTTATTCTTCTTTTTTTCTTCTTTCCTTTCTATAGTTGCACATTTCATGATTATGAAGATACCGATTGTTATTATAAACTGTCATTGATTGATAGTTTCTCCATATATAAAGAAAAAAAAAAATGATAATTTTAAATGTTTTTATCTATGTTTAAGTATTTATTTACAGAGTTCAATTGCATGTTTCGAACTTATTTCTTTTCAAAACTATATAGGAATGATCATAACAAAAGATCCTTAGCATTGTCCTTGAAAGCAAATTTACTAACCAAAACGTCTTCAAAGGTCTTAGTGTCTGGATCGTACATTTTCTTGGCAATGGCATTACGGTCTTTTTTATCAGTGCTCAAAACACCTTCCCAAGAACTTGGTAACACTTCAGGGAATAACTTATTCTTTAATTGATTTAATTCGGTATTATCAAATACTTGTTTTATTAAGGCGTTTTTGATACTTAACATGCTAGTTATCTTTTTGAAATTAGCATTGTTTTTGGTATACAAGAATGGTTTGATGTTACTGACTTCTTCGATCAATTGAGCTTTCTTTGCTTCTTTTTCTTGACTTGGAATTTTCTTTATGATATTCAAATCTAATTTATTAAAATCAACTGTTTCTTGAATTTTCTTGGCCAAAGCTTCGTTATATTTAACGCTGTAGTCGTAGTATCTTGGAATGATATATTGGTACTTGATGTTAACATCTGTTGGACTTGCACTTCTTTTCTCTTGAAGTTTATTGTCATATTTGATTTCATTCTTAGTATACTCAAAGGCGGCATCGATATTGTGTGAGTATTCAAATTTGTTTTGCATCAAGTAAAGGAACTCAACTACAAATTGGTTTTCTTCAGCAGACAATGTTTTGACAAAATCTTCTCCCCATAGTCCTTCCAAGACCTTTTGTTCCTTAATTAAATTATTGAATCTTGTTTGCTTAGCATCATAGTGAGCAATTCTATCTTTCATATTTTGTTGAATTCTGAATATCTTTCGTTGTTCTCTAGGATGAGTGAAGAAACGAGGTGCGCTTTCCAAAAGATTGTTGATAAGTTTCATTTCTATTTTTTCTCTAGGATTCAATTTAATGCTGTTGAATCTTCTTTCTTTTGGTAAAAAGTGTCCTCTAGGCAGCACAGAATCTTTGCTTAATGCTACTCCTACGAATCTTTTTTTAGGATGGAATGGATCTATATAGAATCTCACATAACCTGGGGCACTGGAATTGATTGTATGATCTCTACCTGAATAAGTGTTTTCACCTCCAAAGAATTTTGTACCTGTTTGTTTCATTAAAACTTCATTGGCTTGAACAAATTGTAATTCAACCTTCTTTGCTCCTAGTGCTCTACCTGCAGAATCTTTATTGTTGGTCTTACCACCACCTGCTCTCTTGGTGGCCGTTCTTTTAGCTATGGTGTTGAAATTAACCAATAAATCCTTTCTCAACATATTATTCAAGTCAAAAACCTATGGATTTCTCTTTATTTTGGGCTCTTCTACAGTCTTCTCTTCCAATGCCAAAGTCAAGTTTCTTACAGAGAGAGAGCAGTGAAGTCCTTTTTTTAAAAAAAAAAATTTTCTCTGCGAAAAAATTTTTCAGATGAAGCGACAGAAACCAAGGCATTTTCCTATTTAGGCAAAAGCATAAACTGAGCAGGGCAATTCGGATTTTAATTTCACCTTAACTATTTTCTTAGCAGTATTACGACTATATTATGTATTCTTAAGGCAATTGACTACAACCAAAGAACCAACACAGAGTACAAAGTGATACGGTTTAAGTGATCTATATGGCAGTACAACTTGGGAAGACGAGTCAGGTGCATCAATCTCATTACATTTTTCAGCAAGATGAGCAGGTATATTTTCAGATTTTTTTAAACAACAAGAATACAATTAATTTCCTTAAAAACGGGGTCATTCATCAATCCATAAGTCTAGCCTCATATCTAAAAGAGGTTGGAGCTTTGAGTGTATGTTTTTTTACAGGTGATGTTATATTGGTATCTGAAAGTAATGAAATTTACATGATAAATTATATTTCGATAACACAGCAATGGATTCTTTTGAAACGTCCCTTATTTTCATCTTCCATCACTACGGAAATAACCGCAATAGAACACTTAAACAAGAAGGAAGTTCTTATATGTGATATTTTGAATATAGCAGTGTATAAAATTTCTTACACTAGTGATGAAGTACCAAGTCTTATTAGAACTTGGGTGAATAAAAATCCAGTTTCTCCAGTTTTCAACATCACAAAAACCAATAGCAAAACAGGCCAAAGTAATGAGTATATGTGTCGCAAATTTAACTTGTTGACGTACAATGACAGTCTTGTTTATGTGTGGAAAAGAACCGTTATTGATGTAGATAATGATATATATTCATATCAGCTTAGTTTCATCAATACGGATAAATTGAATTCAAGTACTGTTACGTGGAATATATGGTCTAAAATTAACAATTCAGAGATATTGTATACTTTAAATGATGATTCTATATTGAGAATATGGCAAAATAGAGCTGAGGCTCTTCAAATTAGTCTTGCAGAGATAGGGCACCAATACATGTTTTTGATTAAAAATTCAAAAGATAGAAATGTCATAGTTACATTTGGCTTTGACAGTGAAAACAAAGTGCATTATTCTATTCATGAAGTCACTTTTGATTACAACAGTAAAAAACTTTTGTTGAATACTGTTAAAAAGAATTTGAACTTTGAATCAGGAGTTCTTTTACCTGAGACTTGGTCCAAGTCTGATTATCTAGAATTTTTGGTTAGCGAAAAGAACCATATGATATTCTTTAACAATTTTGATAAACAGAGCACTGCTGTAGTGGATTATGAACCAGAAAGGTTCTCATTTACTTTGAGATCTGTAGCTGCAGGTATTACGTCAAATCAAAAAATCATATCATCAACAGTCAACACTAATAACTTTTATTCACAAACAGTCACTAATTCAAATGAAGTCACAATGTGGCAGGTTGAGAATAACATAATGCATTCCAAAGTTTGCCCTGGAAATTTTACCAACAGTATATTAAAGATTGTACAAGAATCATCTGGAGAGCCTTTATACTTATTCTCTGATAAAGTAGTTGTTGGAGATAAATTCATATCCTTTGAGGAAGGTGCATGTCTTGATATTGGTGTTTTGAACCACGATAACTTAATAGTGTTATTTAAAGACAGAATAGATGTTTATTTCACAGATACATTGAAAAAAAAATACAGTTTTGATATTACTGATAGTCTTTTCAGTTTTATTCACGAAAACAGTGTTGTGGTAGTGAGATCTGAAAAGTCAAAAACTTTTATAGTGAAATACATTTTGAAAACAGATGATTTTCAGTCTTTTGATATAAAAACAATTGAAAAGTCTTTTTCTTTTGATTTGGATACTAATGTTGAGGTTGGTAAATACAAAAACGGAATTATTGCACTGAAAAATATAGAACATGATATTCTATTTTATGATGTTGGTGAAATGTTTATGCTAAAAAAGCTGACAATGGAAAATGATTCAGAACCAAGTGATTGGATTTTGGATACAAATGGGAAGTTATGGCTAGTGGTTTTCGAAGATGATTGTATAAGATTTTACAATGATAAAGAAAACAAAATATACAAAACAAAATCCAAGTGTATAGATTTTATTACAATTGATAAAAAGTTGGTACTTGTTTATGATAATTATTTTGAAATTATAGAGATAGAAAACATCTTTAACAAAGAAGCTCAAGACGAAACAACTTTTGTTGAAACAACTATCGACAGTGGTGACTACACAAAGGTTGGTAAATTTTTCAAATACTTGGAAAATAATATAACCAATGATCAAAAACTTAATATTAATACTTTTGAAGAGAATATATCTTTAATCGAAGATATATTCAATAACAGAGAACTATGGAAACAAACATTTTTCTTCTTAAAAGTAAAACTACAAAATAATCATTGCTTGCTGACTGCTTTGATTTTTATAGATGAAATAATTAATGAACATTATCCAAAAACTACATTTTTTGGTCTTAATTACATTTACAAAGCAAAGTCAAACGATATAAAAATTAAGGACAGTATTCTTGCAAATTTTGAAAAGGAGTTTACTACACCTGAAAATATTGATTTTTCTACAGGATTCAAAGGAATTGTGAATTCTGCCGAGCAGATCAAGTTAGACTTTGATGATTTATGCAAATCATTATTTCAAGAAACTAAAAACCCACACGATGTGGGATTATATTATTTGGCCATGAACAAGTTGCCTGAATACAAATTAATTTGGAAATATAGCACTAAGAAAGAAGCTGATAAAATAAATAATTTTCTTCTTAATTACAACAGTAAGAAATGCTTAAATAACGGATACAAGCTGTTATCTTTGCATAGGTATTCAGAAGCTTGCTGGTTCTTCTTGTTGGGAAACGACTACAAAAGTTGCTTTTATACAATTTTAAAAAAGATGCATGATTTTAATCTTGCTGTTGCTGTTCTTAAAGTATTTGACCCTACAGGGGAAAGGCTAAAAGAGTGTTTACAAACGTATTGCTTGGAATACTTCAAAGATCTTAACAAATTCTGGGAATATTTATATTCTGGGCTGATTATAAACAATTACAATATGGAATTTGTTGAATTGGATCAATTTATTGTAAGCTTAAAGGACTTGGAATGTCTTTTGATGATAGTCAAGAAATATGGCACTGAAGATCTAGAGCAGGATGTATTGAAAAGAATAACAAGAGTTGCTACTTTGAGTAACAATGAAAAACTTCTAATTCACTACAGCATTGAATACAAATCACAAACAAAAATTCCGTTTATTCTCAAAGAGAGTATTGATACAAAACCTAAAGCTGGTTTGTTCAAATCTTTCAATGAAAAGCCAAAGCTACAAGAAACTTTACAAGTTACGAACACAGAGCCAAAAAGCATGCTTGATGATTGGATGTAGCTAATATTTCTATCTTATATAAATTGTAATAAAAGATACTCTACTTATTCAAAAAATCTGCTCATTGTCTTCTTTTGTTTTTCCTTTTCTTTTTCTACTAATGATTCCACATATTCAATCTTTTTAATGATGTTTTGATCTTCAGGGGTGTGCTTCAAACCCAAATTCAACTGTTTTAAAGCATCTTCGTATCTGAACTTAGGAATCAGACATAGAGATTTTCTATAACAAGCCTTTGCAATAGTTTCAGGTTTCAAGCCAACTCCATTGTCCAAAATATAATCACAGAACTTTAGACCTAGTTCGTAGTTTTTATTGTTTATGTAACATAAAGCTATGTTCAGATACAAAGTTACCTTCATAGCTTTGTAAGCCAAATGCATCTCTTTATCAACATCAATATCAGGAATGTATTCATTTAGGTATCTAAGAGATTTTAAATACTTGAAAGTAGCATCTGAGTATTTTTTTTGTTTAAACAAAGCACCACCACTACCTTTGATAGTTTCAATAACCTTCAATGCTTGTGCAAAGTCATCTTCACCTATGCTGAATTCATCAAACGGAAATTCAGTGTAGATGTCTCCCAATATATCACTGTTGCACCCTTTGGCAAATGGAACATCCATACCTTCAACAAACTCACCAGATTGACTGATGTAACATAGATTTTTTGGGAAGCCTGTTTCTTCACTAACTTCAACATTTTCCAATAACCTTATGACTTCTAAACCTTTGACAACTTCACCGAATACAGTATGCTTTCCTACCAAATGGGAAGAGTCATCAGCAGTCAAAATAAAAAATTGGGACTTGTTTGTGTTGGATTCACCGTGATTGGCCATAACTAACTTCATTTTTCTTTGTTTATAATCATCTCTTTTAGTTTTAAATTCTTCAGCATCTATAAAGTTTTCGTCTTCGAAAAATGAGCTGTTTTCATAAATAGATTCACCTCCTGTTCCTAAAAGTTCTTCGTTTATGTTATCTAAATTTCCATACGTTATGTCCCCTGCTTGGATCATAAAATTTTTGATTATTCTATGGATCAAAGTGTTGGTGTACCCATTGGTATCTCTTTTACACAGTTCAAAGAAGTTCGAACAAGCTTTGGGAGCCTTGTTGGGGTACAGTTTAAAGACGATTCTACCGATGAAGTCCTTGTTAACTGAAATATCAAAGTATGCAAATTGGTTCTCAAATATCTCTTCTACAGACATCTTGTGTATTACTGTTCTCTGGTTCTTCATTACAGCACATTCCTCATATTCAATTCCTGCAAGAAGCTCATCTTAGCAAGCAAAAAAACCCCGAAAGTGAACGTAGTACATAGCACTAATGAATCCATTAAATCCGACACCAATATTACAACAGTTTATTGGGTAAAAAGCTATTGAAACATCAATTTAGTGAGAAAGACATAGTAGAAACAGCCAGAGAATCCAAGACCAGACGGTGTATAGGCCCATTTAAAGGCTCTTTTTCACATGTTTTCTACAACTTTTGTTAGGAATCCTTGATTGTTATGCCAATATACCATGTCCTTCGGATATAAAAATCGGACATAAACACTGAAAAATTTTCCTCAGCTCAACCATGTTTTTTTCACTGGGATTATTAACGTATTATTCAATTTTAAATATTATGGGATCAATGTATGGGAAGTACCAATAAAACAAGGAATCATATACGTTAAAGCAACATAAAGCTTTGATAATTTTGGGACAGGATAGCAAAATTTGAAGCAAAGAAGTGAAAAAAAATGACTGCAAATTCGAAGAAAAATCATTCCTATGACCAAATCTCAGCAATAATTAAGGAATGTAACGTGCTTTCGACTGTTATGTCCAAGCAGTTACAAACAACCTACAAGGGGAGAAACATTTTTCACAACCAATTATCTAAAAACCAAAGAAAGTTTTCAGGAAACCATCAAAACATCAAGAATAAAATCAATATGAACGATTTCAAGTCTTTATCTAATGACACACAAGGCGAAAACGAGCCTTTGATCTATGGATTCATCGAGTTGAAGACTATTTTGATGAACATAAAAGATCTGAATGAAATTGACTCTTTGACGATTTTGCAACCTTTTTTATTGGTTATTAGCACCAGTTCAACATCTGGCTACATCACAAACCTAGCCTTGATAGCTGTAAACAAGTTTTTATTTCAATTGAACATATTGGACAGTGCTTCAACGGATTATATCCTAGCGGTTAGGCAATGTATGGTATCTTTGACACACTGTAGATTTGAGGGTACAGATCAAATGTTTGATGATGCTGTATTGCTGAAGGTATTAGAATTGATCCAAAAAATTTTTGTTTCAGATTTTGGCCATATTCTAACTGATTCTCAAGTGTATGATGTTTTGCAAACTGTTTTGTCATTGGCTTGTAACAAGAAGAGAACCGAAATTCTTAGAAGAGCTGCTGAATCTACATTAAGTGATATCGTTACAAAGCTGATGCACAAGGTGAATGTCATAGACCCAACCCTAAGCGATACAACTTCAAATAATAACATCATAGTCAATGATACAGTATTTGTAGATAAAGAGAAGAAACCCTTGATTGATGACTTAATAGGCTCATCTCAAAAATACACAAATTTAAATACACAAGAAAATGAGAATGCAAATACATCTCAAGAATCACTTTCAAAGGAGATCACACCTGAAGATCAAAACTCTATTGAAGAGCAAAATATCTCAGAAGATGAAGTTGAGGAGCAACCATATGGATTACCTGTCGTTAAAGACTTTATTTCTATTTTGGTTTCTTTATTATCTCCTGAGCAATCTTTAAAGCACAATTATTCAACAAAGAACCTTGCCTTTCAACTTTTAACTATTGTGATTGAAATATCAGGAAGAAACTTTCCTAAACATCCTAACTTGATGCTGCTTCTTTCTGATTCCATCTGTAAGAATCTAGCTTACATCTTTAAGAATATTTTGTACACTAAAGTCTCATTGTTGAACTCAGCACTTCAATTATTCAATGTTTTGTG
>ERZ794946.248-NODE-248-length-23778-cov-4.527083_pt1 | contig 23778 bp, 20 predicted proteins | sample MGYA00433072_ERZ794946 | MGnify/ENA primary metagenome ERZ794946 (study PRJEB30137, sample SAMN04331413) | food metagenome | isolation source: Y3 must sample point D1 replicate A | place: Australia: South Australia | collected 2014 ...
TGAACTAGAGGACCGAGTCCCGAGGGACAGAAGATTTGACAGCTGGTTGGTATATATAGGTGAAGGTATCCAAAGTTTGCTTGTTTGATGCGCTGGAGTTCGTGATGGCAAGCAATTGATTGGCGAAGAGGTAGAAGTGGAGGCCGATGTAGTGTCTATATGCTGTAATTTTTGTAGTGGTGTAGTGATTTTGAACAAAAGATGAACCTCAACAATGGCGCTGCAAATGCACTCAGAATCCCTTGCCCAGTCTTACGGTCTCACCGCCGGAGCCATACCATAAAGCACCCTTGCGGCTGTCAAGACCTTTGCCCTCGCCTACGATCCACTCACCACCTGCTTTGACGGTCTTGCCATCCTTGGGCCAGTACTCGGTCTTGAGCCACTCATTGATCTCATCGACTACCTTCACCAACTGTTGCATGCGTGCATGATCAACCTTGCCATCTGCAGCCTCAGTATCCGAGCGCTCGATGAAGCGACCAACAGTCAAATGAGCAGAAGGAACAACATATCTGCTTGCGACCTTGACGCCGGTGGCAGAAGTCAGAGCGTAAAGATCACGGCGCAAGTGGTGATAAGTGTATGCATCGTCCTCCGGCTTGCGAGACGGGTCAGCAGTGCAAGGCTCGCCTGCTGCAGGGAGGAACGACAGAGCGAATGCTTGAGCATCATATGAAAGCGATGGCTTTACTATGCGGGCTCGGTGCGAATAGGTGTAATCCGTGATCTCCGGAATGCCAGGACGGACTTGCTCGACTAGCTCATCGATCTCTGGGTCAGTCAGAGAGTGTGTGATCTCCAGCGCTGTCATGTGCAAACTATCTTGTGGCATAACCCAAAGGTCTTTGTTTGGTATTCATCAGTAGGGTGTCACCAATTTTGGATCAGCAGTTGCTCACGGGGTGCGACTGTCTTGAGTCTCTTCTGCACTTCTGCGATCACAAGTTTGACATGAGGTGGAGGGCGAGCCCAGAAGACCAGGCAGTGTCTCGGGTCTTTGAAGCCAGGTTCAATCGTCTGATCTTCCAACTTTGCAAGGATAGTGTCGATGGTCACGCCTGGAAAGTCCGGAGAGGTGAGCTTCTCCTTCTGCTGGACACCTCGGGCGCTACGATGAGTTTCATAACGAGCTTGAATTTCAGCCTACCCCTGGTCAGGCATTGTAGTCGATCTAGGGTTGGATTGTTCTCACAGCACTGTCGTGGCAAGCTTCGATCAAGCCATCATATGGATTATCTGACACAGTGGGTGTTGCACCAGAAAGATCTTCGAACGTGTAGGAAGCAGCCATGGTCAAGCTGAGAAGCATGTCAGATTGGCGTCATATGGAAAAGCCCAACGAATGCATTGTATTTGGGGGAATCATGATCTATGCTGCTTGCAGGCTACGCGGTCAAATCACTCTCGGGGGCACACCTCTCCTTGGCCTTCAATGCAGCCAGAAAATAGAGACGAAAAAAATAGCGAAGTGAAAGAACAAGAAACTCACGTTGTCTTTCCGAGTCCGTTTCTTATTCGCTTGGTTCAAGTGACAGGTTTGCAGCTGATGTGATTGCACGTCTGCGTTGCGTATGGAAGGGAAACAAGCGTGAGGTGAGTCACGTATTGCTCGTATTAGAGAGTCAGGCTTCATGGGATCAAACTGCCGACTGAATCGGCATCAATTTGTTTTCCACAACGACAACGCGTCGCGCGCTGGGTTTCCAAATGGCTTTGCAAACATTACGGATGATCCGGGCGCTGGATCGCATCTCAAGACCTCACAAGCAAGATTCCCTGTGTCCGAGGCCCAGCAAAGCCCAGATGATGGATGTGCCTGGTGTGGTTGCCCAGTACTACTCTGCTTGCGGCAAGTGATGGACTTGGCGCTTGGTCGAAACGGAGTTTGCGGAAAGAGCTCTGGAGCTACTCATGCAGGCACAAGTTGACCACAATTGGCTGCCCAGCCTCTTGTGAAATTGTGCTATGATTTGGAGCGCTTTTATATGCTCATGTGCTTGAATAAAACCAAGAGATGGATAGTATCCAATACCGTTCAATAAACCAATTGCAAATATTGACGCCCGCGGGAAACGGAATGTCGAAAGCGGTTGCCTAACGAACGAACGACCCTTGGTTGATGACGCAGTGACCTCGATGGAATCACGAGGGGCGCACTGGCGCAGCCACCACCGTCTTGGTCCGACCGAGCTATCTATCGACTACCTCTCCATCCGTCCTCCACAATCCTCTCTCCATCAACCCACACTTTTCCTTCATTCACACATCCCCACACAGAAACAACAAGATGAAGGGCAGTTCTCTCATGGCAGCCGGTGCGCTGTTTGGCTCGGCTTCGGCTGGTGTCCACAAGATGAAGCTCAAGAAGGTTCCTCTCTCGGAGCAGCTTGTAAGTGGCGTCATATCCAGCGACTCAACCATGCGCTCGACTAACAACCATCACAGGAGGGCGCAAACATTGGCGAGCACATGCAGGCTCTCGGCCAGAAGTACATGGGTGTTCGCCCCCAGAAGCACGCCGACGAGATGTTCAAGGAGACCTCCATGCACGCTGAGGCCGGCCACCCCGTCGCTGTCAGCAACTTCCTGAACGCCCAGTGTATGTAATCCCTCGACCTGTGCCTTTTGATCTACTTCTGATTCAATCTAGACTTCTCCGAGATTGCCATCGGCAACCCTCCCCAGGAGTTCAAGGTCGTCCTCGACACTGGCAGCTCCAACCTGTGGATCCCCTCGTCTGACTGCGGTTCCATCGCTTGCTATCTCCACAACAAGTACGACCACAGCGACTCTTCGTCGTACAAGAAGAACGGCTCCGACTTTGCCATCCGCTACGGCTCGGGTGCTGTTGAGGGTTACATCTCTCAGGACACTGTCCAGATTGGTGACATCAAGATCAAGAACCAGCTCTTCGGTGAGGCCACTCAGGAGCCTGGCTTGGCTTTCGCCTTCGGCCGCTTCGACGGTATCCTCGGTCTTGGATACGACTCCATCAGTGTCAACAAGATCCCCCCTCCTTTCTACTCAATGATTGACCAGGACCTGCTCGACGAGCCTGTCTTCGCCTTCTACCTCAGCGACACCAACGACAAGGAGGCTGAGTCCGAGGCCATCTTCGGTGGTATCAACAAGGACCACTACACCGGCGAGCTCACCAAGCTCCCTCTGAGACGCAAGGCCTACTGGGAGGTTGACCTTGACGCCATCACCTTCGGCAAGGAGAGTGCCGAGTTCGACAACATGGGTGCCATCCTCGACACCGGCACTTCGCTCATTGCCCTTCCCAGCACTCTTGCTGAGCTGCTGAACAAGGAGATCGGTGCCAAGAAGGGCTACAATGGCCAGTACACTGTCGAGTGCAGCGCGCGTGACTCGCTCCCTGACCTCAGCTTCACCCTGACCGGCTACAACTTCACCATTGGCCCCTACGACTACATCCTTGAGGTCCAGGGTTCGTGTATCTCGTCCTTCATGGGCTTCGATATCCCCGCCCCTGCTGGTCCTCTTGCCATTCTCGGTGATGCTTTCCTCCGCAGATACTACTCCGTCTACGACCTCGGCAGCAACAGTGTCGGTCTCGCCAAGGCCAAGGCTTAAGCGATGGTGTCGTACGGAGACGAAGCTGAAGGCTGTTAGTTAGTCGCATCAGCGTTGCTTTGCAGATTGTAATCGCGAATTTCATAACTTGTCGGCAGGACCGCCGCAAAGTTGCATGTTGCATGTGATGGTTTCACTCATATATTCTGTATTAATATTCCACAACGAGTCTCCTTGTTCACCATGATTGCCCTTGTGATTGTCGAGTTGCTGACTGAAGGCGATTGTTCGTGCTCTGATGACGTGCTGGCACGTGCTCCCGCAAGTGTGGGGAAGGCTTCAGTTGCCAAAGGCGGTCTGGTGGCGGCCACAAAGGTGGTCGAAGTAATCTGCAACCTATCAAGCTGCAGATCGGAAAACCACTGACATGTTGAGGCTGCAGTCTGTTGCAGCACGCAACATGTAACACCTAGATAGAGCAAGTCGTACAGTAATGTGTGAATATACAAAGACGCTGCTCTACTATCAGTCATCGCTTTGTCACGAGCTCTAACCCCGGATTAACTAGTAGGAGCGCGTGTACGGCATTCGGGTGCTCCGTCTATCCTCGTGCCTCGACCACGTTATTGCATCAGGAAACAGGCTGGGTCACCCTCACCCGCTGCTGCTCTGCAACCCGAACTCTCACTTTCACTCTCACTCGACATGACGTCCCGTCGTAACACACCGCAGGCTCGTCGACGAGTATCCATGGAGCTACCGGAACGCTTCCGCTTCGACGACGACGACGAGGAAGACCAAGATCAAGAGTTGGACAGAGCACAACCCATCGACATGGCCATGATGCATCAGAGTGTCTTTGGTATCATCGCCGCAACACAATCAAAGGCCAACACGATGCGATCCATGCTGCAAGAGGCCGACAGTGACAGCGACGATACAAGTCCTCCATCGACTCGACCTAACAGGTCTACACTAGATCCGACAGCAGTCCCGCTACGGCAAAGCCCGCTTTCCCGCAATAAACACCTCAAAAGGGTGTCCGAACCCAACCTGGTCCAGTCATTACCAGGCCTCCGATCAGCCCCCAAGACGACCTTCGCAACGACAACTCCGACTCGATTTTCCAAAGCAGACGACCTGCCCGAGCCGACTCATCATGGAAGGACAGATTTAGAGTCCTCGCAGTCGACCATTACGAAGCCCGCCAGCAGGAAGTCTAGTCCCGTACCAGACATGTCGTCAAGCACAACCCAGGTCGCTCTGCCCGATGCTTTGAAGGACATCTTCGATTTCGACGAAGCCGAAAAGGTTGTCGCAAAGTACCCCTGCTGGTACCTCCAAAGTGTCCTCCTACAGGGCTATATATATATCACCCAGCGCCATATCTGCTTCTACGCCTATCTCCAGAAGAAGACTGGCGTGACCATCAAGTCCGGCTACTTGACCAAACGAGGTCAGCGCAACCCTCGCTACAAGAAGTACTGGTTCGTGCTCAAAGGGGATGTCTTGTCATATTACAAGGACCCTTCGACTCCTTTCTCTCCGAGAGATGTCATAGATTTGCGTTATGGAGTTTCGGCAGACCTTACAGCAGCACAGGGCCAGGATAAAGAAAGCACATCCTTCTCTGTCACTACAGATGCCAAAACCTACAACTTCAAAGCAGAGACTGCTTCCAGTGCATCAGAATGGGTCAAGCAAATACAAAAGGTCATCTTCCGATCACGCAACAACAGCGACAGTGTCAAGATCTGTCTGCCAGTCGATAACGTTGTCGACATCGAGGAAAGCAACTATCCTGAATTTGCCGATACTATCAAGATTCGAGTTATTGACAACGATGAGACATTTGCTGTCGACGAGGTAAGCCTTTTGCGTAATTCAAGTTCCATAGATTCTTACTCACACTTGTCCAGTACTTCTTCTCTTTCTTTGGATTTGGCGAAGAGGCACTTCGCGTGCTACGAAGCTTGACTCAGGAGACAAGCGCTCAGCGAGTGCTTGCAAGTCGCCCTGTCTCTCCAGTCATCACCATGTCTGATCGTCGACCTTCATCAACACATGGAAGAAGATCGCGTTTGCCATCGATGAGTCCTGCTCCTGGAGGTATTCATGAGAACGTCACGGCTACTTTGTCCCCTGCGTCTGGCCTCACTTCTAGAAGTGCTCGGTCAAGCAGCGAACTGGAACGCTCTACTCTCGACTTGACTCAAGGAAGAGAAGAAGCTCTGGCAAGTCGTCCTACAACACAGCGGAATAGCCAAAAACAAAAGTGGGGTGCATTCCAGCAGGATTCTTCTGAATCGTATGTGTCATCCTCGGATCAAGGCAACGACAGCGAAATGTCAGAATCTGCAGCTGGAACGGATGCTTCGGGTAGCCACATACTTAGTGGAAGTATCATGTTCCACAAGCCAACCATCGGAAAGCATCACACTGATAACGTTGCATTGCATGATGCGAAGGCTAGCCCTCAAACAGACGCGCCGTTTGCTTCTTCGAATGAAGCTGGCAAGGAACCTGAGGTTAGGGCTTCAACAAGGAAGACTTCCGACACACAAACGCAAGACATGCGACAATCAGATTCCTCGGCCTTAGGAGGATTGATGAAGGTCGGAGCTGTTCCTATCCAGCGCGCCTCGGGTTTCCTGTATAACTCTAGCAAGCGCGTCAGTGGTCTGTTCGGGAGCTCGCCCTTGGAGTACTATGACAAGTTCTCCGGGATGATTGCTGGTGGTAAGAAACACTATGCAGAAGCAGACGAACTGGTGCCCGGAGAAGAAGTACACGATTCTGAAGACGAGATGACCGTTCGTGAGGCTGAAAAGAGCTTCCGCAACCACTTCGCCTTGCCAGATTCTGAGAAGCTCGTGGCAACTTTCTTCGGTTTCTTTCATCGAGTCTTGCCTTTGTACGGAAAGCTGTATGTGGGCACTACGAGGTTATGTTTCCGCAGTTTCATCCCTGGCAATTGGACCAAGGTAGGCCCGTATTTTTGTTGGTGTTACTGTTCATTGGCTAACTGTGTCTAGCTTGTTGTCCCGTTCAAAGACATCATGGATGTTGACAAGGAAAGAGGGTTTCGATTCGGCTACTCAGGCATGGTCGTTGTGATTCGAGGCCACGAGGAAATCTTCTTCGAGTTTGGATCGCAAGATCTTCGGGACGACTGCACCATTACTCTCCTGCGATCCTTGGACACGACAGAGCCTTTCCAGGAGTCTGTACTTCTAACAGAAGATGAGAAGCGCGATGCCGAGGCAGCAGCGGCAGAGAACCTCTTGCTACAAGAAGCTCGACAGGGCGATCAAGGCGGTGTGGAGTCTCAGCCGCCTCGCAGCCTCGATCAGTCAGGTAAGCTGTACTCTGCCAATTCAGTTGTAGTTCCTGCTGACTTTTTTTACAGACCGCGAGTCACCAGCCATCTTCTTTGACGATCCGGCGGCTTCTGTTCTGGACTTCAAGCCTGAAGGATCTCTTCGAATCACTTGCTTGACTATTGGCTCTCGTGGGGACGTTCAACCGTACATCGCTCTGTGCAAGGGCTTGCTTGCCGAAGGCCACAGACCAAAGATAGCCTCTCATGCCGAGTTTGGTGACTGGGTACGAAGCCATGGCATTGACTTCGCACCTGTCGAAGGTAATCCAGCGGAATTGATGGCTCTCTGCGTTGACCATGGCATGTTCACTCCCTCTTTCCTCTACGAGACCAATCAAAAGGTAAGTTCAACGTCACGGGTGCTTGCGTACGACAACGACTAACAATTTCAGTTCTGGCCTTTTGTCAGAGGCTTGCTCAAGACGGCTTGGGCCGCTTGCCAGGACTCCGACTTGTTGATCGAGAGTCCTTCTGCCATGGCTGGTATCCACATCGCGGAAGCTCTTGGTATTCCTTACTTCAGAGCCTTCACTATGCCCTGGACCAGAACGCGCGCCTACCCTCATGCGTTCGGCATGCAAAAGTCCAGGATGGGCGGAGCCTACAACTACATGACATACGTTCTATTTGAGAATATATTCTGGAAGGCCACCTCGTTTACGATCAACAAGTGGCGCAAAGAGGATCTAGGCTTGAAGGCTACTAGTATGGAGAAGATGCAGCAGGACAAAGTCCCTTTCTTCTACAACTTCTCGCCCAGCGTAGTCGTTCCTCCTCTGGATTTCGGCGAATGGATCCGAGTAACAGGCTACTGGTTCCTCGATGAAGCGAATGGATTCAAACCGCAAAAGGAGCTTGTCGAATTCATCAAGAAGGCGCGAGCGGACAAAGCAAAGCTTGTGTACATCGGATTTGGATCGGTGGTTGTTCCCGACCCAAAGCAACTTACTCAAGACATCATCGCCGCAGTGAGAAAGGCCGATGTCCGCTGTATCCTGTCCAAAGGCTGGTCTGACCGTATGGACAAGGGCAAGGCCAAAGCCCTGGAGGTGCCATTGCCAGATTTCATGTTTCAGATCGCATCTGCCCCGCATGATTGGCTGTTCCGACAAGTTGATGCCGCTGTCCATCATGGCGGAGCAGGAACGACTGGTGCTAGTCTTCGCGCTGGTATCCCGACCATCATCAAACCCTTCTTTGGCGACCAGTTCTTCTTTGGTAGCAAGGTTCAGGATCTCGGAGTTGGACAAAAGGTTCTGACAGTGACTGAAAACGCATTGGGCAAGGCGATATGGATTGCGACTCACGACTCACGCATGATCGAGAAGGCCAGAATTCTGGGAGAGCAGATCCGCTCAGAAGATGGTGTCGGAACTGCCATCAAGGCTATGTACCGGGATATGGAGTACGCAAAGACACTGGTGCAACAACGCGTGGCCAGGGCGGCTCAAGGCGACACAGATGCCGAAGACGAAGAAGAGGCAGAGGTTGAAGATAGCTGGACGTTGGTTGAGAACGACAGCGACCCGGATGCGACGAGCCCGACGGCTATGATGCAGCCACAATCGCCCTCATTGGGTAGTAGCAAGGGGAAGAGCAAGTTGGGGCTGAAGTATCTGCCGCTCAGAAGCTGAAGGTTTCGGTATTATGTGAAAACGACATTGACAAGACAAGATGATGACAATTTGGGATTGGGATGGTCAAGGAGTTTGATTTGGTAGGGACTCATGCAGCATGGCGCTTATACGGAGGGATATGCAATCTCCTTTTTGTCTTATAGACGCACAGCAATCGGATAGAGATACAGAAAAATATGGCCGATAGCTACAAAGACATGGCGTGCATGCAATCGATAAACGTTGCAACGGTTGGTCGGGACTTACGGGTAAGGTGGTGATGGATAGTGATGTGTATCAATATAGACGAGACGAGTGTTTCATGGACCAAGTTGCAGTTGGATGCGACAAAGGGGACGGGCAGGACTTAATTTAAGAAAACATTAGCGTTGGCCGGATTGAGCCAATAGGCGGGTCTAGGAGGATCGGAAACAGGCGCGTATTTGCGGGACTGTGCTTTGGGCTGCTACACTTGGTGCCCCGCCATGGCTTGACACTACTCTCTTGCAATCGACTTCTTGTTGAGCGACCTGTCTTTCTTACATTCAAGCCAGACGAAGACAAGCAGAAGCAGGAGCTGCAGCAAACACAAGACCAATCGGCCACATCAAAGAAAACACTCCAAAGAAAGAAAGAACGGCTGGACCCTCTTTCCGCATCACCATCACTCGAAACGGCCATCGTTGTGACATCTTGGTGAGTGAAAGAATGCAAAAGTGGACATTCCTCGGCTGACCATGTCGAGTTGACTCGCACCTTCCCTCTACCATCGCATTTTTCGACCACAGCCTTATCGCCAACTAGCTCGCAATCATGTCGCGCGCAGCTCCCCAAAGCGGATCCCGCAAGATCTCCTTCAACGTGTCGGAGCAGTATGACATTCAGGATGTAGTAGGCGAGGGTGCCTATGGTGTTGTATGGTATGTAATCCATCGCCTCTGAGTAAACCAAAGCCATTCCGCTGACAGTGGTAGCTCTGCACTGCACAAGCCGTCGGGCCAAAAGGTGGCCATCAAGAAGATCACACCCTTCGACCACTCCATGTTCTGTCTGCGCACGCTGCGTGAGATGAAGCTCCTCCGCTACTTCAACCACGAAAACATCATCTCCATCCTCGACATCCAGAAGCCGCGCAGCTATGACACCTTCACCGAGGTCTACCTCATTCAAGAGCTCATGGAGACGGACATGCACCGTGTCATCCGTACTCAGGAGCTGTCCGACGACCATTGCCAATACTTCATCTACCAGACATTGCGCGCCCTCAAGGCCATGCACTCGGCCAACGTCTTGCACCGCGATCTCAAGCCCTCCAATCTGCTGCTCAATGCCAACTGCGATCTCAAGGTCTGCGACTTTGGTCTTGCTCGTTCAGCCGCTTCGACCGAGGACAACCAAGGCTTCATGACTGAATATGTTGCTACTCGTTGGTACCGTGCCCCTGAGATCATGCTCACCTTCAAGGAGTACACCAAGGCCATTGACGTTTGGTCCGTCGGTTGTATCCTCGCTGAGATGCTGAGCGGCAAGCCCTTGTTCCCCGGCAAGGACTACCACCACCAGCTCACCCTCATTCTCGACGTTCTGGGCACGCCCACCATGGAGGACTACTACGGCATCAAATCGCGTCGTGCCCGCGAGTACATTCGCAGTTTGCCCTTCAAGAAGAAGATCCCGTGGAAGGCCATGTTCCCCAAGACTTCGGACCTCGCCCTTGATTTACTCGACAAACTTCTCGCCTTCAACCCTGCTAAGCGCATCACGGTTGAGGAAGCTCTGAGACACCCTTACCTCGAGCCCTACCACGACCCCGAAGACGAACCCACCGCCGACGCCATTCCCGAAGAGTTCTTTGACTTTGACAAAAACAAGGACAACCTCACAAAGGAACAGCTCAAGCGTAAGACTGGTCCTATCGAACACTTCAGAGACATGCTAACTTCTTCTCAACAGAGCTTATTTACGAGGAAATTATGCGGTAATTCCGAGCTGCGAACTTCTCTGTCTTCCGGATCTACTTTTCTTATTTCTTGCCATATATCTCTTGCCATTTAAAAGTACTACTTAGCCTAATCCGCAAAGCTTTTGAGCCGGATTGCTGACTTGCTTTCTCTGTAGCGACCGCACTCTCGATCAGCCCTACCGTTCACCCAGGACAAACGCTACATCTATGAACTACTACCCCTCCGCCAACCCGTCTCCTTCTCCTGCTTCAAGCCCTTCGCCTTGTCCTGTCGCACCTACTCCTCCTCTTCCCTCTGTCAGCACTCCTCCATCAGCAGGAACCTGGGCCCAGCTCAAAGAGTTTCCCACTGTAAAGAAGTTGTTTCAGTCGCTGAAGGCATCCGACAAGAACGAATCAGAGAGGCAGCAATACCAGGCCTCTTTCGCTCATCCTTCTACCATGGCCTCTGACGCCAGCCCGACCAGAAAGACTTCAGGGGAGAAGACCCCATGGCACCAGACGACCCAGCGCTGGCTCCTTTGATCCGACACACTAGCATCCAACCAGAGAACCAAACCCACAAACACACCAAAAAGAGATAGACATTACCAAGATTCGGGAGACATGAGGGTTACGAGCTGTCTTTTTTGTTTTTGCTCCGCATTCAAATCTCGCAAGAGATGTACAACCGCGGTTCTAGCACGCCTTATCTGTTTTTTCCATCACACAAGTCTTCGAAAAAAGGAAGGGGTCTACATTTGGGGGGCGTTTCTTGTCGGTCTCCTTTTCTTTGACTTTTCCTTTGTCGGCATCAGCAAGCGTATCCCAGAAGCAAATCACAGTACAGCGGGACCAAGTCCTAATGATAAACACTTTTCTCTTTGCAGAATGTCTCGTCTTTGAAGTTGTGAAAATGTGACCGATAGCATGCCAGAGAGATGATGTGACCAAGTCCGGATGCAGGTGGTATGACCCTGTCGCTCGACTCCATCGACGATATATCATCAACCATATCCCTGTAGGAGCTTTTGATGTTTCCCGTAATCATCGTTGGAATCTTCGCGTCGATGGGCATGCTTTTGGGACGTTCTGCCTCTGTAAGCGATCTTAATGTGCAACTATCATTTCTCTCAAGGAGCAAGCTTGACCAGTTGTGAAAACACAAACGTTTCCTCGAAATCAACTTCAAAAAGAGACAGTCCAAATCCTCGAGCCCCCCTTGGAAAACTTCAAATCGATTGCAAAACATGTATACGGACATGCCGATATCATCAAATCAAGTACAGACGCAAAGCTTGGGGACGGAAGAATGGTGTCAGAAGATGATGTGTGCCAGGGTGACCCAAATCCGACTTGGGCTGTAAAAGCCTCAAACACACAGATTTCGTCGATTGAGAGGAAATCATGTACGTTGCTCTGCAACATCACGATGACATGTTTATTCAAAAACATAAGCTGACACATGTAATTGCAATATTGGATTTTCGTTGATTTCTTTTTCGTTACATCGTTCTTGTGGCTTGATACAGCAAAAATGGTACAGTAAGCTTTTCTTCGTTTATGCGTCCCTGACGCCATTCAGAAGCAACGGCAAGAACATATCCTCCTCCTCGTTCCTTTTCTCATTACAATAGCATAAAACTGCGGGGGGCTCAAAACACATCCTTTTACCAGGTGGTGGGCACACTGGGGTACTCCTTGTGGGAGAGACCAAGGTCGGCAAACACAGTGTCGTCACCCTTGAGATGCTCAACGCGAAGCTCGTCCTCGTGCTCGAGCTTCTCAATCTCCTCTCGCGGTGTCTCGGTGTTGTCGGACTTTGCATCCTTCGATGTGGCCTCTAGTGCGTGGCTGTCGTCTAAGGGTTCGCCGATCATAAGGCATTGTGCGTTGGCGTAGTCGAGATGCTTGGGCTGAGCGGGCATCCAGCTGCGGCTGTCGAACTCTCTGATGACCTCAGGAGGGAACTCTGCGGGCTGGTCGAGGGTGGCGTATGAAGGACCCTTGACGGTAGGGTTCTTGAGACTCAAGACGAAGCTACCCTTTGAGCGGATACCGACGTCCTCTTGCATTTGACCGGGCTCTTGAGGAATTGTGAGCATGTAGGCGAGATGTGATTCGGAGCGGGTGCCAGTAGCGGTGATTGCGTATACACCTTCACCGATGGGAGTGATGGGGTGTGTTGTTCGATTACCTGCAGTTTTAGTTTCATATTCTGAGCTTTGGAAAAAGTCCTTCTTCAATTCATCCATGGAGGCCTTCGCCCTCTCGACAAAGACCATGAACTTGTCATTGGGGCCTCGGGGGAAGACCTTCTTGGGAAGAGCGAAGAGACGGTTGTTCTTGATGTCTTCGATGGCGCCGTCACCCAGCTTTGCGCCGTTAGGTAGGGGACGCAGGACGAAGTAGCTACGCTGCAGGTCCTGAACGCTCTGAGGGTCGTCAATGCCGACACGGCCTCGAGTGAAGAAGTAGATGATACCCTTTTCTAGGATGTTGCTGGGCATTTGCTCAGCACGATCCTTACTCTCCTCGACTGCACCATTCTTGCTCTGCTCAGAGCCGTCAGTCTTGGACTCGTGGCCCTCGGGCTCTTGCGTCGACTTGACGTTAGGGTCTGCGGCGAAATCGCGGTGGATGTCATCCTGTGTTTGTTAGCAAAGAGCTTGATAATTTATGGGATGCAACATACGATCGGGAGGTTCTCAGGCTTGGGCTTGGGGTTCTCGGGCTCGAGAGTGTTAAGACCAGCGCCGCCACGAGAGTCCTTGAGAGCCTTCTCGGGATCCTCTTTCGATTCACCCTCTTTGTTCTTGCCCTGGTAAGACTCGCCGACTTGCTTGATGGAGTTGTCGTCCTTCATATCTGAGTCGTTAGTCTGCTCAGATGACTTCTGTTCAGATTCAGATGCTTGCTCAGCTGGCTTCTGCTCGTTCGAATCGGCGGCAGGCTTCTGCTCAGTTTCAGACGGCTTGGACTCAGAAGTGTCGTTGTCTTCGGTGGGCTTGAAGGTCTCTTCAAGAGTCTTTTGCTCAGCAGTGTTCTTGCGGCCTTTCTTGGAGGGCGAGGATTGAGAGTCGTCGGCTTTGCGCTTGTTGTCTTTGGTTTCTTGAGAAGCAGCAGGGGGGCTTGACTGCTTTTCAGCCAGACGGGCAGATGATCGTGTGCCAGGCATGATGCAGGTGATTTAGGAAGGTGCAAGAAGGTGTCGAGCTAGTACTGGTGCAATTGGTTCGATGCAATTGAAGATGATGGCGTGATGGAGCTGACGATTGGTGATGTCAACGATAATTGATTGTCCAGAGAGGCTTGCAGGGCTTTGCAGGATGAAAGAGGAGCTGAAGAGTGTATATAAGGAACCTCTAGAGTATTTATCGTAACGATTTAGCCTCGAAACGCGACTCTTACGCGAACACCGTGATGAGCAGCTCCTTACGTCATTGACAGATCCACCTCGGACGTGTTCTGCTTCGACCATTTCTGTGATGCTGACGCACGAGACGTTCTCAGTTGAGTAAGGTTGCTTCGGGACAGGCAGAAAGGGCTCAGTTGTGTGTCGAGCTCCAGAGCTAGTGCCGTGTTGCTCGTTGCTCTGTTGCTCGTTGCTCGCTTTGTTTGTCAACAACGTTCGATTCTTCGTGAGTGGCGTGGGCTGTTTGGATCATGTATAGACAGACATAGAGAGGAAGGCACGATCAACCGCATCGTCCGTCCTTCCAGCCAGTTCTCCATCGTTCTTCCCATTTCCTACAGTCAAACGACTTCTTGCCCAATTTGACATTGACTGCGTTATGCGCCTCGCACATCCATTGTCCGAAATCTTGTCTGCTGCTCACGCGCGGCTCATTGCCGTCCTTCATCCATGCTCTGAAGTCGTCTGCGCATACCCAGCAAGGGTACATCTTGCCAAACAGTTGCATAAACGTCGTTGTTTCTCTTTGCTGCTCAGGTGAAGCCTTCTCTGGGTAGCTTGCTGCCATGGTATGGAGGAGAGTCCACGCTGAGCGACCAAGCTGTTCTACATCGGGTGGGCAGTCGGCTGGCATATCGAGAGACGCGGTTGCTTGCGCTGGCGGTGTTGTGGTGGCTATCTTGGAAGGGTTCGCTGTACCCTGCTTTGCCATGGCGAACCACGAGGACACGGATGTGCATGACCGACATCTGCAATTCCAGTCAGCATTTTTCTAGTATACATGAACATCCTATACGTACGGCTTGCCATCGGGGCCTAAGACCACGCCTTTAGGTAGTTGTTTAGGAGTCTTGTCCTCTTCTCCGACCTGTGCCTTCTGCTCGGGCGTCGCGTCTAGTGGTTGAGGAGGCATTCCGGTCGTCTTCGTCACCGCGCAGCCAAATTGCGAGAGGATTGGATATGGGATCTGAGTAACAGGCATGTTATCGATATTTCTATATTTCGCATTTGTCAGGTTCCCCGTCCGCCTCCGGGGCTCCAAGTCCGTGCTCGGGTTCCATCGGGCATCTTTTCACCATCTCGGCCCTTCCCGCTTCTACAATCCTCCAACTATCAACGACATATTTCCGACATGTCATCCACAACATCCGATGTTCCTGTACTGCTGCTAAAGACAAAGTCCATCCCAGCTGATGGCTATCAAGACATTTTTGCTGGCTGGAACAACTACAATCCGACCTTCCTTCCCGTCCTAGAACACCGCTTCAGAGAGGATGCACTAGCCTGGCTAAAGACTATCACCACGGGCAGTGGTTTTAACAATTCTGATACCACTGTTGATGCCGAGTCAAGCTTTGGTGGCATTATTTTCACCTCGCAACGTGCAGTCGAGGCCTTTACGTCAATAGTAGAGTCACTCGATCCCCCCACTAGGGATCAACTGCTGCCAGAAGCACTACCACTGTATGTTGTTGGTCCAGCTACCGCCAGAGGTCTACGGTCTTTGGGTCTGAGATGTCCAATTATTGGAGAAGAAACTGGCAATGGCGCGGCTCTTGCTGCTTTCATGCTGGATCATTACAACCGCCTTCCTGCAACCCAGACGGTAAGGCAAAACCGCAAGCTTCCTCTCCTGTTCCTGGTAGGAGAAGTACGCAGGGACATCATTCCCAAATCCCTTCAATCTTCTGATTTGCTCGAGGAAGCTCGTATTGGAGTACACGAGGTAGTCATTTACGAGACTTGCGAGATGGCATCTTTTCACATCGACTTCTCTCGAGCCCTCAGTGAGAATGTTGCATCTGGGGCGCAGGAGCAATGGGTAGTCGTCTTCTCCCCTCAAGGTTGCAAAGCAATGCTTGATTGCTTGGGATGGCTTGACGAGTCTGGTCGCTACAAGTCAGATGCCACAGACTCATCAACAATGACAACATATGTTGCAACCATCGGCCCTACAACACGCGATTACCTGATCAAGGAATTTGGCTTCGAGCCACACGTATCTGCGGAGAAACCCAGTCCCGAAGGCATCTATGCTGCCATTGAGAACTACAGGACCACGAACGTAACGACGCAATTGTAAGGCGTTAGAGTGAGCGGAAGCGTGTGACATGCAGTTCGAAGCCGAAAGAACTGAAACAAGGCTCGGGAGGCTGTCAAAGCAATGCATTTCTGACGTGCTTTAGCATGTACATAGATAGATTAGGCCATAGTATGAAGCAAGTCATTCAAGATAAAACACGAAAAAACATGTGCTTCAGTCAGGTCAAGCAGCCCTGTCTTGGCGAACGACAACGACGTCGGCGTCGCGTCGATCACCCTCGAAGCTGTGATACAAATATCAGGCATAGCTCGCACGGCATGAACGCCCGGATCCCAGCATGAGTTCTTGCGTCGAGCACCCATGACGATGCAAACGGTCTGGCAAGAGAAACCCGTCAATACACGACATGGCCGCTGCAGTGTCTCCTCAGACGAGGCCTCGGGAAGATCAGACGCCCAAGAAGTCACCCACCGAGCCCAATGTCCTGAACGTCGTCTTGGGCAACCTCCAGATCAAGCCATGGTATCCCTCATTCTACCCCGAAGACCTTGTCGGCAGGAAGGCTGAGCGCCTCTACGTCTGCGAATGCTGTTTCCGATACTCCAAGGAGCTCATGCCATACCTAGCGCACAGAGTATGATTGCACTTCTCCGAAAGCACACAACATTCAGGCCAAGCTGACACCATCCAGAGAGTCTGTCCACTGAAAGATTCACCACCGCCGGGAACACTGATATACCAGACGGCCGACCAATCAATCTACGAGGTTGATGGAGAAGAGCACAAGGTACGCACAATTAATCACTTTCACGAGTTGCCTGATAGCTAACACGCCGTGCAGCTGTATTCGCAAAACCTCTCGTTGTTCGCCAAGCTGTTCCTCGACACCAAATCCGTCTTTTACGATGTCACCACATTTCGATACTACCTTCTTGTGCTCACAGATCCGCAGACGACTGACAGACAAGTCGTGGGGTTCTTTAGCAAGGAAAAGATGAGCTGGGACAACAACAATGTGGCCTGCATTCTGGTCTTCCCACCATGGCAGAAACGCGGATTGGGTCAATTGCTCATGGGCGTAAGCTATGAACTCAGTCGCAGAGAAGGCAGACTTGGTGGTCCTGAGAAACGTGAGAAGTGCTATCCTATCAAAATGTCTTGCACGCCAATCTGACCGCGTAACAGCCCTATCGAGTCTCGGAAGAAAGGCTTATCTGGCATACTGGTCAGACTCGATCTGTCGGACCATCTTGTCAAATCCTTCAAATCGATCCTGGACTGTTGACCAGATCGTCCAGCAAACTTGGATAGCTCCCGAGGATGTGGTCATGACCCTGAGCGAAACGGCCATGATCATGCCGAACAAATTGCCCGATGGATCAGTGATGTTGGTCAGGGGCAAGATCGAAACTTGGGTTCGGGCACACGAGACGGCGGCGGCGACGCCAGCCATCGACAGGACCGCTTTCACACAGAATTTCCGTGATCAAAAACACGAGCTCGAAGCCAAGAGATGAGACTACTGATGCATGTCTCAGAGGAAAGGGAAGATGCATTTCGTATTCCTCATCATTTGCGAATTTACGGGTGGTGCGTTTCAATCTCGAGGCTAATGACCTCGGTGAGATTCCTTTTTGGGGAGCTTCATAGGCTTGACCGGTCATCGAACAGGTGCTGGCTGCAGGTAATTTGCGCAAGTCGACGAATGCAGTACCTCTGTAGACGCCGAGTGGAGCCACCTTCCTTTCACCGTCGGCGGCTGCTCGCACGAAGATTTACTCGCCATGCACGACATTGACCGGACAATTTTTGAGTTTGACGTTTCTAGAAGCAAATCAACTATGGCGTAGTCTGTAGAAAAAGCTCGTCGTTAGACAGGAACAAAAAGAAAAGGACGTGAACGGTCGACACGCCGTCGCGACGGGCTTGTTCGGACGAGTGAACGGACTACTCAAGTGGCACGCCATATGAAGGTAATTCTTACACTTCTGCATGACAGGCTGTCAAGTATCGAAGCGGTCTGCAGATCTCCATCCTATTGCTCTAGCTTGCATAGGGAGGATGCACCTATGCGGGGGCAGCACTGTGCTGTGACTATTTGGAATGGTAACGAACTGCAGGCTGCTGCAATATCGATGTGGTGCGACTTGGTAAAAGATCCAATCATTCGGCGTTGCTTCGAAGACGTGATGCGGTTGCAATCGCACAACGTGGCAAGTTTCGGTCCGTCACTCGCAGCAACAGGACAAGTCCAAGTCACAGTTGTATCACCGTTCTAGAACGCGCAGAATGCAATACATATTGAGCTCCACTTGATGTACCTACACTATCCCATTGTCTCATGATTACAACTTGCAAGTGATTGTTGAGAGCGGTGAGGTGTTCTCTCCTTGTATGCGCTGTCCAGAGGCCTATCAAGACTGTCACGTCGCAAGTTGGCTGGACCGATGCGGCACAATGAATGGTTTAGGCGCGCCGTACCCGCCTCGCGAGTCGCGAAGAACGGGTGAACTCTCTCCACTTTCTGGCACCGCGCGACGCTCCGCCCCGTTGCATGTCAAGATCCAAAAACCGTGGGCGCGGTTCTCCACCTTGCGCTAAAGAAAGTTAGACCGTATCGTAAACACAGTAGTGATGGCAAGTCATCGCGACAAGCAGCAGCAGCGTTTGGTCACACAGATTGCGGGCGTAGTTCTGCAGTGTACCGCAAGTTCTCGGGTGACGGGTCGAGCAGAGAATCAGGTTCGCATTCGAGGAACAGCCCAGGCCCGTGATACGTCCAGATAAACATGCTGAACCTTGATATATCATGACACCCAAACAAGAGCCGAAGGTCATGGGAGGAGAATTTGGCAATCAGGATCAAATCTGAAACCGGTTGTGTCGGTAGAAATGGGAGATCGCCATACAACTCACCGCCGGTTTGGATGTCCGGGATCCGGGAAGGTAAACGGTCGATCTGACATGGGGCCAAAGACTGGGAGGAATTGCTCTGCATGAGGTGCTCTGATTTGGGAAAAGACTTGTGCCCACCCTTACGTGGCCAGTCGATTGATTAGTATTCAGACAATGGCATCGCCAGATTTTCTGACGAGTAGACAAGGCAGCGGAGATTGAGGTAAAGCTATGCGATGCTCGCCTCGATGGAAACACATAGCAGATAGATTAATATAACAGGATTGAGATGGTCGAAACCCAAGCGGATTCGACGGTGCTAGGTTCTGGAAGCAGTCCCAGTAGAAACAAAGCCGTTGGTGGAAATACGTAGGGAGTCTGCCCTTGATCGGTCGTCTTGTACTGCCCTTTCTTGCAGCCACGCGCGCCAGGGTCCGAATATGCTTTGGCATGAGTGTCTCTAAGATGGCAATAAGCTTTACCGCGGAGAAAGGAGTATTCTCAGATAAGTATCTTTAATCAAAGCAGAGATAGCTAGCCCCTGGCCCATCGAGTACAGCAAGGATAGTGGTTGGTTGGTGGAATTGGAATCAAGAGGCGAATGTACGAGATATGGTCGGTCGAAGGAAAGTAGGTTTGAATTGGATCTGGGGGGGCACGAGTCAAGGAGGTTGGCTTGGGTTGGGCGCGAACTTTCTGACTCGCACAAAGCTCAAGGCGGGAGGGTTCGCGTGAGCTTCCCACCTCTTGCAACTTGTCGGACGTCTTTCAGGCACTAGAGCTGCATGACAGTCGTTGTTAATATTCAACGCAGATTTGGATGTGTTTAGTGTCCGTAAGTCCTTGGGCCCTTCTCTACGACGGAGGCTAGAGCCCTAGACAGCGACGCTAAACAGCAGGTGTATCTGGGAGTCGGGATTGTAGCTTGCGTAGTTCGTGTCTAGCATGCTCATGGCCCTTGCCCGGTAGCGTGGACCCGCGAGAGAAAGGACGACTTTTTTTCGACAAACGAGATCGCGGCGCGCGCACCAGCGTTTGATGGGCCCAGCGAATCGCACTGTATCTTGCAGGGGACGAGCAAATCACCCATCGCCCAGATTCGACCTCGACAGGCCTTCGTCATTACTGCTCGCTGCCACTGCCTCTGCCTCTGCCAGGAATCAGGCACTGTCCAGTGTTCACCATACTCGACCCGACACCTCAGCACTTGCAAATACCCTTGTTCTGCACGCTGCTCTCGCCCACGTTGCTCCCCTGCAACTTCCTCCGCCGCCGCCGCATCTTGATCTGACCAGATCTGATCTGATCTGAGCAGGAGCCATCTCACAGGTCGCTGTACCAGGTCCTTCGACTAAACGTCCATCAGCTCATCTCCGTCCCTGCCGTCCCTGCGTCTCTGCTGTTTCGAGTACCAAAGCTGAAGCGCTCTTGCTCCTTCTCCCCTCTTGCTCTCGCGACTGTTTCCACCTCTCCTGCCGCCGACCTCTGCCCTACCTGCCCGTCCACCGGTCCTGCCGAGCCCTGCGTGCACACTTGCAACGTCGGAGCGCCACCGACACGGACACGGACAGCCGTCTACGACTCGTCTAGTCCATGGACCAACGACGTGCGCCCCTTGCTGGCCCCGACCACCATTATCACCGTCCTTCGCTCCCGTCAGACCAGTCTGTCCCTCCTTCAAACCAGCAGATCTATCCCCCACCACGGCCCCATAGTCTACCCGGTGTCGACGCCTTCCATCCTCATCCTCCTCCACCATCGCATCAGTACCACGGTCCACATCCTCCACCGACCACTGTGATACACCCTGCGCCGCACCCCGAGGGCCCGGAGAGGGCTGAACATCCGTACACAGCCCCGCCTGCTGTACACGGCACTCCTGTCATCAAGACCGACATCCCTCCTGCACCGCCTCAGTTCCCGCGTCCATCTAGCAACCCTTTGCAGCCACAGCCCCAGTCGCAACAGCATCATCCTGGCCCGCCGCCGAACACTCGGCCTCAGATGGAACACCCTCAAGCTGCTTATGCGCAGCCTCCGCCGCATCCACAAGCAGAACATGTCAACTATGTCGTTGCTCCTATGCTGGACCCCTATGCGCAACCACCGCCAGGATACTATCCACAAATACAATATATGAATCCGCCATTGCACATGCAAAATCCAAACTCACGCAAGAAGAGTATGCGTGCCAGCCAGGTAGGCTAATACATGTCTTGACTCTTGTTGATGAATTCTTATCCTCTACCTACAGGCTTGTGACAGGTGTCGTGAGCGTAAGTCCAAGTGCGATGAGAATCGTCCTTGTGCAACGTGCAAAGATCAGAATCTGGACTGTAACTACAAGGATACCCATCCTACGAAAGCCGACAAGAACAATCAGGCTCTTTCCGACATGGTTGCAGAAGTCTTGACGTCCATCAAAGCCATGAGTGATCGCCTGTCTGTTGTTGAGAAGCACCTCTCTCTTCAGTCTTCCATGTCCGGCCGTGTCGATTCACCAACTGATCCCGCTCAAAGCGGTGCAGATGGTTCGGCTTCTGACCAAAACGACGTGGAGGTCCCAATTCATATGCTACAGGATATTCCTGAGATGAATATGGAGGGTGGTGATCATACCACCGCAGCTCACAAGTTATTGCTCCGATGGCCTTCCGTCCGACCTTTCATCCGCACTAGTAGATGCAGCATTCAGGACAATTATGTCATGAAGAGTGAGGACCGTGGTCTTTTGCGCCTCTATGGTGTAGGAGAGCGCGATGGAGACGACAAGGTTGCCATTGGAGCCGCAAGTCCAGCACCCAGTATCAACGGTGAGGAACTTATCGGCACCCCTCCGGACAATGAGCCTCGAAGATCCGAGCCCTTCACACCGGGGTCTCCAGCCATGGCCATGGATACCGATACTGTCGACTTTCTGTTTGGGTCTTATAAGAAGCACATCCACAGGCTGCATCCATTCGTTGACATTGAGAGCCTTGGCAAGTATCTCAAAGACTTCCAACGCAGGCATTGCGTAGACGCCAGATTTCCTCCGTCTCCGATGTTCGTATCCAACGGCTCAGGTGAACGAGAGGCTAAGCGAAGAAAGCGCTCGGACAACTACGCCGTAGGCCTCTTGCCAGGAGACTATTCGAACAGCTCCGCGCCTTCTCAAAACAAACGTGCCCCGGAGAGAACTCTCCCCAATGCGATTGTGTATTTGGTTCTGGCTCTAGGTAGAATCTGTGATGCCAGCGACCCTCTCGCTGGCCCCGTGCAGGAACTTGTCGCGATCGGCAAATCTGGTTCGCACCAGCTACTGGCGGCCTCGCCTATCACTAGGCCATCACCTTCGTCTCCAAGGCAGCTTTTTAGTAACGTGGCTAACTCCTCTGCCGGCGTTACACGAGCTCAATCATGGGATGGTGCTGGAAGCCAGACATTCGACAAGAAACAAGCCCAAAACGTTGACAAGATACCCGGACTCAATTACTATAGAGAAGCTTGCTCTATCCTCGGAGATTTCTCTGACTCGAATGAACTAGCCTGTGCCCAGGCCTGCCTTTTGGCCGGTCTTTACAAGGGTCAATTAGCTCGAGTACAGGAAAGTTGGAGCTGGATCAATTTGGCAGCACGAACTTGCCTTTATCGTATCAAGCTGTGAGTCATTGTCATGCCTGAATTTCAAAAACACATACTTACTGGACGTATAGCGATGGCTTGAGCGGAGCAACAAGAGAGTACCCACCAAGGCAGCTCAACAAGAATGAGAACCTGACTGTCTTGGCATATTGGACGGCCTTGCAGCTCGAGAGGTATGTGATGACCCATGATACGCCGACTAGTCTAACCTCCTCACAGTGACATCCTTGCTGAGTGGGACTACCCTCGAAGCGGTCTTACTATGTTGGAATCATCAGTTTGCTTCCCCACCAACGTCAGATTTTCAGAGGAGCCGCCTACCAAATCGGATCCCGATGACGTTGCCGTGGAGTTGTACTACACAGCGCAGATGTTCTTGCGCAGTAGGTTGAATGAAATGCATGTCAGCCTGTATGGAGCCAAAAGTGTGTTATCTCATCACGATAGGTGGGACGATTTTACTGACGACAAGCAGTATCTTCAACCGAGTCGTGGCAGCTTGTACCGAAACTCCAGATGCAAAGCCAGACCTTGGGAGACTGGAGACACCTCAACAAACATATAGCTTGGTCTGACGATGACCCGCCTGCTTCTGATATTCTCGCTGCTCGATTGCGAGGAAAGTACTATGGTGCTCTCTATGTTGGTACCCGCCTGTATCTCGATTATGCATTGCATGTCATGCCCGAGATTGATAAGGGTAAAACTCTAGAGGAGCTGACCAAGGATGCTAACGGTAATCAAAGAGAGACCGAGTTGGCGCTGTTTGCCGCCATCAACAGACATATCGATGAAGATGAGATTAAAGAGAAATGTCGCATCTGTATCGAGTCTGCGATGCGCAGCACTGTCGCTTTTGATGGCGTGGCCACTTCTCACCACCGCTTGATAGTCACGAACATCATGGGAACAGCTCACGCGTAAGATTGGTCTTCGTTTCCAACACATTCTCAGCTATAACTGACCGACTTCCAGGCAATTCGGCAACATGCTTGTTCTTGCGGCTGTCTACAACTGCAACATCAGTTGGCTGAAAGAATTGGTCCCGAAAGATACGCTCCAAAGCTTGCTCCGTCGTACTATCGGCTTCATTCGCCGTCTTCAACACGCCTCGAACGTGGCAAAGACCGATGTCTTGATCCTCGAAGCGATCGACCGCACTATGTTTGGTCGCAGTGAAGGCAGTGACATCTACACGAATGAGGGATGCACCGGTGATTCGGGCGAGTCTTTCAACTCTACCGGGTCAAACAGTTAACCCACCCATCAATTTTGCTGTCGTACCCTCGTGTCGAGGATACCTGCTAAACCGCCATCACA
>ERZ794946.249-NODE-249-length-23664-cov-4.934347_pt1 | contig 23664 bp, 12 predicted proteins | sample MGYA00433072_ERZ794946 | MGnify/ENA primary metagenome ERZ794946 (study PRJEB30137, sample SAMN04331413) | food metagenome | isolation source: Y3 must sample point D1 replicate A | place: Australia: South Australia | collected 2014 ...
GTGCACATTTTGTGACTGATGCACAACTGGGTATCTAACAGGCAAGTTTCGCATGGAAGTATGCCTTAACGTTCACGGTGGCTGAGTGTGCTCCCTATATATCTCCACGCAACTGCCTGGTATTCTACTGGGACTCCAATGCTTTTGGTGAGAGCGACGAGCCACGATAAGAATCAGGGGGGTGGGATCAAGGGAGTGGAATCAGGGTACTCAGGTTTAGCTATGTAGGACTATGTCAGACATTCTAAAGAGGCTATTTTGTAGAGAACGGCTACACAATCTTCTTTATCGGCGTACTTCTCTCATTCCTCCAGCATCGCCGACGGAATCATGGCGATATGTCTACCATTTCTTCCGCAGAATCCGAAGCATGTGGATAACCAGCCGAGTAGGAATAAACCAACCAACCAACCAACCAACCAACCAACAGACGAAGACTTTGGTCTCCCGTAATTCCGCCATAGTGCTCACGATATGAAGAACTATATTCCCTTTCAAGTATGATACAGTCTCCTTCGTTTCCTTACGTGAGTGTAGCCTTGTCAAGTCTTCTTAAGACTGACACAGTGGGCATATGATACCCAAGGCACAGCCAAGTACGAGCGAGGTGCAGATGCAGTTCGTCGATTCCTTCCATGCTTGACCTGCAGCGTTCCGATCGTGCAATGACAGGCAGCGCGAGGGTGGTGACGCTTACCTAGTCAAACTACATGGTCAGCGCGTGTTCATTGTGGCACGCCCCGCACCTGGTGTTGGCGGTCGTCGCATGTGGCGCATCATAGCGATTACATTGCCCGTTGATAGCATGTCGAGTATGGTCCTCTCAACATTACGTTGATGGACGCCAGCATTTCGTCTACATGGCTAACCTGTCAACGCAGGCAACCTTAGGCGTGATTGGTAATGACTGGTGGATTCCATGCTCCATGATGCATTTCGCGGCTAGTATGCGATTTGTCCCGCGCGGCCCTGCCAGTTCTCGTTCACATGTAAGACTGTGATGTTGCTGCTCATTGTCATTGTTGGAGTTGTCGTTCGGAACGTAGACACCCAGAGTCGCACGAACCGTTCGGCTCGCTGCGGGGTCAGCGAGACGAATCTCGGCATATCAAGATGCGTGATAAGCAAAGACTACTTGGAGCGAACAGCGCTGCCACAGCCATGGTTTCGAAAACAATTGCTTGCCTCCATGAATACGGTCAGCAGTATTACCGTCGTGCCTATCTCTGACCTCCTTACGCTACCATGTCAGCGATGGTAAACGTGTCAAGGTCAACCCCGATCGTCGTTATGCTAGCAGCTGGCATCATGCTATTCTCCTGCTTATCACCGACATACATAATACTTTTGAACTTGATCACTTGAGAAGGCTGAATTCTCGACACGGTGGACAGTAAGTACTGTAATGTAGGCTGACACTGTAGTGTAGATTGTTGGCACTTGCTTTACAGATGGCCTTCTATCAGCATAAGCGTGCTGTGGGTCAGTGATTATAAAGGTGCCGGTGCGACATGTTCGGAAACCTCGTCTGTAGTCGTACGTCGCTACACTCAAGGCTCATTTCTGGTGGGGATCTGAGAAACAATGCTCTTGTGCTGAACAGCTGAGCTGCAACGTGTTGGTGACGCCAGTTGGCCACTGTGTCTTTTGTTGAGACACTAGAGAGAAGGCATGTACTGCGCTAGCTGACATTAGGGAAAGCCTCGCGTGTTCAGTTCCGCGTCCGGTTCCGCATTTCCGGTGGTTCCGCGCTTAACTCCGCATCTACATCCTGCTTTGTCCACACAGTGAGTATCCTGTGGCCTTCATTTTGCATGGAACTAACATGCCAGTACGGTCGGCGCCACTTAGCGCCGAACTGTGCTCTTGAGGCTTAGGTCTGTAGTGTTTCTCAAGCTGCTTTACGAGGCGTGAGAACTTCATGGAGGCCCTTTGAGAGCCGAAGCCTAGCTTTTAGGAAACCCATCTTCCTCGACAGCTATCTCGTAAAATTTGTGCGTCTGAAAATCGTGGCATGCACACGGTCGCGTCGGCTGCGAGCGCGGATCATCATGGCCAAGCCAGGAGGTATCATCCTACTTGCTTGTACAATTTCTAGTAACTGCTGTTCCCTACAACGTTACCTCAACGATCTTCGCTGACCTCTCTCTCAGGGCAACTTGATACTCATATATGAACTACGGAATCGAGTTTCAGTAAATTACCCGGTTTTTCTGACTAGCATCCACGCTTCCTGTGCAACAACTGTGTAGCTGACTTACACGCCGAGACTGCTTGCCCGTTCTTGAACTGCTTGTTGTAATCAATGCTAACCAGTCACACAGTTTTGGTGGTGCATTTGAACAAAGATCTCCTCAAGACATCACTAACAACATCGAGAAGATTATTCGAGTCGCGCGAGTCGTTGGTAGCTTGTCCGTACCTATGCGATATTCTCTATGATCGTCTACTCTACGTAAGTCCCGACCCCAAAGAGCGAGCGGCTCGTTCGCCTTTATCAGCTCTATACCTATGCTTCAGCGCCCATTACTGAAGAAAAGACTGTGCTTGAAAAGAAAACTGTCCTTCAGGTCAGCTCAAATGGTGATATGAAAAAGATCTATGACCGAATGCTAGGCGGGCTTAACAGTATCAATGTTCTACGACTGACTACTGGAATAGGTCAACATCATGGTCTCTGGTCTTCCCAATGCGCTGCTCATACTTGTTCACTGCTCTCAGCTTATCTACATGGCTGCCGCCCTACGAGGTAAGAGTAAATATCTTTGTCACCACTATCTGTACTAAACACTGCACAGGCCTTAGTTGACTCCGTTGTGTCTAGGGCCTTAACAAAATACCAGTCACGACGACTCCGTCCTGCGTCGCTGTGTCGTACTCTGGACGACGATCTTGTTTCCGTTGTTGGGATACAGGTGGCCATATTGATAGTAGTGCAGCGTACCCGAAACAGGGATCAAGAGAGCTTATTGCTGTCTACCCAGGTGAGCGATGCATGAGGTTTTATATCTCCTTGTGTAGCTGTGCTCAAGCAGAGCGTGGAGACGCTGACCTCGTTTTTGCAACCGGATTTCTGCTAATCCAGGCTTTACAGGGGTCAGTTCTATCGTGTTTCACGCATAGACCCGACGAAAGTCCCGCAACTCTAGACAGCTAAGTAAGCGACTACTCCCTTTGTTGCGTGTAAGTATAGCGACGTTCAAAGGTCGATCGCACCGTGGATTACCCTCGGAGCTTGCCAGACAAGCCACTTGCTGTTACGATGAGATCTTTAGATCTAGAGCAATCGCCGCCTAAGTGTGTGCCATTCCTTCACACTCTTCACAGCGTCGACAAGTGGCTAAAACATGATTAGAAACTGTCATTCGATACCTTCAAGGCTGGAGTAGGGGGTCAGTCAGCCCAAACGCAAAGGCAATAGACATCCTCGATTCTGTCGAATGGCAACCTTCGCCCTACAACCCTACCTCCGTCGAGCTGAATCAAGATCCCCGAGGTCCGCAAGAGACAGAAAGTCCTATTTGGACCCTCGATGATCATTCGAGATGCATCAAGGCTGTGAGAATAAGCTTGAAGGCTGACCGACAAACCCCTAGACCTCGTTCGGATGATGCTGAGGCGCGTGTCTACAATCCGTCGTGTCCCATTGGAGTATGTGTCCGTGGATCTCGCTAATTCCAATCAGCTTTTGTGACTTCAAATCTTTCCAGCGTACGATCAAGACCTTATGGAGACACATCGCCGATCGCCCCGGATTTAGGTGGCCATAGATCGCCTGTGTATCGAAGGAGCCCTCAAAACACGACCTAGCCCACATCGCTGCATACGCATTGTGCTGCAACCAAAAGAAGGCGACAAGAGCAGCTCCTCCAATACGATTCCATCAGCCCACAAAGCCACGGCTGCACAGCTTAGAGCGATCAATGATACGTCTTCGTGCCATCTTCCTGCATACGATAGTTTCACTTCGTATACGCGGTAGCTAGTCTCCACATGGTCTACCAGTTCGACGTGGAAGCAAGTCATAACGAGTGTATGTCATACATGCCCTAGGAGATACCTAGGCGACAGGGTCATCCGATATGAGCTCGGATATCGGATTGCGTTGGCATGAGCAATGAGCCTACTGGTTCATAGTGCGAAGCCATCCCTGAGCCAGCAAAAAGAGGCAACATCTTCTTTGTCAATGCGTACAGGCTAACTTGGCAGGTGCATTTGCAAAGTCGCTAACGCTACAGTCTTATCACAGGGCTGTCCCTGTCGAATTACAACTGTACAGATGGTATGGAGCCATCCCTCCTACACAAAAACAAATCATTATATCTATGTGATGGGAGACAACAATGCCAAGGAGGGATAGTCATGAAAAGAATCGGGACGTACAAGGACCATTGTATTCTTCCGTTACTACGCCTTGCATCGAACAAGCTCGGCAGCGAATGATATCTCACAAAGTACAACGCTCGTATCTGTGTGCGCTACGACCTTTAGGCTACGGCTGAAGACACTGACTCCGCTGCGCGGACATCGCACATGTGCTTAGCGCTCGTTGCAATTACTGCATCTTCGACTTGAAAATCCAGCAACAGCACGCAGTAAATGCCTCTACGAATGCAAAGCTCACGACACCTGTCTGTGGCACGCATGGAAAGGCTGCTTCGACTATAATCTTTTTGTGGAAGCTAAATCGAGCATTAGACTCACTTGGGCAACCTCTACTAATCTGATACAGAGTCGTCACTAAAACCCTAGATTCGGACTTTACCTGGTCAACGATGTGATTTGTTAATGAAAAGGCAGTGAGCTTTCCGTGTCTTGGTACGTCGCGCTTTCATGTCCCTAGCCCATACGCAAGTACTCGACCACCTTGAGCAGGAACCCCTTAAAAAAACACGAGTTCCAAGTTTTATGGGCACTCAAAGTGTATCGTGGTCTTCGGGTCCATCGGTACCGCATTAGCGGAGCAACATAGGTTTCTCAAACACTACGCATCCACAGGATCAGTCATGAACATCCTGCTCTTAGTCCTTACCGTTGAGCTCCATGCACACCGGTTGCGTCAGCTTCATTGCGCTGAAGTCGCTCTAAGAGCTAGCGAGTTTGCGGCGTAGATGTTGACGCGATCACGTTGAAAAGGACACTAACTGGCCCAAACTTGTGCCACTCTTTCATGGACTGCTCCTCGTCGTCAAGGTTGGCGCTCTCATTCTCGTACGCCTCGCGATCTTTGCCCCAAATCACTACCTGAGCACCTAGGTTGAGTATGTGACAACAACAACGTAGTCGCCGCTGAGCTGTATCGAAGTCAAACTCACTAGCCAACAAGTTACGACAGTGTCGTTGTTGTAGGCGTTATCGAGTACAAAACACCTAAATACGTTGCTCATCCACGTTAAACGCACGCAACGTTACCGCGACTACTGACGCTATGATATTGCCAGTGTGCGCGCCGTGGAGCTCAGGCAAGCCTGTCGTGTAATCAATTAGTCTGCCCTTGCTGTCAAGCTGGTGTTCGCAAACACCCGTCAGCGCAAGCTGCCCGCAGGTCAAAGTCCAGTTGTCAAAGGAAACGTGTATAAGCGATTGCACTTTGCGCAAGGAAGCGGCAACGGCAGGTATGTACGCATGGTGCTCGGCGATGATACTGTCACGGAGGCTTTGGGGATTATGCCAAAGTATAGCTTCGGCTGATGGATTTGCAGCTTCAATAAGCCGCCGAAACTGCGGCGTCTCCATTACTCTTCAGTGTTGGTTATCCGCCGCTACCTAGTCCTTGAACGCCTCTTGAGACTGGCGGGTTGAGAAGCCTGCCGCCAGCTCATTTGCAACGTCTTGCGTTACCTCAGTCCCTTTAGACCTCGTCTTGAACACCGCTGATTGCGCAACAGCACCTTATATATTGCCATCGCGGCTCTCGATAGGTATAGCACCGTTAGGTCTGACGGAGTGACCTTTTACAGGCTTCTGGAGATGGGTGGCGGTACTTGAGGTCGAGCTTTGAACGTCGTATGCGGCGCCAGGCATGCGGTGCTGGTGACAATAACGGCAAAGCTAGTAGTTTTCCTTGAGTTTCGTATGCTAAACCGGGCAGCCGTGGCGATAAACCTAGCTGTGAGGACCGCCTCGAGCAGTCGGCTCAAGCTGCGGCACGCGATTCCCGTCAAGCCCTTCGAAGTCTCTTTCATCCACCAAGTCCGCTGGTGTCACCACAATAGCATCCGTAGGCACTACGTTACGGATGACGCCATGGGCATCACCAACAGTGGGCGCGTTAAAGGCTGACAGCGGCGGAGAGTTGGCTTTACCGCGCTCGACGAGACGTCGCAAAGTTGAGATGGGCTGGGTAGACATTAGGTACAGTAGAAAACGAGGTCGTTATAAGCTTTGCTAACAAGATAATAACTTTAGAAATAGCTAAAGACGCGTTGTTTGGGACACCAGCTGGCCTGCGTTGGGCCGGAAAAATGTGAGCCCGGATGTTAAGCCGCACAAAACCCAACTCCAGAAATCGCGATCACGACTACCAGATACGGCCTCAAAATGGCCTTACAACAGTCTAGTTCAATCAATCTAATCAGTCTAGCCTCTACAGGCTGATTACACTCAGAAGACGAGACGCTTCGCACTGATCTGATTTACTGTTAGTAAGTCTGAGAAGAAGGCTCTTTGCGAATCAAGCCCGAAGGCGACGATGCGAGCGTAATCTAGAAGTGGGAGCTATCTCAAAAGTTCAAAACTAGCTATAGTACACGACCTATAGAGAGCTATTGCAAAGCTCAATGTGCGCGCAGGGCCTCATATTTTCCGGCACGGTGGGTTTTTCGGCACGCAAGGGGAGACATCACTTTCTCGCCACTTAGAGCGTATGCCATTGACTCTGCTCCAAAGCTCTCACCGAAAGAGCTGCGCCTTCCACCAGGCGAATCGCCTTTGCACATCGACCTTGCAAGCAAGCATTGCGGATTTGGAACTGCTATCGGCAAACTGCTAGCCCGCCGCCTGTCCAAGAGCCACGGTGTAAAGAGGAAGTCGTCAATGTGGCTTCGCGACCATGGAGTTGAAGGACTGACTCTTCAAAGCTGGGATCGAGACGGAGCAGATGGCCACTGTATTGTGGGGCTGGATCACTCGGCCGCAGCTACTAGTTCGCTCGACAATAGCCTGCCACAAGACTCAGTGTCACGACTCCGCCTTGAGCGATCGCACCGTGAGGGACTCGAACGCATAGCCGATCCCAATCGAAAACTCTTGGTGGAGCTCGTGCAAATGCCACACGGTAGAGAGCAGTGCATCAAGCTTGGAAACCTCGATAACCTAGCCTTGTGCAGCTGTCCAAAGCAATCTTCAAAAAGCTCGACCAGGTCTCCTCGGCGGTTGTACTTGAGTCCATATCTTAGGCCGACATTCAAGGCGTTTGGTAGGCCATTGCCGTCACAGTCCCCTACTGCGTGAATACTTGAAGGCGTCTATGCCCTCTCCGCTAAAGGAGGCTGTCATGGGCTACATCAAGTGCCCACTTGTGGTAAACACCATCTGTTACAAGGTGCAGAGAAGTCGTAAGCTTGGCATCACCTACATCGAATCGACTGGGCCATGCCGTTCAACTCAAACATCGCCCGCCGTATCTCCTGTGTGCATGCAGAAGGCTTGGTTTGCCCTTGCTTGACCGAGCTTCCTGTCGGCTTCTTCCTTTTGCGATTGGCCGAGATGACACCTAGCACGGTCCGTTGCTCGACTTCTGCTCGCTCGAAGTCGATCACCATGACGTGCTTAGTCTCCTCGTTCCATAGTATGTTGCGAGGCATCAGGTCCTTGTGCAGCACTCGCAGCCCGTGGATCGCGTCGGCCGACAGTCTCACCTGCTCGCTGACCAATGCCTTGTTCTTCGCCGTAAGATGTTGGCCAATGGGATTACCTCCGAAGCTGAGAAACATCATGTGCACAAGCTCGACGATCCCTTCGTAGAAGTATGGCGTCTCCAGGTCGATGTTCCCCAGGTGCACGGGCACGTGGATGCCCTGGATGGGCCGGAGCCGCTCGTAGATGGACGCCTCCCGTCGCAGGCGATGGACGAAGTAGGCGGGCGTGCACTTCGCCGCCACAACGTATCCGTGCGATCGCAGACGGACGCGAAAGAGCACTCCACACGCTCCAGGCATGCTCACGGGATCGCAATCCGTGTCTAGGTCATCCGCAAGCTGTCGACGCATGAGGGCAAGGAAGGTCGGCCGATCGATCTGATGGTATCTCTCCCCGTGGTCTCTGGCGTTGGGACAAGATCTGTCGAGCACACCGCCTTCGGCAAGCCCGCGCAGGCATTCCTGCGTGCAGTATTGCCCATCCTCTGTTCCCTGGCCATGCCTGCGCCCGCGCCCGCGTCTGCTTGACGAGTTGGGGGCAGTCTTCTGCGTGCGCAAGAAGTGCTGCGACAAGGACTGCTGTCGGCTCGGCGTGTCCGGATCCGGCTCCGGTTCTTCGTCGCTGGCCTCGCACCGCTTCTCTGCTTGCCAGCAGCTCAGCGAGCTGTGTTTCGCTCCCCTACCGCGGAGCTGCACAGGCGACATGCGGAGGAAGCTGTCGTCCTCCGGAGGCTGGTACTCCGACGACTGTGTAATGCCTTCGGGGATCGCGTCCAGCAGCTCGTCGTACACCACCTCCCAGCTGCGCAGTTGCGCCGCCGCCTCGGTCCGCCATCGCTGGGACCGGGGCGGTGTCTTCAGCGCCTGGAGGGTAAAGGCCAGCATCTGTCCCACTGCTGTCAGGTGCAACCGGTTCCCACTCTCCGAGCCGGCTGTCCACCCTGTCGTCTCTCCCACGTCGCCCTTTGGCACCGAGAGGAAGTAGTTCACCGTCGTAGGGTCGTCTCCCACTCGCAGGAAGATGTACGCTTCGCCCGTGCATACGCACCCGTACTCCACTCCGATCCTGACCATGTAGGAGAATGCCTGGGTGATGACCGCAGCGACCAGCCGGCGAAAGCGGTCTCTCAACGTCTCGTCTTCGTGGCACTGCACCACCTCATCGAGTTCCATTTCGCCTAGCCCCTCGTAGATGTAGCCAAGCGGGAGCTTGTGCGGCGCCTTGTACTCTAAAATGAAGGCCGCAATGCGATCCTGTGCGCTTCGAGTCGTGCTGGTGTTGTATACGCAGAACTGGTCGGCCCGAGGACGCGATGAGCCTGCTGTGCTTTTGCGACCAGCGTCCTCCGCTTCTGCCGTGCCTGTCGAGCCGGACGGCCGTGTCCCTTTCGCTTTAGCCTGCAGGCGCGGTGACTGCCGTCGCCCAGTCCCCGATAATGTCAGCTGTTCCATGCCCTCCTCCAATTGCGATTCCGGGCTGAGCGTGTTGGCGTGGTTCTCAAAGTTCACCGAGCCCTGGAGCCCAAACTTCCGCCGCAGTCGTCGGTCCCTGTGCAGGCCCTGGATGATCAACGATACCTGGTCCTCGACGGTGTGCCGCTGGAAAACGTTCAGGTCCAGCTCCGAGCTCATCATCCGCCGCCGCACAGCCTCGCCCGTCTCCTCCAGCGTGTGCAGCGACGTGAAATGCCGCTCGGACGCGAAGCCGGACTCCATGAGATCGTCCCAGATCGTCGCCTGCCGTGCTGGGAAGTCCGCCCACAGGGCCAGCCTTTCCGGTCGAAGCTTGTTGTTTGCATTGGCGGGACTGCCTCGCGTCGACAATGTCGGGTTGGTCTGGACGGTAAGGCCTGAGTGGAGATGGTTGTGGCAGGCATCGAGGAACTCGGGAAGGGCTGTCTTGCGCGTCTTCTCTACGGCCCTTTCCTGGGCTTGCTCCGCCTCCTCGCGCCTGCGTTGTTCCTCCTCCCGTGCTGCTTCCGCTTCTTTCTGGGCGTTCTCCGCTGCTTCACGTCTGCGTTGTTCTTCCTCGCGCCTGCGTTGTTCTTCCTCACGCCTGCGTTGTTCCTCCAGATATAGAGCCTTATAATCTGGCGACCCCTCGACCATGTCGTGGCGATAAGATCTTTCCGATCACCAGCCCGCCGTAGTGGGTCCGTCTATGGCGTTCTCCGTCGGCGGAAAATGAACACACAAATATGCCTACTGCATGATTGTAGACAACAATGCTCACAGCAGATGTTTGGGTAATAAAAAAGGTTGCTGTGACAGCTGTAATAAGAGGGAGTCGTGAGAGTCGTATGTGGGAGCGCCGCTCTGTTTCGGCTACCTAAACTCTCGGCGCACGAGCACCTGCGCCTTGTTGCCCCCCCAACGAAGGTGAGACACAAGAAACACGCGATTGGCTGGGCGTTTAGTGATACAGTACAGCCCTTGTAACCTATGTGACAAGAAGGGGACGCATGTTAGCTCCACTGGCAACCCGGCGCTAGGGTTTCACCGGAAAGCCGTAAAACAATAAAGAGCACAAAGCCACAGCGCTAAACTCAAGTGCTCACATCTACTCGATTATGCTAGCGATATCTCCCCTGCTGCACTACCTTCCCCTCATCGCTCGATCATTTTTTTGTGCAATATCTTGTCTTTGGAATCAAGACTCGGAAGCACGACGTTCTTGACATGAACGCACTCCAGTGAAGCCACAGTTGCATAACGCAAAAGGCATCGCAAATGTCGACATACGGCAGTCCTGGTTTGGAGAAGCCAGAGCAAAGCGAAGCGGGAGTCATAACATCAAATTATCTCGGTAAGTGTTTTGCTGGACTGGCCGAACTACGCGCCTTACATCAGGGTCTTCTGGAGAATCTCGGTGTCAAGTGCTTCGTAGAAAGTTATCAGACGGCTCTCGAAACATACGTTCTCGAATTAGAGGCGCACACGGCACTCGAAAAAGAGATTGTAAGGATTCTGGCGAACTGCAATAATCGATCTTCCATTGCAAGCGAGATCGTGGCCAATGTGGTGGTACAGGAAGGCGAAAAGATCAGAATACAATCAGATGGTTCAGCGGCCCAGCCACCCACAAATCAATCCGCGGAAAGCTTGTCGAGAGACATCCAAGGACTACCAAATCCTGCAATAGTACCTGCCAAATTCCCGGATGAAGAAAGCGAGTACGATGATTTGCGAGAGGATTCTCAGAAGACACTGGCACCTTTCAACATTTCAGAAACATGGAAATTCCTGAAGCAGCGCACTGCGTTACAGGCTTTGGTCCTGCAGCTCAGGCTACTGACACTTCCGCACGATTTGAAAGATATCATGGAAACCACACCAAGAAATTATATTTGTCTTTCAAACAAGAACGACACATCTCTTTTGAACAGATACAAGATCTCCGTCGAGACACACACAGCGTACCTCTGGGATTGGTGGCCTTTGCAAAAGAGCGTTCCTCTTTTGGGCCCAGGTAAATCCCGATTACAGTGGAAAGTAAGTGCTGCCTCGGCAATCGTGCAATCCCATGCTAATGGCCCAAAGTTTATTGGCGACACAATGTATGAAGTGGTTTCGATTCAAGAGGCCGAAACGATAGCGCAGATCCTGGCCACAATGAAGGAACATCCCTCGAGATGTTATTGCTGCAAACCCTGACCTAATCAAATGACTTGATCTGCAGCTTCCCGAAACATATACCATGCTTTGCGGGGAAGTCTGCCGACCTCAACATCAGACTCTTCGCTGCCGGCGTTCTCTCCAAGCGAATTTTAATGTACGGCAGAGTCTGGCAAGACTTGCAAACTACCCTAAATAAAAAGTATCGATTTAAGAATGAATCTCATTACCAAAAATGTGCAATGGTTGAATTCTTCTGCTGTAGGTTAGTGAGCAACGTTCAGAACGTCACGACAGCCTTTGTGACATCTCGTGCTAACAGTCACTATTTACTTCGGTCCAATCCCCCTACTTCAACTCGACCAAGGCTCCTGTAGATCGAACTGACTGGTAGCAAGTCTGACCCCGACCCTCGCCACAGGACGAGAGCAGACAACACACAGTTGCAACGCGCCACTCGCTCAGCCTGGTGCGACAATCGCAGCTGGACGATTCCCACCTGGCGACCCAGATCCACTAACTACCACAAAGCGCACAAGCAGCGGCAGGCTGAGACTGGGCTCTGGCTGCTGGAAAGCGCAATCTTCACTAAATGGAAGAGAAGTGCAGCGTCGCGACTATGGCTGTATGGAATCCCAGGATGTGGAAAGACGATCCTAAGCTCAACAGTCATCGAGCACTTGCTGCAGCACTGCCACGGTAACGCTAGTATGGTGACGGCGTACTTCTACTTCGACTTCAACGATACACAAAAGCAGGACCCAGAGCTGATGTTCCGCTCCTTGCTCTGCCAGCTCCTGCAGCATTCGGTCACGATATCTAAGGGCGTTGACGCGTTGTTTTCGTCTTGCGAGAACGGACAACGAAAGCCATCGTTGCATGCACTTCTAGACGTGACATGTCAGGTAGCGCAAGAGTTCGCGCACGTCTACGTCATCCTCGATGCTCTTGATGAATGTTCGCAGCGCTCGGAGCTAATGGACATGCTTGAGACAGTGGCTGGGTGGCAGCTTGACAACCTGCACCTACTTATGACTAGCCGGAAAGAGCGAGATATTGAGAGGTCTTTGGAGACTTACGTCGGAGAAGAGGACACTGTCTGTCTCCAGAAGGACGTAGTGGATAAGGACATACAACGATACGTTCAACAAAGGCTAGGTGTTGATAAGGGCTTGGCAAAATGGAACAAGGACGTCGCTATCCGGCAGGAGATTGAGGCTGCACTAATGGGCGGAGCTCGCGGGATGTATGTGTGTTCACCTAGTTCTCCGCAGAGCTAAAGCTAACGATAGCAAAGGTTCCGATGGGCTGTGTGTCAGCTGGACACACTAGGAAAGTGCTGCAACCGAGCGAAGCTGCGCAAATCTCTTGCTAGTCTGTCGCGGACGCTAGACCAGACATACGACCGTATTCTCTCCGCGATAAGCGAGGAATACTCTGAGTATGCGATGCGCATCCTGCAGTGGCTAACATTCTCTGCGCGGCCGCTGTCCGTCGAAGAGATCGCCGAAGTCGTCGCCATCGATGTGGCGCGCGAACCAGCGTTCGACCGTGATGAGGTGTTAGAAGACCCACTAGAACCGCTGGAAATCTGCTCTAGTCTAGTCACTATCACGAAGAACGAAGCAGACGGAAGATCAGGGCCTGCCCAAAAGATCATCGCTCTAGCATACTACTCAGTTCAGGAGTATCTTGTGTCAGACAGGATTAAGCAAGGGTCAGCAAAGCAGTACAGTATGCAAGAGGCCGAATGTCATAATGTGATAACGAGAGGCTCTTTGAAGTACCTGATCCAGCACCAGCAACCATTAGCAAGAGAGACTCTTAAGGTGTTTGCACTCGCAAGGTACACATCCGAGTTCTGGAGCAGCCATCTTCGAAGGATAGGAGGCAAGATGGAGCAAGCCAGTCAGCTAACAATGGATTTGATGGCCAGGAAAGAGCCTGCATATCTTAATTGGCTGCGGTTGCATGATCCGGACCGCCCTTGGCAGGAGCTAAATTTAAAAAAGAGTGCCGATAGCATACCTATGCCGCTTTACTACGCAGCACAGCTAGGCTTAAGTATAATTACGAGACTGCTGCTCGACGCGGGCGCCGAGGTCAACGCGCAGGGTGGACACTACGGCAACGCATTGCAGGCAGCTTCATGGAGAGGCGACGAGCAGTGCGTTGCCGTAGTGTCCACCCTGCGCGTCGACCTCGGCGCCCGCATCGAGCAGCGTCTTGACTACCTGCTCGTCGCCCCCGACTGAAGCTGCCTGCAGTGCGTTGCCGTAGTATCCACCCTGCGCGTTGACCTCGGCGCCCGCATCAAGCAGCGTCTTGACTACCTGCTCAGGCAGCTTCATGGAGAGGCGACGAGCAGGTAGTCAAGACGCTGCTTAATGCAGGTGCTCATTAACATTAAGAAGGCAACACTCTCTTTAGATCCAAATAGCATTGCTTAGGTTCTAAGCAAGTATTTTTAGGCGTAAAGTAAGCATCTTTTAGTTAACGCTTAAAAGGACACTGGGCACCACGAGATTTCACACGTGCATGCCAGATCCTGACTGCGTCAAGCCCAAGTCATCGACCTTGACCTTAATCTACCCGACATCAGCTCATAAAGTGCCCCATGCCGTTCCTGTGCGAGTCTGCCATCTTCATCACGAAAGGCGCGCTTCCTTTTCACGTTGGCCGAGACAGCGCCCAGCGCCCTTCGCGGTTCCACCATCTCTGCCCGCTCGAAGTCGATCACCATCACTCGGCGTGTTTGGTCCTCCCACAGCATGTTCCGTTGTGCGAGGTCGTTATGCAGTACTCCGAGTGAACGAACGGCTTGCACTGATTCCTCCGTTTGCTGTGCAACAAACGACTTGCTGTCCGCTGCCAAATGCTTGTCCATGCGCTTGCCTCCGTAGCTGAGGAACATCATGTGTTTGAGCTCACAAATCCCCTCGTAGTAGTACGGAACCTCTAGGTCGATGTTGCCTAGATGCACTGGCACATGCGTGCCCTGTATAGGACACAGGCGATCGTAGATCTTGGCCTCCCACTTGAGACGATACACAAGCTCGATCGGGCAAGCTTTGGCGACCACAGTATATCCGTGGGACTCCAGTCTGACACGGAAGGGGACGCCACACGCTCCATGAAGCCCTATAACCTCGCAGTTCCGGTCTAGGTCCTTGGACAGCTGCTGGCGGATGCGCTTGAGGAACGTCGACCGGCTCAACCGATGACGGTCTGTACCATGTAGCCTCGCGTTCGGGCACGCGACGTCAAGAGGACCACTCCTCACCAAGCCAAGCAAGCAGTCCTGAGTGCAGTACTTTCCATCTCGTCCTGTGTTGCCTGACTTGCGATCAGATGAAGAAACGCCGGTAGTGGGTCGCGAACGAGATGGATGTGGGGGCGGTGGTGGTGATGATGATGATGATGGTGGTGGCTGTCGGCTTGGTGTATCTGGATCAGGCTCCTCGTCGCTGGTGTTATGCTGATCCTGCGGCTGCGAGCAGTCGGGTTCGCCTATGCGTGCTCGTCGTTGCCGAAGCCGCACAGGCGACATGCGAAGAAATTCTGTGTTTCGAGGCGGCCGGTATTCTGACGACGGTGCCTCGTGCGATGGAATCTCGTCCAGCAGTATGTTGTACAAGACCTCCCAGCTCTTCAACCGAGCCGATGTCTCCTTCCGCCACCTGTGGCTCCGAAGCGGCGTTCTTAGAGCTTGCAGCGTAAACGCCAGCATCTGCCCGACAGCGGTCAGGTGCAGTCGGTTCGGACCGTCGGCGTCTGGCGCCCATCCGGTCGTATCGCCAACATCGCCCTTTGGCACAGACAAAAAGTAGTAGACGGTTGTGGGATCGCGCGGCACGCGCAAGAAGATGTTCGCCTCGCCCGTGCACACGCATCCGTACTCCACGCCGACCTGAACCATGTAGGAGAATGCTTGCGTGATGATTGCAGCCATCAGGCGGCGGAAGCGGTCCCGCGGGCTCTCGGTTTCGCGGCATTCGACGACATCGTCCAAGTCCATGTCATCCAGCCCTTCGTAGATGTAGCCGAGCGGAATCTTGTGTGGTGCCTTGTACTCGATGACGAACGCAGCCGTACGGCTCTCTTCGCCCGTGCTGTAGACGCAGAATTGGTCGGCCCGGGGGCGAGAAGATCGCGACGTGCTATTGCGGGCGGTCGCTGAGAGCTCCGTTAAGGACGACGCGTTGGCCTTTGCCTGCAAGCGTGGTGATCGTCGTCGGCCCCTGCTAGACACCGATAGGTTCTGCATGCCCTCTTCCACCTCTTGCTCCGGGCTCAGTGTGTTGGCGTGGTTCTCGAAGTTCACAGAGCCACGCAGGCCAAACTTGCGTCGCAGCGCTCGGTCGTCGTGCATTTGCTTGATGATCTGCGACACCGGCTGCTCGACCGTCGACCGCTGGAAGAGGTGCAGGTCCAGCTCCGAGCTCATCATACGTTGTTGGATAGTCTCTCCAGACTCGCTCAAGGTATGCACTGAGGTGAAATGCCGCTCCAGAGCGAACCCCGACTCCATGATCTCCTCCCAGATGGCTGCTTGGCGCGCAGGGAAGTCATCCCAGATGCGGAGTCTTTGAGGCCGGAGCTTGTTATTCGCGTTTGCAGGGTCGCCTCGCGTCGACAGCGTCGTATCCGTCTGAACTGTCAGGCTTGCGTGCAGGTGGTCGTGGCATGCGTCGAGGAACTCGGGCAGTGTCGTCTTGCGGGTCATCGTCTCGGCCTTCTCGCGTCTGCGCTGTTCCTCTTCGCGTCTACTTCGCTCTTCGCCCTGTGCTCGTTCGGCTTCTTCGCGTCTACTTCGCTCTTCTTCCTGTGCTCGTTCGGCTTCTTCGCGTCTGCGCTGTTCCTCCTCGCGTTTGCGCTGTTCCTCGAGGTACAGCTGCTTGTAGTTGGGCGACAGATCTGCCATGGCCGCAGGATAGTCAAGTGTGCCGCTGATAAGATATTGTAAGCATCGGTCGATACATTGGCAGGTTAAGAAAATTGTTGGCGTATCTGAGGAGATGAGGCGCTTGTCGTGAGGTTGGATGGGAGGTAAACATGAAAATGGACGGGGCACAAAGCACCGGCTAAACAACAGGGTTGCGCGGGCCAACGGCAACGCCCCACTTCGCTCCCTGGGTCAGATTTCGCAAGTGGGAAGCTGCACGACATCACGAGCCGCTCCCACTTCTCATCTGGCTCTTTTCGCTGGATGTCATGCGCAATTACTTAGCCTCATTTATGGTCAGTACTAAGACCGTTCCCTCTGTCGTTATTGTCATGCATTCAGTGAAGAATACAGGTTGCTCCGAAAAGGCGATGGCCGTACAATAGCCACACTGCATGTTTAGGTTGAGTCCGGGACAAAAGCCTAGTCAGGCGTACGCGAGCACCACGGTCCAAACCACTTGGAAGAGGTGCTCGTTACCTATAAGGCTAGACTCAATTATACATTACATTAAGGGAACCAAATGGTCCCATGTACATATGGGTAAACCAAATATTCTGCTGAGTGTATTCTATGAGCAGTTGTGACGATCAGTGCATTGCATTGTCCTCGACGAAGGTGCCCAACTTACAAGCTTGAATACATGAAGCAATGGACTGATTGGTCAGTGGATAGTCGCGTGATTCGCACGCAGTGCACAAAGGACCTGCAGTATAATTGCAGACGAACAAGGCAGTCCTGTAAGTCTGCAAGACAGGTGAACAGATGGTCGCTGAGTCCGCAGGAGAGGATAGTGCCGACAGAATAGATACAGATCTTTTCATCGTAGCATACGGTGCATGATCACATGTGCGCAGCCTTGTGCTTCCCGATGTTCACGCGGGATACGTTGGCTACTTAGCATGGAGAGGTAAATTAGTTGGCTTCCCGGAGCTCGAAGTGCCTGCTGAGCTGAAAGACGCTCTGAAGGACAAGCTATGCAACTTCAAGCTCGACAGAATCTACGTCCAGACGCAAATTATCTCGTGCCATAGTTGGTATAAGCTAATATTTAGTGGTTATCTCACGCCCGGAGAAGGCGGTAGTATGCTGCGTGGAAAGCGTAGCATCGAACGGGGTTACTACTACCCGGGCACCATGTCGTCTTCCGAGTTTACCAACATCATGACTGATCGTATGGATAAGTTAGTTAGGTACCTAGCCTGGGCGAAAGTAAGAGCCATGTCAGCCTCTTCTGATAACTCTAAACAGCTGACATACGCAACCAAAGTGCACTAGCGGATCAGATTCGGTGTATCACGCCGGCGCCACTCACCGACGCACTGATGCGTACAATCACCAGGGGAGGGGCTTGCGGGTGAAAGTGCAGGAGCAGACTCGTATCAGAGCGTTAGCAGAGCCTCCATCGGCTGTACCACGTGAGCTAGTCTTGGTACGTAGCACTGTGCGGGTTCTGTCGATGGTTCGCCGAGTGCATCTAGCGGCAGAGGGTACTGCTGACCATTGAGACAACATACGTTTCTTCAGGATTAAACTAGGACGAGTGCGTGAGAAAGAGTTGACTTATAGCGGATGCGTTCGGGAAGAATGGTTCAGAGAAGAATCAGATCAAGATCAAAGGATGATAGACAGCGACAGGGCTGGAGAAGTATACGTACAGAAGCTTCAGTATTGCTGAGCGGACCTTGAGGAAAGGACGTTGGCAGATGCTTAATTTCTTGAGAGATGTCGGCCATCAGAAACGCGAACTGAAGCGAATGCGAGGCGATAGGCCGTCCGTCTCAATGGGGTCGAAGATGTGCTCTGGGAACACTGTCACACGAGAGACATTACCCCAAACAGAGGACGGTCGATGCTAAGAAAGTCGGGATAAGCTACGAATCACACAGAGAAACATCACGACTTCAGAAACATCAAAAGTGTTGTTGGAAAGAGCACTGCTCGAAGCTTGGATTTGCAGTAATGTCTAAAAGTTTTGAAGAAGTGAATCGTAAAGGGTCGTTGCAGAAGCTTCATGTTCGGAAGACCCAGTCCACCGAGAGACGAAGTGGAAGAAAAGCCCAAGTCCCAGTCCCGATAGCCTAAAACCCAACAGATGCCCATATATACTTTTTGTAATCCGCGCAGCTTACCTGTGTAGCATGCGACCAGCCATCCCTAAACAGATGGAGAAAGAAGAAGACTTAAAAAGAGTTGCCTAAGCAGAGAAATCCCTGGCGTGGGCCCTTTTCTGGATTGAAGCGACAGCCGCGAGTTGAGGGCCGGGCGCATCCTCGATGGTCTCATTAGCTGCGTGCCAGTAGAGGTCCCACTGGAGGAGGTCGTCGCTCGCGTTGTACAGCTCGGTACCCTTCTTTCCAGCGGGCACCTGAGCGCTGTCGTCACCACCAGTGACTTTGATGTTGAAAGCCTGAGGCCAGAACTGGCGGTTGCTAACATCGCCGTTGTTGTGGATAGAGACGACCTCAGTCCTGAGGACGTAGTTTCCGCTGGGGATGTCAGAGGGGATGGTGACACTCTGCGAGTTGCCGTTGTCGTAGAAGATGGCATCGGTACCCCAGTAGCCAGTCTGGCCTTGAGCTTGACCAGAAGAGTAGCGGCCCTTGCGGTAGTCGATGAGCGCGCTCTCGTGGATCTTGAAGAACTCAAGTTCGGTCTTGTCGACGTTCCTGCAGTCGCCGTTGCAGGAAGCGAGGTAAGTAGCTGTCCAGCCGTGGTGGGAGCAGTCCCAGCCCTCCTCGCCAGAGCCGCAGCTACCCTCGTGGTGCCAGTGGAAGGTTACATCTGAGCCGGCTGGTGCTTCGGCGGTGTACGGTGAGGGAGAGGCGTCCTTGTGGGCAATGATGTCGGGGCTGGAGTTCGGTTAGTACATGTAGGAGAAAAGTAAATAACAGGTTGGTGTAGACATACTGGCTTAGCTTGTCGCCGTAGATGGGCTGGTATCCCCAGCCCTGGTTGGTCCACCAAGCAGGCGACTTGTTACCAGGATCCTGCTTGGAAGCCTGGCGGAAACCTTCGTAGGTCTTACCTCCAGCCTCGAACTTCTCGACGGAGGTGTGGCCGGCCACGGTGGAGATGAGGGCAGCGACAAGAGCACCAGTCTGGAAGTTCTTGAACATAGAAATGATGGATATGATGATGATCGTAAAAATACGGTTCTTTTGGAATATTTTTTGGGTGGTTCTTAAAGAATGTGAAGTAAAGTGAGTGTCTCGTTGATAGCACCGGGCTATGGAAAGAATGACTGGTCAATGAATGACTGAAGAGAGAGTGACTTGCTTGCTGTGAGCGTGAAGGAAAGCCCCATCCAAGGGGGGACAGCAGCCCTTATGGACACTCACACTAATATTTAGCTAAGATGCTCCGAACGTCTAGGCCATTATTCTTGAGCCGCTTGCTCTTCGCCGCGCATTTCCCGGCGGCCGTGAGCCTTACGCAGAGCCGCTCAATCCTCCAAAATGCTTACGGTCACCTTCGGGCCATATCGCGATCGGTCTTACTTGCAATACTGTAGTCACCCACAATCACTTGCGTTTGCGTCACTGAATACGCTGATTGAATCGTTGCAACCACGCACATCTTGCACCGGCGCACCGGGTTCATTATGCTCTCGATTCATGGTGGAGAGTTCAAGTGCGATTGCAGCGGGGGTTTGCCGCGGATAAGCATCCCAACCCATACCGTGCCCGTACACCCAACGATTATGTTCACTTGTCGATTGCGAACACTAAACCGACGGCTTGTCGAGAATCGCCTCAAGGAGGTGTATCGGCATTTCCCAGCCTTGTGTCCGAAGACGTTTGATGATTTCCATGTGGTAGCAGATAAGCCTTCCGCCATTGCTGATGTGCGTCAAATGATTCCAAAGAGCTCAGCGGCGCAAGATGAGGCGTACGGCACGGTTGCAGCTTTTGAACAAGTTGGATGTGCCCTTGGCTGCGTTGTTCGTATGGTTTCTAGCAACAAAGTGTAGAACAGTCTTGGAGGAGGCTAGAGTAGACCCAATACCTTTCGAACGCACTCTCCTTTTCTGCGCGTATGAACAAGCTGCTACAGACCAGCCTGGCGCATATGACTCTGCCGCATGTTAAGGTATTATTTGGCGACCAACTACTGCAACGATCTTGAAGGAATGCCTATGTGATATGCGGACGCCCTTCGACCCTAACCCCTCTCAATTACAATAGTTAGACTATGGCTAGTTTGATCACAGCTGTAGTCGCGGTCGAGTGAGACCACCTTACACCCGAGATGGCTCCTGCTCACTCTGTTCGTGTATAGAAAGTGAGTTCATACGAAGAACTTGGATGAAAGAGCGGGGTTTCCGACCAACCGTCTTAACGAATGTCGTGCTCGTATTTAACGGTCTCCTCGAAGTGAGCGGCCCAATGTAGGGCGGGCGGATATCTACTTGCAGGACATAATGACAAACAAAAGACTGAGGCATGTATATACGCCCTGCTGGCAGGAATCGCAGTCTCAGGCTATTGCTTGGAAATGAGTCAACGCTGCCCGCCAGACACTCACACGACCACAAGATCTCTACCTACGACGAACTGTCGTGAACACGTTGCTCGGCTTGTTAAACCAATAGTTGTGCGTTTTCCATTCCATCTTTGGCTCCGCCAGCTGGAGGCGAAACGCGCTGAGAAGCTGCGGCACGACCTTGTATATTTCGCATAAAGATATCTGTGTCCTGGTCAACGACCGCCCGAATAGCAGCTCGTGCGTACTCACGTTCTTCCCAATACATGCTCTTGCACCGCCACCAAACTGCGATTGAAGTCAGTGGCAAAAAGAGCTTTAGGAATACGGGGCCGCGTACCTCGAACATGCAGCGCTCCATACGCGCGACATCCGCCCCGAGCCACCGCTCCGGAACGAAACTGTCCGCATCGTCCCCGAAGATCTGTCGATCGCGCTGTACCACGGCAGCATTCACACCAACGCGCGTGCCTCCGGGAAACCTCTCGCCTGCAATAACGCAGCCTCCTGGGGGCACATAACGTGGCAGCGTCATACCGACACTGGGATGCAGTCGCATAGCCTCTTTGCAGCAGGCCCTCAGGTACGGAAGACGCTCAGCCTCGCGATACTGCACCTTCTCGCTCAACCGTCCGCTCTCTTGGGCCATGTCGATCTCCTCCATGAGCCTCTCATAGGCGGAAGGCGTACGCATAAGGTAATAGAGGGTCGCGCTGATGGCTGCCGCAGTTGTATCGGATCCGGCAATACTATGTGTTGTTAGTCGTAATGGTCATGTACCAATGCGGTAATAGGCATACAAAGCGCCATAAATCTCCATCTTCACCTCGGTCATACCGAAATCTTTCTTCGTACCTTCATCTCGCATAATATTGAAGAAATGCTGTAGCATATCTGTGAAGCAATCGTCCGAGTAGCTGTTCAGTAGATTCTGCCGCTCAATTACGCGTGCTCCAGCAGCGCTCTCAATCCGTTTCAATGCTGTTAGCGCCCTGGAAACCCGAGGTATTATAGCCCCACTCAAAAGGACCAGCGGTCGAATATAGACGGGAGAGGCACAAGCCACAGCGATAAACGGGATGAGCAGGTCCAAGGCGCCAATGTAACCGCCGTAGTCATGAGCGCCCTCGAGGAAACCAAACGTACAGCTGAAGAACAGCTCGCCCACCACGTCGAATGTGTACCTTTATGGGGTGTTAGCACTAACCAGAATTGCAGTAGATATTCCTCGCACCACTGGACCCATTCAGACAGATCGACGGAAGCATTGTTCTCCGCGCACTCGGCAAACTTCTTCATCAGGACCTGCGTGCATCTGTCTATCTTGTCTTCCAGCTTCACGATGCTTGGCATAGAGTAGCAGGAGCTGACAATCTTGCGTCGCTCAGCGTGCTGACGCTCATTGAGGTTCGTAAATGCATCTGGGTATCTGCCCCACGTCGCCCGGAAAGGGAGGTAAAAGTCCGTCTACGGGCGATCAGCATCGCGTGCAGTATGGCCCTGAACCTGAGATACACACCTTGGTAAAGCCTGAATGAGCTGCATAGATGGTTCTGATAGCCTCCGGATCGGCTATAGCGACTTCATCCGGCGCGATTCGGACGATGGGGCCTTCCCTTGTCAGCGACCCGGCGTTCCAGCGTTGGCACCTCGTTCAGACCATATATTCGATGCAAGCGTCGTTGCGTTTTGTCAGAGTTTCCCCGCGCAACGTCGATAACCAGCCATAGTCGTGTTATGGAAGCCAGAAAAGGTCCAGGGTACTTGGCCAGCGAATGGAACCTCCGGGCATAGACGACCCATGCCAGACAGCAGCCGATGAAAGAGAGGAAGAGGATGGCCATGATCGCAAGGAGTGAGAGGGGAATGCTATCTTCCAGGGCTGCGTTGATCCGGATAGACTGCTTTGTAGTCCTACCGAGTGCGGTAGGCGCTCTTGTCTGGTGCCGCAACGGCAGTACAGTGCGTCGAGATGACAGATTCTGCTTATTGTAAGCAGTTTTGCCTTCACACAGTGCGGTCTTTGGTCTCACGGTCTATTGTTTTGCCTTGCGTGCGCTTTCTCAGAAGGCCTTGGGTTCGGCAAGCGTCAGACTGGCTGCCTACATGATGGAAGGTGGTTAGTAGGTTTGCTAGCAAGGAAAGGAACGTGGAGTGTCGCTCCCAAGTGGATGAAACGTCAGGTTCTATCTTTGAAGAAGATCAGCCTGCATACTCAAACGTGAGATAGCTGTGAGTTGGAATTGACATAGCAACAGTTATACGCATCAGACTTTCGTTTGTTCTAAGATTTTGCGGTTGCTGAGAAGAGCCAGTGCCTCTCGGGGAAGGTCGTCATCTGTGGAGACACATTCAAGGTAAGATAGACGACCCGCCATTGTTTTCAAGAGCCCACAACTTACTGTAGGCCGTCTCTGTTTCGAGGTTTGGCTCTCGCAAGCATAATGAAGAGGATGTAATAAGAATAATTCGAGTCAAGAAGAGCAACCATTATGCGATATTCAGCGCATTGTAAGCGTAAAGAATGCCCCTTATGCTTACGTTGTCAGGGTCGACATCGGCATGAGCATGATGAGCCATAACCCTGGCGTTGTCTGGACAGTAACGCTATACTCATCTTGCAGGAGGGTTTCAGCTCTTCAAATCTTCGCAACGCAAGGTGACTGACATGGTCGCTGTCGGTCTCACTCGTTGCAACGACGGACATCGCACTCCCTGCAGGTTAGCGAACCAGAAGGAGGTTTGCTATTCCAACGCTGT
>ERZ794946.250-NODE-250-length-23581-cov-4.538001_pt1 | contig 23581 bp, 17 predicted proteins | sample MGYA00433072_ERZ794946 | MGnify/ENA primary metagenome ERZ794946 (study PRJEB30137, sample SAMN04331413) | food metagenome | isolation source: Y3 must sample point D1 replicate A | place: Australia: South Australia | collected 2014 ...
AACATTGATATCGCCAGAATACAACAGCATTGCACAAGTCTCGAGAAGCCTAAGAAACCCTTGAGACCTCTCGAGCAAAGTCCTCCATGATGAGGATTTAACTTTCCTGTGCACTGCCACCTTCTTTTACAAGTACCATTTGAATGTACTCTAAGCGACCAGATTTATGGTCCACACATGGGCTGGATGCTGCACAATCAGCGGCAACGCTAACGAGTAATAACGAATATTCGACACAGTAATATCAGATCTGCACCGAGCTCGAATGTTCTGCCCAGGCAGACACTGAGAAGTACCATGGAGACAGCTTGAGACAATAATGCTAGCAATACCTTATCATGCCTGGATAATCTAGAACCAGAGGAACAGATGACGACCGATCACTCTGCGACTAGTATGGACTTCCATGACTTGGGTCGCCAAAGTCGAGCTGCATATTCAAGTATAGATTTTGTATGTATATGTTTCACATTGAAGTACTTCTAGCCAGCTAGCTGGGTTATGCTGTCGGTCTCAAGCATTTCAGCTTCGACTCCTGTACACATCGAAAGATTCGGGGTATCTGGCGTCGGTCATCTAAAAAGACCAACGTATAAATACGGAGAGCAACCCCACCTGAACTGAGCTATCGAACCGTAAGATGGGTAGAGCAATATAGAACATAAGCACAAAGGAGTACCAGATCCTCACCTATTTGGAACATATTGCGTTGTGATGGCGGTTGGACCGAATCCTTTCAGCAGGTTGGAGAGTCGGATTCACGTGAGACTTTGATCTCTGGAATGTTGCTTGTAGTAAGTACAATATGTACCTGATCACCTCTCCTTCCAAAGCTGTCATGTATCCTGGGTTGTGATACTGTACGAGTTGTTCTACCTTGCTCATGTACTAATTTGTTATTGAAGGGGTACACGGTATGGTAGTTGCTCTCACGATCTGGTTCCTGGCTTATTGCGTGATGAGGCAAATATTGGGTGTACAAATGATTGTAGGTAATTCAAGAGATATGGGAAATTCCAGACCAATCACGGTGTTTGAGGCATTCCGCCATCACCCATCAGATTGCCCGTCAGTCCCTTCATTCTCCTACCCAGGAGATCATCCTCACTGGCCAAGCTAACAAGACTTTTCGTCCTCTGACTTCTGGGCCGCTCGTTTCTGGCTCCCCGAACAGTCCTGCCACTACCCCTCGGACTTCCCTTTTTCTTTGGACTGGTGCGAGCCCCTCCGTTCAAGGTACTCATTTCGAGCGGTCTGTCTTCGTCGCCTGAGGACTCTGTTGGCATGCGGCGATGATGTCTGATGCCGTTCCCATTCTTCATACCCAGGCCTGCTTCCTTGCCAAAGTAGTCGGTCTCTTCTTCGTCTAACTCAGCACGCAAATCTGCCTCGCGGAAGAGGTCCGCCATCCAACGTGAGCATCGGGAGATGTATTTCCAGCCTGCTGGGAATATGCCCGCGAATTGCAAGAAGCCATGAGAAATGCCAGGGATCAGGACTACGTTCACATGGTCGGTGTCAACGAAGACATCACGCTCGCGAACCAGACCTAGCTCTTTGCGATGATTCCAGTGGGCTAATTTGGCTTGTTTTAGACGTCCTGCAAAGATGACTGTGTCATCCACAAGAGGGTCGCGTTCGCCAGTCATCATGTAAGTCTTGGGGAAGCGGGTGAGAAGCGCTTCGGGTGCGAGAAGTGGCGATAGTAGGTAGTCGGTCGAAAAGTCTGGTCGCGAATGAGGACCGATGTAGAGGATAATCATAGCGCGCATCATTTCGGGTGTCAGAACGCGGTCGTTGAAGTAGGATATCATAGAGGACATTGCAAGTCGGGTACGCAGCATCTGTGGGGCCGGTGCAGTGGGCGCAGCATCAACTGTGTGGGCGGCGCTGGTATGAGGTTCAGTAGGTGACGCAACGATTGGCTTGTCGGTCAGTTGCTGCACTGCCGTATTCGTTCGTTTCGTCTTTGGCGGGCTAACGTCGTCGTCTTCATCCTCAGATCCATGCGGAGTGTTCGGTGTCAGCTTCCTGTAGTCGTCACTCTTTCTGCTCAAGACACCACGGTTGGTTTTGCGCATCTTTCGATCCTTGATCAGAGACATCTGCTCGTCCGTCATCCAATTTCCAATGTTCATGTCGAGAGCCGGATAGATGAGAACCGCGCCCTCGGGTACGGGAAGCGAGGTTTCACCTTGCCAACGGCGAGTCGCAGTGCTGCCGGACTGCAGGATCATAAGGATCAAGCCTACTGCGAGGTTCCCACCTGCGCTGTCTCCACTGACGACTATCTTGGGCATGTTCTCCCCAGAAAGGCCGATGCATTGTCCTTTGGTTGCGATCAGAGTATGGTATGTATCGTAACACTCGTTCAGCGCATAAGGATAGGGATGTTCAGGAGCTTTCTTGTAATCCAAGGCCAATACGGGTAAGCCTGTTCTTGCACCCCAGGCCAGCAGTTTGTCGTCATGGGCTCTCGGATCCATGGCCACGAAACCACCACCAGGAATATCGAGCACAATCTTGTCGTGATTCTTCAGGTCGCTGATAGGGCCATCAAAGTATAGCCAGGCTTGAATGGGCTCATCGTAGCTGCTTTGCTTTGGCCTGGGTATGCGGATGGCGCGCGGCGGGTAACGCATGAGTTTAGGTCGCATCAGCTTGCCGAAGAAGTTGATGTATGGTGTGTTGGGCTTGTTCCAGCTCACTCTCAAATGTTCCAAGGTCAAGCCAGCTCTAATCTTGCGTACTTTTTCGTCTGCTTGCTCGGCACAGATGAGATAGTACACCGAGAAGACAAGACTTGCTATATCCTTCAACCATACGGGGCGTAGGTTCATAGCCGTCCAGAAGCCTGCATCCAAGGCTGTTGTGACCCATGTTGCTCGGAAGTATGATCTTGTGTAGAGGTTGGCCAGCGGTTCTGGGCACTCGAGGCCCACGAGTTTGCTAAAGTTACGTGTGATGTATAGGTAGATGAGTGTCAAGACAACTGTGTGCCAGGTCGTCAAGCGCGTAGAGAAGACTCTGGAGAGGCGTCGTAGGTAAGGTGGGCCATGGGGATTGCCTCTACAGGTATCGTTGTCAGCAACATGTCGCAGAAGCAGAATGTGAATTGCTTACTTGTAAAGATAATACGACCAAAAAGAGACTACAGCAAAGACCTGATACTTGCGAAATCTGACCGAAGGCCTACCAAGAACGTGGTCTAAACAAAGGCCGATTAGCGGCTGCGTGCAGCGGAAAGCGTCCGTCACAGGGATGTCTTACCTATCATGATGCAGAATGTTTAGCAGACATGCAGACAGGGAGAAATGCAGGAAGCCTCCAAAGACAGATCCAATCTTAAAGGTTGTCATCAAACAGAAAAAGCAGGCGGTATTTGCGGTATTGGTCCAAACAAAGGGAGTAAGGAGCACAAGGTCAAAATCAAGTCTTCATAACAATGGCAAGGAAAAGGAGTTTACACAGGGAGCAGAATACGATATAGGGCCAGCCGTGGCCGCATGTGAAAGAGAAATTGGCATAGAAAAAGCCGTCATGCTCTTTCCTAGTGCTGTTGGAAATGTCGATAACTGGCATGTCATGAGGTCCAAACGTCTTCATGCCTTTGCATGTGAAAGTGATGGCGCGGCGCGTTCGCTCTTTCCCGAGGCCGGACCTCCAGATTCCCGACACCTTGTTCTCGCGGGGAATCATGTGGGGATCCTACTTCCTTTGTCGTGTCATGTCTAGCCATTCTTTGTCGTTGTAGTTGTGCATTGATGACAAGCAGCTGACCGGAACATCGTATATCGCTGATACCATCATACAGGTATTGCACGTGTTGTTGGTCGGCTCGGACATCGAAATGCCTTGACCATCTCTACCTAGTCTACCTAGTCTAAGCCACTTCTATATCATCATGCTTTTCACGCACGTGGTCCGTATAGACCTGGATGGGTCGGCAGTCAATAATATTGGAACTGCATGCCACTTGTGAGTGCTTTTGTGTGCTTCTCAAAGTGTGCATAAAGGCTCAGTGCCGATCGACAATCTTGCCTGATACGGCCACCTGGCCGACAAAAGATGAAGCAGTCACTACATAAAGAGAGTACTGCAACGCAGCCTGAAAAAGGATGAAGGGGAGAAATGTGGGAAATTCGTTTATGATACACGCATCCAAGCCTCCAGCGCCAGAGCATTCATCCGACCAGCATGACGCGAAAGAATTATCCAAAGCAGAGAAACGGTTGAAACTAGAGCCGAGAGAGAGGACGCTCAAAGTACAAGAATGGAAACGTCGTGGGAACTTTTTAGTTCTTGGGAGGGTACTTCTTGAAGAGGAACCTGAAAGTAAAAGTCAGCTTCAATCTCTAGGCTTCAAGTCACAAAATCGGCACATACTTGCTGGCGTAGTAGTCGCCGAGGGCGAAGACACCGACAACACCGGCCCAAGCACCTGCAACCTTCCAGGTGAGCTCGCCGGCGGTGTACTTTCTGTAAGCGCCGAAACCGAGGAGACCACCAAGAGCGACGACAGCGACGGTGTTACCGAGGATGACGGGGTTATCGCTGTTGGCCTTGGCCTTCTCTGCGGCCTTCTGTGCCTTTTGCTTGACCTTCTCCTCGACCTCCTTGGCCTGCTGGGCCTTCTCGCGGGCCTCGGACTCAAGACGCTCGCGCTCGGCCTGAGTCTCGGTCTGGATCTCTTGTGACTGGAAGTCGGAGGGGACGGACGAGATGTGAGGGCTGTCGACGTCGATGAGCTCGTGGACCTCGTCGTCGGTATGTTGGATCTCGGGGACAGCGTGTGCGCGCCTAGATTGTTGTCAGTATCAACGTGCTGCTGGCGCATCTTTGGCGAGACTTACTTCTGTTGAATGAGTTAGCAGATGGTCAATGGACAGGTCAGGCAGTAGCACGTACCTCTTCCTCGGACTGTTGAGGTCCACTGGCGGCGACAGATGCGTAAGACATGGTAGCGGGAGCTTCGGGTGCGGGCACTTCGGTAGCGGTGTCTGGTTCTTGAGAGGGAGCGGGTTCTGAAGTAGTGACTGGCTCTTCGATAGAGGCAGCAGTAGCGGGTTCTGGGACGGGAACAGGTGCGGTGGAAGTGTTGATTTGGGGTTCTGGTGAAGATGCAACAGGAACAGGAGCGGCGTCACTGTTTGGTCGCTGGAGGAACTCGAGACTCATGATGATTGGTTTTGCTGAACCTACCTAATACCATCACATGCTGCCGATGCAGCCCTGTTTTCTGTTTCCTTGGCATTTTCCGTTCCTACTTCAGGACGTCGTAGTTGTGACGTAGCTACCGGTTTTATCGCGTGCGTCTTCGAGCCATCCGAACGTTATTCAGTCTTTGAGTTGGGAGATGCCTTCGATTAATACACAAAGATTGATTTATATCTAGAGAGGTGGTGATGCATTCGCTTTTCCAGGCTGGTATTGTGCCTTGTATTCTACATGCCTAATATAGTTACATGCCCCAATGCGTAATGTACATGGTATCTGTGGGCAGAATTGGCTTATTTGGCGCCCTTGCTTTCTTGTCCGGTAGCGTCGTGTGCGGCCTTGGGGACCAGGCTGTCGGACTCGCTCATCAAACCGTGATCGCGCTTGACCTGCTCGCTTGCAGCGTTAGAGCGATCTCTCTTTGCTTGGATGGTCTCGGGGTGGTCGGGTTCTCTATCGGCGACCTTCTCAGCATCGGGGTTGGACTCGGGCTGTTTGGGCTGGCTAGATTGGCTGGCAGCATCTTGCTCTCTGGCCTCGGTCTCGACGTCGTCCTCAAGCTCTGCGCCATAGACGTCGGGGTGCTCGCGGAAGCAGTTTTGCATGTCCCTACGAACTCTTGTTAGCTGCAATCTTTGTGTTCCGTAACAATGATCCAACATACTTGAACTTTTCAATGCAGTCCATACCCTTGGGCTCTTCCTTGGAGAAAACAAAGCAGCTGAAAGCCTCTCTGAATTGCTCGCCGCAAGGACCGTAGGCCATACCACCAAGGCATGGGCAATCCCAATTGATCTCGCCAGTCTCCTCGTTGAATGCACCCTGCTGGCCAGCCTCCTCCTCCAGATCTTGCGGCGATCCGGGCACAGCACCGTCCTCAGGTTCCGGTACGGGAGCGTTTGTGGTGGCTTCACGGGCCTTGTGTGCGGCGTCGGTAGTAGCGGCGGCAACCTTCTTGAGATCGGCGTCTGCATCGGCCTTGGCCTGAGCCTGGACAGCTTGACGTTTTGCTGTTACAGCATCGAGTGTGGGAAGAGTCTCGGACTCAATCTGTGTCTCCGGAGGGGCGTGTCTAACATCTGGATGGCGTCAGTTCCGATGGTCGCGCAGCTTCGCAACAGATGGGCTTACAAGAAGGCTCCTCGGCGAAGGCATTACTAGTGTTGTAATAGTAGACCAGAGCACCGGCCAAAGTCCATCTCACGGCCGAGTTCTTCCAGCTTCGCGACTTCTCATGCGGAGGTGCTGTGCTTAGAAATCTCCGCGATGGGGCGCTGCTGCGCGAGGCCTGCGCGACGGCGCGTCTGACTACTGGACGAAACATTGCGATGGTAAAACTCCAGAAGGAATCGAGAACAAAGGGAAGTCGAACAGTTGGATAGGTGGTGACTGTTGTAGCAAAGGTGGGAACAATTAATCATCATGAAGATGGAAACGCCGCCATCGCCGACGGGCGTCCAAGCGCGCAACCTTGGGCCGATGCTCCAGAGTCAAGACTCAACCGGAGCAAAGACATCACGTTCATGCTGTGCAACCTGCCAACTTCCAGAACAACGACATGGCCAACAAACACCCGGATGTCTATCCTGCCGACTTTATCAAAGCTGGTAACGAGTTAACCCACCTCGGCAAAGAACAATCCAAACCGGCTTTGATTATATTGAACCAGCCGATAGCAGACACGAGGGTATTAGGTCGTTTGTGGAACCATACCAGCTACAGATTGTGTGCTGATGGTGGTGCAAATCAACTTTACGATCTCTTCAAACAAAATGATCCAACGCAGCTCGACCAATATGTAAGACGACTTGCGATTCTTCCAGCCACCGTCTGATTTGTGATGAATCCATCCAGCTACCGAACATCATTCATGGTGACCTCGACTCCCTGCGACAGGATGTCAGAGATCACTACAAATCACGCGGCGTAGATGTCACAGAAGACCCAGACCAGTACAGTACAGACTTTGGGAAGGCCATCAAACAAGTGCTGAGGGAGCAACCCTGTCAGAGAAACTTCCTGGTTCTCGGAACCATAGCAGGACGACTTGACCAGGGTATTGGCCTCTTGTCAGAGATCTACCGAGAGCAACATTCAGAGCAGCATCCGAACATTAGATTTTGGTTGTTCTCCGAATCAAGTATCTCCTTCACACTCGCGCCTGGAACGACAACCATCCACACTCCACTGGCTGGGAAAGTCATCACACCAAATATCGGTATCCTACCCATATTCGGCCCCGCGCATATCTCTACGAGTGGGTTGGAATGGGACGTCGAAGATTGGCATACGCAAATGGGGGGTCAAGTCAGCACCAGCAATCACATCGTGAAAGATCAAGTCACAATCTCAACTGATGTGGAAGTGCTCTTCACAGTTGAACGTCGGAAAAGCGTAGCAGGCTAGGGGAATATACAACACGCAAAGAGGAGGACTCATGGACCGACCGAATCCATTCGAAGATGACAGTGGCGTCAACAACGATGAGCGATCAGTAGCAATGGATATAATGAATCGTTTCGACAAGTAAAGGCTACGGTCGATGTCATTCTCATGTGATGCCAAACGAGCTGGGTCCACAACCATCAAGCAACACGCTGTCAGCGCTGCGCAATCCGAGAGATGCCTCGTCCAATTGCGCCCTAAACTCATCACATGCGACCTCTGTCACCGTAATCTTATATATCGAGTGAAAGTGAACAATAAGCGGAGTCAAAGTGCATGGATTGCTGAAAGGCAGAGAGTTTGTGTGGGGCAAAGCTGCAGCACTCCTTGATGGATATAAAGATGCGATTTGACACATGCAACGAATTGACTTGATGGTAACACAGATTGTAGGGCGAATTGAGAAAGAATGATTGGAGCGCTCGTGCAGATGCGATGAAAGTTGTCGATGGGCGATCAAGCGCGGGGCCTCCGAGCGCAGAGGCCTCCTTTGGTTGAAGTTGGAAGCAAGCGAGCATCATCATTTTGCCGGCCAAGGACAGCTCTGAGCAAAGTTGCTCCGAATAGAGAAGCATCCAAAAGCCTTCACCACCAAAATTGACAATAGACTGTGAGAATCAGTCATTTGGTATTGTCGTATTCAGGCTCGAATAATAGCACATCGCCCGATTGTGCAGCTGCAAAGTGCCGCCTGCGTTGATCCGCCGTCGCTTCTGTTTTTCCATCCTCTCCACGCAGCACTCCGTTACACGACCTTTTTTCTCCTCCTACCCAGGTATGTTCGACGCCGACATGATCACTCCCATACTCTGTCGCATGTGCTAACCTTCAATTTTCTACTTCTCAGTCTGTCATCTATCCACACCCTGTCATCGTAGTGTCGCCCACCTCCACATCCCGACATCATGTCCTGGAGTCCACAGCCTGAGCCTCTGGGCCAGCTGGCACTGTTCCTTAAGGACTCGCTCAACCCCCGCGACAAGACTGCGCAAAAGAACGCCGAGCTGGTGAGCTTCCTATCGCTCCCAACCTCGCCTCGCATCGCTAACATGTGTCCTCCAGGCACTAAAAAATGCCGGCTCAAACCCAGACATCAACAACTACCTCGCCTACCTGTGTGTCAGCCCGGAAGCTCCTGCCGCCTTGTCAAGCGACGACTACTTCGTCTCGAGAAGTGCTGCTGCAGTCATGCTCAAGAACAACGTCAAGATCTCGTACAAGACCATGGCCGAACCGAATAAGGAATACCTCCGCTCGACCATTCTTCAAGGACTGCAAGACCAGGACAAGCGCATCAGAAGCTACGCTGGAAACGTTGTTACCGAGATCGTGCGCCAGGGCGGCATCTTGGGCTGGCCTCAAGTGCTTGCTGAGCTGATCTCTTTGATCGAGAACCGCGACGGCAACATCGCATCACACATTCAGGACGGAGCCATGAGCGCATTACTCAAGATTTGTGAAGACAACAAGAAGGCTCTCAACAGACTCTACGAGGGACAACGCCCCTTGGATTTCCTGATTCCCAAGCTTATCGAGTTCACCACTAGCCCGACACCACCAGTCCGCTCAAAAGCTTTGGGAACACTCAACTTCTTTGTCGACGATCCGATGCCGCAGGCTATGCAAGACAATGTTGAAAAGTTCCTGGTTCAACTCTTCACCCTGGCCCAGAACGACCAAGACGAGGAGGTCCGAAGATTCATCTGTCGTTCGTTCACCAAACTCGCTAGCAACGTTCCAGCATTGGTAATGCCTCATTTGGGTGGTATTATCGATTACGTCGTGGTTCAGCAAAAGAGCGACCCGGAGTCCGATCTGGCCCTGGATGCTGCCGAATTCTTCTTTGAGAACTGTGAGGTTGAGGAACTCCAAGACGAGTTCAACCAGCACCTTGACAAAATTGTACCGGTTTTGTTGGAAAGCATGATCTACAGCCAGGATGACCAAGCAAAGCTCGAGGCCGAAGCAGAAGAGGATGCCGAAAAGGAGGACAAGGAAGAAGACATCAAACCTCAATTTGCCAGTGCAAAGGAGAAGGGCATTGCCGTAAAGTCTGAAGACTTTGTGAACGGCAATGGCTATGCTTACGACGATGGCGAGCTCAGCGATGGTGAACTTGAGGACGATGACGACTACGGCGAGGATCCTGAAGAGATGTGGAACCTCCGAAAATGCTCTGCAGCCGCTCTTGACACTTTTGCTACGCGCTTCCACGAGCGTGTCTTTGAATTCACCTTACCCTATCTGAAGAGCAACCTCAACCACGCAGAATGGCCCAACAGAGAAGCTGCTGTGCTCGCACTTGGCGCTATTTCCGTTGGCTGCATGGAGACCGTCAAGCCAAGTCTTCCTGATCTGGTTCCCTTCCTGATCTCGCTACTCACGGACTCTCAGCCCGTTGTCAGACAAATCACCTGCTGGGCACTTGGTCGCTACTCCTCCTGGGCTTCCCACCTCGATGAGGCAGGTAAGCGCCAGTTCTTCGAGCCGATGATGGAAGGAATCCTGTTCCGCATGCTGGACAACAACAAGCGTGTGCAGGAGGCCGCAGCTTCCGCATTCGCCAACCTCGAGGACCAGGCGACTACCGAGATCACACCTTACTGTGTCATCATCGCACAGCAGTTTGTGAGGTGCTTCGCCAAATACAAGGACAAGAACATGTACATCCTTTATGACTGTGTTCAGACTCTGGCGGAGCATGTGGGCCCGGACATGGCACAACCAGCCATCGTCGATCTGCTCATGCCTGCCCTCATTCAACGCTGGACTTCAGTCTCTGACAAGTCAAGGGAAATGTTCCCTCTGCTAGAGTGCCTGGCTTACATCGCTACTGCTCTTGGTGAAGCCTTTGCCCCTTACGCCAAGCCCTTCTTCTCGCGATGCATCAAGATTATCCAGGACAACTTGGAGGAAGGCAACCTTGCCGCTTCTCAAGCATATATGGACACACCCGACAAGGATTTCCTCGTCACCAGCTTGGATCTGCTCAGTGCCATTATCCAAGCACTTGATGAGGCCAGAGCCAGTGAGCTCATTGCAACCGCCAACCCCAACTTCTTTGAGCTGCTCGCCTACTGTATGAGAGACAGCAACAACGATGTCAAGCAATCCGCATTCGCCTTGCTTGGTGACTGTGCCATCTATGTCTTTGCCCAAATGCAGCCTTACCTTGACTCGATCATGCGAATCCTGACCATGCAGCTGGACTTAACCGAGGCACTCCGTGGCACTGATCCAATGCTCAAGGAGACCGCATTCAGAGTGATTAACAATGCCTGCTGGTCCGTTGGAGAAATCGCAATGCGCCACCAAAATGGTATGGACCCTTACGTCGAGGATCTCTTGCAAAAGCTCGGCATGATCCTCTTCAACCAGCAGGTCCCTGAGTCCTTGAATCAGAATGCCGCAATCGCACTTGGTCGCATGGGTCTGGGTAACGACCAGAAAATCGCACCTCATCTCGCCCAATTCGCTCCGGCCTTCCTGAACGTCATGCAGTCTGTTGAGTGGACCGATGAGAAGCTCGACGCTTTCAGAGGATTTGTTCAGATTGTGCTGGACAATCCCCAGGCACTTGAGCAATGTCTGCTTGCCTTCTTCTCAGCCATTGCAAGCGTGCCAGCCGATTCACGCAAGCTGCCAGTATCCCAGAACGAGAGACCGTTCGAAGGGTTCCACAAGGTATTTTTCGTTGCTGATGTAAATTGACATGAACTTATTACTGACAATCGCCTACAGGCACTCATGGCATACAAGAATATGATTCCCGACTTCGATGGCTTCATCAGCCACCTGCCCCAGGAGCAGCAGTACGAGCTCAGACAAAACTACAGCTTGTAAATGACAACAAAGACTTCCGACTCGGAATTGACACGCACATAACTTGACCGACGCCCTTTTCTTTATTTTCAGTCTACCGAATAGCGATACCAAAAAACACTAGGGAACATGTCGTATATATGCCTATAGCGAAACGCATGGATATGATGGCGGTTATGATACGAAAGCACACACACAAAAGTGGTATTTGTTTTCTTTCTTATTCTTCATGATCTTTGAGCGTACTTAGCGGACTAGCGTAGCATCTGCACGGGTTAGCCGGCAGCCATTTCTTTTCTCTCCAGATTTTACATCCGACCACCATCTTTTCTCGATACAGCATGAACGGTATGTGGCGTTTGCTGTATCTTTGTTACCCGTTCGCATGGCCGTTTTTGGGAAGGGATGAACCCATGGGGAACGGATGGTGCTTGAGGAACGAGTTGTTACTTATCGATTCTGCGTTTTATTAGATAGTTATATAGGTTGTTTTTTTGATGGCACAATGTTGCTCATTCAGCAGTGTTTCTCCCCTTTGATGTCTGTGCCGGTTGACAGGTTAATTCCCCAGACATGTTATGCCAGTCGTGGTCTTATCGATACGATAACAGGCACTATGGTTTCATGCAATGCGACGGATGCCTGCCTTGAACGGCAAGCTGAATTTGTGTATTGCTATTGTCCAGGCGATCGCGGTCCAAGAAGCAAAATCGACAGGACAGCCTCTTCGACCTGAGTATTCCCGAACGCTTCCGAAGCTATACCTTAGGGCTGACTCGGAGTGAAAGCAGCAGCGGTTGGCCTCGGGTTGGAAGGTGATTGTGAAAGAAGGCCTTGGGCATAGACACGTAAAACAAGAGATACAAAGAACCCCTTTCTTGAAGCAAACAAACAGGAATTCAGGGGAGAAGGTTCGGAAGCGATGGCAGCGCTCATACCAAGATCTAGATCGTCGGTGGACGGCAAGAAGTTGGAGGATGCGCCAAGCGTAGCGACGACGAATGCTCGACATGATCCAGGCGCTCCAACCTGCAAACCCGACCAACCTCTTGCTTTCACATCGAAATAGCTGAAATTGAAGACAAGCTGCAGCAGCGACAAGCGTTGTATCAAGATATCGCACTTTCTTAACTATCACCTGAGGCTTAATCGTCAGCCGTTTCCCCGCCGCCGCCTCCCGTCCCTCGACGCAGCCCGTATTCCGAAGTCTACAACTCCTTGCAAGGAGTAACTCGACAAAGACCCATCAAGGCCCATCGCCCCGGTGCGAGTGCGGCGACAGTCACAGTTCAACATGGCCTCTAGTCCGACTCTTCCGCGAACAATGTCGACGTCCTATGTCCAACCCGCGTCGACTCCCGCCATCATCGTCAACGGCAAACCATGGACCGTCGCTTCTCAGTACCGCCCCATATCCTGGAACTCGGAGAATGCACACGTAACGGCCATGGGCTTGAGTTCGACGGGCAAGGGCATCCTCATAGGAATGCTGTCTGCCTTTGGCTCGGCCGCCCTGGTCGCCATCATCCTGGCCTTCATCTACTTCTTCCGCTACACCAATCGTGGTCGCATCTTCCTGGACAGCATTGGACGGCCTGGAGAGTACGATGACGAGCAAGCTTTCTTACGTGAAGAGGAGGATGCTTTGGAAGAAATGGACGACCTGCAGCGTGCCGAGTATCTCCGCGCAAAGGGTAAATCCATATGCACATGTGCCATGCCGCAGACACAAATTCGCTGACACTATATACTACAGCTTTCGTCACAGCCAATCCCCCCGAATCCGTGCAAACCGACATTTCGCTCTCGCAGTTCCTCGCAATTCAAGAGAAGGGCGTACAGGCTTGGGAATTCGAACCCGAGCTCGAGATTGCCAACTGCTTCGTCGAGGGTCGTACCGAGATCGAATTCTTCGATGCCGAGTGCAGTGTTCAGAGCAATCTCCCTGTGCCCAAGCAGAACGAGGTCTACTACTGGGAGGCCAAGATCTTCGACAAGCCGGACAACACTCTACTCAGCATTGGCATGACGACAAAACCCTACCCTCTTTTCAGACTTCCTGGTATCTTGCAATGTCCTTTTAGCGTCAGAAGGCACAGCTAACGAATTCAGGCATGCACAAATATTCAATAGCCTACACCTCATCCGGCCAACGGAGATATAACCAGCCCTTCTCAGGCACAAGCTATGCGCCTTCATATGAACAGGGCGATGTCGTCGGTGTTGGCTACAGACCCCGTACTGGAACCGTCTTCTTCACGCGCAATGGCAAGAAACTGGAAGATGTCGCCCACGGTCTAAAGTCTCAGAACCTCTTCCCTACAGTCGGAGCCAACGGTCCTTGCAACGTCCAAGTCAACTTCGGCCAGATGGGCTTTGTCTTTATCGAAGCCAATGTTAAGAAGTGGGGTCTTGCGCCTATGACTGGTAGTCTTGCACCTCCACCCCCATATGGCAGCGAACAAGGCAGTATCCTTCTCGAAGGTGGAAGAGAAGGTGTTCGCGAGGGACAAGCATATATTCACGGCCGCACACACAGCGCGTCAGTCCGTCTCGGAAGGCCAGCCACTAGTCCTGGCCCTCGACGATCGCCCACTGAAATTTCTCTCGCCCAACTCAGCCTGAACGAGTCCCGAGAAGATGACGCCGGAGAGGGCACGAGCAATGCAGCTGCAAGTTACGAATCCCAAGAGGATCTGACAATGCCGTCTCACCCTGACGCCCCACCACCGGAGTATGAAAGCCCAGACGAGGACAATCACTTCTCGACACCACGAGCGAGTATGCACTCGGAACGCTCCCATCTACTACCGCACGACCCACCGATCCCTTCTTATGAAGCTGCGGTCGGAGACATGCGGGCGAGCAAATCCCGGAACAACGATAATGAGCAATAAACTCGTCAACAAATCACGACCTCACACATCTCCTTTTCTTTTCGATATCTATTTTCATAGCGGAGTTTTTAGCGACAACTTCTTTTCTTCTTTTTTGGGTGGACGGTGTCTCTTTCTGGATTGATATTCCCCCCTCTCGAAAAGGGTAGGCTGGATCTGGGCTTGGGAAGGCAGTGTTTTTACAAGGATCAAACACTGGGATTAGGGATAGGTTCAATCGTTATATTCATTGCTCTCTTTTTGACAATCAAAATCACCAATCTTCGCTTTTTGTCATGTACCTCGGTGTGAGGCTCAAGCTGTCAAACATCCGTCCCCCGCATGCAAGTGATATCAGATAGTTATCGATAACGAATAGTGACGTAATGGTCAATCACCACCAAATCATTCGAGACACCAGCACAATCATCAAAGATCCAAGCAACATCTTCGAACAATCAATTGCAAAAAGACAAAAGCAATCGAATGCACCAAACTCTCCACCGTCTATCACGCACAATCATGACATCCTCATCAGTCCTGACACCACTCAAAGACCTCGAAGTCGCCAAACATCAGATTCCAGCATATGGGTTGACACCGAATACATCTATCCAAAACAAACCTTTACTTGTGTACAAAGAGGCGTTTAAACAAGGTACTTCTGCTGCACAGATTGAAGAACATTTGAGGGGCATCGGAGAGGTCGAGCCGGCTTGGAGGTATACTGTAAGTTTTTGAATCCTGCTTTGCTCTTTCAGATATCATGGGAGATGGAATTAGTGGGAGATGCAGGGCTATGTTTGCGAATAGTCTTCGCTAACGAGGATTGGAAATTACAGATGTATAGTACATCACACTTCCACTCCACCTCGCACGAACTCCTCTGCATCTCCACCGGCTCCGCTCGCCTCTGTTTCGGCCATGAAGATAATCCATCCAACATTACTCCCACTGTTTCTGCTGGCGATGTTATCGTCGTTCCTGCGGGTGTGGCTCATCGTTTACTTGAGGATATAGAAGGGGGGTTTGAAATGGTGGGGAGCTATCCCAAAGGAAAGAGTTGGGATATGTGTTATGGGAAAAAGGGGGAGGAGAAGAAAATCAAGGAGATTGAGAAATTGGGGTGGTGGAAGAGAGATCCGGTGTTTGGGGATGAGGGGCCGGCTTTGGAGGTTTAGGAGTGATGGGTAGTCAAATGATATCCTAGAAGTCTATTCCTTTGGATATAATCTGCGGTGTGGTTTCTCGGACTCTTGAGAAGGGCTTGTGACTCGGAGATCAGGAGTGCTGCTTAGGGCTCCGATGGCTCCTTGCTCTAACATGCCTGATCCATTTCGTTATGTTGTACCTTCCTTCCAAACCTACATGCTTGCTAAGATGTTATACTTGACAGAGGTTACGGAGAGTCGCAAGTCTTTGTCTCTTTACTTGCCTAAACAATGGCCTGCTAGTCTCAGTCACCGAGATCAGGATTTTGCGTATGCATAGAGCCTCGCTTCTCTCGTCCTGTCAGAAAATTATACAGAGACAACAACATATTACGAACAGGCCTTCTCATCAGTACTTCCGAAACCTTTAGGCGTTGCTACTCGTAGAGCTTCGGAGGGGAGCATGTTTGAGTACACAAAGGCGGTTGGACTTGCCCAAGAATATGACATCTGTGTTATAACTGAGAGATGGATATCTGAGTCTCCAATGGATCATCCCCTCAATCTCATCTTTCCCATTTTCTTTTGTGCATCTCTACAGCAAGCAGCCACACGTCGGCTTTAAGAAGTGAAGACAAAGAAAGGACGTGCGTTAGGCAGCTAGCGCTTCCCCAGATTGTGGCGGATTTCGCCGAAAGGCAGAGGCAACAGCGCGCTCAGACGGTAAATGACATAGCGGGAACACTCATACCTGGGTAGCTCTTCCCTACGAACATCCACACACCAACCCCTCACAAACTTCCTGTGAAGCGACAAACCGTGTTTTTGGGACTTCACAGCGTCCTCTCACCCTCTCGAAATCGCTCCTAACCTTCAACACGCGCACTTCACAACCGCCCGCGTGCTCCCATCTCTGACTTTCAAGGCGCGCCTTCGCCCATTCATACACCCGCACCCGCAACCACAAACATGGCCAAAAATGTTACTGTCATGCCCCAACTCCCGGGCAAGGACGATATCCAGGGCACTTGGAACTTTCTCGCCATAGGAGTCGAGAAGATTATGAACCACCTCCGTGACGGTATCGACCTCAAGACGTACATGAGTCTGTACACAGCCATCCACAACTTCTGTACCGCTCAAAAGGCTGTCGGCCAAACAACCAACCTCAACGCCACACATCGTGGAGGTCAGTCCAGCCATCCTGCTCCGTCCATACCATCCAGCACACTAACATACGACCCAGCACACCTCCTCGGAGAAGATCTGTACAAGCGCCTCAATGACTACCTCAAGTCTCACCTGGCTAGTGTCCATGCCGAGATGGTCAAGCATTCGGACGAGGCCCTCCTGTCTTTCTACATCAAGGAGTGGAACCGATACACCACCGCAGGCACCTATAACAACCATTTGTTCCGTTACCTCAACAGACATTGGGTTAAGCGCGAGATAGACGAGGGCAAGAAGGATATCTACGACATCTACACCTTGCACCTTGTCCGCTGGAAGGAAGATATGTTCGGAACCACCCAGAACGCTGTTATGGATGCCGTATTGCACCTGGTGGAGAAGCAGCGCAACGGTGAGACGATCGAGCAGAGTCAGATCAAGAGCGTCGTCGACTCGTTCGTGTCGTTGGGTATCGATGAGCAGGACAGCACAAAATCCACCCTCGACGTCTACCGCATCTACTTCGAAAAGCCTTACCTCGAGTCCACCGAAAAGTACTACGCCCAGGAATCCCGCCAGTTCCTCGCCGACAACAGTGTCGTCGAATACATGAAGAAGGCCGAACAGCGCCTTGAAGAAGAGAAGGAGCGTGTTCCTCTGTACCTGCTCAACGAGATAATGGCTCCCCTGATGAAGACTTGCGAAAAGGCCTTGATTACCGATCACTGCGCCATTCTGCGCGACGAGTTCCAGGTTCTTCTCGACCACGATAAAGTTGAAGACATGACCCGCATGTATAAGCTGCTAGCCCGCATTCCCGAAGGACTGGACCCTCTGCGTAGCCGATTCGAGGCCCATGTTCTCAGAGCTGGTAACGCTGCTGTCGACAAGGTCGCCTCGGCCGCTGAGAACGCTCTTGACCCCAAGACCTACGTCGACGCTCTGCTCGAGGTTCACACCAAGTACTCCGATCTTGTACAGACTGCTTTCAACGGCGAGTCTGAGTTTGTCCGCAGTCTCGACAACGCTTGCCGCAATTATGTCAACCGCAACGCCGTCTGCAAGAACGGTTCAACACGCTCTCCAGAACTTCTGTCCAAGCACGTCGACACTCTTCTGAAGAAGTCACAAAAGAGCACTGAAGAAGATGACATGGAGCAGAACCTGAACCAAGTCATGACCGTCTTCAAGTACATCGAGGACAAGGATGTGTTCAACAAGTTCTACTCCAAGACTTTGGCCAAGCGTCTGGTCCAGGGCACTTCTGCTTCTGGTGACGCTGAGACTAGCATGATCTCCAAGCTGAAGGATGCAAGTGGTTTCGAGTACACCAACAAGCTCCAGCGTATGTTCCAGGACATGCAAACATCCAAGGATCTGAACGCATCATATGACGACTGGTGCAAGGAGAATCTTGACGAGGCTGATCGCAAGACTGCCATCGACTCCTACTACAACATCCTCGGTACTGGTTTCTGGCCGCTGCAACCTTCAAACACCCCCTTCACACCGCCTCAAGACATTGCGCGCACATATGAGCGCTTCCAGAACTACTACCTTAGCAAGCATGGTGGCCGCAAGCTGACATGGCTGTGGCATCTCTGCAAAGGTGAGATCAGAGCCAACTATGTCAGAATGAACAAGGTTCCCTACACCTTCCAAGTATCTACCTACCAGATGGCCATCCTGTTGCTCTTTAACGACAGCGACACGGTGACCTACGATGAGATGTCCGAAGCTACCAAGCTCAACAAGGACACTCTCGATCCCTCAGTCGCTATCATGCTCAAGGCAAGAGTGCTCACAGCCAAGCCCGATGGTGCTGGCCAACAAAGCGGAACCACCTACACGCTCAACCAGGGCTTCAAGAACAAGAAACTGAAGGTCAACCTCAACATCGCCATCAGATCTGAGCAGAAGCAAGAAGTCGAGGACACGCACAAGACCATTGAGGAGGACAGAAAGATGCTCATGCAGGTAAGTTATAATCGTCTTCGTGACTCGTTCTTACAGCATGCTAACAAAAGACCAGTCTGCCATTGTCCGTATCATGAAGTCTCGCAAGACCATGAAGCACACACAGCTGGTTGCCGAAGTCATCTCGCAAATCAAGAACAGATTCGTGCCTAAGGTGCCCGACATCAAGAAGTGCATCGATATCCTTCTGGAGAAGGAATATCTCGAGCGTTTGGAGGGCGATGAGCTCGGCTATTTGGCTTAGAAAAAGAAGCTACGAAACATGCGAACAGGAGTTATGGGTACCATGGCAAAAATGGGGTTGCCCAGGTAGAATTTCGAGCAAGGCGTTCTGGTTCGGGTGTGGCTTTTCCATTCTTGCAATGAACAATCCTCTTTATAATGGGGAGAGATTCGTAGAAACGTTATCACATCTGTATCTACCTTGAATCACCTAACCATATGTTTCAACGAGACAAATGACGCCTATAGCTGAAGAAATGCACAGTGTTTTCTAAGTTGAAGTCTCCAGTAAGGGAACGCTCATGATTCCCCCTGTGTAGACAACTGCGCCATGCTGAAACCGTCTCGCAATCTTACAGCTTCAATCTCTCTGGACATGACCCCGGAGACAGATGTAGTGACACATTTTGTGGTGGGCAAGGACAATGATCTAATCTTATCTACACTCTCGTGGATCTATCGGGAAAGCGCGAGCAATGGCGGCCCCACGCACGGCCAGCATCATCGCAAGAGCAACTCGCAACCCGTGAATTCACTTCTACCAAATTCAACTCAAGGATTAGCCAGATGCTGGAATCTTTGCACGCTAACCCTCTTATTCACAAATACCTTGCGCCACATCGCTGAACAACAGTGACGCGATGGAAAGACAGAGGAAGCGTACGCCGAAGATCGAGCTCGAAAGGGAAGTGTACCATGCTAACGACCAATCGCAGGCGAGCTGCGCGACCTCAACCAACGTGCATGGGCTGGTGAGCCAAATGTTCTCGCTGTCCAGGGCTCGCTCGACTCGTCCATGAAGAAGAATACCGCCTTCATCAAACGTCTACGTACCGCAATCAACGCTGCTGGCCAGAGTGTCTTCCTACAAGAAATCTGCACTCTTTCGCTGCACAAATACCTATCCGAGATCATCTCTGCCTGCTTCGAAGGCCTGACCAAACTCAAGACTCCTGGAGAAATCGCCGCTGGTGTTGAAATCGTCTCTGCTCTCCACCAACGCTTCGGTCCCGATGAGTTCACCAAAATGCTCGGCTGGTTTGTTGGCCGTGGTCTGGCTACGCCCGATAGAGCGCAGTTGAAAGCTCTGGCTCAAGACGTGCGTGAAAGAGAAGAGAAGGAACGTATCTCAAGACAGCGCATTCTGTTGCGAGTGGCCACTGAGCTGTGGCTTGTCGGTGTCCTGCGTAGTTTGGAGGACATTGCCCGTCCGGAAGAGGCCAACAAGTTGAAAGAGTCGGGGAAGCCAGTGGATACCCTGCCCAAGGCCAAGACTACACGACCCGACACTGCAGACCCAGAACCTTTCCCTCTGGAAGTACTCAAGGATATGCTGGGCCACGACCGTGAGCACGTGAACCTGCCGTTGGTGGTCATTTTCGTCAAGAGTTTTGCCTGGGACATTTTGGCCTCGAAACCTACACAAGATGGCCGCAAGACTGTCGCTGAGGATGGCTCGACAGTAACGGCTGCAGAAGAGACCGACGCTGACTCGAACGGCACTCAAGATCCTCCACTTTGCGCGTCCGACATGCAGCAGCGCTTCAAGAATATTCTCGGCCGCTATTTCCAGGACGTCAAAGCTCATATTGTTCGCGACCAGAAGCATCTGACCGCTCAAGGACGTCGCAATGCCGAAGCATACGTCAAGTCGGGAGAAGTCTTTGAAGACCGCCAAACAAACTTTGAGAAACAGACCAAGTCTCACGAGAAGCTGGTCTCAAATGCTCAAGTACTGGCAGATGCGCTTGGTGTGGACATGCCAGATCTGTCCGAGAAGGAGTCTAACAACGCTGGCGGCGACGGCGGCATTGGCCTGGTCAAGACCGGCGAATACCTACGTGGTCAAGGCGACGGCGCCGGCATCTGGGAAGACGAAGAAGAGAGACGCTTTTACGAGAATTTGATTGATCTCAAAGACAGAGTCCCTGGCATCTTACTTGAGGATGGCAAAAAGAAGAAATCTGACGGCGACGATCAGGTAGGAAAGAGAGTCGAAGAAATTGCAGAAGCCAAGCTTGAAGCCGCAGAGCCCAAGTCAGCAGAGGGGGATGACCAATCTACTGCTATTGCCAACAAGACCGTAGGCGCGCAGGTTGATGCATTGCTTGCCCAACTTGTCGACTTGACCAACAAAGACCAAGTTGATCAATTTGCCATTGATTTTTGCTTCTTGAACTCCAAGGCCTCTCGAAACCGCTTGGTGAGGGCAATCCAGGATATTCCCAAGGGTCGCACCGACCTGTTGCCCCTATATTCACGACTTGTCGCGACTCTTGGAAAACACTTGATCGATGTTCCTCAAGCCTTGATCGCTTACCTCGATGAGGAATTCAGGAGCTTACAGCGCCGCAAGTCAAAGGATTTCCTTGGACAAGTCCGTATGATCAACATCCGTTACATCGCTGAGCTTACTAAGTTCGGCGTTGTGCCCGAGCATGTTATCTTCCACTGCTTGAAGGTCAGTCTCGACGACTTTTCGCGCATGAACATCGAGATCATCTCGAACCTTCTCGAGAATTGCGGTAGGTATCTCCTTCGCAACCCGGATACCTCACCAAGAATGGCCTCCTTCCTGGAGACATTGCAACGCAAGAAGGGTGCTCAGCATCTTGGTCAACAGGAGCGTATGCTTATTGAAAACGCCATGTACTACGTCAATCCTCCGGAGCGCGCAGCCATTCAGCAGAAAGAACGAACCCCTCTCGAGTTATACGTCCGCAAGCTCATCTACCTTGATCTTTCGAAGCGCTCCCTCGAAAAGGTGATTAAGCAGATCCGAAAGCTACATTGGGAAGAGCCAGAGGTCCCGGAGCTTCTTCGCAAGATCTTCACCAAGCCAGGCAAGATCAAGTACAGCAATGTCCATCTATTGGCTGTCATTCTTGGAGCGCTGCATCGTTATCATCAGAGCTTCACAGTTTCTGTTCTAGATGATGTGCTCGAGCAAATAACGGTTGGACTCGAGACCAACGACTTCAAGCAGAACCAGAAGCGTATTGCCGAAGTCAAGTATCTGGGTGAGCTGTACGTCTACCGCATGGTGGACTCTGCTCTTATCTTTGACACACTCTACCACATCATCAACTATGGTCATCCAGGTGGATTCGCCCGCCCAGGCGCTTACAACATGCTTGACTTGCCCGATGACTACTTCCGCATCAGACTCGTGGCTAGTCTCCTTGAGACATGCGGTATGTACTTTGACAAGGGTGCGGTCAAGAAGAAGCTTGACTTCTTCTTGTCGTTCTTCCAGTACTACATCCAGACGAAGGAGCCGATGCCTATGGATGTTGAGTTTGTGGTTCAGGACATGTTTGCTCTGTTGCGACCCCAATGGAAGGTTGCTACCACGTTCGAGGAAGCACAGCAAGTCTTCAGCGAGGCTGTCAAGCACAACTACCAGAACTCTGGGTCCAACAAGCAACAGGCAGAACAAGAGGAAGAAGAGGAGGAAGACGGTCGTGGCATTGACGATGTCAACAATGATGACGGTGAAGACGACAAGTCATCCGGAGACGAATCTGCCGAGCCCACCGATGATGAAGGCGCCGGTGAGACCCCAGAGGAAGGTACGGAAGACGAAGAAGAGCATATTGTCGTCACACGTCCCGAGGACCAGCGCGATCCCGAGGCAGATGCCGAGTTCGACAGAGAACTGGCTAAGATGATGGCGGAGAGCGTCGAGTCGCGCAAGTTTGACCGCAAGCCTGTCTTCGACGTTCCCTTGCCCATGCGTAAGACTGCCACTGCTACGTCAACTCCTAACAGCGAACCGGCCCAGCCCGTCGAGCCTACCTCAAACACGATGAAATTCGCACTTCTCAGCAGAAAAGGAAACAAACCACAGGCAAGAACCAGACACCAGCTCCCCAAAATGATTATATCGATCAGCGCTAACTTCAACAGACTCGCTCCATTGACCTGCCTTCAGACTCGAACTTTGCAGTTGCTATGCGGAGCCAGCAAGAGCAGGCTCGCGCAGAGCAACAGCGCATCAAGAATCTGGTCCTCAACTATGACCTTCGCGACGACGACCCCAACGATGGTGAATCATCCTTCCATTACATCATGCAACCCAACACAAATCGCACTGTCCTCGTAGGCAAAGGCGCCCTAAACCGCCAACAGCTGCCTCGGGATTTCAACAATCCTGCAGCAGCCAATGCCTCACACATACCCAGAACAAGCAGCCATGGCAATATCAACATTGCTCGTGGTCTAAGTCTTCATACACCCCCTCCCCCATCTGCAATCTCATCTTCCTACGCCGTTATCACACGCAACGAAAACTTCAAGCCTAGAGCTTCTCCCGCGACTCCAAATGCTGACCATGCCTCTTTTACCCCTACAGCAGCTCTAGATGCACAGTCCCCCTATAACCAACCCCGTGTTGACAAGTCCGGGACCTCACGCAACGTCACCAGAAGCAGAAAGCTGCAGCTCAGTGATGTCGACTGGTATGAGACCCCGCCCAACACCCCTGTTGCTTCCAAGCAGAAAGAGAAGCCGGAGACAAAATTGAGCTTGGACTCGTATGTTGTCATTGGCAGGAAGCAGAAGAAGGCTCCTAAGAAGAAGGAACCGGATGCACTTGGCAATGCGTGATAAACGACGATATTGAGAGATGCGACGAAACAGAAGCTGATGTAAGGCCCCCCGTCGGGCAATCGCAGGACTTGAACGATATCGATATGCATA
>ERZ794946.252-NODE-252-length-23513-cov-4.530949_pt1 | contig 23513 bp, 18 predicted proteins | sample MGYA00433072_ERZ794946 | MGnify/ENA primary metagenome ERZ794946 (study PRJEB30137, sample SAMN04331413) | food metagenome | isolation source: Y3 must sample point D1 replicate A | place: Australia: South Australia | collected 2014 ...
ATCTTTTCGGTAGCATCTTGCCAAAGCTCCTTCTCTGCCTTGGTCTCACCAAATGCTGTGTTCAGCTGTGCCTTGAACTCATCCATGGACAATGCTCGGCCTGACTCGACAGTACCAACGTCGTTACCAGCTTCATGCTCTGCTTCTTGTTCCACAGCCTCACCATCGGCGACAGGGGCGTCTTGTTGCTCGGCCTTCCTCTCAGAATACAGTCTCTTGACTGCAGCGGTATTCTTGACGAGGAAGTTCGTGACAGAGTCGGGAAGAGGTCGAACGCTCAAGCGAACAGTGATCTGTTTGCTAGTGGTAACAACGTCGACTCTACCTCTACCCAGATCAGGGTATTTGGGCGGGTTCATCTCCTCCTTGTTTTCTGTGGTTGATGAGGCGACATAGTTGGTGATGCCTTCTCTGTATGGTACAATAACTTCTCCAGCTTGGACATCGCACTTGGCGAATCGTTCACGGAGATCCTTGAGGCAGCGCTCCAGATGCAGTTCGCCAGCAGTAAGGATGACGTGCTCACCACTTTCCAATTGCTCATACAATACTGCTGGATCAGCCTGTTCAAGCAGACGCAAGCCCTTGACCATCTTGTCCAGATCTGCGGGCCATGCCGGTTCGACTGCAACACGCACGATGGGCGCATTGGTGCTGATGGCTGATGACGAAGAAAGATTGGGGGCACCATCGAGTTGAGAACAAAGAGTTCCGGACTTGAGAATAGCACCCTCAAGGCCTGCAATACCTACGACGGAACCTGCAGGGACGGAGTTGAGGGCTTCCAGACTGCGTCCCATGAGAAGGTACAGAGCGGTAATTGTGACCTTCTTGGGTTCGGGGGCGGCTCTCGGATTGGCTGGAGTGAATTTGGGTGGGAGAACATAAATCTCCTGACCAACCGTCAACGTTCCCGAATACAGACGCGCAAATCCAATCAGATGTTCTTTATCTTCTTGCTCTGCTACTTCTTCTTCGTTGAGTGCCGAGTCGACCGTGTCATCCTCTCCGATGGCCACTGTACTGAGGGCGTCAGCAGCGGCATCAACGTCTGCATTTTCTCCATTTGCAAGCGCTTGTGCCTTTGCGATTTCGGCTCTCTTTTTGCGACCCAATTCACGGGCTTCTTCAGCAGTAAGTGCGCCACCTCGTCGCTTGTTGATAGGAAGCTCGCTTTCGGGTACCGACACCATCTTGCTGACGTAGGCAACAACAGGCTCTTCGGTTGACTTTCTGGACTCCGTCATGGCTGTAGCTACCTTCGGGTCAACATATTCATAGCCAGGGGAAGCCTCCAAGAGTGGCGGGATACGTGCTGCTTGGGCATTGACAGGGGATGGCAGATGTTCAATAACTGATACAAGCATAGCGGTAGACAAAGGCAGCCAGCTTGCAAAGACGGTGGTCAAAAGAGCACGAGGATCGCGCGATCTTTTGATGTGCGGCGGGATGGTAAGGTTGAGAGACTTGGTAATCTTCTCAAGGAGCGCTGGGTCACTGTTGAAGGTCAGCTATTTGCTTCTTGCCATATATAGTTAGGCGAGTCAACATACCCCTTTCCATGATCACCGCCTGTAGTCGCTTCATAGACAGCCCAAATCGGCTCAAGGACTAGTTGAACAAACATGGGTTTCAGGTTCCTGCCCTTGAGATGCTTGCTTCCAAGCACCCTTTTGGTCTTGGGGTCAAGGTAAAAGTCACCCCATAGAGTTTTTTCCAAGATCTCTCTCTTCATACCCAGCTTCTTATCGTAGATGGCAGCAAACTGGCGAGGCGTAAAGGCCCAGCCGTCGATGGCACTACTGAAAATGACATTATTGTTCTCGGGAGCAAAGTAGATGTGCTCATCACTCTTCTCTTCGTATTCGGCAGGCACATCTGACGTTGAGACATTGGTATCATCATCGACGACAGTATCTTTTGTAGACTTTGCGCTCACACGCTCTTCGACTCTTTCGCGCCAGCGCAAGTCGTCTTCCATTCGCTCGCCTTGGAAGAAGCTACCCATGACAGCATTTACTTGCTCGATGGTCTTGTTCAAATGTGTGTAGGCTTCCTGAGGGCCCATCTTCCATTCTGTGATCAAGCGATCCATCTTGTTGATGACAAGCAAAGGCTTTAGTTTTTCATTCCAACATTGTCGCAAAACAGTGACAGTCTGACTGCAGACACCTTCGATAGCATCCACCAGCACAACAGCGCCGTCACACAGTCTTGAAGCGGTAGAGACCTCACTGCTGAAGTCAATGTGTCCGGGAGAGTCTATGAGGTTGATGAGGTATTCTCTTTGCTCGGGAGCGGCGTCTGGCGCAGAGCGTTTTAGGAGGGAAAAGTATAGAGAGATTGCCGAAGACTCCATGGTGATTCCTCTGAGTTGTTCATCGGGCCTCGAGTCGAGGTAGCGTATCCTGCCCGCCAGCTTTGGCGAAATGATGCCATTCGTGGCGATGAGGGCATCCGACAGCGATGTCTTGCCGTGGTCGACGTGGGCGAGGATGCAAATGTTTCGAATGCCATCTGCGGCATGTTGAAGCTTGATGAGCTTCTCAGGCGGGACGACGGGCATGGCGAGACGGAAGTGCGACGGGCAGAGGTTGATTGAGTCTTGAACTTTTTGGTATTTTTGGCGCAATAGCTAATGACGATCCTCGATTGGGCGGGTTTCAAGTTGAGCTTCGACGACGGGAGTAGGCGACAGGCGAGATGAGCAATGCTGGCGTGTTTGTTGTATTGTGCTTTGAGTCAACAATAACAGCAACAAGGACAAGGGCTGAGGAGATAGAGAGACTTCCAAGACTTCTCTCTCGAAAAATCTCACCACCAGCTTGCATTTGCTCCGTATTGCAGCTTTGATTGCCCGACGTCACGATCGGAGCAGGAGCCCCATTCCCGGCAGCAACTTCCTGACCTTTATTATTATTATTATTGTCGCGCCTGCCCCCAGCCTTCTTGACCGCTGCATTTATCCTTTCCGTGGTTGCTCTTGCCTAACGAGCGATCAGCACATAATATATGTAACCCAGCAGCCCGTCTTGCTCATCGCCTCAGTCGCCATGGCCGCCGTCATGTCGCACGCGCCGCATCACCACCCTGCCCCTCGCCCAGTCTCCAACCAGACCAACATTCGAATCACTCCTCCGAACGACCAGTCCTTGCCCAACTCGGTTCAAAAGCTCCGTGGAGGTCAGCTCACCCTCGACACTTTCTCGCCCGTCAACCAAAATGGCAGTTTCGAATTCGACCGCATCATCAAGTCCGGCCAAGTCTCCAAGCGTACTCGCAAGACAAAGTCGTGGAAACCCATCCACATTGTCCTGAGGCCCAATCTCCTGTCCATCTACCGTGACAAGGCCGAGACCAAACTTCGCCATCAAATCACCCTCTCGGATCTCACTGCTATTGCCCGTCAAAAGGACCCCAAGGGCAAGGCCAAGCATGTCTTTGCTCTCTTCTCCCCTGCGAGGAACTACCATCTAGAAGCCGCCTCGGATCAGGATGCTCAAGAGTGGGTTCAGCTCATCAGACGTGAGGCACGCATTGATCAGAACGAAGAAGAAATGGTCCTGGCCAGTCCAGGTGGAGCAAAAAGTACTTACCGTGGCTTTGAGAGGCATACGGATCAGACCATCGACCAGGACGTTCCCCAGGGCTACAGTTCCTCGGAAGCAGAAACTCCCATATACAATCCTCCGATACGTCGGCCCAAGCACACGATGCACAGCAAGCGCAGACCTTCGCATACACTAGACTATTCGGGCCCGGAAAATGCTTCTTACTCTGACTTTTCGGACTCGCAAGGCCATTCAGCTCGCATGTCCTCACTTTCGCTCACTCTAGCTGAAAACCAAACGCACCCGTTGCCTCCATCTACCGGTGTGAATGCCGTCTATGGCGCCAATACTCGTACTCCACTTGCACCACGCAATGTCAGTCAAACATCGGGCATACAGACGATAAAACAAGACGAAGAACGAGTGGTTTGTCAAGGATGGATTTACATGCTCAAGTCCAAATCCGGAGTACGGCAATGGAAAAAGCTTTGGATGGTGTTGAGGCCAAAGTCGCTGGCCTTGTACAAGAACGAGGAAGAGTATGCAGCAGTGCTGGTCATGGCGTTCCACAACATCATCGATGCAGTCGAGATCAATCCTATCAGCAAGAGCAAACAGTTCTGCCTGCAGCTCATTACGGAAGAACGCAACTACCGAATGTGTGCACCAGACGATGATGGACTGGCTCGGTGGTTGGGAGCAGTCAAAAGTTTGCTGGTAAAGAGAAAGGAGACGACTGCAGGGATACAAAGAGCAGGCACTGCAACAACAAGCTAGTGCTCATGTTCTCGGAACGTGGCACATTGGCACAAGGCAGAGTTGCCTTTTACGTCTTCTACGATAGCAACGAAGGGCAGACGGATTGAATTGACTGATAGGATTGCGGGGCGTTAGGACGGGTACTGGATTTTAACTGGGGCTTGGGGTGGCTGGCTGGCGCTTGTGCTTGTGCTTGATTCAGGGCGGTAGCCGTTAGGATCAACAGGTCCCGGATTGTCTTGGTCGTGTTGGAGGAGAGTTTGTACATATGATAGATGTCCAGCATAGACGAACAAGGCACGGTATTTGTCCAAAGCAATGTGGCACTTCTCGAGAGTCGGGTTCGGTGTCGATCTTGCGGTATCAGGGTTGTTTCAAACAAATGTTAGTTGTCGGCAAATGTGAGACTAAACTTGTAGTCGGGGCCGGTGCAGTCTGTGCGTAGATCCCCTGTCGGAAAGTTGGTCGAGTTGCGACAAGGCCGAGAGGCATCAATCAACAACTTGTCGCGAATCGATAGCACGACAAAGGTCGCCCACGCTGACACGGAGACATCTGGTCGACGACAGTGGACATGGTCTGAGCCGTTGACACTTTGCCTACTGCCTACTACTGCCTTCCCGCCCGCCTAATCGAGTGCACGCAACGACTTTCAGCACGGACTCGATACCCAAGTTTGGTCCTTGGTCCTTCTACCAGCCAGTACGACTGTTCTTTCTCGCGACCGGCCATTCCCTCTCGCAATCGCTCTCGACTGTGTCTGCGACACGCGCAATGTACCCGTAGTCGCCGTCTTCCTCTTCCACCGCCGTCGTCGCTGCTGCTGCCACTCGACGCTTCCCTTCTCGATCAACAACCATGACGCGCCCCGGACTCGTGAGAGCTGGTGAGCGCTTTTCTTGCAACCACCATTCCTGACCATTGACTGACCTTTTCCTTGTCAGACACGATTGATCTCCAAAACCAAGACGCTCCCACGACCCAAGACCACCACTCAACCTCCTTGCTGCCCTCCGACGTCGGTAAACATCAGGCCGCCGAGATTCGACATGTCCGTGAAGAAAGACATTCCGAGGAGGAACACTTGCAAGATGCCTGGAGTCGCGCTCACCAAGACATTCAAGTCAATGAATTGACCGACGACCAACTACAAGCACACAACCACGAAAATGGCGACTCAACCGACGACTCTGAAATCGACGACGACATGCTTGACGATCGCATTTCTAGTTCCCCCTCTATCGACGATGGTGCGTATCCTGCTGCTCTTACCAACACATGGCCACACCGTTCTTCATCCTTAACTCCTCCTCGCCAAACACTCAACTGTGAGGCAATCGACTCCCCCGACTCGTCACCCTTTGTGCTTGCTCCTGTACACCTGCCTTTATCCACCGTGGTCGACTCGGACTCGGCAGCTTCGCCTGCTTCATCTCCGCAGTCGTCTTCTCCCTTCTTGCTTTCCCCCAAGCACCTTCCCTTGTCAGCCTCCCCTCTTTCCAGACGTCATCATCATACTGGTGAGTATCACAGTGAGTATACCAACAACCACGAACACCATCCTCAATTGGACGATTTCTACCACGACGACAACACCGATGGCTGGCATCACCTACCATCTGAGCCACAAGTTGAGTATATTGCTGCACCCAAAGCACTGGAAGGCTACAATTTCTCTCATGGCAGATCCAACGAGGATCTCACCGCCATACCCGAGGAGGTCGACGAAGATGGGTTAGACATGGACGACTTGTCTCTACCAGATATGGATGTCCCCGACTCAAAGCCCGCGTCCCCATCTTCGTGGAGCACCGTCAGTGATGCCTCTGCCAGTTCACCTTCGAAAGACCCGGACCTACAGGACAATTACAACAGTGATGATGACCTGGACGTTTCCTTATACTCTGATGACCGCTTTGTTGATTCCGGTTGGGGCGGCGAATGCTTACGCGAAACAGAGGACATTGATTTCGACTTCGTCTACGCCCTGCACACCTTCGTGGCCACTGTTGAAGGACAAGCCAATGCCGGAAAGGGCGATACCATGGTCTTGCTAGACGACAGCAATAGCTATTGGTGGCTTGTCAGGATCGTCAAAGACAACAGCATTGGTATGTTTAACGCTTGATGTAACAATGGTTTGGGCTGACCTTCATGCAGGCTACCTCCCCGCCGAACACATCGAGACTCCGACAGAACGCCTGGCGCGTTTGAACAAGCACAGAAATGTAGATGTAGGTTGAGCCAACACGCTATACAGCTGCTGCTTTGGCTGACTGGCAATAGCTTTCCGCTGCAATGCTTGGTGATACTGCAGGTGATTCGAAGAACCCCTTGAAAAAGGCCATGAAACGACGAAAGGCGAAAACAGTACAATTCACTGCACCGACCTTCGTTGAGGCCTCTGATTACGACTATTCGTCCGACGAGGAAGACGGTTTGATGCCCGAACCTCTGTACGGCAATGGCAGCCAGCAGGGTCAAGACGAAGATGTCAAGGATCATGACAAGTCAGCATCAGGAGCAGACATTACCACAACAGTCGTCGAGGTCGCACGAGTCGAAACGCCCGACCTGGCCAGTCCTGGCAAGGAGATCAAAGCCCCTTCCGAAGAGCCGCTGAGCAGCCCTACACTGGTTGACAAGACAGGTATCTTCTACACGTTACTTCTGTTCGTTCTCAGCATACTAAATTGGTTATAGAAGCAGCACCACTCAAATCATCGCGAAAAGGAACCCCACGAAACGCCGACTCGTTCCTCAAGGATGATGGAGCGGAACCACTCAAGATCTCTCTCACACCCAACTTGCTTCGAGATAACAGCAACGGAGGCCGTTCGGTAGAGACTATTGGGTCCAGTATGGAAGGCCTCGAAAAGACAGCCTCACCGCCAGACAAGTCTAAAGATGACAAGAAAAAGAAGGAAAAGAAGCCTGGAATGCTTAGCGGTCTATTCAAGAGCAAGAAAAAGGACAAGAGGAACAAGAATTCTGTTGATGAAGACAGTGACATTGAGAAACTGTCTGGTGAGCTCGCCAGGCAATCCACGTCTTCCGATTCAAACAAGGCATCGCCCGTCGAGCGCTCTACCCAATTCTCGGCCTCAGAACCAAAGTCTAGGGGCAAGCTGCAGAAGCCTCAGGGTTCTGCAGTCGCTCCTATTGCTCCCCTAATCACCACACCCGCTCCCGCCCCGGCGCCGGCACCTGCTCCTGCCCCGGCCCCTCTCAATACTGCTCCGCGTCCGCAGCAACAACAACAATCTACTGTTATGCCTGTTCAACAGCGTCAAAGAGAGGAACCACCGCAGGCAAATTTCGTTGCTGAACTCGAAGGCTCGACTGTCGACACACCTACACACCGTGATGTTGAGTTGCATCAGCAACAGGCCAAAGCAGCCAACGAGACTTTACTTGGATCCCACACACTGTCATCAATCACGAACAAGATGAGACATTCAGACTCACAAGATCATGTCAAGCCGAAGAAGGTCAAGAAGGCCAAGTCGCGTGTGGAACTCGACGACTTTGACGAGGTTAGTGAGGAGGAAGACCTCAAGGAGAACCCGCCACGCGATCTTGAAGATAGCCCGAACAACGCATTCATGCACGGCACTGAGATGGTGCACATTCCTGTTAACCTCGGCGACGATTCTTCCTCACCCGACGATAATGAAGCAAATGAAAGAGGAGGCGAGGAGAGCTCAGAGCGTACCAGTTCACCGAGCATGATTGACACACCCAAGGCATCGTCGGAAGGACCACGCGAAGACGAAAAACATGCCCCGAACGGCCATGTACAAGAACCTGTAGACGATGACCAAACACCTCTGGCATCCAAACGTCAATCGGCCGTGGTCAGTGGAGCCTCGACGCCCCAACAGCCACTGCCAATGAACCCGCCAGTCCGACGTGCGCCTTCACCGCCGCAAAGAGCGAATTCGGCCACTCCGTCGAATGGATCTTCGGTACGATTATCGCCCTCGCCCGCATCAACACGTAGTCCTGCATCGACTGCGGGCACTCTCAACACATGGTCCGACGCGAGCCTGCGGGCCTGGCTCGACGGGGCCGAGAACGATGTACGCGACATGCTCGTCATCATTCACGACAAGAGCTCGGTTGTGCCCGTGACACGCGATCATCCACTCATGGCGAATCTCTTCTCCAGCGAGAGCCGCAGACTAGCAGGTTTGCAGGACGAACTCGACGGACTGCTTGGCAATTGGCTGGCTCGAAAGAAGAGTGTAAGAGAAGTGGCCGCTACCTAGCAAAGCAACAACAGCATAAACATATAAAAAGAGGTAGCCGCCTTGGTAGAAAGGGGACTATACGCATTTATGGTGGGGGGGTGGACGAAAACGAGCATGCATGATTAATGGAGAACCTTGCTGGGCGTTTAAGCTGTGATCCCTGCTGCCAGAGTTTGTTTAATGCACTACTCTGCTATGCGGACACACATTTGGTTTTTTGTTGCACTTTGTCCCTTTTCTTTTGATACCTACTAGCTGCGTTCTGGTCTTTTCATTTCAGTTCTGAGCATTGTATTCAAAATCCTTGTCTACAAGTCACTTTTGCACATTGAAGATGTTTTGGACGACAGTGTAATCGTCCAGTGAGAGCACATGATTGGAGAAAATTGGAAGAGATTTGATGGGTGTTGTTTTCATCAATCGCCGCCGCTATAGCACTAAAATGGTATCATGCTTGTCCCTGTACTCCTGCTATGAAGAACGTATGAGAAACAATAAACGAAAATCAAGCAGCTGCACCGCAAGATGAGCAGCACAACCTCGTGTCACCAGTCTTTGCAGCCTTGACGTGGAAGTTCGCACTACCACACTCTCTGCATGTTACTTGCTCTTCATGTCCTTGCAGTGCGTCTTTGAAACTAGCGGCATCCGAATCACTGTCCTCGGCAGCACTCTCTTGCTCAATACTGAGTTTACTAACAGCAGTATGGTTGCGTTGGAGCGGGTGCGGGTGCGGTAGACCGAGGTTGTAGCTACCTGTTCGAGTTGATGATGGTCTGCCAGATTGAGGGGGTTGTTGTGATTGAGGCGATGGTGGGGGTTGATTTTGATGGTTGCGTGCCGAGTTGAGTGCGAGTTTCCAATATAGCATTGATTGATCGCCTTGGAGCATGAGTGGATCATTGTCCTCTTCGCCACCACCACGATCGTCGTTCTTGGGTAGAGGAGGAGGTGCCATTGATGCTTTGGAGTCTGGACGTGGTTGGGCGCTGGCCGTGGACTTTCGAGGTGACTGACTGCGGATGGAGCCATTGGCAATGTTTGGAGTGCTTGAGATGCCCTGACGCCATGAGAGGATTCTATCCGCTGGGCCTTCGAGGCGACCATGAGAGCTGCGCAAACTACGGCTGCTGCCTTTGGTGGCTATCGATGCTGTGCGACCGAGCTTGCGCTTCGAGAAGACGGAGGAAGTCTCCCAATTCTCATTCTTGCGCTTGTTCCAAGCACAATCCTGTCTGAACACCTTGATCTTGCCTGCCAGATCGGCGGTCACGATGATATTTCCAGTGACGTGTGTGGAGCGAGCGAGGTATGCGGGCGATTCATCTGGTCGTTTTTGAGGTTGAAGCTCCGTGTCGATTCCGTCCTCTGTCGGCGCTCGAGATGGAGGACGCGATCCTGCACGCTCGGCCGAACTCATCAACATGACGGGAGGAGGATTGCATAAATCGTAGATGGGATCTTCTGATCTTCCTAGCAATTGCTTACTCTTTGGAGGCGCAAACGCGACGCATGTAACGACTGTATTGCTAGCATCAAAGGTTTCCATTGGCCTCTTCTGCTTTTTGTCACCTTCGCCGGGATCTGTAGGCCAGATATAAACTTTGTGATCTTCGCTGCCACAAAAGATGTACTTGGCATCATCGCTGATGGCTGCCCTGATTTGACTAGAATCATTGACGTTACCCTTGAATTTGATCTCCAAACTCTTGTCGCGAAAGTTGTACAGCCGTATTCGGGAGTCGTTGCTGCTGATGAGGACCTTTGTTTCTCCGCCAGAATGGAATGATTGGATGCCGGTAATCTTGCTACCCTTGGCGTTCTTGCCGTTCCTAGAACGAGCGTGGATCTGGGTCTGATACTTGAGTCCTTCGGTTTCGTAGAACATGCAGAGACCAGTAAAGCAGCCAGCCATTGCGTACTTGCCATCTGGTGTGAAAGCGACAGCGGTAATCATGTCCGGTAACTGACTCCAGTAAGCGACTGTCTTGTCAGGAATGCTCCATAATCTCAGCTTAGAGTCGAGTGAACCAGCCAGAAAGAAGCGATCGTCCTTGGGATGAAAAGCGATTGACGTGACAAAATCGCTATGTTTGAAAGTACAAAGACACTCATCCCTGCTGACATGCCAGAGGCGCACATTCTTGTCCATTGACGAGGATAAAAGAAAGTTATTCTTGCTCCAGCTCAAATCAAGAATGGTCGATGTGTGGCCTTCGTACTCCCTGATGGGCTCTTGTCGAAATACTGGAGCGCTCAAGCGTGGACGTTGGTTGATGTCGGACTCTTCAGCATGCGACTTGCGATCCTCCTGCGTCCTTATGACCTCCCAGACGCGAATGATCTTGTCTTGTCCTGCAGCCGCCAGGTATCTTCCGTCTCTGCTGAATTGCATAGCCCAGACCGGGGTCTCTCCATGATGGGCATTTGAAGACAAGAGTTCTTGGGCCAAGAACAAGTGGTCAAAGTCCTTGTCCTTCTTGTTTCGCGCCCTGACTCTTATGTATTCGGGAGGTGGAGGATGTCGCGGATTGAACTCGATGTTGTCTACGGGTTGGGAGAAGACGTTGGCCTCCATACCTTCGGGGCGCAGATTGCTGTACTCGGAAGCAGCGTCGTCAATGACATTGTCGTCGGTCTCTTTCTTCTTGTTTCCAAGCAATCGTCCGAGGAATGAGGCGCCTTTCCTAATATCCCGGCGTCAATTCAATTGTGTCCAAGAGCAGCATGTGCTGTCCAGCAACCTACTTCTTCTCTTTGCCAGCAGAGCTTATGGTGGTATTTGACCTAGAAATGGCATTGTCGTCGGATCGATCTTCAGAGGGAGCACTCGCGCCAGATGACGTTGGTCGTACGCGGCGGAAGAGATGCTGGTACGCGTAAGTCGGCATTCCACACCGGACATGGCTTAATCATACTTGCGACAAGGGGTCGCGGTCGTTTGCGACGGGCTCTTCTTGGTTCGACAAGGTCCCCGACAACGAACGGAGCAGTTTTCCAGGGTTCGGGAGTCCTCCAGATGTCGATGGTCTGCTGCCTGAAGCGCCTCCTGTCAGCCTTGGGCTTTCTTCTGTGACCACTTCCCCCTGATGCCTACCCTCTTTCGGCGATGCGCTTCTGCTGCCCGCAGCATAGTCAAATCCTTCGCTCCTGTTTGGTCCTGTCGTTTCTGGTACGGTATCTCGGCTCTGCGGATCCGTTACACGGATGGCAGGAATCGTGTCCGTCATGTTTTGCGATAGTGATAAGTATCAATAGCGAATGCTGATAGCTTATGCTGTGCTATTACTCGTATTTGCGAGGTCATTGTTGTCATGTGAAACTTTGGCTGCCTATCGCCGTCGATAGCCAGCATCCAACCGCGCACCTTGGTTGACAACGCTCATCGTCCGTCCATCCAAATTCGTGCCCTACGTCATGCTATTCTTGGCCAGTGCGTGGAAATCGCGTATTGCCATACGATACAACCACTCACGGGCAGGGCGTAGCAAGCCGCAGTAGATTTGGATAGATTGGAGTAGATTGGCATGTGGACGTCTTGATGTGTTATCGTGGATTCGATTTCATATACTATACTACATAACTAACACGCGACCCGACAGGTCATCCTTCTGTAAAAATTGAGTCGAACAAAGCCTTTACCCAAAACCGGTTCCCTGGATATGCCCATTACCCAGAACGCCACATTATGCAGCCGCTGCAACAACCATGATACTCCTTCCCATAAATGAATTTGATGTTGGTCGAGAAGACTAGAAGTCCTCGTCGAAGGCGAAGTCGCCGCTGACGGTGGCGGCAAGACCCTCTGTGGTCTTGCTCTCCTCCTTCTTTGTTGTGCTGTTCATGACACCAGCCTTCTGGTAGTCACCAACTCTCTTCTCGAAGAAGTTGGTCTTGCCAGCCAACGAGATGTTCTCCATGAAGTCGAAGGGGTTGGTGGCTTGGTAGATCTTGGGCTCGCCGAGAGCGAGGAGCAGGCGGTCAGCGACAAACTCGATGTATTGACACATGAGCTTAGCGTTCATGCCGAGAAGAGCACAGGGAAGAGCATCTGACAAGAACTCTTGCTCGATAGCGACAGCCTCGGTGATGATCTCGCGGACGAGAGCAGCAGAGGGCTTGTTCTTGAGGTGAGAGTGGAGGAGGCAGGCGAAGTCGGTGTGCATACCCTCGTCACGAGAGATGAGCTCGTTGGAGAAGGTAAGACCGGGCATGAGACCACGCTTCTTGAGCCAGAAGATGGAAGCGAAGGAGCCAGAGAAGAAGATACCCTCGACGGCGGCGAAAGCAATCAAGCGGCAGCCAAATGTCGAGTCCTTGTCGCAGATCCACTTGAGGGCCCAGTCGGCCTTTCTCTTGATGCAAGGAATGTTGTCGATGGCGTTGAAGAGGTAGGTACGTTGCTTGGGCTCGCTAATGTATGTGTCGATGAGCAATGAGTAGGTCTCGGAGTGGATGTTCTCCATCATGATTTGGAAACCGTAGAAACATCTGGCCTCGGGGATCTGAACCTCAGAGCTGAAACGCTCGACAAGGTTCTCGTTGACGATACCGTCAGAGGCAGCGAAGAAGGCGAGGACGTGAGAGATGAAGAAGCGCTCGTCGTCGTTGAGACGTCTGTTCCAGTCGTGAAGATCCTTGGAGAGATCAATCTCCTCGGCGGTCCAGAAAGAGGCTTCGGCCTTCTTGTACATGTTCCAAATCTATGAAGAGTTAGTATGCATGATAGATTGAAAAAGACGCGTCGCGTACGCGTCAATTGGTGTGACTGACCTCGTGGTACTTGATAGGGAAGAGCACGAATCTGTTGGGGTTCTCTTGGAGGATGGGCTCGTTGGCCTCGTCGCCCTTGATACCGGGAGCAGCACTGGGCTTTGCTTCCTCGGGCTCGGGCAGGTCGTCGAGCATGGGGATGCCCTTGATTGGTACAGCGACCTCATCCGAAATGATGTTCTCCTTCTCTTCTGACGCGGCGGTGAAGTTGGGCTGCTTCATGGGCGACTCCATGTTGAAGTTCTCGAGAGCCTCGGCGGCCTGCAGATACGCGTTAGCTGGATTGGCTTTGGACGTGTTTCCAGGACAAAGAATTCTCACCTTCTTTGAGGGGGTGATCAGTGGCGCGGACATTGTGATGTATGTGTAGTGAAGCAACTGAACAAATAAGCAGACCAATTGATACTGCGTTGAGGAGGAGATGCTATGGTTGATATGGGAAGTAAAGTGCAGAAGATGAACGAGACGCGATCTTTAAGAAGAGAAGCAGCTTCAGCGCGTGAGGAAGTCACGCTAACCACTAGCGCGACTTTCTCAAGAAAATGCCATCATACACAACGACCGAACCACGAACATGTTTCAATGACAGGTATCGATTCTCTCCCAATCCATATTATGTATTGATCGAACATATCACAACTTCGTCTCAAGTTCCCTTCCATCGTTTGTCTGCAGCTTTTCAGTCACCTTTTCGTGTCGTTCTAATGGTGCAACCCTCAAAGACGAATCCTGAGAGCTTGGAGGGCCTCTCCTTACCCAGCCGAGTCCAGCCTTCTAATTTCACTTAACAACAACACTTTTTGACCCGTGTCTTGCACGCGTCTTCCCCGATCCCGCTCTCCATCGATTCATTCCGAGCATCCTCCACTCGTTTCTCGGACGACAGAGCCAATCATAGCTTTTGATCGGATCATCGACCTGCTTAGCTTATCAATCTACCATCTATCCGAGCCCCTTGACACGACCATTCGCTCCGAGTCGCACGGGATATGCCCCTGTTTGCTCGGCAGAAACACGAAGACGCGTCGAGAGGCTCAATGTGTCCTAAATGTTCTCATGGCGCCGTCACCTCTGTTTCTTTTTGATCCGACTCGATCCACTATGACTACACTCTTCGGTGTCACCATAGGCAACCTGAGCGTGCTAAGCGGTGTGTACTTCTTGAAAATTCGGGCACCCCAGCCAGGGATTTGACGAGCTGTTGGTTTGCATAAGACAATCAAAGCTTTCATGGTGTTGATAATTTTTGAATAGACGAAATGCATATACTTGTGTTTATACTCAACTTGAGATGCAGAGATGCAAGCTCAAGACCGACGAAGATAGGCCCCTCTCTTTCCTAGCGAGATTCGTAGGTATTGAGTAGGCTATACCAGGACGTGAACCTCACCCCAGCGGTGAGAGTACCACGTAGCTGAGAAGACCTCTCCTCTGCCACCTCTTGAAATTGTCAGTTGTGAATTAGCACACATGTGAATCGGTGTCGGCAAGGCCAGCAACGAGCCCCACCATGACTTGTACGAAGCTGGAATAGTATATTAAGGCAGTCGGTGTTTCGAACATAGCCTTTGGCGTTTCAGTCGAACTTCAAACATGTTGCATGAGTAGCCATCTTCTTGGTAGTTTCCTCTTCCACTGCTCTCACACAACAGCACAGCGTGATGGACGTATATCGAAGTGCACAATGCCTTTGTGCTTCGTTGAACTGTGCATGGATAGGGATGACTTGAACTGCTCTCACTGGGTACAAGGCTGCTCCAGAAAAGGATTGTGCATTCGCAACTGCATTCGTGATAAACTTCAGTAAGGAGACGGTGGTGTTCAAACTTCATGGTGCACGGGCAGATCATTGCCCGAAATGACGAACAACACCCGTTCGAAACGTCGACAACCCCACCCCACCTCGGTGTCTGCTCAGCTTGACAGCCCTCTCTAGACCACGTCTTTGCTACCAACCTCACAACAACATCATATCATGGCTGAAAAGAATCCTTTGATCGAGGCGTTGCCTCCTGCAACCGATTACATCACTTACCTCACCATCATCGAATACAATCTCAACCCGGAGTCACTGCCTACGCTCCATCAAGTGCTGCAAGATACCAAGTTGACCACTAACATCGGATGGGATCTTGTTCACTTGCTCGTGCCTCTTCTACCGAACTCGGACGAATGTCTGCAGGATATTGCGCGCCTTGGGAATCCACGCGAGGTCATTCTGAAAGTGACAGAATCACTGCGCTTGATTGATTTCCAGGGTCTTGAACCCGACACTGAGGATGATGAACCTATTGCTGGCGAGGAGACCAACCCGGCCTACCACCCTGCCAAGACTGAACCTGTTGGAAGCAGCAGTGGTAAGACGACTCAAGCTGTAGAAACACCTGCGCCTCTACCCCTCTCTGTACTGCAGTTCACCAGTCTTCTATCTATGCTGTCGACCTTGCACACTCGTATCAAGACGCAATACCCCAGCCGCTTCTTGTCAACCACGCTTCAAGCCATCCTGGTATCCTTCTCCAACTCGGTCAGCCACAAAGAAGAGTTGATCTCGGCCATCGTCCAATTCGTAAAGAACGTTTCTGGAACCAAGCGTCCAAACCTACCTCCTCGCAAGAGCAGTACCCAGATTCTGAGCGCAAACTTCAAATCATCGGCGCCCGATCCAGAGTCTGATACCGCCGAAAAGTCTCCATCGGCAAGCGAGGCCGCTATTCAGAAGCGCCTTTTCCAGTCGTTCATCACTCATGTCTTCGAAGACTACATGCTCAGCTTGGACTCCGATCGCGATGCACCTGGTCTGGCATGGTGCAGTCGCCTCCAAGAAAAGTTGCATCCCGAGCGCACCGTTCCTGGCAAACCTTCGATGACTGATAGATTCATTCTGGACGAAGAGCTTGCAGCTCGTTTGACTGCTGTTGGTGGTTTGGTCGCCTTGGCCCGCGATCTGGGCATGGAGAGACGGGATCTTCTGCCAGCCATGGAGAAAGCTGATCCTGGCCATTCTCTTGTTCCCGACAACGAGGACGAGTTCCCCAAGACTGCCAATGACATCCCCTTATCAAAGGTGGGCTCTCTCTTCATGTTCGCTGCTGCAAATGTTGCTACTGTTCTTTACTCTACACCAAAGCCCAAGGATATGTTCAGCATCTTCCCTGAACATCAGAAGGTCCTCCACAACTACATCGCAAGCTCTTCTGACATGGGCGCAACTATTGGCACGGAGCCTGAAGCTGTGCTCGACGCTGTCTTGGCTCTTGCCATACTTGCTGTCGAAGATGATCATGTCGGCGAGCCAGCAGACAGCGAAGAATTCAGCCAATATTTGCAGTATCTGTCTTTGATCTCCTCCAACTCACCATCTCCAAGCATACGCTACCACGCGTTCTACCTGGCGTCCACCATCCTGCGATCTAATCCTTCCGATGCTGAAAGACTCGCCTTCATCAAGGATACACTTGAGCATTGCCCCTTTGACAACCTCAAAGTTGCCGCCATCAGCTGGGTCAAGGGCGAGACCATCGAAGCCAACCCTCCGACACCGATCCACTCTCACAAACCTGAGCAACATGGATCAGTACAGGATGGAAAGGACAACGACTCCGTCTTTGCAACCCCAGTAGCATTGGACAGCCTGGCGCCATACCTCTTCCCTGATTTAACCCATGATCTCACATCGACCAGCATCACCGAGTCATGGCTCACATTCCAACAAAGTTTGCACTTTTACCTGGCATCGCTCAACTTCTACTACCTGCTCTTATCAGCACAGCACCTACATGAACCACTGGCTATTGGCGACTTGCATTCCAACAACGATGTGGCAGGATCGTTCTTGCAGCCCCTACGTGTCGCATCAGCTCGCTTCAAGGAAGGCAAGGCTAATGGCGAATTGGCCAGCGTTTGGGAGGACACAGGCAAGAACGATACTCACATGGCTGAGCTTGACCTGCTCGATGTCACTTTGGAGAGAGTTACAGCAGGTGTTACTCGTCTCAATCAGGTCCAGGCATAGTTCAAACATCTCGGGCAAGTCGATACACGTTGTTTGGGGTGTATCTTAGACGCTGCAGTCGTGTCAGCCAGATGTGCAGGAAACTTTTGAGGATAAAACGAAATATCGAGAAACGCTTCGAAATCTTCCTTTGCACGTAATTGAATGCACTGTGGAATATGTGTGAGACCCGAGAGAACGGATGGTGACAGATGCACCCCACGCTTCTCCGCAGAGCGTATCATGATCTTCCTCCGCGATGATTTCCACAAAGATGCAAAGACCGTGTTCAACTGTCTTTTCCGGGTCTAGGTTCTAGTAAATTGTAGGCAAAGAAACATGTAGAACACGTCGGCATTGTTGTCTCTCTCATAAATCATGTACCCAAAAGTGGAGCCCGCAAGGAACCGGTCCAAAACTCAAATCTATGAGGGGTCCACCAGTTCAGATCGTCATGACGAGCCGCAAGCAAATACCGGTCCCAAGCGCCCCGCATCACACACCACTTGCGACAACCTATCCAGGCAAGACAAAGGTGGGTCAAAGATCAAGAGCAACATCTCCTGCTAAGAAAATCAAACTCATGACGTCTAGAGCTTCCAACAACATTCCTCCATCTCTACTCAAAGTCTGGAAAGAATTGGACGACAAGGAGAAGCACAACAACATGTCTGGAGAACAAAAAACGTGGACGGGCAAGGCTATAGTTGCTCGCGATACTTTGGCCAACAAGGGCTGGAAGATTGAGGATGTCACGACGAGGGAGATCAAGGATGATGAGTTGCTAGTTGAGCTCGTGGCCAGTGGTATTTGCCATACAGATGTCATGTGTGGTACAGGCACAGGCAACCCGGATCTATTCTACTACCCACGTGTCCTTGGTCATGAAGGTAAGGGTAATCCAGCAGGTATGATTACTACGGATACTAAGTTCTACAGGTTCTGGATACGTCAAAGCAGTTGGATCGAAAGTCAAGGTTGCTAAACCCGGCGATGCTGTATTGCTGTCATTCGACTGGTGTGGTGAATGCGAATCTTGCAAGAACGGTCTCCCGTCACTCTGCTACGAGAGCATGCCATTGAACTTTGGCAACAAACCCGCTTTCGAATCCACCAACCCCGAGGACCCGACAGTGATCGCTGGCAAATTCTTTGGCCAGTCCAGCTTCTCTCGCTACAGTGTGGCCAAGCAGAACAGCGTTGTCAATGTTACCGACCTCGTGGAGAGCAAGGAGGAACTGCAAGCGTTTGCGCCACTTGGCTGCGGTTTCCAGACAGGTGCTGGTACGGTCATCAATGTAGCCAAAGCAACAGAAAAGGATGCCATTGCAATTCTTGGTCTGGGCGGTGTCGGTTTGAGCGCTATCATGGCAGCAAAACTCTCAGGTTGCAGGACGATCATCGGAATTGATCGCGTGGACAGCCGTATGGAGACGGCAAAGTCACTCGGTGCTACGCATGTGCTTGATACATCGAAGCTCCCAACTGGCTTGACTGTGGTCCAAGCAGTACAGAACATTTGCGAGGGCGCTGGTCCTTCAATCACAATCGATACGACGGGTGCGCCGGTGCTTGTCATGGCTGGGATTGAGATGACAAGGAAGGGTGGAAAGATCATTCAGGTGGGCTCAACGCCTCCAGAGTTCCAGGTTGAGCTGCCAGCGTTCCTTTTCATGAACAGCGGTAAGGCTTACATGGGAGCCATTGAAGGAAACAGCACATCTTCCGAGTTCATCCCAAAGATGATTCAGTGGTATCGGGAAGGCAAGTTCCCTTTTGACAGGTTCGTCAAGCTTATGCCGGCGGAGGACTTTGAAAGAGGCATCCAGGAGATGCACACAGGCGAAACAGTAAAGCCTGTAATCACCTGGTCCTGAGCGCAAGGTCGTGTCGGCCGTATTCTTCGTAGTAATCAGAAGGCCAATTGGAAAAAAGGATCCAGGTTGGGATCTTGCGTGATTGGTATATCAAAAGCCTCTTCCTCCTCTTCTACCTCGTGTGTGTCTTCTTCTTCTGCTTCATGTTCTTCGCCCATTTCATCAACTTCTGTACTTGCTACTGGGCCTAACCTTTTTGAGATGTGCTGCTCCTTGAGAAGTCGTGAGATTGTAGATGGCGACACAAAGACGCCGAACTTTGTGAACAGCTCGTAGGCAAGGTCTCTCTGCCACATCTCCTTTCCCTCCTTGACTAGCTGGACTAGCCATTCTTTCATTTCGGGTGTAACAGAACAAGGTCTTCCCTTCTTTTTCCACATGGTTTCTGGCTTTCGGACGGATCCATAGACGTCGAGGTTGTGTTGCATTCGGTAGAGACTGCTCTTGGGTCTGTTGGGGAACCACGACTGTACGACACGCACGCTGCAGCCTTGGGAGAACAACATCTCTACAGTGCGATCTGTGTCGGACAGTCTGGAGGGAGGGCTATCGGAACTACTGGGGGTCGTTGAGGCTTCAGGATCGGGATCCGCATCAGCTACGACTGGTTTTCTAAGTCTTCTCTTCTTGGTCGTCTCTGGCTTGTGTATTGAGCCGAAGGTGTCATAGTTCTTCTTTTGCCTGTACAGGGTGGATACGACGGCATGTGGTAGGACTTGGAGAACGGCCTTGACGTCGCGCTTATTCTCGAACATGGCTTCAACGAGCCTCAGCTCCGTCTCGGAAAGAGGCATCCGTGCGATTGCGACAGCTGCTTTCCTGCCGTGAGCAGGCGCCTGCGTCGACACGGCTATGTTCGGTGGTTTGCCTAGAGCTGCGCAGCGTTGGTTCGATGCAGTTCGGATGGTCGTTGACGAAACAGGCAGTATTGCTTCCGATGTGAGTATTCTCATGTGTGAGATGGCTGGCATTTCGAGCCCTGACTGCTTCGGCGGCTCCGTCTGCTTTGGGCGTTTCGGCCGACAGGTCGTCGGCTATCCTGCCCCCTCAGCTTCACCCGCTCCCAGAAGCCGACACTGATTGATAATACAGTCCACACAACAAGTCTTCCTCGTTCTCACCACTCATACGTGACTCACCGAGTGTGATATTATAGGCTTACTATCACCCTTGTTGAGCTTCTCGCCCGAAAAAGGACAGTTGTTTCCATAATTCGCTATAAGGCATCCATCCGCCTGCTTGTTAAGACATACATCACTTGATTCACAACACCTTCCCCCAGTCTCTAACCATCTCAATTTGACAATGTCTGCAGACAAGAAGATCAACGTTGGTGTCATTGGCTACGGCTTGAGTGCAAAGGTCTTCCACATTCCTTTCATCCAGGCTCTTCCGGACTTCAATCTCTATGCCATTGTACAACGTAGCCCCAAATCTGGTGACGATGCTTCGGCCGACCACCCTTCAATCAAGCTCTTCCGCAGTGCCGATGATCTGTTCGCCGACGAAACAGTAGATTTGGTCATTGTCACCAGCATCCCGGAAACACACTACGAATTCACCCAGAAGGCTCTCGAGAGCGGCAAGCACGTTGTGGTGGAAAAGCCTTTCGTCCCGACATCAAAGGAAGCCAGAGAACTAGTAAAGTTGGCCAAGGAGAAGAAGCGCTTGTTGGCAGTCTACCAAAACAGACGATGGGACCAGGACTTTGTCACTTTGAAGCAAATCTTGGCTTCAGGAAAGCTGGGTGACATTGCCGAGTTCGAGACACATTTCGATCGCTTCCGTCCTGACCCCCCTACTCGCACCACATGGAAGACCCTGGCCAGTCCGGCCAGCGGAGCACTTTACGACCTGGGAAGTCATTTGCTGGACCAAGTTTACCACCTGTTTGGAGCTCCCAAGACCGTCACAGGCTTCGTCCAAGTGCAACGAAAGGGCCTCAAGACTGGCGACTGTGCCCCAGATGCATGCACAGTATTGCTTCGTTACGGATCTCCCGAAGATGAGATGCTGGTTACAGTCAAGAGCTCTGCCATCAGTCCAGAGCAGGAGCAATTGAGATTCTGGGTCCGCGGAACCAAGGGCTCGTTCAGAAAGTGCCATTTGGATGTTCAGGAACCTCAACTTCTTGGTGGCGTCAAGCTTGACAGCCCTGAGTTTGGTGTTGAGCCATCGTCTTCTCACGGTACTCTGACTGTCGCTTCCGCAGACGGAAAGTTCAACCGCGAAACCGTTCCTTCCATCGAGCCTCCACCAACTTACGTCGAGTACTACCGCACTCTTGCCAAGGCTTTGAAGGGTGAGGGAGATGTTCCAGTCAGTGGAGATGATGCTGCCGATGTGTTGAAGATCATCGAGCTTGCTCAGACCTCGTCGGACACTGGAAACTCGCAAGCGTGGTAACTACCTAGTTGATGAGAATATGCATAATACAATTCATGTTCATTTGTAGCTCAATCACTGTCCCTGATGCCCTTCAAACTTCCTGTCTGTGGCTGGTTCATATTCCCTCCACCAGTCCATGCGTGTTGGTGTGACGCTCCAGAAAAGCTTTGGAATTCGAGGCCGATATTATATTCTGACCCGACGTGGATAGAGAGGAACCTAAAAAATATTATAGCACACGTAGTAGAGCTATTAGACACTACTAATAGAGGTATTACCCCCAAAACACATGGTGGTCGGCAACAATGTTGATATTTAGACCGCAAGCTCTTGTCAGGCGGGCCACCCTGGCAACCAGCCACACCGCATCTTCGAAGCCAACCGCCGGCCTGTTTCATGTTTTCTCCTTTCCAATTGACACAACAGATAAGAAACTCAAATCAACAAGCGTTATATCAAGACACTCAATCCCACTTCTCAAAACCCAGACGAGAATCAGTAACCACCAACACAATGCGACCTCGTCCCGTCCGCCGCCCGACAAAGCCAATGATGAACAGAGCAAGGAGAAAGCCCCGTCGAATGCCACTAGTCCTCCGATTCGCCAAAGGCTCCGTCCACAGCGATATTCTACTCCCAGTGATCCTCCATGCACTCTTTGCAGCTTTGATTGTGTACATTGACGACTTTACACCATACACACCACACCTTCCCGGCAGCATTACGTCATCGTTGTCGATTGTCGTGGGTCTATTGCTCGTCTTTCGCAATCAAAGCTCTTATGCACGATTCTGGTCTGGACAGGAGAACTTGACGACGATTTGTACGAATATCAGGAACTTGACTAGGACTTTCTTGACGTGTTCTTATGCTGCGAATAAGCCTGAGCCCACACCTGCTGAGAGGGCGGAGGTAGAAGAGGCCGTTCATGCTTTACTGGCAGTTGTGTATGCGGTCAAGAACACGCTTCAATGGGAGTGGGAGCACAGTGTTGGAGCACCGGACCTGGAAGACAACGGATCCGGATCTTTGAAGCCTGAATTGAGAGAACTACTCGGACCGAAGATGTCGCAGACGTATGAGTTCGAGGGACTCGGTCTTCCTATTCAGCTCACCATGTCTATCGAAGCCTTTATAAAACGCTCTCATGATAGAGGATGGTTCCACAGTCCTCAGGCTTCTCAACTCTCGGTGCAGCTTAACTCGATGGTTGCAGCTTATGGCACTATGGAGACCATCCGGTTGACGCCAATCCCGGTTGCCTATCTCATTCACACCAAACAAGTGTTGGCCTTGTACGGAGGTATACTGCCCTTTGGTTTCGTTGAGAGCATGCAGTGGTGGGCCGTCGTCCTTGTTTCTCTGTAAGTAAGCTAAAGGTACAAACACAGCGAGTTGGCTTTGCGTAATTGACTAGCGTCGATGAGAGGGCACCGGGATGCTGTCTCAATCATGTCGCACTCAACTTGTGAGCTGGCTCGTTAAACAAGTACAGCAAACCGTTGTTTTAGAGGACTCTGCTAACTGTACATTCACTAAAAAAAGTGTGCTTACGGCTCTTTACGGCATAGAAGCGATTGCGACGCAGCTCGAAGAACCGTTCGGGTGGGACAAGGCGGATATTAAGATGGATGATGTCGTAGAGGACTTAAGGATCGAGGTCGGTGTACTTCTAAGAGAGTGGCAGGCGAATGCAACGATGTTTGGGCGTCAAGACCAGGAGAGTCTCGGATAGATGTACAGCCAGGACCCCGGCGATGATCGGGTTGGTATATTCCAAGCCTATTCCATTCAGGGGCAAGGTGAGGATCATGTCTTATAGATGTTCATAAGACGTTTTCAAAGTGGTGCTTCCACACTTGACAGAACAGATTCAATAGCATCTTCGACAGTGACGCCTTACAGGACTTGTTCAACT
>ERZ794946.254-NODE-254-length-23472-cov-17.372849_pt1 | contig 23472 bp, 21 predicted proteins | sample MGYA00433072_ERZ794946 | MGnify/ENA primary metagenome ERZ794946 (study PRJEB30137, sample SAMN04331413) | food metagenome | isolation source: Y3 must sample point D1 replicate A | place: Australia: South Australia | collected 2014 ...
TCAGCCGGCCATAGCATTGAATTGGATTGAATCGTCTTGGCAATTCAATTCAATGCCGCATTGTAATGCGCATTGATTGTTGACCACACTGAGTCTAATGAATTCTGCCCTCGTCCATTCACGTTTCTTAGCCGGAAAGCGAGCCGTCAACGGTATCGGCGGCTGTGGAAAAAGTTCATAGCCTTCGCTTTCAGACTCTACCACCTGCCAGCCGCTACGCGGGGATCAGCTTTTAGGATCAAGCTCTCAGGTGAGCAACTGGAGTGGCTTGGTGAAGTCTGGGAAGACCGATGCTGGAATTATGTAGAGTCTGAAGGCGGTCCCATCAACCATAGTAAGGACGACGAGGAAAGCTGTGACGCTAGCGACGATGAGGAGCGCGATGAGGAGGAGGATTTGCACCAAGAACAAGACGACGCAATCCTTGAAAGTGACGATGAGATAGAAGCACAGATGGACGGACTTGCTGACAAGACGGACGAATTGGGTGGATGTGTCTTTTCCTCGGGTTGTGCGTAAGCCTTTGATGTGAGACGTTGTGAAAGGCCCCCGTGACGTCAAGGAGGAGTAGCGATGCCACCTTGTCGTTCCTCCATGCTTCGTATATTTCCTCTACTAGCAGGTGCAGCGCGTGCTCGCTCGAAGTGGCCTTCCTTCTTCCAGTGTGGTTTCTTGGTAGGAGGTGGTATTGTTCCGCGTAGTATTGTAATCTCCGTGTAATAATCGAGTCAAGGATTTTCCCGACCGTGTTCATTAGCGCAATGAGGCGATATTCCTTTGTCTCCCTATATGAGGGCTTTCCTGGCTTCGGTATTACTACTGTCGTCGAGTGCTTGAAGTGTTGCGGGCAGTGTTGTATCCTTAGGCATGCGTTAAATAGCTCATGTAGCGGTCTCGAGATAATGTCAGCCACGACTTTTAGTACCTTGTTCGGGGTTTGGTCCGGTCCTGGTGCTTTGTTTCCTGCTGACATGCGGATGGCCTCCATCACTTCTTCCTCTGTAATCTCTGGGCATGGGACCCTGTCAGGATCACGTGTGATACAAAACCAAGGTTCTGCCAGGAAAGATCATGTAGCCCGTCCCGATCTGTAATCGAGGCTCTTCGGACTCCGTCCTGTCATTGAACCTGCCTGTTGGCTTCACTGCCTAATTTGTAGATAGCCTGTTGAATACTACGGTAATCTACATAGCTGCTCTTTCCACTGTACTCCTAGCCTGCCCCGTGACAACCTGCCTACCTATTTACCTCATAGATAATGAGTGTATGCGCGTTACTCTATATGCCGTGTTCTGCTCTATGGTATACATGTTAGTAGGAGTATGTATTCATTTAGGCACATTAGCAACAATCTATTCTAGTCCATGGATAAATTTTGGCAACCATAAACCACAAAATCTGCCATCTACTCTGAAAGTTACAGCTCTCCACCCTTCCGCGATTTCGATGTCTGGATGGCGTTTTATAAACATTCCATGACCCACCCCACCAAAGAATCCGTTTGCGTGTGCGAGCTCCTCTCGTTGAAACATTAAACGCTGGTAAACATCAGAGGTTCTCCTTTAGAGAGGAGAACTATACAAGAATGCCGCGCAACGCAATGACACCGTGGGATCTATGATGTTCGGAAACACCTGATCAAAACTCCTTCCCAAAGATCGTATCTGCTCTACGTCGTTCAGTATGAATTGTTCTTTTCCCTTCAAGAGACGCTGCGCCCTTGCCGTTTGCTAGAGAATCGTGTTCCATCACAGAGGTATCATAGGGAGACGTAAGTCTACGTTACACTTTCTCAATCGCAAATCCTTCCGTAAAAATTATAGTAAACCAGTGCATCTGACAAAAATGAAAACAGAATATAACGACAATCATCTAAGAGTCTTGTATGTCTGTGATGTGTTGCGACTGCATCTTCAGTGCTTAAAAAGTCTCGAACTGGCCGGTATCACCTGTTGTCTCAAAGCAAATAGTGTCGCTTTGAGGTGGTTGCACAGGCATTCTCCGTTCATATTCTGATTCAGCGTCTCCGAGAGCGCCAACGTCGAAGCCGTTTTGCCTCAAAGGAACAGTATTGAAGCCGATCTGTAGCCTGTAATCGGTATTTTCATGCGCATTTGCGCGATTGGCCCAACTCGTGTCTTCGGCAACGGCCGGATTGTTGTTTTCCTCGATTGAACAACCCATAGCTCCGCTCATGACCTCTGGGAGGGCCCAGTCAGAGGGCTCATTACCTGTCCAGTCAATAGCTGACCACTGGTTCATGGGGAAGTCGATTGAAGACCACGCCGTAGGATACAATGATGTTGCCGAAAAATCAGACATGGCTATAGTTGGAGGAATCGTTGGTACGCTCGAATTGCCAGATCCTTGATACGTCGGGGCAAGCATACCAGCGAATGTGTTGGCTGATGATGGCATAACATCGTGCGATGGCGAAAAAGAGTTATCGAGGTCGTAAAGGAAGTGCGAATAACCTTGTTCAAAGAGAGACAAGTCTGGTATATGGTTGTTGGTACACGGGGTCACCGACTGATGGGGATTCAGCCAAGCTTGAGACCGGTCCTGAACACGCGCTGAACCATCTCCTGGATGATGGCTTGTATTTTGCTCATAGTATGCATCTGTCCGGCGTGGCAATATAGAAGGTGATTGGACCTGGCTATGAGCAGAGCTGACAGACTGCAGCAGTTGGGAACGGTCGCTGAGGTTGACCGCACCTTGCGCTTCAGATTCCCGAGTGGCAGATCGAGGTTCGCCCTGCGTACATGGGCCTGATGTATGCGAGTTCTTCATCGAACTGGTATCATTGCCCCCAGGTCGTTCCTTCTTAGGGCCGATGCAGATACACTTTCCACCGTGAGGGCAGCAGCAATGCTGTTTGTCCGTGAAACAATCGTTCGGTAATGATGTACGCTCCGGACTCATGCTTTGTAAAGATGGTGGGTGACCGTCCACTGCTGCTACAGTGGAAGCAATAGATTGGGCAACCTCGGATCTAACTTTGTGCCTGTAGAAACATCTCTCCTTAGGGAACGGTTTCGCTCCACATTCACACTTCACATGGGCAGATCGTCCATTCCGCTCGGTACGACAATGTTGGCATTGGCTGATAGGGCGACCTTTCCTAGGTACAAGAAAGAGTTCACAGTCTGGACGCGCAACGGTTCAGCAGTAGTATATAGAGAGAAAGGGATGGACTTGCCCGTGTGGTCGCAACTGGACACGCGATGACCCAGTAGGCAGGTACGGCATGCCCATTTAGAACCATCTTCCTTCACTACCATACCCGGGAGGATTCGAGAGATGGCTGGCCAGAATTTTCAAAGACACTACTAGAGATGACAAGTGGAGTGTCACCTGACGAGGGCGTTGATCAGTCTTGTCATACGGTGAGACCGAAAAATGGACTTTCAAGTTCTCGTTCTTGGGAAAGGAACAAGGTACTCGATGGCAGTATAGTTGATGAGTCTCTTCGAGTCAAGAAGATCATCGAAGTCAAATCCACAAATGTAAAGATAGGACGTCGCAATCAGGGTTTACACCATGCGCACGGGTTTACCACTACATGCTAAATGTTCAACTGCATGTTCTGAGGCGAAAGAATGAAAGTCTGTTTGAGCTTCCATCTCATTCCATCCGAGTGTTGGTGAGGGGGCGTGACGTAGTGAGGCTTTTGTGCGTTCCAGCCCCCGGCTCCGTACGTCACAGCACTGCCACCACTTTTTGGACGGAAGAGCTTTCTTGGCAATATGCAACGTGCCTTGTACTAATGTAAGCATCAACGTTCTCCCGCCGGACGAAGTCGACCTGAGTGGGGTATGGAAGAATGTAAACACTCATACACCGCGAGTTCCATTTTTAACATCGGAGTAATTTACTACTACACGAAGCATGGTGTAAACACCGATATTAGGGAAGAGAGCCCATCTACTTGTGGACACCTGGCTCTTGCCGTTTGCGGTTCATCTAGCACCTGCATCGATGCAGTATAGTGCTTTAACAACCTTACAAAGTCATGGGCTTTCATAAGCATGCAATAACAACTGCACGATGGATCCTGTATTTACTTGAGCGATCTCTGCACTATCTAGTACGTAAAGATGTGTTCAATGGCCACCTCAATTGCATGAGTTGAAGCACGCTACGCTCACACCACCATGCGCTTAACCGCACAATTCGCGCAGTCTACCATTCCATACAGTTCAAGCTCACGTATTTCTACCATTACCCTTTCGTGCGACGGGGAATTTCAACGTTGGTGCAAGCAAACCTTGTCTGTTGAGAGTGAAGGCGAGGATGAGATTGCCAGCACGCTGAGCGTCGCGCTTCCGCTGTTTCCGCAGGCTGGGGGCCATCATGCGCACTTGGCCCGCAAGAACAGGCGATCCTTTGATTCAGCGGATAAACTCTTGCCTACAGTGATGGCTTCTCTTCGCCCGTTATCACTGTTGCCTCAGATCCGCGCGCCAAGATCGCGATGACATCCAGCAGATCCCGTCAGGATAACGCAAATTACCCAACAGCCATGTCACTAACCTGTTGCTCTCGGATGCGTGAATTGTGCGGTCCGATCAAGTTGCCTCGCGTTCTCCTCTTTGGTAACTAGTTGATCATCCATATTAAGAGAATCCCTGTCCGATCTTGTGCCAAGTTCGTCATCTGTATGCATAACACTGACATAGCCGGGATCCCACAAGGATCACCCCTATCGCCCATTCTCTACGTCTTGTACAACGCCAGTCTAGTCGAACAAGCCAACGACCAGTATGGCGGAGCGATCGGATTTATTGACGACTATACCACGTGGGTGGTAGGCCCTACGTTAGAGCTGAACACCCAGAAAATACAGCGTACTGTCATCCCTAAGGCCGAAGCGTGGGCAAGAGAGAGCGGGGCCACATTCGAGGCGGAAAAGACAGGGTTCGTCCACTTCTCGCGACAGCTACAGAAGTTACTCCGTAGCCCGCCACTTATGTTCAGCGGGGCGGAAATCAACAATACAGATAGGGTCAAGATCCTCGGGGTCACGCTAGACGGAAAGCTAAGGATGGATGCTCACGTTGAAAGGGTGACAACAGCCGCGACGGCTAAGTGTCTAGCGCTGGCGAGGCTAAAAGGCCTTAGGCCAAAGCAGATGAGGCAGCTCTATCGATCGGTAGTGATTCCTACAACCGACTACGCGGCATCATCGTGGTTTAGCCAAGCCAGACGAGGGATATTAAGGCTAGTTAGTCGTATAGAAAGAGTACAGAAGATGGGAGCTAAGATCATCCTAAGGGCCTTTAACGGTGTTACACTACGGATCCTTGAAGCCGAGGCGAGCCTGGAGCCGGTTAAAGAGAGACTTACGAGGAAGGTGGCAGCACACTTGGCTAGTCTAACATCGCTGCAAGAGAGCAACCTAGTTCGACAGTGTACGTAGGACATACAAAGAGGGGCCGCAACGCAAGAGTCACCATTACAAGAGACATGGTGGGCCTACAAAAGACAGTACAGCCCGAGAGGAGGTCCAGCACCGATCTCACTCCGGACCTGGATTATCCCACCATGGAAAGATCGAGCGGACCAATGCCTGACGGTGGAACAGGACCAAGTGCGGGAGTTCCTAGAGCGAGAGCAAAGATACGGCACCGCCATCCTCTACACCGACGCCTCGGCAAGGAACGGGGTGAGCGGGTGTGCAGTGGTGATAGGAAGCGGCCGTGGGCCGATCAAAACGATATACCAAGCCACGATAGGATGGGCAAGCACGTGTCCGGTCCTGTCTGCTGAGCTTCAAGCCATCAAACTCATTCAGTGTTGTGGTCGGATAGGGAAGTCAACAGGCTGAGAGCCATGGTCCATCAGCTCAATATGGGGTTCTCTCACATCATGCGAGAGGACGGTCAGAAGAGGAAGACCGCCGGACAAGAGCTTGAAGCACCGGTCCATAGATCTGTCGCTTTACCAGCAAACTTCTCTTCAGAGTCTCTGAGCGATGGTGCGAGTGGAGTTAACGTCATCGAAAGCAGTGATGAGACTCAACTTCGAGTAAGCAGGGAGGAGATGGTCGAGTGGGTGGAAGAGGTGAGCAACCCAGTGCTATATTCATCAGGTTTGATCATTTACATGAAAACAGACTTATCGAAGAAATCGTGGAAAAGAGTTGCCTGGCAACACGAATCATGTCCTTCTTTCGGAACTGTTCCACGTCCAATCTAGCCGGTGGTCCGAATTAGCAGAGGCTCACATCAACAACATACACCAAGTCGTGGACGAGTTCATGCAAGCAGCTCTGGAGCACGTGGTCCGGGAAGAGGGCGTACGTTGGGAGATATCGCAACTCATACTCGAGTCACTGGACCGGAACGCCAGAGCCGGACGGAGTGAACTGGACAGATTGCTCGAAGACGAGAAACAACAGCCGATAACATACAACCATTATTATACCGACAACATACAGAAGTCTCGCCAAGGCTTTCTCAGAAATTCCATGGAGAAGGCCATGAGGGAAGCCACAGATCACGAATGGAATGGTATGCTTCACATCAGCAACAACTCTGTGGACGGTCAAAAGCTACTGGCGGCGTTGCAAAGACGAATCAATGTGGATATGGATTTGCAGGCCTGCGAAGAGGCCTTGGCCGGACTTAATGCATACTACAAAGTATGTCATCCTACCAGGTCTACCAAGGATAACGCTGACTTCTCCATCAGGTAGCGTTAAAGATGTTTGTGGACAATGTTTGCAAACAGGTAGTCGAGCGTCACTTGATTCGGAATCTGCCAAAAGCCTTCCCACCTGAGAGTATAATCATGCTCAGCGACGGAGATCTGAGGAGGATAGCTGCAGAGCCTTTTGGCAATGCAGAGAAACGACAGGAGCTGAGGCTTCTTCTCGAAAACTTGAAGCATAGCTTGAACGATCTCCGGAACTAGTGGCTTTCATCCAAACCCTTTGTAGAGAACGGTATATTGTCACGATCGTTGTTCTCCGCCATGCACCCTTGGGCATGGTCAACTTAGCTTCATGTTGGAAACACCGTGATCCTGGTCAAGCCACCATCCTCAAGGCATTTGCCTGTGGGGATGATTCAAGACGGTCATGGATAGGTCAATCCTCGAGAATCCGGAGTCCAAATTTGCAGTCAGACTGATCAAACTTTAGCGGATCCTATAACACCGACCGTGTTGATGACTCTTGTATCACCAGCAATTCTGCCGTCTGTGCCCAATAAAGAGAGAGGAGAGAGAAAAAAAGACAAGAGTGAAGAAGATTTCTGCAAAATATTCTCAAAGCACCTTTTTGAGTATCGCTTGTCTGCCAACCCCAAGTGAATTAGTTTCTCGATTCTCTGGGGAAATTCAAAAACTTCTTGATGATATATTGTCGCCTTGAGATAGCATTTGTCCCACTGTTTGATCCTTTGAGCAGGAGTACTGTTGCAGCACCCAATCTTGATAAATCAAGTCATCAAGTTGTTAAATCATCAGGTGTCCTGTACGGAGCGGCTCAGGGACGGGTATGGAGTCAGAAGCGTTTTCAGTGTTGCTCGTTGTCTTCGCTCAGCATGATCCTGCTGGGTGCGCCAACCATGTACATGACGATCGGGCATCGAACACCTGTCACACGGCGAGGGCGTCAATCGAGCGGGGTTGCCAAGATTAAGCTACTAGTCCAAGCGATCAACCGTTACATTTACCCGCAACGGCCAGCGGCTGATACACAATAACTGGGTCCAATTCAGAGCGTCCGTTTCTCTCGTGTTGAGTGCTCTGCGTCCAGCAAGTTGGAATGGTCGATATACGGCGCTGTGTTTATGGCCACCATCCTAGCATCATTGACACATTTCACATCTTAGCTGACCTGACAGTCTGTTTATAGAATACACTGAGCGCCTGACGATGTGGTCCGAAGGTATCTCACAATTGGTAACGACAGTCACGTGGTTGATCATACAGGTAGTCGTCATACAATTATCATTCTTCCCATTCTCTCCTAGCTGATGGTGGAGTGGAGCTCTGTAGGTACTGGAGACTCATGCCGCTGTCGATAATGGCAATACTAAATATCCCCAGTTCACATCATACGTCTTCTGGTTCCGGGACCATGTCCTGAGTGTTCTAAGCCTTTGCCACAAAACTTTGATACTCAATGACATGTATGCTTGCGATGCTAATCTACAAGATCATCAATCCTAGGTTTAGGGTTAACATTGAAAATAGTGCAGTCATCGTATCGCATGCATATTCGTGCCTGTGCATGCTAAAGCGCAATCGCATGCATGCTGAAGAAAAGTATATACACCTCCCTGAAGCAGACGCTTACGCCGGCGGGTTACTGGAGTATCTCTTAGATGAGATCGAGATGAACATGTTTCGATAAAGTGACGATCGAGACAAATGATGGTGATACGCGCTAAAATGCCGTAGGGCACTTCAATCGTGTAACACTCACATATACACTATGGTGCAAGCAGGTTCGTCTCGCGGCCATGGCAATACTTACTGTCAGGAAATTTCGTCGACTTCGTTCCATCACATCGGAGTACTCATTTGTTGCTCATCGTCCTCATCTGCTGGTGACAAAGTCAGCTTGACACACTCATGCGCAAGAATACCAATCCCAATGTACATCGATGACTATGAGAAAGAAGGAGAAAACGTGTAACGAGTATGCGCCCCATCATTAGATATTAGACGCGAGAGGCGCAGCCGTATATTAATGTAGGTTGCACGCCAGTCTCGCCTTAGGCGTATGTGTTCCGCAAGCTTGGACGTTCTATTATCGTACACTGATGAGATTTTCTCGTGAGGATCTGCGTGATGTAAACCATTGAGTGCCTTGTTGCTGAGTACCATCATATATAAATGTCTTCCTCCATGGCCTACTTCCAACAAGAGACTCTCTTCCATCATTCAAGTCCATACAGTTTCGATCTTTTGAAATGCTTCTAGCGTTCTGAATTACGTACGCCGCTCAATCGCATTTAGGAGCAGACGACACATTTATCAAAATGGCGAAAAATCACGGTTCTTTCTCCAATTGCTTACGTATTTTGAAGTCCCCTAGAGCCTTCAAACTACGTAAGCTATGGAACTCTTCAATAATTGCCGATAGGAACGCAGAGCTGATCTTTATCTAGCGGATGATGTTTGAAGCACAGGCTGCCATAGAGTTTGCTGTGATGCCTGCAGATCTGGACCACCGTGTAATTTGCTCTTGACGACCTGATTCGGTTCGAGGGCAATAATAATATTACATGTCACACATTGCACTATGCATTCGGGTATGCAGTCCATCAAGTTCAGAAGTAGTCGAACGCTCACACGCAGACCGATGAAGGTTGAATCACACACAAGCGGCATATCGATGACAAGAAAGCAAAGCAGAAATTCATAGTTCGTTACAACAAAGGCAAAATCTCCTTTCACAAAGTGGTTGACCAATATTTCGACCAATTCTGTAACAATCAGCTTGTGGATCTAAGATTCTTCGACTGGATTCTCACATCTGCGCAAAACTTGACAGTCTTGCCGGGAAGGATCCGAGAACGGTCCATGATGAAACCATGGCAGATCGTTTGCTGAGTAAAGACTTACTTCTGTTTTCTGTCCATGGTCTTTCGTGTCGAATTATGTTGCTGACGTAGTTTGAAGACTTCGTTGGGCTTCAAACTGTGTAAGCAGTCTATCAAGACCTCATAACCCCCTTCAAACTACGTAAGCTGATAGATTAGACCACCACTACGGAATGGTATAGACGGGGAATGGCTCGATGGATAAGCACTTCCATTGCTTACGTAGTTTCAAATTACGGAGAGGGTGCAAACTACGTGAGCCGGTAGCAACCATAGCTTAGATCTCTACCTCGACACCGAATTTCAGAATCTGGGGTTTGGACTTCCATGTACACCCCTCCCAAGCTAGTCTTAGTGTCATTACTTGTACGAAGGTGAACCTTACGTAGTTTGGTTGCCTCCAAGATGTCGAAACTACGTAAGCAAGCCAAGAAAAAGGAATCCCGAGGTTCATCGAATCTCAGCAAATGAGATAAGTCAACCCTGGCGCTTAGACATAGAGAGGGAAACTGCTGCAAGCCAAGGGTCGGTATCAAAACGTATATCAGCGATGATCGACATATCTCAGCCTTTGTCACCCTAATCATGCGTCTCAATGGGAGCATGGCATGAGATATAACTGTATATATAACGAATCTCAATCAATTTGAGTCGCTCGTCCCAATATGCGACCGTGGCGAACGTGGCGTTCGGCTTCTACACGCGTTCAGCTACTACCTGTTTAGCCTGTAATCACCGGGTAGATAGGCGGCCTACCAAGATATCAAGAAAATCCACACGAAAGCTTGTTAGTCAACCCATCCCCTTCCGCAGGCATTGGAAAAGCAGAACAATTCGCGCATATTCTTGTGTAATTTCATAAATTTGACCAGCGTGTCGTTCGATGTTCGATACTTGAGGTGAGAAACAAGTGTCTGTTGACGATCGATTCAGGAGACTAAATCTCATTGTTTCTCGAGCGAGCCAAAGATGCCTGGCATTGGGTAGTTTTCCATCTCCAACTCATTCTCCCTCATGGTATCAGGTCAAGCGTGTATAGAGACCGAGGTGTATATACGTCGGTGCTATGGATGAGCAAGTTTCGGACGGCGTACGTACCGAGGACGAGATAGCCATGATGCTTAGAGGACAGTTCCCTATCGGGGCAAATCTGCTGAGATACTATGCTGTGACTCAGGTCACCCGAACATGAAAGAACGTGTCTCGTTCTAAGCAATCGTAAAGACAGCCAGTCTGCCAGGTACTCTTCCTTTCCTTTGCCCCTTGTAACAGGCAAGTATACAGAGTTCTTTATTCAAGTTGCTAGCCTATGGCTGTTCATCCACACTCACTAGCACAATCTGCTGACAAAGTGGAACACATCAGTGTTCGTGAGCCTCGAGCCTCGTCAAATTCATTGCTCATCTTGAGCTACAAATTAGGCAATCCTGCCAGAGCTTGACCTGGTACTTTGCACTTGCCTAGGCATCATCTTCATGCCATTTGGCACACCAGGTCTTAGCGATGACATGGAATTCTTCTTTCTTCTCGTTTTCCCTCACGTGAAGATACTGAGTGCATTTGATGTACCATCGTTCCAGATACTAGTACGGGATCCCTCTCTACAATTAATCCTAGTACATCACTCTTTCCGACCTCGCTGCTTACTCATCGTAACAATTGCTCCTTTCGAAAAGATCCTTGCGCTATGTTCCTATGAGCACACCCTGTTCTGTAATTCAAGTAAACCAGATCTTTAAGGCTGGTTCTTGTGGGTCGTTATTGGCTTGTCGAACGGCCAAATGGCTTCCAATTCTTGGATCGTCATATCCGAATCCGGTTGAGAGATAGCTTCTAACAAAGTCATGAACGCATTTGTGTGGTTTTCTTGTGTCTCGTCCTAGAGCTCGCTCTGTATCTAGCCATCCTTTGTAGTCTGTAATTGTTCTACTAAGCTCTCTTTCAGTTCTAGTGCTTGGAGGAACACTTAATGATCCTTTTTGTAATCCTTAAGCGCCTTCCCTGATGGTAGGGTATATGGACATGGACTTGGCAAACCAAACGCCTCCTACCGAGTCGAAAGGTTAATGAGTTCATCTCTGAGCACGGTGATACCGTCTACCCAAGTTCGATGGCAATATCGAAACAACCTTAACAAGTCGTCATCGATATTTCGCACAGCGCCAAGCCGAGGGACGTAGACTTTAACAAGCGCATCATAGGCGCGTTCTAGGACCAGGTGACTATCTCCTTCACTGTCGCGTTTCCCAGGGAAGTGAAGCTGTGTAGTCTTAAGATCCAATACCATTCCTGCGTGCTCGAAGGCAGGTTCTATGCCCGTTCCTTGCCAATCGATGAATGCGGTTATTATAGTGGCGTCGTCAGGGTCAACAAATATGTTGTGCAGATGCAAATCTAGATGCATCATGGTTAGAGATGCGTTATCGTTAATACGCGGATGCCGTGCAAGAATCTGTAGAATCTTGCGAGCGATGCCAAGCAGCTGTACGTACTCCTCTACACGACCTTGGTAGGATTTCTCATTAGGATGAGAGCGGTCGGGAGGTGGAAGTCTAGTAAGCGCTATATCGATGAGACCGTTGCAGTACGCAGGTATGTCAACCCCTACATGGTCGGACGATGTCAGTCCTATGCTGGGATTCTAATGGTCAAGGTTGTCAAAACATTGTACTCACAAGGTCCGTGGTCAGGTCTACTAAGATGAGTTAACCTCTGTTTGTCTGTATCGCAAGCCCAGAAGCGGTTTCCACAATGGAGACTAATGCAGAAGTCGTTGTCCAAACCATGCTTGTGAGACTAGTCGATCATAGAGAAGTTAGAGAGGTAGAGGCTACCGTACAGATTAAAGTCAAGCTTCGTTAGCTGGGCCATGTGTCGCACAATGGATTCCATACACCGCATTTTTTTCCTTACATCTAGCTGCTGCCAAACGCTGCTTAACGGGACGCCTGCAGCATACTCCATAATTACGTATTCGCAGCCAACGGCGTTTAAAGGATCATCGTTCTAGTCGATGACACGAGGAATCGGGATACTGGTATTTCTTTGCACTGAGAAATCAGCGAGGAACTAACTTAACTTCTTAATGTGAAAATCAACATACAATATCTTATCGTAGCGACCTTAGAATTCGTTATAAGACTTTTCGGCCCTGCGATTGGGGTCGGCAGTTTCGCCACTATCTGCTTGCCATTATCAGTACAGAAGACAAAAGCTTTGCAGAAGTTTCCTTCTTTCTTTAACCACGTTTGGATCGAGGTAGCTCCTTCGCAGCAGCTAACCACTTTGTCGACGAGCGCTTTGAAGTCGAAACTAATGTAGCGGGCTTTGCGCTCACCATTGTCATTCCGTAACCATCTTCCAGCGGTGTAGTCTGTTAGATGAGTTTCTGGTTTCAGTTTAACAACCTCAACGATTCATGTCGAAACATTGCTATTAGGGTAGATTACGTACCGGTTAATTGACGTGTCAGGAATAAACTCGATTGGTCGGCGCAGCTAGTAGAGGACATCAACGTAGCCGTGCTGTGGAAAGAAGGACGTTGACTCAAATCAGAAGTTATCACAAGCTGTCGACGCAGATTTTCAGCTGTTCACTTCGTTCAATCATGTGAGCTGTACAGCAGTAAAAATTGTACTTACCTATCGCTAGCGCGCCCTTCGGACGTCGCAGCAGTTTAAGCGCAATAAAGCTCATCGAATACAAGTAGTGCTAACTCGAAGGTGTTTTTCTTTCCGCCTAGCAGTGTCATGCCGAATCGGGAAGATCCTTGTATCTTCGGGCAGTCTTTTCTACCTTTTGGACGTGTATTGAATTAAGAGCTCCTACGAAAAATCATCTAGACACGACCCTTGATAGGCGCTTGGGGTTGTGTCTAAGTTTGGGTAATACCAGCCGGGAACTGGACACGCATTTGAGGTGATGGGAAGTGAGATGTCACACGAAGTTTTGGCGATAGCCAAGCCTTGCAAAATGCCTGGGAAAACATACAGCTTCGTAATTAATGACTAAATCAATAAGGCCACGTGGGGTTGACGCAACAACTTGCAGCTTTCCTTCTCTTTCTCCGAGCGTAATCTGGATTCTGGAAACGGGGCCAAAACGTCGACGCTTCCCACGTTTGCACGTCATTTCCTGTATATTCTACGATCACAACTCAACTTTTAGAGGGCGTCGTCCGTTTCTACAAGCACATCCTGACCACAGGGTATCGTAAAGTCTCGACGGTGCATCTGATGGTTCTGCCGGAACTTTACTCCATCCAGAGTATTCCCGAATGGCAGCCGTTATGCAGGCGGATTGACAACAGGAACAGCAAATTGCGTGAGGACTGCATCAGGCTCTGTCACTCTTGTACTGATATGCAGCCCCTGGATTAAGACCTTTTCAACAGTCATTGTATATATCCTCTGTGGTTCTGGCGACTTGTGAATGATGCTTACAGGACCAAACACATCCACAAGCAGAGTTCAAGTGCCCTGAACCCTCGGTCCCGGCTTCTGTTGAGCAGGCTATCTCCACTCCGGGAGCTTCGTAAGTGTGCCTGTCTGGTAGCGGATCAATGCATCGACTTCCACATATCTCGCGCGAATTGCCCTTGAGAGAATTTTGTCGTATCGACCGCACAGATCTTGATGTCTGCCCGGGAGCAGTGACTTTTGCCAGACCTCTAAATGGCATATTGAATCACAAAGAGTAGCGAACTACTTCAGGACATAAGATTGTCCGAACCGTCGCCTTCAAAGCACCTTTTGGTGAGATGGGCGAACAATCTCCTAGATGCCTCCTCTGGCTATAGTGAGAGGAGATCAGTCTTGCTGAATCTTTCTCCCTTATGTATGCTTGCCGAAGAAGCCACGATAATGTCATCACTCTTTCCTGAATTGTTTGAATCGAAGGTCCGGAAAAGATACTTTGGGGCCGTTGGAAGATCCTCAGAATCAGGATTTGCGAGCAAAAAGAACAGTGTCGGTCCCCCGGGGCATTGGCTTAATGCTTGCGACCAGAACTTGATCCAAGCTCTTTGTATGTTGTCTCTATTCTCTTTCCTCACTTCAAATTCTTGCTCTTTTCGTACGCGCTCTGCCTCGGCGTAGCTTTCGTCGACTTGTAGAAGATTTTCGTGTTCTGGTGATTCGGATCGTGCTTCCTCCAGAGGAGTGTAATGTTGATCATGGTGCAGAATACCGGAACAGCTGAGCGATTGGTTGTAGCACACTTCTATGATCCTAGATAGAATGGTTTCGTCATCCCTGGTGCTGTTGAGAACATCTCGGGCTATGCTTTTGAGTTCGTCCTTGAAATGTGATAGCAAGTTCTGGACGTTCTGGTTTTGCCCGCTCAGTGAAAAGAAACGAGCTATGATGTGGGTTTCCGAGGCGTCTTTCATCGACTGAATAACTACTTCAAATTCACCAGTCTTTTTTCGAAGACAATCCCGAGCTGCAACATCCCGACTTATAGGGCTGTCGTTCTCAAGGATTCTCGCAACTTGTTCTGCCTCTGTCATAGTCTCCCTAGCGATTCGTATCAGGTGTTTGTTTGCCTCTTCCAAGATGAATGTATTCTAGCTATAGATTTGGCTGGGGGTGTGACCAGCAATGGTCATCTCTCCTATCAAATCAACAATGTCTCCAGATCTGGTTGCCATTGTTCTAACTAGTCCGATTGGTGATGGAACAAGAAGGCACTTAAAGAGGGGCGCAGACCAAAGTTCTGATCTACGCAACCTGTCCACATCAAAACCTGCGAAAACATGGCCTGAATACATAATCCACTGGGTATTGTCGTTGTCACATGCTTTGCGTGCGCCAACCTTCCGCGCATGCATACATGCATCATGCAGTCAGCTCTACGTTAATTAGCGGTCCGTTTGATAGCATTATGGCTGCAGTGGTCGAGACTTTGAAGCTTTGTACATCGTGTTTGGAGTAATATGGCCTGCGAGAGGGGTATCGTGGTAAAGACCACTGCAGCCTTTGCTCCCAAATTCATGCCACCGCCAGGCGAAGTAAGTAAGACTCTCAATCCACACGATATGATGAAACCCTTCTCCGCCATTGCGCTCTTTCCACTGAAGTCACACTATCATAGAGCTCTATACATGACTCGAGAGAAAAGCTATCCGGAGTTTATGTGCTAAGACCAATTTGTTGCGATCCCACGAAGCTTGGTTCCTCTGACCCCTGTACAATCCAGCCACGTTCGGAAGCAGATAGATTAGGGCCACGCGAACCTCTTCCGTGTGGTCGCGCTCGCTGAGTTGTTAGGGTCATTCTGTTGTACAGATGCGAAGAGGGATGGTGGATCGCAAAGACGTGGAGCACGTTTAGTGGTTTGCCGAGACCTCTGCCCGTGCGCCGTCGAAACCTGTACAGAAATTTTGCGACATTGGTTTCAGGAAAGCTCAACATTGCCACAGTGCACGGACAGAAGTTTCGCAAGCCACTTTACGCGCTCCACGTCAGCTCAACCGCCTCGTCCTCTGCGCATTAACACCACACAATGGCTATTATACGATTTTGACCCACCGAAAAATACGTGTGTTTAGTAGACGGATCCTGGCAGGATTCTGCACTTACTGCGGGGTCAGATTCATCTGATGAAGAAAATGAAGAGATTGCTGTATGATCTGTAGAGTATTACATCGATTGTCTCTTGGATATCAGTGATGTTGGGGCGACCTTGTACGCCTGTATAAGCTTGGTGGAGAAGCTACGGGCGCGGTTCTTGGCGAACTTCGACACTTGTGCCCACGATGTTTGGGCGACGATATCTATCAATCTACAACTTACACATGGGTTTCGAATCGTGCGATCATTTTTTACTATCAATCTATCTATTCTGACGCAGTGTAATGAATATTAGATCATGAAGGTGTGACTTACAGAATCGGGATTCTACTACGGGTTCACTTTTACCTCGCCAAGCGCCGCAAACACAACCCCGCGAAACCCTTTTCGGACGGGTTGTAGTGCAACCAACCAACCAACTATTAGCTCATAAGGACGAAGCGAGGAAGGGCAGGGATAGGGGAGTTTTGAATTTCTTACCAGATTGAATTTGAGATCAAGCAACGAGTACAGTGGTTAAGCAATGTTTAGGATAGCTCATACAGACGACAAGACTGTGAACAGCTTACAAGAATCAACCAACCAACCAACCAACCAATCTATTAGCTAATTGGGCTTCGCCCTAAATGCATTTCTTATGTTAAATGTCTGTAGAGGTATCTTACTTACTTTTCCCATAACTAATACGTATACTATAATTTAAGAGCGGAATATAGCTATATAGAGGTAGATTGAAACGCTACAAACCCTAATCCAAGTAATAGCTAATAACTAGCAGCTTAGAGTATCGAGTTCGAAGTTGGGGGTGGCAAATGCCACGAATTTTGAACACGAGAATAATGACACTGGCATGCGCAAGCTCTCGAATTCCAGAAGCCAGAATCGACTCTGGTAGAAAATGATTTGTAGCAATATTAATGGTGTTCAACAAACCCTATCCAAGAGAGACAATGAGAATACATAAAAACTCAGAACTTCACCCATTTAAGCGAGATAGCAACAACCACGACCGGAACAACACTAACCAGTTCACCTAACCCAGCATACTCAGGCGGAATTCTCACATTCACAAACGCCCCACCCGCCAACAACACAGCAAACAGATTATACACAAAGCTCCATACGAAATTGAAAGCAATTCTTTTGACTGCGGCTTTCGAGATATCGGTCAGGAGAAGCAGTCCCTCCAGGGAAGGGCGAAGAAGTACTGCATCAGCTGCAGCACGTGCAGCATCAGAAGCAATATCCGATGTTGAAGAGGAAGGGGAGATATGTACGCCAATGGTTGCTTGAGCTAGAGCTGGCCCGTCATTGGCGCCATCGCCAACGAAGAGAGTATAGGGTTTCTTTTTGCTGTTTACGGGTGTGTTGGTGATGAATTGAAGGAAGTCGCGTTTGTCGGATGGACTGCATTTAGCGCGGAAAGTGCTAATGCCTAGAACGGATGCGGTGGTTGCGACTGCTTTTTCATCGTCTCCGCTGACGATGGATACGGCTATGCCTCGCTCTTGTAGGGTCTTGACGACACTGATGGCCTCTGGACGTGGTTTATCGCGCAGACCGAAGAGTGCAGATAGTGTGCCTCCAATCTCCAAGCAAAACACAGTATGCCCTTGATCAAGCAAGTGCTGGACCTGAGGGTGGGATTCGATGTTAAGCCATCGTGAATTGCCAGCTCGGATTGAAGTATCTTCACCCACAGTCGCTTGAACGCCCTTGCCAGCTATCGACTTGACATTAGTCACTTGAGTTGCTATCACGCCTTGTCCGACGAGGTGAGCAGCTACGGCAACAGCCACAGGGTGTTTGATGCCAACAAGCAACCCAAGCAACTGCGATCGTACAGTCTCAGTATTGCCAAGCAGGTAATCTTGAGTCACAACAGTAGGTTCGCCGGTAGTCAGTGTACCCGTCTTATCGAAGATAACATGCGTGACCTTGCAACCAAGCTCAACGACGTGGGCAGACTTGAACACCACACCACGCTCTGCGGCTACTCCGTTGGAAATGACACCAACCATGGGCACCGCCAGGCCGATGGCACATGGGCAAGAGACGATTAACACTGTGATCGCGTAGGTGATTGCTTGAACAGTGGCTTCGGAAGCGGAATGTTTGCGAACTACAATGCCAACAGTGATCCAGATGCAGAATGTGATAATGCTCAGGGCAATGATCACAGGTACGAAGTACGATGCAACCTTGTCAGCAATGTCCTGTAACTTGGGCTTGGAAAGCTTAGCCTCATCAACCATGTCAGCGATAGCACTGATTGTGTTTTCTCCTGGTAAATGAGTAGCGCGGACGAGCAGCGTTCCGGAACCGTTGACTGAGCCCGCAACAACAGTAGACCCAGATGACTTTGCAACTGGTTTCGATTCACCTGTCATCATAGCCTCATTTACCTCAGACACGCCTGAGATCACGAGACCATCTGTTACGATCCGCGTATCCGGCGTGACTTTGAAGACATCATCGTAATGCAAGAGCCTGGCGTCGATCTCAACCTCTGAGTTGAAGGTCCCGGGAACGAGTATGGCCTTTGAGTCTTGAAGCGATCTCATCGCAACTGACTCGACAGCCTTCTGCCGAGCGAGAGCGCTGACGTAGCGACCGACCATAATCAGGGTGACCAGAAGTGTACTCGTCTCGAAAAACTCTCCTGTTGAGAGAGGTTGGCCGCGCAGAATGTAAACGAACGAGACGATAGAGAACACGTAAGCTGCGCTGGTACTCAAGACGATGAGCAAATCCATCTCAACGATTCGAGCGAAGACCAATGCCTTCAGTGCGTTAGGGTAGAAAGGACCTGCAATGACGATTTGGACGACAGAAGCCAAGGCTAAGGATACTGAGCCGTAGATGACAGGTTTTGGAGAAAGGGGAGCCCAGGCCAAAACAAGGACAGGGATCGTCAAGACGGCGGACAGTACTGTCATGAATCCGATATTGCGGACGTGCTTACTGCCTGCCAACAGACTGGAGTCTCCGCTGTATGGTGCCAGCTTAGCGGCTGGCTGAAGTTCTTGCAATAGATGACGTGCGCCAATGACCTTCGCATCAAAGCAGATACGGACAAGTGAGTTGCCGGCCGTTTCCATGCTGGTGACTCCCACTGGCCAGTCCTGTCGCAGAAATTCCTTGATGTTGCATGCAGGGATAACATGAATTTCAGATCCACGAGAGGTCATCTCTGTACATTTGAACTCGGTGGTTCTCTGGAGATGTAGCACAACATCGCTGGCAGACATGATAATAGGATCAAGATCGAATTCGGCGCGACCAAGGACCACACTAGTTTTGAGGTTCGAGATGGCCAAACTACCAAGTGTCCTCTTCAGCTTGGTCTCGCACCCGGTGCACGTCATGCCTGAGATGCCCAGTACGACATGTTCAGTCGCAGACATACCACGTTCAGGGTCCTTAACCTTGACGGCCAAGGGAGTGACAGCTTTCTCTGCGCAGCAACTGGTCTTGGGCTTGTTGGTGCGTGCTGTAGAGATGATTAAAGCTTCGTCGAGATGGACTTTGTCGCAACAAGCGATACTGGTCTTGTTGGTGCAGCAAACCTTGTTGTCGGTGCAGGAAGCCTTCGTGTCAGTTCCCATAGGCGTCTCGATCTGAGTTCCCAAATCAGGGTTGATTGTCGAAGAGACGGAGCGATTGCGTGGGACCTTTGTTCTAAGTGACTCAGCAGAGCCTCTCGTGGCGATGAGCTTTGTTCTAGTTACACGTTGCTTGCTCGAGGTACAGCACGTTTCTTGGTTCATGGCCAGCAACGAACGGCAGAGACATCCTACGGTTGCGATTTTGGTTGCCCAACGTTGGCGGATGGACTTGGCGTGTTGGTCGCAAGCCATGCTCTTGCGCCTGGTAAGACCTGCGACGGAGCGACCTTGATGTGCTTCCTTGGTGCAGCCGTCCTTTTCGCATTCACGGAAAGCCAGCTCGTCGAGACATTTATCTTTATAGTGTCAGTCAGTAATTGCGCTCGACTTTGGTACAAAGATGCTTACCGTTGCAACAGTTGCTTGCGATGCCTTCGCAACAAGGAGGCACGACCTCTTGGTGGCTGGAGATGACCCGGTCTCTGCTAGAGCAACAGTCATCAACCTTGTTCTGGGCGGGAAGCAGGCTGGTGTTGTCGTGTTGCACAAAATTGTTGATGCCCATCACGAACTTCGAAGCGCAGCAGTCGTCGAGCTTTGTCTTGCTCCCGATATCCGAGTCAGGAACGGACTTTTCGACAGAAGAGCAGCATTCATCCGTCTTCTTGAAGGCAGATTCTGGGCGTTCGGTAACTCCAGACCAACAGCCAACTTTCTCATCTGGACCATTGCCATCGGTCGCAGGCTTGGTGGTGGGTGCGCCGCAGCATCCGGTAGCCTTGGTCTTGACTTTGGGATCAGTATCAGCCTTGATAGAAGATACTTTATCGCCAGCCGACTTGCAGCAGCCGCCAGTCTTGAGTTCATCTGACTGTACGACAGGGTGGTTGATAACGACTTCTTCAGCCACGGAGGAACAGCAACCGCGTTTGTCGGCATTAGCCCGGGTTTCGGCTTTGTTATCCTGGTGTAAGGACATATTTGTTATGAATCGATTTCGAATTTCGGTTATGGGATTTAATGGTTAACTTCACTGATGCTGTCGTGTTGGAGACAGGGAAAGAGAAGGTCAAAGGGAAGTGGGGTTAACGCTGGGGAAAAGCTAGAAGCAGGCTTGGCGCTCTTGTGCGTCACTCTCGCATGCGAAAGTTGTCGTAGCTTCGCCACATAAAACCGGTAAGAACGGTCGGTCGATGCGGCCATTCCGCCATGACTTAATTGATATCGACGGTCGTCTAAACGATATAACGCGCCACATCAAGTTTAAGCGTCGTACTATCTAAGGCCTTATATGTTATAGCCAACTATTCTTAGGAAGCATAACTAGTCACGGGAGTTGTACTCGTAAAGAGGAGTACTAAGCGAAGTGAAGCAGGTACTGTGCGTCGACAAAAGTTTCGCAAAGCCAGCCTCGTGGCGGCTTTCCTCGCGCCTGCCCCTTCGTGTTCTCTCGAATGCGCTAGATACAAGAACAGTTGAAACACCACACAAATTGTACCAAATTGATCTCCAGAATTTGATGAATATCTGACTATTTGGGCGCATCGAGAAATCCTCAATACCGTGTGTTCTAGCCACGCGCTTGGTACACTGCTTCAAGACGCTCCGGCATCGACTCTATACAGTTATATGCTATTCTTTCACGAATTGTGCCCCATGCGTGGCACAACGCATCTTCTATACGCTCGGCCACCTCGTCACCTCCACCCTTCCACGCTTCAATGTCCGGTCAGAGCTGATAAAGCGCTTCTTTGAGTAGTGGCCAGATGTGTTCAATGGGGTTTAAATTTGGACTGTACGGAGGCCAGTATTTGAGGACGTGAACACAGTGTTTTTCGAACCATGCCTTTGCAAGTCTCGAGGTGTGAATTCGAGCGCCATCTTGTTGATAGATCGAGTTAGCTTGCAATATAGGCAGTGAACCGTCCTCGAGGACTTGTAGATGGCTTTGTGTAGTATACCCTTGTTTTGGAGCTGATTGATCACGCCTCATAATCATCAGATTGCTTGAACCAGCTGTCGAAATAGCTGCCCATACCATAACGCGTATATCCTTGCTCTTATTATAGTTTGTTACCTTGTTCTTGTCGAATTGTTGGCTAGAACTGCGGAAGACGTATCTACGCGTATGAGACGCTCTACGCTCCACAGAACACTCATCTGAGAACAAGACTCTTGACCATTGCTGAATGGTCCAACTTCAAAGCCGTTTGGCGAAGTGGTATCTTCGATGCGCAGTTTCTTTTGTAAGAAGTGGTCTCTTCTTTACAAGCCAATTCTTGATGCCAGAGGGCTCGAGCATTCGATTGAGGGTACGCGTGCTCCATGTGAAGCCGTACCACCTCTTGAGCTTGTCGTACGACCAGAAAGGGTGTCGTTTTACGGCCAAAAGGACACGGCGTTGATCGCGAGGGGTATATGAGCGAGGGCGTCCAGTTCGAGCCACTTCATTGCCCTGGTCGTGTGTCGAGGCGCCGTGGATCGTGCGAGAGATGATGGATGGAGCGCGTTGGAACTGATCGGCGATGTTCTCGAGCGTACGGCCGTCCTCGTACGCCTGTACAATCCGGCCACGCTCGTATGGAGTAAGATTCGGCCCTCGCGAATCTCCTCCGCGTGGTCGAGAACGTTCAACTGTTGGAGCCATTGTGTGGTGTGGATGCGCAGAGGAAGGGGTAATTGAGCTGACGCGAAGCGCGTTCAGTGGTTTGCGAAACTTTAGTCACCCCACAGTATGTGTAGTAGTATATAGTAAAGGGACTGTTAGAATAACTAATTAAGTTAAACGCAGGACCTTCTAGTGATGTCTTGCCTACCTATATACTTAATAGATAATGAGTGTATGCACTTTGCTCTATATGCTCTATTATGCTCTATTATAGTCTATAGAGCAGAGCAGCAGAGTAGAGCATATAGCGTGTTCATGTAAGGTGCTCTATTATACTAAGATGCTAGAGCGGATATAAGATGGAACCGGTAGAATTTTAGCTCCATGCTATATCATGCCACTACTTCTACTATAAGGCGTTAAAAGTTTCGTAAAGAACACTAATGTTATAGGGCCTTGCTGGAGCAGCGACCCTGACCTACGGCAGTGGCCGGTATCTAATCGATGCTTGCTGCTAATCGATGCTTAGCACCTAACACGTTATACAAAGGAGAGACGCTTCTCTCTCTCCTTCTTCTTTTCCTTAGTAAATCCTTCTTATATTATATACCATTATTTGATCGTTAGATCGCAGCCAATCCGTAATAGCCAAATTCTACTAGAATTCACGATGTTTATAGCAACGTAGCAATATAATAACAATACTAATTTAGCGTTAAATATGATTTATGGGTAAATTACTGTATAAAATAATTTATAGCAAAATCGTGGATCATAAAACAATAGGTAGGAAAAACAAGTTATAGCTATTTATTAGGGAAGTACTTAGAGTGTGCTAAAGAAGCATAAAATATGTGCGTTATACTAAAATATAAGCCATTATAGTCTGTATAATTATGTGGCGTTATATTCTAGAACAGGTTATAAGCCCAGGTTAGCGTAATGGTTAAATTGTTAGGCTTTTTTAGAAGGTCGCGAGTTCGAATTATAGTAAGGTCAAATCCTATAAGACTATAAAGCACGTAAAACCCTAGGAGAGTAAGGTTATGTTACAATCCTACTAATAACAGGGTCGCGTAGCCTACTCTATTGTTCCCTACACCTTAGCGGAATAGAGCACTCTA
>ERZ794946.255-NODE-255-length-23471-cov-4.934532_pt1 | contig 23471 bp, 21 predicted proteins | sample MGYA00433072_ERZ794946 | MGnify/ENA primary metagenome ERZ794946 (study PRJEB30137, sample SAMN04331413) | food metagenome | isolation source: Y3 must sample point D1 replicate A | place: Australia: South Australia | collected 2014 ...
ATCTATATTATTTGATGGTTCCAATCGCGTTGACATCCGACTCCACCCTGTATTTTTCCGTCAGGGCAGGCGCCATCGCTTCTAAAGACCAAACTTGTGCAGCATGCATGGACTTCGCAAGGTCGATTCAAACGACAGATAAATGTCCGGCGGTACTACATCATGTGCGAACGCGTTATCTGTCAGCGCCTTCTGAGAAGGCGGAAATTCTACTCCAGTCTTGACATACAGAGTGAGGTTGCCGAACATCGCGGGGGCTGTGTTCATATCATCGGAGTCGGATAGACAATATCACTTTCTAGAGCAGAGAAGAAAAAGATACTGTTTCGATGGCACATCATCAGGGAGATGTTCGCGACAGCTCCAACGCCCTTTACGGCAACAACAGGTTCGAAGGTCAAGTACACTTTGGTATATTCTTTCGCTCTCGAGGCATGAACTTTCTGCTGACGGGATAGGTGGACACATCGTAAACAACAACTACCATTATCCATTTACTCCGGGACCTTCGGGTCTTGCTTTCCAGCAACCACTCGAGAGCAACGACGATGAAGGGAACTCGTCATCAGGAGACAAGCATGACCTTTTCAGCGAATTTGATCGCATATACGAGCAGCATCCGTCGGCGGCCCAGCTATTGTCTCTCGTAGGCATGTTCCATCCACGGAGCATTCCAAGATCGCTCCTTCTGGACCCGACTTCATCGACTTCTAGAGTGGCCAGGCAGGAAGTCGAGCGAAAATTCGAGAGAGATTCCGAAGTTCTGCTGGACTACTCTGTTGTCCGATTAGATACAGATGGCAGCGGTCTCTCCATGGATGATTTCGCACATCACTGCGTTAAAGAATGGCTGTCCGAAGACCAAGTACGATTTTTCAAATTGAGGTCTTGGTCCGCTCTGGCGAGCAACATTCCGGATCCTAATTCAGGTAATTTGGGACGCTTTGAATCGCTGCTGCCGCATATAGAGATCGTGGCGATGGAAGATCCACGGTCGGTCGATGCACAGTCAGCGGTCGTGTGGACCACTATCCTCAGACGCGGAGCGTGGTACGCCCACAGGACCGGGCGATACCCGATGGCCGAGCAAATGTCCCGTAAAGCATTGGGTGTAAGCAAGGAAATGTTTGGCGTGCATCACTACAAGACGATACGCTTCAGGTCACAACTGGCAAGAGCATACGCTCGTCAGATGAATTACCCTGCAGCGGAAAAGATCCAGTCTCAAGTCGTCCACCACCAACGCAAAACATACGGTGCCAAAGACCGTAGAGTGCTATTGGACAGCTCAGAACTGGCCACAACTCTTTACCACATGAACGACCCTAGAGCCAAAGCCATCTACCGTGAGATACTACCTGGCTTGGAAGGGATACTGCGCGATAACAACCTGACCCCCACAGACACTAGGAATATCAATGCTGCCATTTCAGAAACATTGCACGGCCTCCAGAAGTGGAACAAGTGTGAAACCGTGGACCGCCAAATCCTAGCCAGGACGCTCGGGACCTTATCTAGACACGACCTGACATCTCTGAACGCCATGGACAGACTAGGTCTGACACTGCAACGCAGAAACAAACACCAAGAAGCCGAAACCTTGTTCCGGGCTTCGATAAAAGGAAGAACGGAAAAGCTGGGTGGTTGTCACATCGACACATTAAACTCGATGTTGCATCTCGCGGATACTCTAGCAGCGCAACATGAGTTCCGCGAGGCGAAAGTACTGTACAAGGAAGCACTCGATGGATTCGAAGAATGGGTAGGGTCACAACATGAGATCATAAGGAGATGTTACAAGAGCTTCCAAGACTGCTCGGGCATGGTCCAAGATGACGTCGAGAGGCCGAGAGCTCGAAGCAGTAGTGGTGAAAGTCAAGAATCGGCAAGCAGTAGTGACGATGGCCAATATGCGAGTTCTAGTGATGGTTACCAGGCTCACAAGCAAGGTGAGCAGCACATTGATAGGAAAAGAGGCGTGTTCAAATGGTTTAGGCGAGGCTAGAGTTCCGATCATAACTCTGGTTATACAAGTGCTTTGTCTTGGTGTTGTCATCTATTGGGCAGATGCGTGAAGGTAAAGAGAAACGCTAACAGAGTACGAACAACGCGAAATTCAGAGTAGCAAGATGTGGAGAGGTCTGTCCGGCCCCTGTGTCTCCTGGCTAGGCTAGGAGGTCGGTCGTGTGGTAGCCATGCCGAATCGACTGTACCTCAAGTGTAGGATCATCAAACCAGAGGGAACCCCTTCTGCTATATACGGGCATAGCTTCATGGCAGGCTTGTTGTGGGCCGTTGGGTATTGGGTGTAGCAGCCGTCTCCGGCTAGAGTCCCAGCTATTGGCTATGTCTGCAGGCATGTGTTGGTAAGTTCATTGAGCGTACCGTAGCTCTGGCGGGAGATTCATAGAGCGGAAGGCTGTGGACGACGTCTCTGTGAGCGATGTTAGATCCCCCGTGACCAGCGGACAGGGCGAGCCGCTCGCTTGTGCCTGTGTTGATGCCATGTAGGAGTGTCTGTGGTTTTTCTTCCAGAAGGGAAGATTTTGGCATGACGATGGAGATAAGTCCGAGGCAAGTGTGAAGACTACCGCAAGACAGGTAGTCATCGGTACTTGGCTACGAGGCCACAGCTGGGCAACAGTCGGTGCAAACGTATTTTGTGCAGCGTTTGGCGATGAGCCAGGCACTACTTCCGCAGTCCCTACGCCATCAGGATTACAAGTCAGCACCTTCCCGTCTTCTGTCAGAACAAAGGGCGATTCTCCCGCTAGTCAATCACTCCTGCCAAAGCAAAGTGTAAAGATGCGTCGAGGAAATCTGCAGGATAAACGTCATTTTCTGTTTCTCATTGGACATTTTCTTCCTTGCTATACCTACGTTTCCTTGGGCTCCGTTTGAGTACACATTTCCTTCGCCTTTTCCCATGCAACATAATTCCGAGCATGCCATGAACGCCTCGCTAAAAACAACAACTCTTCACTGAATGCTATATGGAGCCTCCTTTTTCACAAGGTATCATTTCATCGCCTCTGGTAGGCATTAGGAGGCATGCCTGGTGGTGGAGCAGCGAAACCAGGGGGCATACCGGGCATACCCGGCGGTGGCTGAAATCCTGGGGGCGGACCAAAGCCAGGCGGCATACCGGCCGGAGGATGAGCAAATCCTGGTGGCGCAAAGCCTTGAGGTCCATTGTAACCACCAACACTGGGAGGGGGCCTTGCAGGCACACCAGCGGCAGCGGGCGGGGCGGCAAGTGGAGTCCTGGCAGTGGGAGGGGCGCCGTAGCCGCCGGTCACGGGCGAGGCACCGTAAGGAGCGGCAGACATTGGTGTGGGTGGTGCGATAGGAGTAGCGATTTGAGGAGCCATGAGTTGCGGGGGTAGAGGTTGGACTTGAGGCTCGATGTTGTGTTCACGACCGGCAGCAGCAAGGGCACGCTCTGCAGCATCTCCGTGACGCTCTCCTTTGCCATCTTTCTTGAAGGCGTACTGGACGGTGATTTCCTTGTTCATGAGGTATTGGCCGTGCATGTTTGCGATGGCGTCGTCGGATGCTTCAAAGGTGGTGAAGGAAACGAAACCGTAGCCCTTGCTGAGGTTTGCGTCGTCGCGGGCGACCTAAGGAATGATTAGCGAAGTGCACAAAGCAGATGCAGAGAGTGGCGCATACCTTTGGCGCAGAGGTCAAGCTGCCGAAGCGGCTGAAAGTCTCGAACAAGACGCGCTCGTCGACCATGGGATCCAGGTTTCCGATGAAGAGCTCAGCACCCACGTCCAGAGTCTTTTGCTTATCTGCTGAAGCCTTGTTGACACGAATGGGCTTTCCCCATAGGCGGATCTGGTTCATAATTTTGGCGGCATAGTCGGCATCCTCCTCACTGACGAACTCGACGAAGCCGAAGCCCTGGTGTGTTTGCGTGACGCGGTCTTTGGGGAGATGGACGTTGACGATGCGGCCAGCTTGGAGCATCAACTCCCAGACGAGTTGGTCCGTCACACGCTCATCGAGATTGCCGACATAGACGGTCGCTTCCTTGTCTTGCTCCCTGGAGAAGGTGTTAGCTCGAGCTCGCGGTCTTTATGCTTTGCGCGCGTTGCTATTGGTGAGATTGACGGGGCATTTGGTCATGGACTAGGCAGGATCAACGTACCAGTGCTTTCCTCCCGACGCCATGATTGCTCGTGTAGATGGGGTTGGCTGGTCGAGCAGCTGTGTCTTGTCGCATTCTCGGAGAAGTTCAGCAATGACGGAAGGCTCCGCTGCTTCTTTTCGCCGCAAAGCCCGACCTGACGCCCGTCGCAACTGACGTTTGATTCAACTTCTTCTTGTCCAGCCATTTGATCCTTCTCGCCCTTGAAAATCCAGTCAACATGCAGCTTTCAGAAGAGACCAAGGTACGCTGATTCTGAACATCTTGTGCTTGTGACTTTCTGGCTGACTTTCATCCAGGAGCGCATCTCGCGCGTCATTGACATTTCCCGTGTCGCTGTTCACTAGTACGTTCGCTCCATACCTATGCCGTCTGCCCCATACCTCCGCCGTCTGCTGCATCTCGGATCTCTCGCGCTGCATCTGGTTGTTCTGGTCGGACTTGAAAGGAACAGAAAGAGCAAGGAGACAATCTGCCAAATACCGGACCATCAATGGCTATCACGACGACAGTACCGGCATTCCGATACTACAACCTTGTACGGATGCGAAAGGACTTGCGCTGACAAGTACGCTTACAGCGGCTACCTCCCTCTAATCATCTACCTTGGTTACACCCGCAGTGTGCCTCGCCCTTCGTTGATCAAGTACGCAAGCTCAGGAACATGTTCAATCCAGCACGCTAACATCAGCCAGGCTCTTCTCTCCCCTTGCCATCTAAGCAGGATAAGCTGGTCGGAAACTGTACGATAGACGAAACGAAGCATGGGCTTGTGTTGAGGGTTTCGAACAGGCCCAACGGATTGCAGGACAGCCAGAAGCCTTGACTTCTGCAGACATCGCCATTGAAAAAGGCAACTCCTGCCATTTCTTTGTACAAAATAAAATATGGCCTCTTGATGAAAAACGGGCTACTTTGATGAAACCACTGAATTCTAAACATCTCTATCTATGGGTATCCTGCTTCTGCTTTTCCAACATGCTTGCAATCAATCTTCTATGAAGCGTCTTTGTCCTTCTTGAATCTGCTGGCGAAGGCTGGGAAGTTCATGGTCGACTTCTTGTCGACTGGACTGGCCGCCTGAGCAACGGCAGCTGCCTTCTGTGCCTCGACGCCCTGACTGACCTTTTCGAGCAGCTCGGCTCCGTTCATCTTGTCCACCTTGCCGAACCTCTTGCGGCCCTTCTCCACGTCGAAGAACTCTTCTTCGGCGCGTCCTTCGCCCTCTTTGGCTACAGCCATGAGCTCGACCGTCTGGCGCAATTCGTCAAGACCTTCCATCAACACGGGGTTGTCGAGACTGCGGACAAACTCAATCAAATGCTCCGTGTCGAGGCGGAAGGCCGTAACACTTTGAGGTGAGAGGCGACGGATAGAGGGGTCCAGGGGCAATGCAAGGATGGCATTGCTGATATGGGCAAGAGCGTCAAAGTAGATGAGCTCCTTAATTTGCACAGGCAATCCAAGCAAAACACTGGACATGACGTCAGAGAGATAGCGTGTCAGCTCTTGCATGTACGGCGAGGCAGCAGGTGGTTCATAGGTGGAGCTCCAGTCATATTCGGCAGTCTCGATCAAGTCGTCAATCTTGCTGTTGACGAGTTCAAAGATGCGCTTCTCAGCTGCCTTCTTGGCTGTAGTGAATTCTTCTGTTGCGGCGAGCACGATTGGGCCGGCTGCGCTGCTCGACGAGCGTGCTTCTGCGAGTAGGTCTTGTAGCTCTCGACATGCCGTCTCGAAATGGTCGAGGTTGGTCAAAATTTGCACAATCTGGCCGGGGTATTGCGAAGAGAGTCGTTCAACAAGTGATCGGCACACTTTGTGACAAAGAAGCTCGTCTAATGACTGTAAAGAAGCATATCAGTAAACGCTTTATTTTTATGTGAAGCTTGTTTGCTTACGCTTTTGAGTGTGTCGTCGATTACACCGGAGTTCTGGAAGTGGTCGTCCGAGAATAGATAGATTTGATTTAGAAAGTTCCGGATGTCGATACAACAAAGTGGGTACATCTGTGAGAAAGGAAGAACACAAGGGAAGCTTCCGGAATCAGTAAAAATCCTGTATATCTCAGCCTTGTTTACATACTTCTGCTGCTCGCGGTCCTTCTCTGGTGTGTACCAACTGACGTTGATCACCTTGTCATACTCATCGGGATTGTTGATAGGCATAGGCATATAATCGTCGGTTGAAACAATCTACGTGTAAACGTCAGCTTTTGACACGCAACACGAACCGCTCCCCTGGGCTCAGAAATTTTGCGTCGCTCACCTCCTGGAAATCTTCGCTGAATCTCTGCTTCAGCAACTGAGCATACTTGTCGAAAATTGTAAGGAGCAACTGATCGAGACTATCAACTGAGTATCCCCAGCTCTATCACTCATTGTCAGCGCGTCTCCCAACGTGTCATTGAGCAGCTTTCGACGCGAAAAGAAAACTCACTCCCATGGTTTGCACGAAGAGGGCGATCACCCCCTTTATCTTCAGAAGTCTATCATCGTTGTCGATGGTAGGTAGAGACTTGCTAACAAGTGCGATAGCACTCTGACACATGGAGTCCCAGAGCTCTTCGATCTAGACTTCTGTCAGTAACTTTCTTCTGACCGCTTGGAGGATTTGCCTCACGTCTGTCAAGGATCTCAAGTTCTCTGTCTTCAGCATCGTGGCCTTTTCGACTATGGCAAACCCAGCGATGCTCTCCAGCAGAGTGCTCAGTTCACCCGCGTCTTCGTCCAGGAGATCCAGACTTGCGGGCAAGAGCAGCTCCTTCTGCCTCCTCCTGGTTGCTGAATAGTCTTGACGGAACCTCTCATTCTGGCCTAAAGCGTTGTGTATATGAATGGCCTCGAACAGTGGAGAGAAATCGACTTGCACTTCCTCATTGTTCAGCACATCAAATTCTTCGCTCTCATCAGCGACAGACTCCACTGCTGAGTTGAGTTTGAAATTGGCGAGGTCTGGGTTTTCTTCAAATCGCATCTTGTGTCTTGTACGGCGCATCTCAGTATGGTAGAATGCCACCTCGCCCAAGAATTGCGAAGTCTCTCGAATCCGGAAGAGCCAAGTGTTCAAATCTGCCATAACAGCCTCAGCAATCAAGCGCTGGGTTGCGGGCACCGAACGCTCAATCATGCCTGCAATCATGTAACGGGTCACTTCCCTGAGGTGGACGTTCTGCAATTCGTCCAATGCTCGAAGCGCTGCATACCGGTTCTTTTCTTGCAGAAGATCGTGTACCTGGTTTGCAAGCCGCAGAACCTCGAGGCAGTCCTTCAAAGCTTGGGTGGCATCGTCAATATTTTGCCTCACGCCTCTGGAATCAACCAAAGCTCTCTTTTGTTCCGCGAGTTTCTCGGTGGTGGCCTCTATTGACTGACTGAGACTCATAATCTCGGCTGTCAAAGTGACTGTACCCTCCCGGACGCGCTGAAGCTGGTTGACGGAGCTGATGAATTCTTGATGATTGGTGTTGCAGATGCGCTCAATCTCAGCCTGTCGATCGTTCGAGACTTGATTCAGGGCTTGTATGAGATGTCCTGCGCGCTCTGAGTTTCTGACATCTCGCATCACCGGAATCAGCTGGTCGATGTAGTCTGTCTCAGATGATGACAGAATAATCTACGCTTTGTCAGTCCGCTGTCAAGTTGCTAGAGGAACGAACTTCGTACCTGTTGGACGGCGCCCATGAACTCATCATGAGGCTCAATGATTGACGGCATCCTCTAATGCGACCCGGGCCTTTTCCGAGATGGTATGTACTAGGATATGGATCTTTCACAGACGCGTTCCTTGACACGTAATTGTTCGAGGGAAGAACTGGTCGTTTGCCCGAGAGTGAAAGCACAAGAGTGTCGCAATTGACTTCCACAGCAGTTTAAGCGATGACCAAATCGGCTATTCTACACAGTCATGCCTGATGATTGTCGGACTTGATAATTAGAAGAACAGCTCCATGCTCTGGAGTCAAGAGGAGGCTGGAGCAAGTTTGGTCAATGCGCAAAGCTAGGCTCCAACCGCTTAGTCCCCGCAGAGCCGCATTCAATCCCACCCGCTGCCCGCATGGCTGCAGGTGGCATCAAACTGCAAAGCAGGCAAACAAAATCTCAAAGCTTTAAGGTTCTGGGGCAATAAAGAACGAAGCCTGTTTCCAGGCTTCGGAACGTCTATACATCAGAAAAGATTGGGCCATCTGACCGCTCTGCTTGATGCTTAGAAGGGGAGACCTCGGTCGTCTCGATCGCGCGGTCGTCAAACTTACAGCATGACGTGCGAGCTCACCATCAAGGTGGAAGTGCCTCCACTCTTCGTCGCTGCCTCGAGAGATTTTACGATCCAGAACTTATCTTCTGATCTATACCATCTTTTCCCTCTGCCCCCATATAGAACTGTCTCAGGTTCTACTATGTCGAGTGTCCGATATCACTGATCAACTCGATCTCTGCAAAGGCCCATCTTCAGCAGGTTACAACCATATAGAGAAGGAGCGACCAGTCGAGCCTTCCTCGATAGTGGCATTTCGGGCGCCTTCCTCCACCTGCTGTACCGTCTTCGCCTACGCCCTTCCGAAACTTCTCGTCTGTAGGCTGTAGCTTTGCTGTTCGATCATTGTTGGTCGAAATCTCATTGCCCTTACCGGTCTGCTCGTTCAAGGACATTGTCGTCGGTTGAGTAGTACGAAGATCGGCTTGGACAAACCCTCTCTTCCTCTACTGCTGCAGAACCTTTTTGTCTCTGCTGCTCGCTCCACGATACCATTGACGACTCCTGAGAAACGCCCTCCACGAGAAAGTGATTGCCTGCTCTTTCCAATACGACATCATCGTTGATCAACCGATCTAAAAACTGGCTCGTACGAAACACACAACCAGTACTGCTTGTTGGAAGATATCGTTGACAACTAAGAAAGCTGAAGGTCATCTTGCACAAGAGATCACGTCGACCAAGTCGGTTGGGAAAGGCACTTTCCTTCTCACAAAAGTCTCCTTCCTCGTCCGCAACCTCATTGTCTCTGCTTGTTCAACAGCAACACTATCGACGATTGAACGAAGCAAGACCCAGCATAGTTTCCAGACACCATCATCTCCTCCGTTGCACAAAGGTGCACTGCTCTACGTGCCTCTTCTACGACGACATCATCGTCGACCAAGCAAACTGAAAGCCAGCTCGACTAGACTAGACCGTTCGCTCCTCCCTCATACAGAGAGTCACTGCTTCAAGTGCCTGTTCGATAAGGACATCATCGTCGACTAAACGAAGCGAGAAGGCTACCCTCTTCTTCATTGCATTAAAGGTCACTGCTATTCGTACGAGTCTGTTCGATAACGACATCATCGTCGAGAATCTCCTTCATTGCATCAAAGATCACTGCTATTCGACGACGACATCGTCGACGACTAAGCGAACTGAAGACCTGCTCAGCTAGAAAATATCATTCGCTTCAAGATTCACTGCTCTACGTGCCTGTTCGACGACATCATCGACGACTAAGCGAACTGAAGGCCTGCTCAGCTGGAAGATATCATTCGCTCCTGTTCGACGACGACATCATCGACGACTAAGCGAACTGAGAGCTTGCTCAATCATAAGAAAGCATCTTTCTTCCACCCCAACCAACCTCCACACCTTCCACTCCCAACATCCATCTCCGTTTGGAATCATACATCGTTTAACGCGGTGTCTGCTTCGTCTTCTTCTTCTTCTACATCTTCTTTGACCAAGGTCACTTTCCAATCCGTCTTTCGCCCTTCTACATCCGCGCGCATCTTCATCGCACCATGTCTCATCTGCCCTCCAAGATGGAGCGTCAGGATAGCGGTAACCCCGCTGACAACCGCAAGACTCTTCAGAGTGCTGCTGTTAACGCTGCTTGGTTTACTCCCTCGACTATGGTATGTCTTCTTTTCTTGTTCTGCGCGCAACTTCGCACCACCATTCCCAAACCTTCCTTCATCCTTTGTGTCTTTCCTTCTCGAGCTTTGGTCTCTTGTACCTCACCTCGAAAGAAGCCGAGTCTCTCGCTTCCGCTTTACGTTTGATTTCTCCTTCTCATCCATGCCAACACATGCACCTTCCACATCTCAGCTTGTTCTTCTTCACGACTCTTGTCTCTGTTCTTTCGATGACCTCTCTTCCTTGTTCAAGAGATCCGCATACCGAGCAGCACTCGTCCCTTTCATCCTTCATCACATCTCATCTCATCCCATCTCATCTCATACTATCTTTTCTTCTTACTCATCCCTTCCTTCAACTTGTGCCTTCTTCATGACCTGTCTCCCTCATCTCATAGCTTTCTTTACTCTTACTCAAGTACTAACTCTCTCTTTCAGCCTCAGAAGAGCATCATGTCTCCCTTTGGAAACGTGTTCACTCCCAGCAAGGGTGCCTCGAGCTCGCTCGCCTCAACTTTCGGGGACTTCCACACTCCCAGCCAGGGTAGTGCCATGAAGTTCTTGAACGCCGGTTCGACTGCTGAAGGTTCTTCGACAAAGCGTTCGTCTTTGTCACCTGTCAAGCCTGTCGGATCTGGCTTCTCGTCGCCCTCTCGCGTGTCTGCACCTCTTGTTCAGGGCCCCGTGTTCAGCACTGACACCGACCCCAACACCTCAGAGACACGCTTTGTCTGCTTCGATCTCATCCCTGAGCAATGGACCCAAAACTCTGCTGACGGCTGTGTGCTCAACAGAGCCCTTGAATACGTGAGTTCTTCTTTTTCTGTGTGCTGATTACTCTCTGACTTCTTGATAGACTGGTCTCATCGCATTGATCGACACTGCTGTGGGTTCTCCCAGTGAGGTTCCCGGCTTCGTGAACATCTTCTGTCGCTTTGACGACCTTCGTGCTGCCGCCGCCTCGAAGACTCTGTTCGAGACTGTTCTCACCACTGTGGCATTCAAGTTCATCAGCCATCATGAGTATTTCGGTGCTGATCACACCAACCCCCGTGCTCAGGCCATCTCAGCCTACGATGGCCAAGTCGAGTTCACAGCCGTGCCCAACAACATTCTTGAGATCAACATACACGCCATCTACGCCGAAGTTCTAGCATTCGCTAAGAACTTCGGTGACGTCCGCTCGTTTTCTTACATCGAGCCCAACGGTTTCGAGGCTCCTCGCTTCCGTAGCGAGTACTTCTCTGTGAAGTCTGCCGAGAAGGCCATCGCTGCCAGTACGCAGAGCGTAAGTATCTTCTCTTCTGAGAAAACCGAGTTCAAATGCTAACTTTCTTAGGATGCCATCTTCATCTCGGCTAAGGAGTACAGCCCTCGTGGCTATGTTCGCTACGCCCACCCTGCTGCCCAGGGCGGCATGGACCAGCTCGAGATCGCCACTCGCGAACTCGCCATCGATGACGGTTATGACAACGGTCGTCAGTACCAGGGATTCTCACAGTATGCTGACTACCCTCCTCGTCGCGGCCATGGTCCTCGTCGCGCTCGCGGTGGATACCGTGGCGGTTATCGCGGTCATGGTGGCCGTGGTGCTCTCGTTCTCTCCGAGGACTCAATCGTCCACCAGACTGATATGGAGTTTTGGCGCTTTAACCAGCCCCAAACTGTCAATCTCCTCAAGATTGAAGCCGGTGTCGACGTCCGTACCACCGTGATGCTCCGCAACATCCCGAACCGCGTCGACTCCCACGATCTGAAGGAGTGGCTCGACAAGAGCTCCTTCGGACACTACGACTTTAGCTATCTTCGCATTGACTTCAGCACAGAGCTGAACGTCGGTTATGCCTTCGTGAACTTCACTCACCCCGAACACATCACCAACTTCGTGAACTCAAAGGTTGGCAAGCCCTGGAATCTTTACGGCTCTACCAAGCGCTGCGAGGTCTCTTACGCCACGATCCAGGGAATTGACTGTCTCCTTGCCAAATTCCGCAACTCGGTCATCATGGAGGAGGCTGCTTCCTGCCGCCCCAAGCTCTGGTACCACCATGAGTCGGATGACCTGCCCGACACCAACGCTGTCGGCACCGAGGCTCCGTTCCCTGCTCCCAACAACGAGCAAAAGCGCAAGCGTTCCAGAGACAACGCAACCACCATCGGTCTCTTCCCCTCTCGCCACGGCAGGGGTCCCTACGGCCCGGGTTCCCATTACCGCGAGGGCCAGTACGACCGCGGAACCTCCTTCGCTATTGAGGAGGAGCGTCAGCACGAGGAGCAGCGCCAAGTTCGCTTCGAGCGCCGCCAGCTCGGCTACCGTGGCAACGGCCAATACCAGCAGTTCGGTAGAGCCCGCCACCAGCAGCAGTACGAAGGCGCACATCGTCAGCAGTATGAGGGCGCTCGCCCCCAGCAGCGTGGCGCTCGCCACCGTCAGCAGTACCTTCCCCGTCGCGGCGGTGGTGGCTACTACCAACAGGGCCGTATCCTTGGTCCCTACGACAACGACGAGGACTACTACGACGAGGAGGAGGACGACTTCTACCACGGCGACCGCGACTCTGACTACTACCGTCGTTAAAGTCTTTGGGGTTTGACGCAGTCCCTGCGGTCATTGAGTACCCAGGGCTTGGGCGCATGTTATCTTTGCTTGAAACCAATGTTTCATGCGCATGATCTTGTCGCTATGAGCGACCTCGTTGTCTCATTGTCATCTTTTTGGCACGTCAGCACATTTCAAAACAAAAGGCGGAAAACATTGGCGGGATGGAGTTTCAGGTTTGAGCAGCATCGAGCACTACTTCTGGAGACAGTTCCTTCTGGACAAGGTCTTTGGGAAGGTTGTCTTCTTTGCAGGCTGGGTATGGATTGAAATAAGGAGGAGATCTGGTAGATAAATGCTCCAAAGATAGAGGATGGTATTCTCTTTCACAAGACTTTAGCTTAGCTTTGCTTTCACAAATCACAGACAGACTTGCCTCGAAACTACCTTTCACCTTCCTCTGTGTATCTTTGCTGTTTGAGAATAATGGAAGGCTTCAAAATGCAGTGGTATGCAGTCGAATTGAGCGCTTTCTGGACAAGCCCTAAATCCGATAACTCCGAGACGAGAGTCATTCTTGGCGACTGTGGGATCTCTCTCTTTCCATTTTTGCATCAACGTAACCAGCATCAATACTCTCTTTTCTGTCCAAGAAGTTGGCTACAGTGTTCAGTCTGCAGACTACCTGCGTCGTCATCATTCAAAGGCAAGACTTTGTTGCGACCGAGAGAAGCGGCAACGGATAAAGAAAAACTTCAACCTCAACTCTTGGAGATAGAATAACATCAACTATTTCCAATAATCGAAGCTGCGGTCAGCATATCATCTTGAGATACTGAGACGGTGATTTCGGGGCAGCAGAGGGTTGAAAAATCACTCCACCGTCGACCCATCATCCACTCATACCACGAAGACCACCGAGAGAGACTAGATTACTTTCTGAATATCCGCTTCAGTCTGTCAAGACATCCTGCTTGATTTGAGATTCTTTTTGTTAACTTCTGGTGTTGAAGTTGGATGCCAAATTCACACGCAAGCAATCACGGACTGGACTTGCAAAGACTCTGCAGGCAGATACGAGACTACGCCTTTGTGCCAGGACGTACACACGCATGAAAGCAACAGCAATCGCAAGGCACTATCCACTACAAACAAACAATATGGAGGCCAATCCAATAACAACGATACCAAACTTGCCACCACTTAAATTACCCTCTACCTCACAAACCACAGATCTCCAACATCTACATGCACTGCTGCACCTCTTACATCATCGAAACCACAATCAACATCGTCGGAGCACATGGTACCGTCACTTCAACATCTTCCGTCGCCATCTCGCGACCGTCCTGACACATTTGTCTACACTCGCTCACGTTCCTACCACACACCTCGCTCGCCATAAGAAGAAAGCCGAGGACGAGGCTTTGAGATTGAGGATACAGCAGACTTTGGCTTTCTGGCGTGATGTCTTGGTGCCAAAGTCACAGCATGCTTTTGGGCAGTTGATAGCGGATGGAAGATTTGCAGTGTTGGGTGTGGTGCTCATGGCAGTGCTGGGCAATGTTTGTAGGGTGTTTGGCCTGGTTGGTGTGTACGAGGAGCTAGGTGAGGAGGAGACAAGAAGGGCGCTTGAAGAGTTTGCTGCTGAGGGTTGGGGTGAGGACGAAGGGCTAGGTGTTCTTGTACCACGAGAAGGCGAGAAGAGAGAGGATCTTGGCGAAGTCCTTGTGAGGGATGACGAGGATGATGAGCCCGAGACAAATGCCAGGAAGACAGAGAAGGAGCTGAGGCAGTCCGAAAGTGGCTGTTTGGCTCCCGAACGTGATATGTTGGAGCAGAGTCGGAAGGCACTGAAAGCCATGGCCACGAGCACACCTCTCTTGTTTCCGAGTGATTCAGACACGCCTCCACCAAGAAAGAAGACCACAAAGAAGCTCAAGCCTACAGATCCGATCAGCAGGCAAAGGCCTACCAAGATCCTCCCTGCGGTCAACTGGGACGACAACTCTACTACGCCGCTACCGAAACCGTCGTCAAAGGCCTCATCGATGACCTCAGAACCAGTCACCTCAGTGCCAACGACAAGCTCAAAGCTCAAGACAAAGAGGCCCAAACAGAAGGAAGATGAAGCTTGTACCGGTGCTGCAAAGCCAGTCAAGAAGAAGAGAAAGAAGAATGCAATCGACGATCTTTTTGCCGGTCTGTAGTCCACGGGACCATATGAGCACATCACGTATACTACAGATAATCGATATCAATACATCGCTCTACAAGTTTTCATCTAGTGACACATGCTACGGTGACGATTGGTTCGTTGGTCATCCACACCGAGTCAAAGAAAGTGGAATGTACATGGTATGATTATACAAGACGATCATCAACTCAGATACCAGTTTATCAAACGTTTGGCTTCATATTCTTGCTCAACGACCTGAGTCGAATGCTGCTTTGCTCTCCACAGATTTAGAAATGGTTGAAAAGCTGTACAGCACACGACAGGGGCCACGTATTCACCTCATATTCACATGCAGTCAATTTACTAGCAGAGACAGCACTCCACTATGTGGGGATGGGTTTTTACAATCACAAGGCAGAACTTCAAGCAATAACGAAAGACAAATTGATTTGGGGCCAGGGTTATCTGATCAGCAAAGCGCGGCAAAACTTCGGCATCGGGAGGCTCGGCTCGCCAAACCTTCCTCCAACGTCAACCCGTGTGGAGGTCAAAGCAAAAAGAATTCTCTGCCACAACGAACAAACACTATTTGCCAGGGCAACTAGCAAAAGGATGATCACGCCAGGGGTCGAACCTGGAATCTCTTGATTCGTAGTCAAGCGCCTTGCCATTGGGCCACGCAACCAGTTGGTATTTGATGAAGAGCCGCAGGGTAGCAGGCAATATGTAGTTGACGTGCCCTTGTGGGTGTGGTCTTACGCAATGTTGCTGCCATTATGTATTGGGGTATGTACAGCCGTTCCAACTATAAACATCAGTGTCCGAGACCGGATGGGAGAGCTTGATGGTCATTTCCTTGTCTGGCAGTTCAGCCACGGACTCTGGGGCCATGACCTCTTTCACCCAAGGCCTTGCCCTTGAGCTCGTGAGGAGCAGGAATCTGAGGTTGAGGAAGGTCTTCTTCTTTGTCTCCATTAGCGTCCTGTGTCTTCTCCTCGTCTTTGTTCTGGCCAGGCTTCTTGTTCTTTGCGAAAGACTGGACCCCACTGCCAATGGCACGCATCTCGTCGCTTTCCTGGTCTTCCTGGCCAATGGGCTTAGCAACGTGGTGCTCGACAATGTCCAGCTCTTCTTTCTCGTTCTGGAATTCGCGCTGCTTGTGCCAGTCCTCGTACTCTTGCCACCACCAGGTATGCGTCTCGCCATCACGACCAAGGTAGCCGGCCACACCATCTTCGGTGACACGTTTTGCCCATGGCTTGTCGACGATGTAATGCAGACAGACGACCTCTTCATCCCTCCAGATGTTCTCATGCCAATAGCGCATTGTCTTGAGGGCATTGAACTGCCAGCCCAGACTCATCCACTTGTTCTTGAAGAACTCGGCAAGGAAGTCTTGATCGGGGAACTTGAACTCGCCTAGCAGGGGAGTGGTGTTGAAGAAGTCAATCATGCGGTCCCAGAGCTGCTCCGAGGCGACGAAGAGAAACATGCCGCTGTTGAGCAGGTGGTAGGTAGGTCGTGAGTCTGGCGTGATTGGGGTGGGGTTATGAAGGGCATCGGGATGGGAGACAGCAGTATAGGCGCAATTCTCCTTGGTCCAGTCTTCAGGAGCCCAAGCGTCCTTGTCGAGGTTGCAGACACAGGCGTGGTTGGCAGCGATCCAGTCATTGGCCGGCAGCTGCTTGTCGAAGACGTGGTCCATGTTCTTCTGCAAGATCATGTCGGCATCGAGGTAGCAGATCTTGTCGTAGTTGTCAAGTTTGTGTAGCTCAAAGACACGCAGCTTGGTCCAGGTATCGGCGAAACGCTCGGCGATGAGATGAACATGAACATTTTCGCGTGGCAGTAGGGCGTCGACACGGTGGAGGATGAGATTGCTGTGAGGAGCTTCGAGCTCGAGAGCACGTATCGAAGAAGCGGGCAAAGTATCCGTGTAGAGGACGATGAGAGGGAATGCGCTCTTGTACTTGGCCAGCGTGTGAGCGAGAATCAGTACACCCGCGAGGTACGACGACCGCGTGATCAGGGTGCAGTATGCATAGTTCTGGCGTGACATGATGGAAAACTTGATCAGTGAAGTCAAGAATAAGAAAGAAGCAGAAAGTAAGGTAATTGACAGCTAGGTACGGTAATTATGGACAGATAGCGAGAAAGTCAATGACGTGGTAATGCTTCAACGACGCTCGGACCTTTGGAAACATGCGGCCTTCTAAACACTAAAGTGGGGATGCATGTAGAATTTAAACTTGTTAGATGGCACCTGTGTGTTCACTCTCTTGAGACCTCTCAGTGCTCAACATGCTCAATCTACCTTCGGGGTCCAAAGGCGAGGTACCTCATTCACAATCAAAAGCCGATTGGGGAACGCGTTCTCGCGTCATCACGCGTTAGGTACCAAGCCATCGCTGCCTTGAGCAAAGGAGTTGCCCGTTCGCATCTCAAGTGTTGTTGGTGAAAGCGACTTCCCTTCCGTAGGTTCGTAGTAGACAAGCAGTCCCTTCGACTTCAATTCCAATTCCAATCTTCCTTTCTTCAAGCATCATCTCTTTGTTGCACAACAGTGACACGACCTGTCAACAAGGAACCGCACAGTCCAGACCCCAGGAACAGGCGGAGATCTGCATTGTTTCTCGGATCTCGGATCTGACTCGCATCGAGACACCCTGCGCCCGTTATCTCCGAAGGCCTTCTGCAGCATCCCTGGGTGGCAACTCGGCGAACTATCCTGTGAGTGAGAGAGCAGTCTTTTCTTTCTTCAACTTTTTGTTGTCCCTTCATTCCAAGCGTACTTTTGTCTTGTCGCCGCCTTTGCCTCTGCGTTTTCTGTTATTTCACTTTCCTTTCTTTTCCTCACTCCAAACTTCCAGAATGGCCCGCCAGACTCGCTCTTCTCTGCGTGGCCGTGAATGTATGCTCACTCGCGGCTACTGTTTTGTTCTAGAGTATCCCCGACTGACATTCACTAGCACTTGCTCCCGAAACCGCTTCTTCCATGTCTACAAAACGATCATCCCTACCTAGAAAACCTACAACGATTCCAGACTCAGATCAAGACGCCAGTGATCAAGACCAAGTGCCCATCGCCACCACCAGATCCAGATCAAAGTCTCAAGTTCAAGTCGTCATTCCCGTCATGTCTTCCCGCGCAAAGGCAGCAGTCCGCTCCAACAGTCCCTCGTCACTATCCTCGCCTGACAGTCAAAATGCTCTGCCAATTGACACCCCGGCCACGAGTGCTAGTGTCACTCCGGAGCCCGGTAAACTCGGACGCATCGCAAACAAGAGAAAGAGAGAGATTGATGACGATGCTGCGCTTGCAAGATCCTTGCAAGAGGAAGAATGGGCATTGCCTCCCAAGAAGATCAAGACTGAGCCTACCAACACTAGAAGATCTATGAAGGCTGCCGTTATTGCAGACTCGGACGAAGATGAGGGAGGCGAGGATGTTAGTGATCTCTCGTCGGTCGTGTCCTTCAAAACCGAACAGGACTCTGAAGAAGAAGAGTCTTTCAACAAGAAACCCAAGACCAGGGGTCTACGCAAAACGGTGCCAGACACCGACGACGAAGAAAAGCCTCTGAAATACGAGTCACGCCTTTCCAAAGCCCGCGCCGGTAAGAAAGCTGTGGTTTCCAAGCAACGAAACTCCGTCACAGTCCCCGACAGCGACAGCGACAGCGAATTATCGACCCTTTCGGAAATCGCAGACGCCGACTTGACAACCGAGGACGAGTTTCGTTCAGAAGATGCTCACTCAGGTGCTGCCGAGACCTCGGACGATGATGACGATCTACCATTGGCTCAGCGTAGGTCCTTTGGTACCGGCGCCGCCACGAACTTCCGCCGCCGACGAGGTCAGGCTAACCTTCTGGACCAAGACCTCGGCGCTGAAATCAAAAAGGTCAGAATGTCCAGAAAGGACCGCGAGAGACTGAAGCTGGAAAAGGCACATCCTTTGATCAAGACCATGTGGAAAGATCTCGAGGCCATTCCCATCGTCAAAGGAGTCGCCGGTACACAACCGCCATCAATCAACCGCAAGCTCAAGTCATATCAGCTTGAGGGTGTTGATTGGATGATCAAGCAGGAGCAGTCGAACTACAAGGGAGGTCTCCTCGGTGATGAGATGGGTATGGGCAAGACAATCCAGGCTGTGTCTCTCATCATGTCGGATTACCCCCAGAAACAGCCAACTCTTGTTCTGGTTCCTCCAGTCGCCCTGATGCAATGGTCTCAGGAAATTGGCGAATACACTGATGGCAAGCTCAAAGTCCTGGTATACCACGGCACAAACGCCAAGTCCAAAGGCATGAAGGTAAACGAGCTGAAGAAGTACGATGTCATCATGATTTCGTACAACAGTCTCGAGTCATTACATCGCAAGGAGACGAAGGGTTGGTCTCGTAATGGCGATCTCATCAAAGAAGCATCACCCATTCATGCCCTTACCTACCATCGCCTGATCCTGGATGAAGCCCACAGTATCAAGACGAGGACTACCCAAGTCGCCAAGGCTTGCTTTGCATTGAAGGGTAAATACAAGTGGTGCTTGTCCGGCACTCCCGTCCAAAATCGCATCGGCGAGTTCTTCTCTCTCCTTCGCTTCTTGGAGGTCAGACCGTTCGCAGACTACTTCTGCAAGAAGTGCCCCTGCTCTCTTCTGCACTGGTCTCTCGATGCTCAGCACATGTGTACCGAATGTAAGCATACTGGAATGGAGCACGTCTCGGTGTTCAACCAGGAGTTGCTCAACCCTATCACTCAGTCTGAAGACTCGCAACTGCGTTCGGAGGCCATGGATAAGCTGTTCCTCATCACATCTCGCATCATGCTCCGTCGCATGAAGCGCGACTATGTTAGCTCGATGGAGCTTCCGCCCAAAGAGGTCATTGTGCACAACGAGTTCTTCGGAGACATCGAGCGTGATTTCTCTCAGAGCATCATGTCCAACACAGCTCGCCAATTTGACACCTATGTCTCGCGTGGTGTTATGTTGAACAACTACGCCAACATCTTTGGTCTCATCATGCAGATGCGTCAGGTATCCAACCACCCAGATCTGATTCTCAAGAGAAAGACGGCCGAAGGCATGAACGTTCTTGTCTGCAACATTTGCGACGAACCGGCCGAGGAGCCCATCCGTTCGAAGTGCAAGCACGACTTCTGCAGAACCTGCGTCAAAAATTACGCCCAATCCATGGAAGACACCGCCGGCGAAGCAGACTGCCCTCGCTGCCACATCCCGCTGTCAATCGACTTTGACCAGGTCGAGTTGGAGCAGAATGAGGAGGCAGTCAAGAAGAACTCGATCATCAACCGCATCAAGATGGAGAACTGGACTTCGTCTACCAAGATTGAGATGCTTGTGTATGACTTGTACAAGCTCCGCAGCAAGAAGCAGACTCTCAAGTCGATCGTCTTTTCGCAGTTCACGTCGATGCTGCAGCTCATCGAGTGGCGTCTTCGTCGCGCCGGCTTCAACACGGTCATGCTTGATGGTAGCATGACTCCCCAACAGCGCCAAAAGTCGATCGAGCATTTCATGACGGATCCAGACGTCGAGGTGTTCCTTGTGTCCCTGAAGGCTGGTGGTGTTGCCCTCAACTTGACCGAGGCTTCTCGCGTCTTCATTGTCGACCCTTGGTGGAACCCCGCCGCCGAGTGGCAAAGTGCTGATCGCTGTCACCGCATCGGGCAGAGACGTCCTTGCGTTATCACACGATTGTGTATCGAAGATTCTGTCGAATCACGCATTGTCATGTTGCAAGAGAAGAAGGCCAACATGATCAACGGAACCATCAACAACGACAGAGTGGCCATGGAGAAGCTCACTCCCGAAGACATGCAGTTCCTGTTCCGCGGCAATTAGAGTGTCTCTCGAGGAGACGTCGCTCTGCTTTGCTCTCCTTTCCACGTTGCGTCAAGCGATTCCCTTCCAACTTTACGTTTTTTTCCCCTCACCAAACCACCAACATCAGTTATATTACAGATGAGAAGATCCTGGGAGGACATGGTGGTACACAAATTCCTGCAGCATGATTACACGGTTTAACGATATTGCATTGCTTTGTCTTACATTTTTCCAGTGGCGGAGATTGCCACTTTGCTACCTTTAACTAGCGGTTACATCTTGTACGATAGAGTAGATTTATACCAAAAACACCAAAAACGAGTGTTGAGTTTTGTTAATATGTTATTCCACCAGGACAGAGTTTGATCTGATAAGGACCGATAATCGGAGATGATGATTCCCAGTAGGTGGAGCTCTCCCCAGGTTGAGACCAAGGGACCCTTAGGATTTTGAGTTTGACAACTCGGACGAGTGGGCAAGCCGCAAACCGGGCACGAACCAAAGCGTGAAACCGGCGCATCTCTGCAGACCTTTGTTGAGGCTTGGAAGCAGCATCTTCAGCATCCTTCGCTTTCTGACCATGTATACGTGACTTCTCTGTGGCCATTCCGCCCTCCTTCCAGACAAGAACGACCATGTCGACACCTTCGTCATCCCGCCTCTCAGGCTCCGGAGTCAAGAGCTTCCTACCCTTGTCAGAAGAGAGCGCTCTTTCTACCCGAGGACAGCATCTGCCGCAATTGATACGTGAGCGTTCGGCGACCAACACACCGGGTCGGCGCCGTCGCTCGTCGCTGGACGGCAACTTTGCGCCAGGCACCTCCTTCGAGGACTCTGCTGCTGGTAGTGACAATGAGCCGCCGACTCCTTCCCAGCCTCGCCTTAAGGCCACTGCCGCTGTCGCCGACCAGAACCCCGATGCCTTTCGTCGCCTCAGCTCGGGCGCCGCCGCCCTCATGACTCCCCAGATGCGCAGTATGCGCCTGATCGGCAACAGCAATCCACGTTACCGCTGGGAAAAGTACTTTACCTCTGATGAAGACCTCAAAAAGATGAAGAAGCCCATCCGTCAATACTACGAGCGAAACAACTTCCTGATCCAGCAATACCTGTACATCGACAGGCTGCTGGACTCGAGTCTGCCCCACGACCTGATTCAAGAGTATCAGTACAACGTACACAGCAGTTCAGGAGCTGCTGCCGTGCCGCCGACTATCAGCGAGGAGAACGGAGGTGCCAGTGGAAAGGCTTCTGCTGTCGCATCCCCTGCTATCACTCCCATGGATGCCAACGGTAATGGCTCGGCAAACCAGAGTTATAGACTCAAGAGAACACCAAAGGCTCTGTATCGCGTTGGTGCTGATGAAGAGACGCCACTGTTAGCTGAAGATGATAGCAACTCGCTCTTCAATACTGGAATTCCTGCTTTCGAGCCCGATGATGAACCTGACAGCCAAAGTCGCATTGTCAGCATAGCCATCTATCTGAATCTTGTCGCCAACACCGTTCTTCTTGGCTTGAAGATTGTTGTCACTGTTCTTACCTCTTCGGTCTCGGTCCTGGCTTCGCTGGTCGATGCGGCTTTGGACTTCCTTTCCACGGCCATCGTGTGGACTACTACAAGACTGATCAGTCACAACGATATGTATGCCTATCCTGTAGGCCGTAGACGATTGGAACCAATTGGCGTCTTGGTTTTCTCCGTCATTATGGTCACCTCATTTGTCCAAGTCGCCATTGAGGGCTTGAACCATCTCACCTCCAAGGACCATACCATTGTACAACTTTCTTATGCTGCCACGGCCATCATGTCGGCCACTGTAGTTATCAAATTTGGATGCTGGCTCTGGTGCAGATTGATTCCCAACAGTAGCGTTCAAGCTCTCGCCCAAGATGCCATGACCGATGTCGTCTTCAACATCTTCTCCATCATCTTCCCTTTGGTCGGTTATTACGCAGGTATTTGGTGGCTCGACCCTCTAGGTGGTATCCTACTTTCTTTCTACGTCATCCTCGGCTGGTCTTCTACGTCCCTCTCTCACATTCGCAATCTTACCGGAGCCGCAGCCTCTGCAGACGAGCGTAATGTGCTTCTCTACCTGACCATGCGCTTTGCAAAGACCATCAAGCAGATCCAAGGACTACAGGCATATCACTCTGGCGACAAGCTAAACGTAGAGGTCGACATTGTGCTTGATGAGTTCATGTCTCTGAGAGACAGTCACGATTTGGGAGAGAGTCTGCAGTATGTGCTGGAGTCCGTGCCTACGGTTGATCGTGCCTTTGTGCATCAGGATTACGCTAGTTGGAATTTGCCTTCTCATATGACTCAGCAGGATTAGATGTGGCATAAAGGAGGGTAGAGAGGTGATGGAGTCGGTAGATGGAGACACGGTGACGGTGGTTAGAGATACCCTGGATGCTTTGCTAGTATATCATGTTCGATGTTCTGCCTTTTGCTCGTATGTGCTTTTGTGTCTCTATCAATATTATTCTCATCTTTTTCCTCTCGTGGGTGCCTTGATCGTGACTTCCTATAGTGTCTATGAGTCGCTCGTTCATTGCCCGTTCGTCCTTTCCTTGATCCTTACTTTGCTATACCGTGTATCGCTAATATTTGATCTTGTCTTATCTTATCACTTTGGCTTTCCTAATAAGAAGATGATGAAATAAATGATGGGTGGAAAAGTATGCCTAATCGGGCAATCAAATACCAGAGGTCGCATCATATCTGCATATAGAAGGGCATCCTCGCCCATCTGATTCTCGTTCTTGCTCCTTTTTCTCGTTCTTTTCATCACGGTACACACAAAGGATGGCACAGCACAAATCACACAAGAGTAGACAAGAACAAATCACAG